>Ga0302232_10000609_pt1 | contig 26446 bp, 24 predicted proteins | sample II_Palsa_N2_3_FD_193575 | JGI IMG/M metagenome (GOLD analysis project Ga0302232, IMG submission 193575) | Peat permafrost microbial communities from Stordalen Mire near Abisko, Sweden - II_Palsa_N2_3 | ecosystem: Environmental > Terrestrial > Soil > Palsa > Peat permafrost | place: Sweden...
ACAAAGCGTCTGGCACGCCAGCACATGCGCCCGGCCGTCGATGGTGACGCGGCATTCCTGGCACACGCCCATACCGCACAAGGCAGCACGAGGCTGGCCACCCACCGAAGTGCGCGTGCCGCGCAGGCCTGCAATCGCGAGTGCCGCCACGACCGTCGTCCCGGCCGCGACTTCTATCGTGCGCGCGTCGATCGTCACGCGGATGCGCTCATTGGCGCCGCGTCTAGGCATGACACACGCTCTGCGCGAAACGTTGCGGCAAGTAGGGCTCACATGGGATCGGCGCGGCGTCTCCCGTGATCTGCGACGCAAGCAGTTTCGCAGTCGCCAGCGATGTGGTGACGCCAAGACCTTCATGACCCGCCGCCACCCACAGATCTGCAGCCGCATCGCTCATCCGGCCCATGCGGCCAATCAACGGCAAGCCATCCGGCGTCGCGGCCCGAAAGCCGGTCCACGCGCGAATCCCGTTGAGCGATGGCAACGCCGGCAAATAGCGCGCGGCGCGCCGCAACATCTGCGCGAGCACGGGCATTTCGACGGAGGGATCCGTCGTGTCGAACTGGCGCGACGAGCCGATCAGCAGTTGGCCCGTCGGCCGCGGTTGGGCGTTGAACGCCACCGAGGTGCCCACCGCGTGATGGGCGCTTTTGATGTATCCGAGTTCCAGCAGTTGATGCCGGATCAGACCGGGGTAGCGGTCCGTGATGAGCAGATGGCCCTTCTTCGGTTGCAGCGGTAGCGATGGAACCAGCTTCTGCGCGCCCGTGCCGTTAGCCACGATCACATAGGCCGCCTGCTTGCGTTCGCCGTTCACGAGCATCACGCCATGCGCGTCGACGGCAGCCACTTCCGTCGCCAGCCTCACGCGAATATTCGTCGCCGCTGGCGATTGCGTGAGCAACCATTCGGCCGCAGTCGGCGCGTAGACGATGCTGTCGTGTTCGATCCGCAGGCCGCCCGCCATGCCAGGCGCGAGTGCGGGTTCGCACGCGCGCAACACAGCACTGTCGAGCAGTTGTGCGGCGATGCCTTGCGCCACAAAAGCATCGTGCATCGCGCACGCGGCTTGCCATTCTTCGTCGTCGGTCGCGACCCATAGCGTGCCGCAGCGCGAGAATGCATCGCGGGTACGCAGCTGCGGCGCAAGCTCGAGCCACAAGTCACGCGAATACGCGCTTAAAGCAAACTCCGCCGGGGAGTCGTTCATCACGACAATGTGGCCCATGCCCGCAGCCGTCGCGCCGCCGCCGATGCCGTGCATATCGAGCACCTCGACCTGCATGCCGCGCGCGGCGAGTTCCGCCGCGCATGCCGCGCCGACAATCCCCGCACCGACGATGAGCGCATCCGCCGTCATGCCGCGCGCAAACCCCACGCAAACGGATCGCGTTCATCGAAGCACAAACGCCCTTCCGCCATGATGTGCGCATGGCCGGTGATGGTCGGCACCACTGTCGTGCCGTCGCCGCTCGCCTGATACGTAGCTTCGAAGACACTGCCGATAATGCTTTCCTGACGCCACACGGCGCCCTCGGCAAGCTTGCCGTCGGCAGCGAGACAGGCCACTTTCGCGCTGGTGCCGGTGCCGCATGGCGAGCGGTCGTAAGCGTTGCCCGGACACAGCACGAAGCTGCGGCTGTCGAGACCATCGCGCGAGCCGGGGCCGAACAGCTCGATATGGTCAATCAAGGCGCCGTCCACACCCGTGATGTGCTGAGCAATCAGTGCGTCGCGGATTGCCGAAGTGAACGCGGTCAACTCAGGAATCTGACGCGCCTCGAGCGTACGGCCGTGCTCGGCGACAAGGAAAAACCAGTTACCGCCCCACGCGATATCGCCGGTCAACACGCCGTGACCGGGCACGTCGACGCTCACCGCCTCCCGGTAACGATAAGACGGCACGTTGCGCACCGCGACGCTGCCGTCGGCATTGAGCGTGGCCTCGACGATGCCGACCGGTGTCTCGATGCGGTGCTGCCCCGCGCCGATGCGGCCCATATGCGCCAGCGACACGACGAGTCCGATCGTGCCGTGTCCGCACATGCCGAGGTAGCCAACGTTATTGAAGAAGATCACGCCGGCCGCGCAATCGGCGGCGTCCGGCTCGCACAACAGCGCGCCGACGACGACGTCCGAGCCGCGCGGTTCGGTGACGATGCCGGCGCGCCAGTCGTCGAAGCGCGTGCGGAACACGTCGAGCCGCTCCGACAGCGTCCCGTTGCCGAGATCCGGGCCACCGGACACAACGAGGCGGGTCGGTTCACCGCCGGTGTGCGAATCAATCACGTTCAAGGTTTTCATGCTGCCATCTTAGAAATGCCGGCACGGCCAGTCTTGGTGTCATTATGCGCGGATTGTGACGATTTCAGCACAGTCTCATGAACGGCTTCTCCCCGCTGGGGACGCTCACACCGGACTTCCGTTGCGCGAGCCTGGACACGCCTGCGTGGCATTGAGTCCGTATGCCGGGAAGCCGCGTCCGCGTGATCCCCACACGGCATGCCCAGACCCCGTAAGACAGCATAGCCACTGGACATTCAACGGCCTTGCCGTGCGATTGCCGCACACTACCTGTGCTGAAATCGTCATCGAAGACGCGCGAATCGCGCAAGACGGCGGCTTTTTCCCTGCTTACACTGCGGTCAACTCATCACATTCAGGAGAGACGTCGTGGCGCACATCTGGGAAGGCGTATTACCCGCAGTCACCACCAAATTTCACGCGGATTTCAGCATAGACCGTGCGTGGACGGCAAAGAATATCGAAGCGCAGATCGAGGCTGGTGTAGATGGCATCATCGTGTGCGGCTCGCTCGGCGAAGCCTCGACCCTCTCGCTCGACGAAAAGCTCGAAGTGCTCGATATCGCCGTGGACGCCTCGCGGGGCCGCGTGCCGGTACTCCTGACGATCGCCGAGAACAGCACGCTCGACGCCTGCCGTCAGGCCGAAGCCGGCACGAAACACGGCGCGGCTGGCTATATGGTGCTGCCGGGTCTGCGCTATCTGTCGGACCGGCGCGAGACGCTACACCACTTCCGCAGCGTCGCGAAAGCCAGCGCCTTGCCGCTGATGATCTACAACAACCCGCTCGCCTATGGCGTCGACACCACGCCTGAGATGTTCGCCGAACTCGCCGACGAGAAGAAGATCGTCGCCATCAAGGAATCGTGCGGCGACGTGCGCCGGGTCACCGACCTGATCAACGTCGTGGGCGATCGCTATGCCATTCTGTGCGGCGTGGACAACCTCGCCATGGAAGCCACCCTGATGGGCGGGCACGGCTGGGTGGCTGGCCTCGTATGCGCGTTTCCGCATGAGACGGTCGCGATCTACAAGCTGATCAAGGCAGGCCGCGTCGAAGAAGCCCGCGCCATCTACCGCTGGTTTGCGCCGCTGCTCGCACTCGATGTCTCGCCGAAGCTGGTGCAGAACATCAAGCTCGCCGAAACAATGGTGGGACTCGGGACGGAGCATGTGCGCCCGCCGCGTCTGCCGCTCGCAGGCGACGAACGCAAGGCGGTCGAAGCACTGATTCGCCACTCGCTCGAAACCCGGCCCAAGCTGCCGTCGCTCTGAGCAGATCAGGCCGCGGCTTTCTCGATCTCGGCTTCGGCCTGATGCAGGCTTAGCAACCGGTAGCCGCTCTTGTAGACCGGTTGCAGACGGAAGCCGTTTTCCTGATCGATCTCGAGCAGCAGACGCAGACGCGACACGTGGCTGTCGATGGTCCGCGTGAACTCGCGGAATTCGCGGCCCCACACCATCGCGAAGATATGATCGCGCGACAGCACGCGGCCGATGTTGGCGAAGAACAGCGACGCCAGACGATACTGTGTGCCGGACAATTGCACGGGCACACCCCGCAACGTCACCAGTTGGCGATGCGCGTCGAAATGGTACGGCCCGGCGTCGAAACTCGCCACGCTATGGCGATCCGGGTAGGCACGCCGCAGCAATGCGGCGACCCGCTCGCGGAATTCCGCCGGGCGCACCGGCAACGGCACATAGTCGTCCGCACCCGCCGCGAAGGCGCGCACTGCGGCGGCCTCCGAGCAGTCGTGCGAAGCGAACACCACCGGCATCCGGTCGCCGCCCACGGCGCGCACCGATTTCAGCACGTCGATGCCCGATAGACGCATGCCGTTCCAGTCGAGCACAAGCAAATCGACGGTCGAACGTGCGAGGGCCTTCGACATGCTCAGACCGTCGTCAAAAGTCGCGCAGGTATGACCCGCCTGCTGCAGGATCTGTTCGATCGACTGGCTCTGCACGGGGTCGCGCTGAAGGATGGCAATACGCATGAGGAAAGCTCTTAACGGTTGGATCGGACGCGATTCTGTGAGTCGCCCGGCCTTCGGCCCATAGGAGCAATCCTAATTTACCCAACGATCGGCGTTGTCCGACAGATAAGCTTCAAATTCTGACACCGGCACTCTCCTTTGATGACGGACCGGCGCGGGATGAACGCGGTTCGTCGGCGGTTTTGCGCTGGCATAGGCTGAGCTCGCACGAGGGGCGATGCATCGACACTTCACGCCGCGCCGAAACGTCGGGTGCCGCCGAGGCTTACGATGGGTCTTATGAAAACGACCTCCGCCCCCTTCACCCCCGCTATCGCGCGCATCGTCGCGACGGTCAGCGTCGGGTTCGTCGTCACGCAACTCGACGTGACTATCGTCAACATTGCGCTCGCCAAAATCGGCGGCGATCTGCACGCGAATGTCACGGGCCTGCAATGGATCGTCGACGCCTACGCGCTGGCTTTTTCGGTCCTGATGTTGTCTGCCGGCGTGCTCGGTGACCGGCTCGGCGCGCGCCGCATGTATGCGGTCGGCATCGTGCTCTTTGCCCTCGCGTCGCTCGCCTGCGGGCTCGCGTTCGACGCCAGCATGCTCGTGGCAGCGCGGGCGCTGCAGGGCATCGGCGCCGCCGCGATGCTGCCCAACTCGCTCGCGCTGCTTAACCAGGCCTGCGGACACGATCCGAAGTTGCGGGCACGGGCTGTGGGTCTGTGGACCGCTGCAGGCGCGGTCTCGATCGCGGCGGGCCCGGTGATCGGTGGTCTGCTGATTGCGGGCTTCGGCTGGCGCAGCATCTTCCTCGTCAATCTGCCGATTTGTGCGGCCGGCCTGTTTGCGACCTTCGCCTGGGTGCCGCGTCCGGACGCGGCCGCCGGCCCGAACACAACGGTCCCAGGTAATGCACAATCCACCGCACAGGCTGCCCCGCAGCCGCGCAGCGTCGACCTGCCCGGCCAGTTACTGGCGATCGTCGCGCTAACGGCGTTCACCGGCGCGGTCATCGAAGGACGGCCCCTCGGCCTGAGCCATCCGCTGGTCGCGGGCGGCTTTATCCTCGCTGTGATCGCGGTCATCGCGTTTGTGACGGTGGAGGCGCGTGTGGCCACCCCGATGTTGCCGCTCTCGCTGTTCCGCAAGCGCACCTTCAGTGCCGCTGTGCTGTTCGGCATCTGCGTGAACCTGACGTATTACGGCATGGTGTTCGTGCTGAGTCTGTATCTGCAACGCGTGCGGGGCTACACGCCGCTCGAGGCTGGACTCGCGTTCCTGCCGCTGACTGGCGGGTTCCTCGCCTCGAACGTGCTCAGCGGCTGGGTGGTCGGGCACTATGGCGTGCGCGTGCCGATGATCTGCGGTGCGCTGACCGCTGCGCTCGGCTATGGCCTGCTGCATCTCGTCGGCGCGACGACGCCGTTGATCGGGCTGTTGGTGCCGTTCCTGCTGATTCCGTCGGGCATGGGCCTCGCGGTGCCGGCCATGACGACCGCCGTGCTCGCGTCAGTGGAACGGCAGCGCGCCGGCACGGCGTCGGCAGTATTGAACACCGCGCGGCAAGCGGGCGGTGCCGTGGGGGTCGCGGCGTTCGGCGCGCTGGTGAGCGGTGCGGGCGCGGCGCATATCGTGTTCGGCATGCAACTCGCCACCGCGATCTCGACGGGCTTGTTGCTCGCTGCCCTGGTGCTCGGCTGCCTCGTGCATCCGGAACCGCATGAACAGCAACCGGAAGACGATAGCAGCAAGGCATCACCGGGACGTCGTCTGCGAGCTATTGATCGCCGTTAACACCGCTAGCGCACAACTCGAGTCCATCCTCCGGAAAGCACAACGCCCACGCTGAACCCAGCGTGGGCGTTGTGCGTTGCGGCGCACCAGGCAGCAGTGGAACCGCGTCCGCTTATTGCGCTACAGCTACAACGAGGTTTCCTGAATCTCCCCGGATTCGAGCGCGCGCGCAATCAGGCCCTCGCTCTCCACCTTGCTGATCGCATCGGCAATCAGCTTGGCCGGTTCTTCAATCTCAGCCTTGATCGTGCTGATAAAACCCGACGCGTCGAGGACCACCAGCGTTTTCGCGGAATCGGCCAGGCTGATGATCACACGATGCGGCGTTGGCCCTTCGCCAAGGCTCGCGCAAAAATGCATGACGTTGCCACCGATCGTTTGCTCAAAATTTTGAATCATTGTCGACTCCCTTGAAGACACCCTGAATCGGAACGGCATGTTGGAACATGCCCTGCGCAAACGGTCCTGATGTAGCCATTTCAGCAGCAACCTCCGTACCGGGCCCAGCTACCGCCGCTTTGCTCACGCTCGCGCGCGGGGCACGCGCTTCCTCAGCGCCCCAGACCGCTGCGCGGCGCGCGGGCGCCGTCGATACTGATACGGCCCGCACCGGTCACGAACAGCAGCAGGAAGCCACCCGCAATGCCGATGTTTTTCCAGAAGTGAATCACCATGTCATGCTGCACCACGGCATCTGTCATATTCCAGAAATCGTGCCCGAGGACGGCTGTCGCTACCGTGTACACCGCCATGATGAGCGCCAGCGGGCGAATCTTGAAACCGAGCACGAGAAACAGGCCGCCGAGCGCCTCGACCGCAGTCGCGAGCGGTGCAGCAATCTGCACGAATGGCACGCCTTTCGAATGCAGATAGCCAACGAAACCCGCGTAACCCAACAGTTTCATCACGCCGCCCCAGAGGAACAAAACGGCAAGGGCAAGACGTGCAATGAGGATTACGCCGGAATCGACGGGTCGCGTCATGAGAAAGGACTCCTGTGAACAGATAAGCAAAAGACCGGGCGATGCGCTGTCAGTTCCCGGAAGGTGCATGTCAGAATATGTGCATTGACTCGCTTCGCCAAGCGGAAATGCTTCACGTCGGGCGCTGATAAGGAGAATTTCCCCCTTCAAAAAGCGTCAGATTGCGCTCCGGATTGCTCGCCGCGCACGTCTGGTCTTGTTATAATCCTTTCACGATTCCGAACGAAATATAACGAACCCATTGCGTCAGGGCCGGGACTTCCATGCTGAAAACTGACCGCCTGCGCGCGCTCGCTGACGCGCTGGGCAGACAAAACGTGATGCGTCTGCGCGATGCTGCCGCACTGCTCGGCGTGTCGGAAATGACGGTGCGCCGCGACGTCGCCGCAAGTCCGGGACAATTCACTTATCTGGGCGGCTATATCGTCAGCGCGACGGACGTACCCAACACCGCCGGGTATTCGCTGGAGCAGGAGAAGGACCACTTCGCACAAGCTAAAGCCGAGGCCTCGGCGTTCGCCGCGAAGCTGATCGCCGACAACGAAACGCTCTTCATCGATTGCGGCACCACCCTCACCACGCTGGCCCGGCTGATTCCTGCCGAGCGGCACGTCACCGTGGTTTGCTACTCGCTGAACGTCGCAGAAATTTTACGGCGCAAACCCAACGTGCGGATGATCCTGCTGGGCGGCGTGTATGTGCCGTCGTCGGACTCGTTCGCCGGCGAAGAAAGCATCGAGATGCTGCGCCGCATGGGCATCAACAAAGCGTTCATTTCTGCAGGCGGCGTGGATCCGGCACGCGGCGTCACCTGCTGGAATTTTCATGAGGTCGCGCTCAAGCAGGCGGCCATGGCAAGTGCGGTGGAACGGCATCTGGTGGTCGATACAAGCAAGTTCGGCGCGGTTAAAGCGGTCCGGTTCTCGCAGGTCGACGATTTCGATTCGATCATCACCGAGAAGGGCCAGGAGTTGCGCCGGCGCAATTGAGCTCGATCAAGGATACGTGGCCACTTCAATCAGGTTGCCATCCGGGTCGCGGCAATACACCGAGGTCATCGGACCACGCGCGCCGGATCGCGCTACAGGGCCTGCCTCGATCTGGATGCCGTTCGCCAACCAATGCGCCTTGACCGCCTCCGGACTAGCCTGCGTCACGAAGCACAGATCGGCGCTGCCGGCTACTGGCGCGACGCCCGTAAACCATGCCACCGTATCCGCATCTTTGGGCCGCAGATTGATCTTATGTGAGCCGAAGTGGACGGCAACCCGCACACCGGTGCGCGAGTCGAAATCGGTGCGCTGCATGCCCAGTACGCGGACGTACCATTCGGCACTGGCCTCCACGTCCGCTACATTCAGAACGATGTGGTCGATGCTGTCTATTGAGAAGCTCATGATCGTCGAAAGTGAGTTGGTGCATCATCAGGTTGAGGTGAGCAGCCCGCCAAAGGTTGCATCGGCAGCGCCAGCCAGGTACCACTCGTGAAAAAATACCACGTGTGGGACATTTGCATCGGCTCACTCATGAACACCCGTCAAAAAGGAACCCCAGATGACTCAGCTATTTGATTTGAGCGGCCGCACTGCCCTCATTACCGGCTCGGCGCGTGGTATCGGTTTCGCGCTCGCCGAAGGGCTCGCCGCCGCGGGCGCTCGCGTGGTGTTGAACGGCACGCGCGCCGATACGGTCGCTGAAGCTGTAGCACGACTCAAGGACAAGGGGCTCGACGTCCAGGGCCGCGCCTTCGATGTGACTGACGAACAGGCTGTGGACGAGGCGTTCGCGCAGTGGGACACAGACAGTATAAATATAGATATCCTTATCAATAATGCCGGCATCCAGTTTCGCAAACCACTCGTGGAGCTCGAGCTGAGCGACTGGCAGCGCGTGATCGACACCAACCTCACTAGCGCCTTCATCGTCGCCAAGCAGGCCGCCAAACGGATGATTGCGCGTGGCTCCGGAGGCAAGATCGTCAACATCGGTTCGATCATCAGCGAGAACGCGCGGGCCACCGTGGGCGCGTACGCGGCGGCGAAAGGCGGCATCAAGATGCTCACCCGGGCCATGAGCGCCGAGTGGGCGTCAGCGAACATCCAGGCCAACGCGATTGGCCCCGGCTATATTCTGACCGACATGAACAAGCCGCTCGTGGAAAATGCAGCCTTTGACGCGTGGGTCAAAAGCAGCAACCCATCGCAACGCTGGGGCATGCCCGACGAACTCGTCGGCACCGCGGTGTATCTCTCATCAGCGGCATCGAGCTACGTGAATGGCCAGATCATTTACGTCGACGGGGGTTGGCTCGCGGTGCTGTAAGCGAGCGGGACGTAGCGTGTGCGGCGCCGTAATGTCTTGACGTGGTTTAACGCGACATTACGGCAAGCTTTCCGGCCTGAAGTGATCCTCAGCTCTCCAAAGCAAGCGGCGCCGCGAATTCCACCATACACGCCTCACGAACCCTCTCGACCACCGCGGGCCAGCTTTCGTCCGCCGCTTGCCGGAACAGTCGCACCGTGTGCGGATACCACGGCGAATCGCTGCGTTCATGCATCCAGCGCCAGTCGATACCGTGCCCAGGCAGCATGATCCAGCATGGCTTGCCCATCGAAGCCGCCAGGTGACCAATCGAAGTATCGACGCAGATCACCAGATCGAGCTGCGCGATGATCGCCGCGCTATCGGCCAGATCCGCTACTTCCGAGCCGAGATGTAGCAGTGGTTGCCCATCTGGAGGACACTGCGCCTCGTCTTCGGCCTGTCCTTTCTGCAGGCTCACGAACTGGACATCCGGCACACTCCACAGCGGCGCCAGCGTAGTCAACGACGGCAGCGACCGGTTGGCGTCATTGTGATGTCGCGGGTTGCCTTTCCACACCAGCCCGACCTTGCGCCCTGCAGGCAGCGCCGCGAGCCGCGAGCGCCACTGATCGAGAAGTGGCTCGGCGATCTTCAGGTGACCGGCGGCCGGAATCGTGTCCAGGGTCGTATGCAGATGCAGCGGCGCACTGAGCAAGCTGGTCCAGCGATCGAATCCGGACGCCAGCCGCAACGCGCCTTGATGGTCGAGCACCGCATCAACGCCCTCCACTGTGGCCATCAGGCCGTGCAGCGGGGTCACACAGACAACCGTAATCGTGGCCGCGCCCCGTGCCTTGAGGAGCGGCAGGTAGCGGCTAAACTGCAGCACATCGCCGAGGCCATCCTCTTGCCAGATCAGCAGCGACTTGCCAGCGAGATCATCTCCACGCCAGTGCTGACAGGGCAACATCGCGACAGTCTTGGGATGGATATAGTCCGGCTTCTGATAGCGGGACTCATAAAGCCGCCAGCCTTCTTCGAACGCACCGGTACTGAGCAGAAGTGTCGAGAGGGCGAATTTCGCATCGGCATAGTCCGCGCGGATCGCGATAGCCTGCCGGTAGGCTGCCTCGGCCTCATCTAACCGGTTGAGTTCCTTGCGGACGTTGCCAAGGTTGTAATGAGCCTCGACGACGTTGGGGCGCAGCGCGATCGCCTGCTGGTATGCAGCAACCGCTTCCGACCAGCGCTCGAGCGCCTGGAGGACACCGCCCAGGTTGTTATGCGCTTCGACGCCGTTCGGATTGATGCGTAGCGCCTCGCGATAAACCGCCTCCGCATCGGCGAGCCGATTCATCCCGTGCAGCACGATGCCAAGGTTGTAGCAAGCCTCCGCGTAATCGGGACGCAGCGCTAACGCCTGCCGGTAGCAGGCCTCGGCTTCGGGCAGCTTTTTGAGGTCGGCCATTACGGTGCCGAGATTGTTGTGCGCCTCGGCGTAGCCGGGACGGATCGTCACCGCCAGCCGGCACGCGAGTTCCGCTTCGGGTAGCCGCGTGAGCATCTTCAGCACGCTGCCCAGGTTATTGAGCGCTTCGGGATACTGAGGGCGGATCGTCAGCGCCTGCCGGTAAGCCTGATCCGCTTCGGGCAAGCGGTCCAGTTCCTTGAGCACGTTGCCCAGGTTGTTGTGCGTCTCGGCAGAACCAGGCCGCAACGCCAACGATTGCCGGTAAGCGGCCTCGGCCTCATGCAAACGGCGCAGTTCGTAGAGGACGATGCCCAGGTTGTAGTGCGCCTCTGCGTAATCGGGACGTACGGCGAGCGCCTGCCGGTAGGCTGCCTCTGCGTCTGGCAGACGCTTAAGGCCACATAGCACAGCACCGAGATTGTTGTACGCCTCGGCCTGATCGGGGCGGATCGCCACGACGCTGCGGAACATTGCCTCCGCTTCGGGCAAGCGGCCAAGCCCCTTCAGCAGCATCCCGAGGTTGTTGTAGCCATCTGCGAAATCGGGCTTTAGCGCGATCGACTCGCGCCAGTAATTCTCCGCCTCCGTCAACCGGTTCAGGCCGTGCACCGCGATTGCGGCGACGCTAAGTGTTCCGACGAGCACGGGTACGGCGACGTTGGCACGCGCCTCGAGCACGGGCTGCACCAATACCAGCGCCTCGGCGAATTTCCCGGTAGAACAGAGCATAGCCGCCGACTGTACGGTTTCTGCTTGGGAGGGCGCGAGCGTCGATGCCGGAGTCATGAATAGTGGTTGCCGATGTCAGCGTCTGTAAGGTCAGGGAAAGCGATTTGCTAGCAGCGGGTTCAATGCGCACGTGTCGTGCGGATGCGCCCACGGCGAACGGAACGCCCCAAACGCAGGTTAAGGCAATTGAGGCGAACGCGATGGGAGGAAATGAACGTGTTGGAGCACGCTATTCAGAAGATGGGGGCGTAGACGGCGGTTCGACTTGGCCTGGTCGTGCCACCGCAGCCTCATCGGCAAGCACCTTACGCCTGTAAGGCCATATGCAGGAGCGGAAACGGTCTGCCTGCCGAATCCGTCGGCGAGCGTCCGATATCCTTGAATCCGTAGCGGAGATAGAACGCGTGAGCCTGCGGATTTTGTTCGTTGACGTCTACAGTCAGATTCGGGTGTTGCCGTTTCACGTGATCTAGCAGGCTCGTGCCAACGCCACAGCCAAAGTGACTGGGATCGACAAACAGCATCTCGACTTGCTTCATGCACGCCGATAAAACCGACGATGAGGCCATCGACGGTTTCATAGACCGATACTTCCACCGCCGGTAGATACTGGTCTCTGACCTGCGGATAAAGGTCCTCGATATCGTGCTCGCGCAGGAAGGTGTGCGTCGCTCGCACCGAACGAAGCCAGACTTCGACAAGCACTACGTTGTCTTCAGGATTCCGGCTTCGGATGGTCATGATGTGTGCGTCCTGCGCCCGCTAGTACACGAGTTGAGTGCGCATATCGCGCGTCACTGCTAGCGCCAGCTTCCTCAGTTCGAGATACTGATCGGGTTGCACCAACACGCTTTGCATCGAGATGGTGAGGTCACGAGTCACGGTAATCGAGTGACCGTCGGCTACATAGCTAGACGCGTACGTGCCATACGGCGAAACGATCTTGACCGGCTTGGGCAGATTCGCCACCTTGACGTTATCCGGCAGCGTGATGATCGTAGTCTGGGTTACGCGGCGGCTTAGGAACGGTATCGCGAAGTCGCGACTTTCCGGCGCGAATTCCTCGAACGTCGAGGCGATATTGCTAAAGCCGTCCAGACCCAACGGCACCTGGATGGCGCCCGGTCCCGGAAATTGCGCATAACCGGGCAACTGAAATTCAGTCCTATAAACCAGCGGCTGGGTCAGATCGTGTACATCGCCGTGTTGATAGTTGCCCGTGCCGTTCTGACCGGTCAAGGCAATAATCCGGCCCGCGACCTGCGATTCGAGGCCGGGCGCGAGTGAAGCAAACAGTCCACGCGAGAGCCAGTCGAACATGCCGCTAGTGTTGACCTCGCTCGTCCCCTTTACATCGCCGTCGCCGTCCAGCGTGAGGTGAGTCGTGATCTGCTCACGCGTGCTGTCCGGGCTACCCATTGGCAGCACAACAATTTTCCCGCTGCCGCTGCCGTCGTCCACCATCAGAGCGGACTTACCCATCTCGTTCGCGGGCAACGTTCCAAAGCGTGCGAGGCCCGCGGTCGAATCCGCGTACAGCTTTAAATCCGGCAAATACGTAATGACGTGATCGAAGACGCCGAGCGGTGCGGCCACGTTGGGCAGTGAATAGAAATCTCCGCTATTCACCAGCACCGGCGTGCTCTTGATCCCCTTGGCCGCAAGCAGCGCCTGCAAAAGCGTTACATGATCCTTGCAATCGCCGTATTCCGACTTGAGGATCGAATCGGCATCATGAGGCACGATGCCACCGTACTTGAGCATGATAGCGACGTAGCGGATATGCGTACTGACCCAGTTATAGAGGGTCTCCGCTTGCGCTCGCGGATCGCTAATGCCCTTGGTCAACTGATCGGCTAGCGTTTGAACCGCCGGCGTCACCGCGGCTTTGGGTGCGGCGCGGTCTTGGTACGCGGTGCCGACTGCCGCGAAGCTGGGGAACGTGGTGACGATAACGTGCGGGCTATGATCGTTTGAGGCGACGGAACCAAGCTCCGGTGCGTGTGCCGGTTGATTCTCCAGCGTCCAGTGCCACGTTTGCGTGTCGGGCTTGTCCGAACCAACCTGGCCGCCGCTCATGCCCGGCGCATCCATATAGAGTTTGAGCGAAGCAGGAGCGTGCAGGGTGACGGCGGCAGAGCGGATCTCCTCCTGGTCATTAAAGTATTCGACCAACGAGAATTGCCCGGGGAAGATCGGCTTGTGCTGAGTTCTGAGCGTATGCAGCGTCACGGTCGAACCAATCTCGACCGCGGGGAAAATCACCGTCTTGACCTTGCTGTCGTCGAACATCGGCGCGCCCGCACTTGCCGCGCTCTGTTGCTCCATGATCTTGTCCGGCGCCACGTCGATGCGCTTGCCGTCTTTGGTGGTGGTGTAGGCCTCCTTCACCGTGAGCCCTTCCAGAGACGTGCTGTAGCGTAGAGGAATCTGGCCGCGCTGCTTGACGGCCTGATCGGTATTGAGCCGGATGACCTCCGTCTCGTCCGTCGTAGACGTGGCGTCGGCGTTAACGTTATAGACGATGTCGTCCGAAAGTACCGTGAAGTTAGGCTGGAATTCCGCAGCTTGAGCGTTAGCGCATGGGCTGGTCGCGACCCAGGCGGCGATTAGTGCCGGGATAATCTTATGCATTAGTTCGATTTGTTAATTGTTAATTTGTAGAATTACTGCAAGCGGGCGGGAGTTTTGCGCCCTCGGTTTACCCGCCACGCCGGTAGATACTGCATGACTATAAATCGCGTGTAAAGCGAGAGACGTGTTATTTCAATGTCGAATTCCTCTAATTAATAAGTAATCCGACATTTATTTAACATTGCTTTCTGGAAGCCTTCAACGTGAATGATGTGCACAGGTCGTCAATCCAGCGACGACCCACGCATTGCCTGACAACTATTCGAAATGCACATCCCCGGAGCCGGTCCGGTTCACCACTTTCATTGGCGGATTGCCAAGAATCCGAACATCGCCTGATCCGGTCAAACCGACAATTGCCGTGTTCGAAGCATATGCGCGCAGATCGCCGGAGCCTTTCATACTCGCATTTAACACTTTTGCATGGATCGAGCGAACGTCTACCCCACCCGAGCCCTTGATCGAGACATTGACCGTAGTGACCTGGCCTGATGCCATGATCGAGCCAGAACCGGAGACGTCGAGGTTTAGAGAATCTCCGCTGATGCCGGACGCATTCAGCGATCCCGAACCCGACAGACTCACCGCAAGCAGCGACGGACTGGTAATCGCCACCTTGACCGGCTTCCTCAGCATCACCGAATCCGTGAGCTTGATGGTCAATACATTGTCCTTCACGGTTGTGAGCAACAGCGGCAGGATATCGGCTGGCCCGGAAACCGTAACGGACGTATTCGCGCCAATGGAGACGGTCACGTCCACGGGCGCACGCAAGTCAATGCCCGAAAACTTGCCAGGCTGGCGCGCTTCCGATTTATCTGCGGCTGTGCCGGCGGTCACCGCTACGGGCGTATCAACACGTATGATGGCACCGTTGTTGCTCTGGGCTAGCGCAACACTAGCGAGGATGCTGCCGGCGGCTACGACGGCCAGTCGAACGATGGACACTCTCATAGTTTTCCCGATCAGTTAAGCCGCTTGCGGCCGCTCAGGTTGCGAATAATGCGCCTCGCGAGTGGGTGGCGTCAAACCCATAACCGCTCGAAATGCTTTTGACAGTTCTTCAGTTTGATCGCATTGAGACTTTGTAGCTGACCGATGCGCTTGCGCTCATCCGAGCATGCCGTACAGCGGTTTAGCTTTGCCGGCGAACCAGTCCTTTAGCGACTGGTCGTCCCAGCCTTCGGCAATGGCGGCCGCTTGCCGAAGCCAGCTGGCACCCTCCTCTCGCCGCTCAAGACCGAACAGCGCTTGCACCGACTCAAGCATCAGGAAGGCATGATCGACATCTTCGCTGCCATGGGTTTCAATCAGCAGCCTGCCGCGTTCCGCCGCTTCAAGTGCCTTTGCGAATTCGCCAAGACGATTGAACACCAGCGCGCAAAGATAGTCCGCCCGCTCGTGATTAACCCACGTCCCCGCGCGATTCCAAAGCTCCCGCACGGCAGATGCTCCTTCGGTCATCGCTTCTCGAACCTCGAGGTGCGCCAGCGTTTCATCATCCTGTTCAAGCAGCGCAGACACGACATTGTTGATACTTACCGCCGCGAGCGTGTCGGCATCTTTCGTTGGGCCCCATTGGTTGACCGCTGCCACCACGGGCAATGGCCACGTCGACCGCCCGCTCGCGTGTCAGCAAGAAGCTGAGCGCTGCTGCGCGCACGACCGTCGTGGCCTGGCCCAGCTGCAGCCCATGTTGTGTCATCCGGCGCTCCAGCGTAACGCCTGTCGCAAGATCGCCGCTGAGATGTGCCGCTACCGCAAAATTGCGCAACACAGCGAGAGGCAAGCTTTCATGAGCTGAGGTTGCTTTGGCAAGCAACTCATACGCCTCGCTCCACCGTTGGTATTTTTCACCAATCACATGAACGCAGAGCCAGGAGAAGCGGCCCAGCTGGTCGGCGGGGACCGGCGACTGAGCGATCCGGCGAAGCTGTTCGGCGGCGGCGTCAGGTTCGTCGTCGTGGTTCTGCATTAGCAGGCTGAGTTCGTCTGCAACCGTCATCGTGCATCTTCCCTGGCTAGAAATCAGAACATTCAACAGCACAGCGTTCGTGGCAATCAACGGCGGGTTCGGCCCGTTGCGGTGCGCGCAAAGCCGCTACTCGCCAATCACCTTGAGCATTTGCAGGCAAGGATTACTCGGGGCCCAAAGTTCAGGAAACACTTCGATGGAAGTGAAACCCAGACGCTCGTAAAAGCCGCGCGTCAAAGCATAGTGAGGATTCGCGCTAGTCGCCGCAATTGTCTTCACCTGCAGAAAGCGTGCGCCGCGCTCGGCAAGCCAATGCTCTACGTGCTTCAAAAGCTGCTTGCCGTGGCCCTTGCCTCGCGCGGCGGCATGCACGGCCACACAGTGAATTTCCCAAGCTTGCGGGAAATGCTCGCGTAACGTCAAGAAGCCGATAATCCTGCTTCCTTCGTGGAGCACAAAGGTAGGCAGCGTTGCCGTGTCGCGGACATACTCCACCAGAGATTCTTCGATTCCGAACCATTCAGGCACGCTGCGCAAGATGGCTTCACACGCCGCTTGCACATCGTCTTTTGGACCTTCTATATGCGTGGTGAATTGATCAGGCTTTGACAAAGGACGGCTCATGCGATTATTCGTTCGTTCAGTCAGTCAGTCAGTCAGTCAAAGCGCGATAGTAACGAAGTTCAACAAGCGACGCACCGCCGATTTGAGCTGACTTGCTCGTACCATCGTGAGCAAAGCCCAGCTTTTGATAAGCCGCTATCGCACGATGATTCTCTGCCAACACCCAAAGCGCAACGTGTTTATATCCCGCGTCTCGCAAACGCGTCTGTGCAGCGTCGCTCAAGGACCTGCCCACACCTTTGCCCCACCACGACGGCAGTACATAGAAGGCCTCCACTTCGGCCCATTGACCGTCCTTGTCCTCATCCCGGCAACGGCCAAACGCGACCCAGCCGACAAGCATGTTGCCGGTGTGCGCAAGCAACACGCGGATCCGCCCGCTTCCAAGCGCCTTTTGCCATCCAGCGGTGCGCCCTGTGACGGTCAGGTCGTTTAGAAACTGCTCCGGAATGATCCCGATGTAAGCGGCCTGCCATGTCGCCACGTGGACCGTCGCGATCGCCTCGGCGTCTTCGACATTCGCTTCGCGTACTTCAATCGACATCGGTACGGTTTCCTGATGATTTTTAGCCAACCATATCATCTAAAGACACCGCCCGCAGGCCAGCGATAACCCAATACCGATTCACGCGGATAGGCGTTTTCGCAGACGCAGCCCAACTGGTTGCCGCCCCAGAGATAAACGTTTTGTGCATCCTCGCGCAGAAAAAACCCAACATGCCCTTTCCAGCTATCCGGCTCGTCGCGATACAGCACGGCAACGCACCCCAAAGCCGGCTGTCCGAGCGCCTCACCCCACTCAAGCCACGAGCGGGCGAGCGCCGACCCGGTCCCGGCGATGTCAAGTTGTGCCAGACACCAGTTCACGAACGACGAACACCATGACGCTTTATCGTCGTAGCCGCGAATATTCGTGTGCCAATGGTATTCGGTGATGCGCGGATTGCTTTGTCCCAGCGGATACTGAGCCACGCCAGTTTCCCCGCGGGCGACGGCAAGCCAAGGCGGCCCCTCGCCCGTATCGGGTTGGTAATGAAGATCGTCCATGGATCAAATTGCAAAGGAAACGACGCCTACCCTACACTTGCGCGGCCGCTCAATGCAAACCGGCCCGCACGCGAATTTCATATTCTTCTTCGATACGCGGCGCGGGTTCGAGCAGGCTATTGACGAAGTCTAGAGTGGCCGGATCGTCGATGAAGCTCGCGGCCGAACTGGCAGTCAGAATCGCAGCGCTTTCCTGCGGCCTCGCGATCACGAAGCCTTGCACATAATCTACGCCGATCTCTTTCAGCGAGCGTAGCGTATCGGCATCCTCCACCCACTCGGCAATGCTACGCATGCCCAGGTTACGCGCAAGCGCGACGATCGCCTCCACAATCGCCGTATCCGCAGGATGCGCGCACATCGTCCGAATAAACTCGCCGTCGATTTTCAATGCGTCGGCCGAAAGATCCTTCAGGTATTTGAACGACGTATAGCCTGCGCCGAAATCATCGAGCGCAATCTTGCCGCCCATATCGTGGACGCGGGCAATAAAGCGCTGCGTATTCTCCAGATCGTGCAGCGCCACGCTTTCGGTGATTTCGAGGCACAGATAGCGAACAATCGGGCGGTAGCGCGCGAACAGCGCAAAGATGTCTTCCATGAACTGCTCGTCGTTGAGCGAGCCGCCGCTCAGATTCACGCAGACAAAACGCGTCTTCGACAAAGCATGCCGATTCGTCTCGATCCATTCGAGCACGGTGGCGAGTACCCATTTGTCGATGGCCGCAATGTTGCCGGACTCTTCCGCCGCCACGATCACCTTGCCGGCCGGCAGCGTCGAACCATCCGGCGCGCGCCAGCGCAGCAGCACTTCGAAATCGAGCGAGGCGGTCGGCGCGGCGAGCGACATGATCGGCTGCATCACCAGGAACAGACCAGGCGGCAAACGGTTCTGACCGAGCGTCTCGACCAGCATGAGTTCCTTGGCGCGTTCCTCGAAGGCCGCGGCACCCTTGCGATACGTGACGAGATGCCCGTGTGCCACGCCCTTCGCCTCGCGGCACGCACCGTCGGCGTTGGATAGCGCGTCCTGCACGCGCACGCCGTGCGAGCACTCCACCAGACCGATCGACGCCTTGACCTGAAACGCGCAATTGCCTACCTGATACGGCGCGGCACTGAGCACGGTGACCAGTTCGCGGCATTGCGCAATCGCATCGTCGATTCCCGTATTGCTCATTACACAGATGAACTCGTCGCCACCGATCCGTCCCACCGAATAGTCGGACCTCACCACCGAGCGGGTACGCGCCGCGACCTGCTTGAGCACTTCGTCACCCGCGCGGTGGCCGAACAGATCGTTGACGAGCTTGAAGCGGTCAAGATCGATATACGCGAGTGCCCACGGTGCGTTTTCGTCGCTTTGTTCGGCGATGACCCGCTCGACCCCGCGGCGATTCAGCGAGGAGGTTAGCGGATCATGCTCCGCGAGATAATGGAGCCGCTCGGTTGCCTTCGAGCGCTCCGTCACGTCCTGCAACGATGCTTCGATCCAGCCGTTCGAATGCGTGGCCTTGAGCGAATAGCGCCGCTCAGCCGTGCCGGTTTCGAGCGAGCCGCCCAGTTCGAGTTCGGCCTCACTGCCCTTCTGCGCCAGCGCCTGCAATGAACCCCAGGCGCCCGGCTCGAAATAGTCCTTCCAGTGACGGTCTTTGTATTCCCCCGTGCGCATATCGAGCATCGCACGCAGCGCGGGATTGGCCCGCACGAAACGTCCGTTCTCATCCAGGGTGAAGAGGCCGATCGGCGCGACATCATAGGTGTTGCGCAACTCCGTCTGCATGCGACGGCGGCGTTCGCGATCAGCGCGCATCTGCTCGGCAATCGCGAACGCGGCCATCATGCTCGACGACAGCGCTGCGATCACCGGATTCACGCCGCCAAACAGCAGCTTGATGCCGAAAGCTGCACCCAGCACCTCGGAGAAGATCGAAAACAGCACGACCGCCATCGAAGCCACGTACCACAGCACCGTACGCGAACGCGTTGTCCACACCAGCCGCGCAAGCAGGAAAATCAGCACAACCATGCCGAGGCTGCTCAGTGCCCACAGCACCGGGATGAACTGCGCATACCGCAACGTAGCGGCTGCCACGAGCATCAGGAGACCGTTGTATTGCACGATCCGCAGCATCCAGCGAAAGCCTTCTCCTTTCAGCTCGCGGCGGAACAACTGGCCGAATAAAGCTACCGTGAGCATGTAGTACACGGCGAAGGTGGCCTGACGCAGCAACTGCATGTGATCGGACGGAATGATGCGGCCGATCCATTCCATGTCCCAGCCCATCGCATTCGCGCAGAGCCGCAGATTGCCGACGAGCCAGGCCGCGAAAATCACATACGTCCATTCACGATTGATCAGCGCGGTCACGAAGACGAACACGGCCAGCGTCAACAGACCGCCCGCGATCAAAGCCGAGTTTTCCTGGAAATCAAGCGCGGAGCGACCGAGGTCGTGCGCGTCCCAGGCAAGTACGTTCAGATACGCGGGGCCTGAAAACGTCCCGCGGCACAAGACAGCGCTCTGGGCAGACACAGGCGCGTCGACGGCGAGCTCGAACCCAGCCTTGATCGGGATGATCTTGCCGCTGATGCCCCGGTGGTCACCTTGCCCAAGCGGCGCCAAAGTCGACGCGTTCCAGCAGGCGATTGTTTGTGCGTGACGAGACGGAAATTCAATCAGCGTGGGCTGCCCCGATTTGATGACGGGCACGTCGAACAAAAACCAGAAAGGGGTTTCGGCGAGGCGCGTACTGTACCGCCTCGTGGAAGGCGCCTGCAGTTGCCCTCTCAGGGCTTGCAGCGCGTCGGCCGGCGTAAGCGAACTGGTCTTGTCAGGGATGACATGCAGATTCACGGCAAGCGAGCCGTTCGACTCGAATTGCCTTGGCGCCCACAGAAAGGCGACGACCGTCGCGGCCGCGATGAGTCCCGGCACGAAGTACACCGAGAATGCGAACAGTAGCCAGTCGATGAACGACCCCGCACGCATGTACCTCGATCGCGAGAAGAAAGTCGCCAATTCCATACCTGGAATTCCCCTAGTGCGGCAGCGCTTCTATTTAGGCAATGGCAGAGCTCGAATGGCTCCGCCATCGCCACACTCCATTAGTTGGCCTGCCGGATGGCCGGACTATGTTTTTTAGCTACTTTGAGCAATTTGCGAAGCCTCCAGGCATCCTACCGTTTCTCGCGCAAAAGATAAATCTACCGGGGATAAATCGATGTCCGGGTGGTGCGTTTCAAACACGAACTGGAACAGCGGGTGCCGGACCGCCGCCCACCGCTGGCGCGCCACCTTCACAGGCTTGGCCAACACCCGGTGAGGTAATCCGCCTACATGCGCCATTGGCAGAAACTGATTTTTGGCGAAAACGTCGTCGAAAAGCATGGCTTCGTATTCGCGATCCAATGGAACGCGCGCAGTAATCACCATCCAGTCGATCTGCTGTTGCTCGCAATATAAAAACAATGCCTTGCACAGCCCGATCTTTACCATGCGCCCGATTACCCCGCCGGCCACTCCCAATCGAGTGGCTTCCGCCATGCGGGTACCCTGCAGCCATTCGGGTAATTCAACGGATTGCTCGACCGCCAGCGGTGCAAACTGGTTGGTCTGAATACGCATGGTCCCGAGCGGACCGCCGTCCAGCTTCGATTCCGCCAGAAGCACGGCCGTCCCGGGCGCGTAATCGCCCACTTCTATCGTCATTTGGCTGGCGAAGTCCGGCAGATGCCGGCTGTAAGCCATTTGACGCATTTCGACAGCTTTTTGAAGGGATTCTTCATCCGTGACGATTCGAATCGTAAACGGCATTCTTTCGGTTTTATACACCAGCAGGTTCAAATCTACCGAGTCGGCGGCCCGACCGTTGTGCGATTCGGAAATTAATACTGCAGGATTGAGTCGATCCATTTTGTAACCCCAATTGAGCGATAAGAGAAGAAATCGCCGCACTGGGCACGCCATATATCCGTGCTTCAGCACGACAAACTAGACTCTCATGAACTCAAATTTACGTGTGAGTCCTATCTAATCTTTCTGGGTAACTTACTGAATTGCCTTACTGGGGGCGCGATCCACGGGAAGGCCGAAGCGACGCGCAAACGTTATCGCTCGGCGAGAGCACGATGAGGGCGAGCGGGATCGTCGAACTTGCACTAAACTTGGCGGCTTTTTAGCAATGTGGCGGCGCATGCATGGCGTCGGATCCGCAACCGACTTCGCAATCAATGAACCCTCAGCCCGCAGAGCCCCCCGCAGATTCGAATCCCACTCCCTCCAGCGAATCAGGCGCCGCGACAACCGGCGCTACGCTACAAAGCTTGCCGCGCAGCAGGCCTTTTCAGCGCTTCTGGTGCACCCGCGTCCTTTCTTCGCTGTCCTTCCAGATGTTGGCGGTCGCCATGGGCTGGCACATCTATGCGATCACACATAGCGCCTTCGCGCTTGGCCTGCTCGGTCTTGCTCAATTTCTGCCGATGTTCACGCTGACCCTGGTGGTCGGCCACGTCGCCGACCGCTACGACCGCCGGCGCATCGCCGCCGTCTGTCAAAGCATCGAAGCCGCTGCTGCGTTGCTGTTTGTGTTGGGCACCTTTGGCGGGTGGCTGGGCGCACCGGTTATCTATGCGCTCGCCGCTTGCGTCGGCGCGGCGCGCGCCTTCGAATCGCCCGCCGTGTCTTCGCTGTTACCGGGTGTCGTGCCTCGCGCCCAGCTGCCCCAGGCGACCGCATGGGCCACCTCGGCCGGCCAGACCGCGCAGATCGTCGGCCCGGCGCTAGGCGGCCTGCTGTATGGCGTTGGCCCTGGGTTTGCGTACATCGTCTGTACGTTTACGTTTGCATTGGCGGCGGTGCTGGTTTGGGGTATTCCATTACAAGCCAAGCCACCCACACGCGCACCCGTAACACTCGAGTCCGTCTTTTCAGGCATCGCTTTTATCCGCCAGCAACCAGTCATTCTCGGCGCGCTGTCTCTCGATCTGTTCGCTGTCCTGTTTGGTGGCGCGACCGCCCTGCTACCCATCTTCGCGCGCGACATCCTGCATGCCGGACCGCTCGGACTCGGTCTGTTACGCTCGGCATCCGCCATCGGCGCGCTAAGCGGTACCATCTGGCTCGCGCATTTTCCGCTGCGTAATCGGCCCGGGGCGGCCATGTTCGGCGGCGTGATTGCGTTCGGCGTAGCAACCATCGTATTCGGCCTCTCGCATAAATTTCTGCTCTCGTGGCTCGCTCTCGCGGCGCTCGGTGCGTCGGACGTGATCAGCGTGGTCGTGCGCAGCTCCTTAGTGCAACTACGTACACCGGACGGGATGCTTGGACGCGTGAGCGCGGTCAATGCGCTGTTTATCGGTTCTTCGAACCAGCTTGGCGAATTCGAGTCGGGGCTGACTGCCGGATGGTGGGGTGCGCAACCTGCGGTGCTGGTGGGAGGCGTCGCCACCATCGCCGTTGCCTTGCTCTGGATGAGGTTGTTTCCGGCCCTACGGAACGTGCAATCACTCGGGCACGAAGAGGTCAGTTCGTAAGATCTGCCAAGGAAATATCTGTTGCGCATACGCAACGTCAAGTGGCAGCGAGTAGCCGCCCCTCGATGGGTCGATTTTACCGATTCCCTGTACCACAGGACAAAATGGTCGCCATTTGGGTGCGCCTCCTTCCGCAATCGCACCTTTCTGCAGAACGCCAGTCAAACTTTTTAGCATTGGTCCGAGACTGACGCGAACATGGAGGAGACATGCAGACTGCTCACCACTCTCATCACTTTCATCTCGAGCTGCGCCACGCAACGGTACCCACCTACGTGACCAGCTATCTCTTTCCGATCCTGCTGCTCGTCTACGAGGCGCACCGGGTCGGGCGATGGATCTACGACTACGGCATGAACTTCGCGAATTTCAAGTACATGGGCTATGAATTCCTGCTCATGCTGACGTTCGTGGGCCTGCAGATTTTCGTCGAAGTGGTGTTTCTGGCCTGCGCGGGCATCACCCGCCATCCGGACTTCGAACACCGGGTCGCCAACGTTCTAACGGGTATCGGCTGCTCGCTCGTGGTGATCGGCTTCGATCTGGCGTTGCAGCACGCGTTTTAAAGCTCAGGACTTTCGCTGCAAGGCAAACAGCGTACCGGCGATCAGAATGAACGCGCCGATGATGACCTTTTGCCATGTGCTGGGCACGCCGACCAGGATCAGGACGTTGTTGATCAGCGTGACCAGCACAACCCCAAGCAGCGTGCCGACCACGGTGCCCGTGCCGCCGGTAATGCGCGCGCCGCCGAGAATCACCGCCGCGATCACATCGAGCTCGGAGCCGACGAGGTCGAATGGGTTCGCCAGACGGTTATTCGACACGTGCAAAATCCCCGCGATGCCCGCCAGCATGCCCGTATAACCGAATACGAACAGATGGATCGCGCGTACGTTGTAGCCAAGGCGCTCCGCAATGGCGAGGCTGCCGCCCATCGCGTAGACGCCGCGGCCCATCATGGTCCGGTTCAGCAACCACCATGTGACTACGGCCGCCAGCACCAGCGCCAGCACCGAGACCGGCAGCACTGCGCGCAAACCGTCCGCCGTCTGATAGAAAAACAGCGGGATGCGCCCGAAGCGATCCATGCTGTGCGGAATGTTCATGAAGAACGTCGTGCCGATGAACGTCAGCAGAATGCCGCGATACAGATATTGCGTGCCGATCGTCACGATCAGCGAAGGCGCTTTGAGCCGGTGCACGAGCATGCCGTTGATGAGGCCAAGCAACGTGCCGCCCACTGCGCCAGTGATCAGGATCAAGGCAAACGGCTCGTCGGGCCACCATGCAAACACGGCCTTCGTGATCCCATACATCGTCAGCGCGCCAATCGCCGTGAACGACACGTCAATGCCGCCCGAGGCCAGCACGACCAGCGTGCCGAGCGCAAACAACGAGACGGTGGTCGCCGAATGCAGCGTGTCGAATAGCGTCGCAAACTGGAAGAAGCGCGGATTGATCGCGCCCACGACGACGCACATCACCACGATCAGCCCGAAGGTGAACCACTCCGGGTTACGCGCCAGCTTGGCCCGTAAACCAAGCGGTTTGACCTGCGGGGCAATTTCGACGACGGATGGTGTGGTCATGGTCTGGTTCATACGCGGGTTCATGCTTGTAACGTCCCTAACGTCCTTTAAGCGGCTTCCGACAGCAGCGCGTGGTACAGGTCAGCTTCTTTCATCTGGTCGGCCTGGTATTCGTTTGCGACGCGGCCCTTCTTCATCATCAGGATGCGGTCGCAGTTCTGCAGCAGTTCGGGCAGGTCGTCGCTGATCAGGATAATGCCAATGCCGCGCTGCGACAGGCGCTGCATGATGCGATAGATGATGTCCTTGGAGCCTACGTCCACGCCGACGGTCGGGCCGTGCAGGATCAGCACGCGCGGATCGATGGCGAGCCAACGGCCAATCAGCACGCGTTGCTGGTTGCCGCCCGAAAGCGACTGCACAGGCTTGTCGACATCGGGCGTGGCGATCTGCAACTCCTTGACGGTCTCCACGGCGAGCGCCTGCGCCCGGGCGCGGTCGATCTGGCCGAAGCGGTCGCGCAGGCCGGAAATCATCGCGGTGATCACGTTGTCGCGAATCGGCTTGTCGAGAAAGAGCCCTTCATTCAGGCGGTCTTCCGGCACGTAGCCGATACGGTGATCCTTCGCCTCCGCGGGCGTACGCAACATAATGCGTTTGCCATCGAGTACGACCTCGCCATGCTGCGCAGGCGCCACGCCCGCCAGGGCGCGCGCCAGTTCGTTGCGTCCCGAATCCAGCAGCCCCGTCACGCCGAGAATTTCACCTTGATGAAGTGCGAACGAGACATCGGCAAATTGCCCAACGCGGGTAAGACCGCTCACATCGAGCACGACCTCCGTGCCGAAACCGCCTTCGCGATAGCGCTCGCTCGACAGATGCCGGCCCGTCATCAATTCGCTGATCTGCGCCTTGGTGTAGTTCGTGATCGGCCCTTGCGCCATAGTCTGGCCATCACGCAGCACGATCACTTCACCGCCGATTGCATAGCACTCGTCGAGCTTGTGGCTGACAAACAGAACTGTCACGCCCTGCGCGCGCAGATTGGTTAGCACTGCAATCAGGTTATCGACTTCCTTTTGCGTCAACGAAGTCGTTGGTTCGTCCATGATGACGAACTTCGCCTCGCTAGCAATGGCGCGCGCAATGGCCACAAGCTGGCGTGTCGCGAGCGGCAGCTGTTCGATCAGGGTTGCCTGAAAATCCGCGTCGCCCGGCAGGCCGACCGCCTCGAGCGCACGCGCTGCCATCTTCGCCAGCGCGCGCCGGTCGAAGGTGCGGGCCAGACGGCCGTTATGCGTGGCCAGCTCCGAGGTCAGCGCGACGTTTTCAACCACACTCATGTTCGGCAGCAGGGAGAGATCCTGGTACACCGTCTCGATCCCGGCCGCGAGCGATTCCAGCGCCGACAGGCGCGCATGCGACACGCCTTCGATGATGAGCTCGCCTTCATCGGGCGGCTGCGCGCCGGAGATAATCTTGATCAACGTGCTCTTGCCGCAGCCGTTCTCGCCGAGCAGGTGATA
>Ga0302232_10000626_pt1 | contig 25897 bp, 21 predicted proteins | sample II_Palsa_N2_3_FD_193575 | JGI IMG/M metagenome (GOLD analysis project Ga0302232, IMG submission 193575) | Peat permafrost microbial communities from Stordalen Mire near Abisko, Sweden - II_Palsa_N2_3 | ecosystem: Environmental > Terrestrial > Soil > Palsa > Peat permafrost | place: Sweden...
TGGCGTGTCCCCCTGGTTGCTGCTGGCTGGCCCGTTGACCTAAGATTCCGGGCTGGCGGTGGCGGGACGGGTGCGCGCACGGGTGCATCCCGGTGGCAGTGCAACGGATGGCGCGGCCGCGCTCAGGTGGGCATGCCGGTGGCAGCGCGAAGAGGGCACCGCAGCGCGCGAACGGGCGCCTGCCGGCGGCAGCGCGACGGACGGCACCGCAGTGCTAACGGGGGCATGCCGGCCGGCAGCGCAATGCGGCCGGGCAGCGCGGGTTGGGGCAGGTTCAAGGACGGTGCGGACGCGTGCTCAACGCCGGCCGGTCACCGCGACAGTGGATCAGGTCAGGAAGCCGCGCAGCAGCGCGCCGGTGCCGTCCAGGTGCTCAGCGACCGCGCGCCGGGCGAGGTCGGCATTTCCCGCCAGGATCGCGTCGACGATGGCGGCATGCTGGCCGGCCGTGTGATCGATGTTGCGCCGCAGCACCGGGATCGCGTTGAGCAGGTCGTTCAGGCGCATCCGCGCGTCCGCGCAGGCGGCGGCCAGCAGGGTGGATCCGGTGAGCTCGGCGATCGACAGGTGGAACAGGGTGTCCAGCCGCCGGTAGTCCTGCGGACTCGCCCGGTTAACGTCCGCGAGCCGGGCCTGCAGGACGTCCCGCACGTTGGCGCGCGCAGCCTCGCCGGAAACCTGGGCGAGCAGCTGGGCGGACCCGGTCTCGACCGCCATCCGGAACGTCAGCGCGTCGGTGAGCTTGTCGCCGTCCTCGCGTGCGATGCGCAGCAGCGCACCGCGGCTCGGCGCGGGCGGGTGGTACGTAACGAAGGTGCCGCCGGAGCGCCCGCGCCTGGATTCGATGAAGCCAGCCTGCTGTAGCTCGCGGATTGCCTCGCGGAGCGTAATGCGGCTGATGCCGAGCTGGACGGCCAGATCACGCTCGGCGGGGAATCTCTGGCCTGGCGCGACCACGCCGAGCTTGATCACGGTCAGCAGCCGCTCGACCGTCTCCTCGAAGGCATTGCCCGCCCGTACCGGCCGCAAGGCGGTGGCCAGCTCAAGTCCGCCGGTTGTCACGATCGCCCTCCGCGGGGGGACGGCATTGTTGCGCCGAGCCTATGGCACCGCTGCGCCGAGGCTGCCTGCCCTGCCCGGACGTGCTCCCGCGCACCTGCCCGGCACGCAAGCGCCGGCCCGCAAGCGCCGGCCCGCAGGCCCCCGGGCCCGGCACGCAAGCCCGCTGCATGCGAGCCCGGCACGCGGGTCCCCCGGCAAGCGGCACGCCGCACCCGCGGTGTCCATGTGGCGGCTGTGTAAATTCTGGTCTCCGGGTCTTGACATTGCCGCAGACCTGTCCATTATTGGTCTGATATTGAACCATTGGAAGCTGGCCGTCGGCTAGGGACGTTCCAGCGCCCTCCCCCCGGCATCATTCCGAGCCCTTACGCAGCCTGACGCCCTGACGCCACCCGACGCCCTGACGCAAGGAGCATGCCGTGTCGGCAAACGAGCAAGCGGCCCCAGCGCCGCTCAGCAGTGACGAAGCAACCCTCCACCAGCTCGGCTACGCCCAGGAACTGCGCAGGCGGATGTCGGGCTTCTCCAACTTCGCCGTGTCGTTCACCATCATCTCGGTCCTGTCCGGCTGCCTGACCCTGTACTACTTCGGCATGGACGAAGGCGGCCCCGCCGTCATCGTCTGGGGCTGGCCGATCGTCGGGATCATGACCCTGCTCGTGGGCCTGTCCATGGCGGAGGTCTGCTCCAGCTTCCCGACGGCAGGCGGCCTGTACTACTGGTCGGCAAAGCTTGCCCGCACGAACGGCCCGGCCTGGTCCTGGTTCACTGGCTGGTTCAACTTCCTCGGCCAGGTGGCGATCACCGCCGGCATCGACTTTGGTGCAGCCCTGTTCATCAACTTCGAGCTTGAACTGTGGTTCGGCTTCAGCGTGACGACGCACTGGCATACGGTCCTGATCTACGCCGCCGTGCTGCTGGTGCACGGCTTGCTCAACCAGTTCGGCATCCGGCTGGTGGCGCTGCTGAACAACGTCAGCGTCTGGTGGCACATCACCGGCGTCCTTCTCATCGTCGGCACGCTGACCTTCGGCCTGAAGGCGGGGGCGCATCACGCCCCGGCCAAGTTCGTGTTCACTGACCTCTACAACGGCTCCGGGTTCCATATCGGCTGGTGGTACATCGTGCCCGTCGGGCTGCTGCTGGCCCAGTACACCTTCACCGGGTACGACGCCTCGGCCCACATGACCGAGGAAACCCGTCAGGCATCACGCAGCGGCCCGCGCGGAATTGTCATGTCGATCCTGATCTCGCTGATCGCGGGCTGGATCCTGCTGATCGGCATCACGTTCGCGATCCAGCGGTCGAACTACGTGGGCGAGGCGTCGGCTGTCGTCGCCCCGGCGCAGATCTTCATCGACTCGATCGGCCGGACCGGAGCTGAACTGCTGCTGCTCGTGGCGATCGGCGCCCAGCTCTTCTGCGGCATGTCCTCGGTGACCGCAAACTCGCGGATGATCTACGCCTTCTCCCGTGATGGCGCGCTGCCGGGCTCCGCGCTCTGGCACCGGGTGAACAAGCGCACCCGGACCCCGACCAACGCGATCTGGCTGGCCGTCGTGGGAGCGCTCATCCTCGGCCTGCCTTATCTGTTTAACACCGCCGCGTACGGCGCCGTGACGTCCATCGCCACCATCGGCCTGTACGTCGCCTACGTCACGCCGACCTTCCTGCGGCTGCGGCAGGGCAGCAGCTTCCAGCGCGGGCCGTGGCACCTGGGCCGGTGGACCTACCTGATCGGCTGGACGGCCGTGGTCTGGGTGGTGTTCATCACGATCCTGTTCATGCTCCCGCAGTTTGGCCCCATCAGCTGGACCACGTTCAACTACGCGGTCATCGCCTTGGTAGTGGTGATCGGCTATGCCGGGATCTACTGGCAGGTGTCGGCGAAGAACTGGTTCACCGGGCCGCGGATTCAGGGATCCCCGGAAGAACTGGCGGCCATTGAGCGGGAACTCGCGTCCTGAGCGCCCGCGCGCCTACGGTGAGCTGATGATCAGCACGGGACGGCCAGCACGGGACAGCCAGCACGGAGACGTTCAGGGCTGAGACGCTGAGCACGGGCACGCCTTGAGGGCGGGACCGAGACGAGAGGATGGACTTCGATGACAGGTCATGGCGGCGACGATGCCGCGCGGATGCGGCACGGGATGATGACGCTGGAGCGACTCCGCACAGGCTACGGCACCGGCGAGATCGACACGGTGATCCTTGCCTTCACCGACATGCAGGGCCGCCTGCAGGGCAAGCGCCTGTCGGCGGAGTACTTCCTCAGCGAGGTCGTCCAGCACTACTCGGAGGGCTGCAACTACCTGCTCGCGGTGGACGTCGACATGAACACCGTGGACGGGTACGCGATGTCGTCGTGGGACCGCGGCTACGGCGACTTCATGCTGGTGCCGGACATGAGCACGCTGCGCCACCTGCCCTGGCACGAGGCCACGGCGCTGGTCCTCGCCGACCTGACCTGGCTGGACGGCGCCCCGGTGGTGGCCTCGCCGCGGCAGATACTCAAGGCGCAGACCGACCGGCTGGCGGCCCGCGGCTGGCAGGCGATGGCGGGCACCGAGCTTGAGTTCATCGTGTACACCGACAGCTACGAGCAGGCGGCCGAGAAGGGCTACCACGACCTGGTGCCCGGCAACCAGTACAACGTGGACTACTCGATCCTCGGCACCTCGCGGGTCGAGCCGCTGCTCCGCGCGATCCGCAACGGGATGGCCGGCGCGGGACTCTACGTGGAGTCGGCGAAGGGCGAGTGCAATCTCGGCCAGCACGAGATCGCGTTCCGCTATGCCGACGCGGTGACCACCTGTGACAATCACTCGATTTACAAGACCGGGTCGAAGGAGATCGCGGCGCAGGCCGGGATGAGCATCACGTTCATGGCCAAGCCCAACGACCGCGAGGGCAACTCCTGTCACATCCATCTGTCGCTGGCCGGGGAGGACGGGACAGCCGTACTCGCCGGCGACGGGCCGCACGGGCTGTCCAAGCTCGGCGAGCATTTCCTGGCCGGCCAGCTTGCGGCCCTGCGCGAGCTGACGCTCTGCTACGCGCCGAACATCAACTCTTACAAGCGGTACGTGCTGGGCAGCTTCGCGCCGACCGCCGTGCGCTGGGGAGTAGACAACCGGACCTGCGCGCTGCGGCTGGTAGGCCATGGCCACTCGCTCCGCGGCGAGAACCGCGCCCCCGGCGGCGACGTGAACCCCTACCTGGCGGTGGCGGCGATGATCGCTGCTGGGCTGCACGGCATCGATAACGAGCTACCGTTGGAACCTGCCTACGAAGGCAACGCCTACCTGGGCACGGGCCCGCGGGTGCCGCCCACCTTGCGCGACGCGCTCGAGCTGTGGTCCGGGAGCGAGATTGTCAGCGAGGCATTCGGCACCGACGTGCAGGAGCACTACGCCAACTATGCCCGGGTGGAACTGGCCGCCTACGAGGCCGCGGTGACCGACTGGGAGCTGCGCCGCTGCTTTGAGCGGCTCTAGCGCGTCTGAGTCCGCCGGGACCGTGATCAGGAGCCGCCAGGACCACCGGCACGCCAGCACAGGGCCGGTACGACGCCACGGGGAGTGACCGCCGTATGTCCGAGTTCACCGTCGTGAACCCAGCCAGCGAGGAGATCGTCGCCGCCGTGGCGCGGACCACGGCAGGCGAGACCGATGCCGCGATCGAGCGGGCCGTGATCGCGCAGGCGGCCTGGCGGGCGGTCGCCCCGGCGGACCGGGCTGGCCTGCTCCGCGCATTCGCCGGTGCGGTGGACGCCCATATCGAGGAGCTGGCCGGCCTGGAGGTGGCCGGCGCCGGGCACCCGGTCGGCCAGGCCCGCTGGGAGGCGGGCCAGGTCCGGGATGTGCTCACCTACTACTCCGCCGCGCCCGAGCGGGCCTGCGGGCGGCAGATCCCGGTGGCCGGCGGCCTGGATGTCACGTTCGCCGAGCCGATCGGCGTCGTCGGGCTGATCGTCCCGTGGAACTTCCCGATGCCGATCCTGTCCTGGGGGATGGCGCCGGCCCTGGCGGCCGGCAACACCGTGATCGCCAAGCCCGCCGAGATGACGCCGCTGACCGCGATCAGAATCGGCGAGCTCGCGCTGGAGGCGGGCATCCCGGACGGAGTGTTCCAGGTGCTGCCGGGCAAGGGCAGCGTGGTCGGGCAGCGGCTGGTCGACCATCCGGCCGTCGGCAAGATCGTGTTCACCGGCTCTACCGAGGTCGGCCGCGAGATCATGGCGGGCTGCGCCCGCCGGGTCAAACGGGTCACCCTGGAGCTCGGCGGCAAGAGCGCGAACATTGTCTTCGCCGATGCCGACCTGGAACGGGCCGCGGCCACCGCCCCGCAGGCCGCCTTCGACAACGCGGGCCAGGACTGCTGCTCCCGGTCGCGGATCCTGGTGCAGCGCTCGGTCCTGGAGAAGTTCATGGAACTGCTCGAGCCCGCGGTCAAGGCCGTCACGGTCGGCGACCCGGCGTCGGCGGCGACGCAGATGGGACCGCTGATCTCGGCCGCGCACCGGGATCGCGTCGCGTCCTACGTGCCGGACGGCGCGCCGGTCGCGTTCCGCGGCACGGCGCCGGACGGGCCGGGGCACTGGTACCCGCCGACGGTGCTCGCGCCGGTCCGGATGGACGACCCGGCCTACACCGAGGAGGTGTTCGGGCCGGTGGTGACCGTGACACCGTTCGAGGACGAGGCGGCCGCTGTGGCACTGGCCAATGACACGCCCTACGGCCTGTCCGGCTCGATCTGGACCAGGGACGTCGGTCGGGCGATCCGGGTGGCCAGGGCGGTGGAGACCGGCAACCTGTCGGTGAACTCCCATTCCTCGGTGCGCTACTCGACCCCGTTCGGCGGCTTCAAGCAGTCCGGGCTCGGCCGCGAGCTCGGGCCGGACGCGCTCGACGCGTTCACCGAGGTCAAGAATGTCTTCATCGCGACGGAGGGATGACGGCGACATGGTGATCACGGGCATGACGGGCACGGAAACGGCGGGAGCGGGCATGCGGCGGCTGCGGGACCGGGTCGCCGTCATCACCGGCGCGGGCAGCGGCATCGGGCTTGCCAGCGCGCGCAGGCTGGCCGCCGAAGGGGCGATCGTGGTTGCCGTCGACATCGACGAGGCGGCGGGCAAGGCGGCCGCGGAGGAGACCGGCGGCACGTTCATCGCGGCCGACGTGGCCAGTGAGGACGATGTCCAGCGCCTGTATGAGTCGGTCGCGGAGCGGCACGGGCGGGTCGATATCTCGTTCAATAATGCGGGCATCTCGCCGCCGGAAGATGATTCGATCCTGACCACCGGGCTCGACGCCTGGCGCCGGGTTCAGGAAGTGAACCTCACCTCGGTCTACCTGTGCTGCAAGCACGTGCTCCCGTACATGCAGCGGCAGGGAAAGGGCTCGATCATCAACACCGCCTCGTTCGTCGCCGTGCTCGGCGCGGCGACCTCGCAGATCTCCTACACCGCGTCCAAGGGCGGGGTGCTGGCCATGAGCCGCGAGCTCGGCGTGCAGTTCGCCAGGGAGGGCATCCGGGTGAACGCGCTGTGCCCGGGCCCGGTCAACACCCCGCTGCTGCAGGAGTTGTTCGCCAAGGACCCCGAGCGGGCCGCCCGGCGGCTGGTGCACATCCCGGCCGGCCGGTTCGCCGAGCCGGAAGAGATAGCCGCCGCCGTCGCGTTCCTGGCCAGCGACGACGCGTCGTTCATCACCGCGTCGTCGTTCCTTGTCGACGGCGGGATCTCCGGTGCCTATGTGACGCCGCTGTAGGCCTCGGGCCGGCCGAACTTGCGGGGAGCCGCGTCCTGGCGAGCGCGGCCCGGGCCCGGTCCGGCGCGCAATCCGACAGGCTCCGCAATCAGCAGAACTCGTCGCAGGGCCCCGGCACCCGTCATATCCTCCGTGATCATGGGTTTGCGCAGGCGAGGCAGATGGAGGTTCAGGTGAGCGAGGTTCGTCCAGGGGGCGAGGCCGGGCTTGCACCGGTGATCGGGATCAGCGCCTACCACGAGCAGGCCCACTGGGGAAAGTGGGACGCCGACGCAGCAGTCCTGCCGTGGCGCTATCCGGACCGCGTCTTCGAGGCGGGCGGCATGCCCGTGCTGCTGCCGCCGGTGCCCGGCATCGCCGAGGTGCTCGACAGGCTCGACGGGCTCGTTCTGTCCGGCGGCGGCGACTTCGATCCGGCTGGCTATGGTGCGCGGCGCCATCCGGCCACCGCTTCGGTACGGCCGGATCGTGACGCCGCAGAGGTCGCGCTGCTCTCCGCTGCCCTGGAACGCGGACTGCCCGTGCTCGGCATCTGCCGCGGCATGCAGGTGATCAACGTGACCATGGGCGGGAGTCTGCATCAGCACGTGCCGGACCTGGTAGGCCACCACGGGCATGCGCCGGTGCCAGGTGCCTACGGCGCGCATCCGGTCCGGGTCGCTGCGGGCAGCGGGCTGGCCAGGATCCTCGGCAGGACTCAGCTCGATGGGGTCCCGACCCATCACCATCAGGCGCTTGACCGGCTCGGCGACGGCCTGACCGCAACCGCGTGGTCAGACGACGGGCTCATCGAGGCAGTGGAGCTCGACGCGCCAGGCTGCCCGTTCGCGGTGGCCGTCCAGTGGCATCCGGAGGCGGGCGACGACCTGAGCCTGTTCCGGGCGCTGATCGCCGCCGCGACAGCACCGCTCCCGGCGGCAGCGCTCGCGCCCTGAGCCGGGATTCTGCACGGCTGCCGCCCTGGCGGCCGGCCGCAACGAGGCCCGGGTAGCTAGGCTCCGCAGTCATGACCGACAACGCAGAGGCCAAGGTCCCGGCGCAGGATCCTGCCGCCGCGAAGGCCGGGAACCTGAATGCCGAGGACCCGAAGGACGACCTCGTCACCACGCGCCATGTGATCACCACCGACGGTGCGCAGCTGCGCTACACGGTGACCGCCGGGCGCGTGGTGCTCCGCCAGGAAGGTCACACCGACGACAAGTTCGACGGCGCGGAGGCGAAGGCCGAGGTCTTCATGGTCGCCTACACACTTGATGACGCCGGCGCCGGCAGCCGGCCGGTCACGTTCGCGTTCAACGGCGGGCCAGGCTCCGCGAGCGTCTGGCTGCACCTCGGGCTGCTCGGCCCGCGGCGGGTGCTGATGGGTGACGCCGGCGCGCTGCTGCCGCCGCCGTATGACCTGGCGGACAATAACGAGACTCTGCTCAGGCACTCCGACCTTGTCTTCATCGACCCCGTCTCCACCGGGTTCTCGCGCGTGGTCAAGGGCGGCAAGTCAAAGGACTTCCACGGGTACGGCGGTGATGTCGAGTCGGTCGGCGAGCTGATCCGGCTGTGGACGACGCGCAACGGCCGGTGGATGTCGCCAAAGTACCTATGCGGCGAGTCGTACGGGACGACGCGCGCAGCGGCCCTCGCCAGGTACCTGCAGGAACGCAGCGGCATGTATCTCAACGGGCTGATCCTGATCTCGGCCTTCCTGGACGGCGGCTCGGCCGAGTTCGTCCCTGGCAATGACGAGCCGTACGTGCTCTACCTGCCGACCTACGCGGCAATCGCGCATTATCACGGCAGGCACCCCGGCCGGCCGCTGCGGGAGGTGCTCGATGACGCCGAGGCCTACGCGGGGCGAGAGTACCGGTGGGTGCTGGCACGCGGCTCGCGACTGACGCCCGGCGAGCGGTCGGCGGCAGTTACCAGGATCGCCGGGCTGACCGGCCTGTCGGAGGACTACGTCGATCGCGTCAACCTGCGGCCCGAGCACGTCAGGTTCCTGACCGAGCTGCTGCGGGATGAGCGGCGGACAGTCGGCCGCCTGGACGGGCGCTTCACCGGCTGGGACTCCGACTACGGCCGCGAGCACTGGACAACCGACCCCTCCATCGACGCGATCATGGGCCCGTACAGTGCCGCCTTGAACCACTACGTGCGAACGGAGCTGAAGTACGAGAACGACCTGTCGTACGAGACGCTGACAGAGCGCGTGTACCCGTGGTCGTTCAAGGAGTTCGAGGGCGTGAATCTCCAGGTCGTGGACAAGCTCGCCGAGGCGATGCGGGTGAACCCGCACATGCGGGTGCTGGTGGCCTGCGGTTATCACGACGCCGCGACGCCGTATTTCGCGGCCGAGCACGACTTCGCGCACCTGGCCATCCCGGCCGAGCTGGCGGGCAATATCGAGTTCGCCTACTACGAGGCGGGCCACATGATGTACGCGCATGAGCCGAGCCGGCTGGCCCAGTCGGAGCGGCTGGCGGCGTTTGTGCGCGGCAGCGAAGAGGCGCGATGAGCGGCAAGGGCGACGGGACCTCCGGTCATCCCGCGGGGCATCCAGCGGGGCAAGGCGCCGGCGCGTCCCGGCATCCGCTTGACCCGCTGTCCGCGGCTGAGTTCCGGCAGGCCGCCGCGATCCTGCGTCGCGACCGGGGGGTCGGCGAGACCTGGCGGTTCGCGTCCATAGAGCTGAGGGAACCGGACAAGGCCGCGCTGGCGGCCTGGCAGCCGGGCGGCGCAGTCCAGCGGGAAGCGCGGGTCGTGTGCTGGAACCGCTCGGACGGCCGGGTTTACTCCGCAACGGTCTCGCTGACCGATGACGAGGTGACGTCCTTCGCCCGCCGGACCGGGGTGCAGCCGAACGCGACTCTCGATGAGTGGCACGAGGCGGATGCGATGCTGCGCCGCGACGGCCGGATGATCGCCGCGCTCGCTGACCGCGGGATCACCGACCTGGAGCGGGTGCTCTTCGACACCTGGACCTACGGCCACGCGCTTGTCCCGCAGGAGCACCGCAGTCGCCGGATGGGCTGGGTCGATGTCTGGTACCGGGGTGTCGCCGGCGGTAACCCGTACGCGCATCCGGTCAATGGCCTGCACCCGCTGGTGGACCTGAACCGGATGGAACTGCTCGAGGTCGGAGACTCCCACCACGTCGATCCGCCGGACACGATGGGCGAGTACGCTCCGAGGCTCGTTCCCGGGCAAAGGCTTCGCGCGGACGTGAGTCCGCTGCAGATCAGCCAGCCGGACGGTGCCTCGTTCACTCTGACCGGGCATGCGCTCAGCTGGCAGAAGTGGTCGCTGCGGATCGGCTTCAATTACCGGGAAGGCCTGGTCCTGCATCAGGTCGGCTATCACGACGGCGGCAGGACCCGCGCGGTCGCGCACCGGTTGTCCCTGGCCGAGATGGTGGTCCCCTACCGGGATCCCACCCCGGACCATTACCGGCGGACCGCCTTCGACATCGGGGAATGGGGCCTTGGCTTCATGACGACATCGCTGGAGCGCGGCTGCGACTGCCTCGGCGAGATCACGTACCTGGACGCGGTGCTGCATGACACCAGCGGCGAGCCGCGGGCCATCCCGCGCGCGATCTGCGTCCATGAGGAGGACAACGGCGTGCTGTGGAAGCACGTCGACCAGGCGGCTGGGGCCGAAGTGCGCCGGATGCGCAGGCTCGTCATCTCCTGCCATGCCACCGTTGCCAACTACGAGTACCTCGTTTACTGGCGGTTCTACCAGGACGGCAGCATCGAGTGCGAGATCCGGGCGACCGGCGTGATGGTGGTCACGAACTTCCCGCCCGGCCGTCAGCCGCCGTACGGGACTCTCGTCGACGAGCGCACCTATGCACCGTTCCACCAGCACTTCGTCGTCGCACGGCTTGATCTCGACATCGACGGCACGCAGAACACGGTCTACTGCTCGGACTCCGAGGCACTGCCCGTGAGCGCGGACAACCCGTACGGGCTGGCCCTGGTGCAGCGCGACACGCCGCTGCGGACGGAGCAGCAGGGAAAGCAGGATTACCGCTGGTCCACCCAGCGCTACTGGAAGGTCGCCAACGACTCCGTCCGCAACGGGCTCGGCACGCCGGTCGGCTACAAGCTGGTGCCCGGCGGCTGCTTCCCCGCGATGTTCGATCCCCGCTCCCCCGTCATCCGCCGCGCCGAGGCGATCAGCCATGCCCTCTGGGTCACCCCCTATGACCGGGATGAACGGTGGCCGTGCGGCGAGTTCTGCACGCAGAGCGAGCGCGATCAGGGGCTGCCGGTGTGGACCGCGCGGGACCGGCCGATCGAGGATGCCGACATCGTCCTGTGGTACGTCTTCGGCATCCACCATGTCACCCGGCCGGAGGACTGGCCGGTCATGCCCGTGGACACGGTCTCCTTCTGGCTGAAGCCTGATGGTTTCTTCGACCGCAATCCGGCCCTCGACGTGCCCGCCAGCCCGGGTCACGGTGGCTGATGGACCCGACCGACCGGCTAGCCGTGTCTTGGTGTTGGCGGTGCGGGTGGGGTTGGGGTGCAGGTGAGGTGCGTGTTGTCGGGGACGACTGTGATGTGCACGCCGCCGCCGCCGGGTTCGTGGAAGTAGCCGATGCTCAGCTTGCTGCCGGCCGGGATCGCGGCGGGGGTGATGGTGGTGAGGATGGCTCCGTCGGGTTGCGGCTGCGGTGGTGAGAACGGCTGGCTGGCGATCGGTCCGGGGACGTAGCAGACCGATCCGACGGTGACGAGAGCGGGTACGCCGGCGTGCGCGAGCGCCTGGCGCAGCGCGCTGGGGTTGAAGATCTGACGCTGGTCGACGGTGAGAGTCACCGTGCCGCCGGGGTTCTTATGGACGGTGAACGCGGCGAGGCGCTGTGCACCGGGCGCCCCGGTCGGGCGGGGTCCGGCGCTCGGTGAGTGCGTGCCGGTGACGGCGTGATCGAACCCGAGCGTGGCCGCGGTGATGACCGCAGCGGTGGCGATCCCGGCAATGGCGTAGGTCCGGATCCTGTGGAGTGATCGAGACGGCTGCCTGGTGCGGGCGGTTGTCACGAGGAAGCGCTGCATGTCCCGGCTGAACTGCGGGAGGGCGGGGGGAGTAGGACGGTCGTCAAGGCTGAGCATGGGGTGCCTCCGGGTGCGAGTTGGCCATCGGTGGGTCGGCGGGTTCGCCGAGGGTGCTGCGTAGCTTGGCTCGGGCGCGGGAGAGCCGGATGCGGGCGGTGTTCGGGTTCATCCCTAGGACGGCGCCGGCGTGGCTGGGGGACAGTCCGTCGCGGTGGACGAGTTGGAGCAGTTCTCGGTCTTTCGGGCGCAGGGCCGCGAGCGCGGCAGTCAACGCCGGGGCGAGCCGGGCGGCGTCGATGGCATCCTCGACTGCCGCGGTCTCGTCCGGGTTCAGCGACGGCAGGTTCTCCAGGCGGCGTATCAGGCGCTCCCGCCGGGCGAATGACCGACGCTGACGGGCCAGCACCCGACGGGCGATCCCGAACAGCCACGGCAGGGCGCCGTCGCCGTCGCCGGTGAACCGTGATGCAGACCGAAGTGCCCCGAGGAAGGTGTCCGCGACGAGGTCGGCCACATCGCTGGCGTTGGCGCATCGGCTGAGGGCGTAGGTGAGTACCCGTCTCTCGTGGCGGCGGTAGAACTCACCGAACGCCTCAGCATCGCCTCTAGCTGTAGCTGCCAAGAGTTGTCCGTCAGATTGCTCCATATCTCTACCTGCCCGCGAGTCATCCACCATGTCATCGCCATCCGTCCCATGGCCGCGATGCTGGCCAGCAATCGTGCTCCACTTCAGCCCGCGCCGGATCCAGGCTGATCCGGCGGGCGTGGCGACCGCCTTCCCGGCCGGAGCCCGGCCGGAGCCCGGTCGGCTGCTGCCCCCTAGACTCGCCAGCGTGGGCACCGCTCCGGCCGTCGAGATCGTCAGCCTGGTCAAGAATTACGGGCGTACGGCTGCCGTGGCCGGCCTGTCGCTGCGGGCCGAACGGTCCCAGGTGACCGCGATTCTCGGGCCGAACGGCGCCGGGAAGACGACGACCATCGAGATCTGCGAGGGCTACCGCCGGCCCGATGAGGGCACAGTGCGCGTCCTCGGCCTCGATCCGGTCCGCGATGCGCGCGAACTGCGGCCCAAGGTCGGCGTGATGCTGCAGTCCGGCGGCATCCCGACGTCCGCGCGGGCCGGCGAATACCTGCGCGTGCTGGCCAGCTTCTATGCGCGTCCGCTCGATCCCGCCGTCCTGCTGGAGCGGCTCGGCCTGGCGGCCAGCACCCGAATCCCGTTCAAGCGGCTGTCCGGTGGCCAGCAGCAGCGGCTTTCGCTCGCGGCCGCCGTGATCGGCCGCCCGGAGCTTGTCTTCCTCGATGAGCCCACCGCCGGGCTCGATCCGCAGGCGCGGCACGCTACCTGGGACCTGATCACCGGGCTGCGTGCGGCCGGCGCAGGCGTGATCCTGACCACCCACCACATGGACGAGGCTGAGCGGCTGGCGGACCGCGTCGCCATCGTGGACCACGGCGCGCTGGTCGCTGACGGCAGCCCGGCGCAGCTCACCGGCACGGCGGGCCAGCTCAGGTTCCGCGCGGAGCCGGGCCTGGACACCGACAGCCTGCTGGCGGCGCTCCCGGCCGGCAGCGCCGCCAAGGAATCGCCGGCCGGGCACTACGTCGTCGAGGCGCATGACCGGGTCGACCCGCAGCTGCTTGCCGCGGTGACCGCATGGTGCGCGGAGCGGGGCATCCTGGCGCAGAGCCTGCGGATCGAGAGCCGCACGCTGGAGGACGTCTTCCTCGAGCTGACCGGGCGGGAGCTGCGCTCGTGACCGAGACCGCGACGCCCGCCGCGGCGGACTGGCCGGCCCCGGCGCCAGGCGCGGCGCCGCTGCCGCGCATGGTCGCCGCCCAGGCCTCGCTCGAGCTCCGCACGCTGCTGCGCAACGGCGAGCAGTTGCTGCTCATCCTGATTATCCCGGTGCTGCTGCTCGCCGCCTTCAGCCACGAGCCGCTTGTCAACTTCGGGCCGGGCAAGCGGATCGACTTCCTCGCCCCTGGCATCCTCGCCCTCGCTGTCATGTCGACCGCCTTCACCAGCCAGGCGATCGCGACCGGCTTCGAGCGGCGTTACGGCGTGCTGAAGCGGCTGGGCTCCACTCCCCTGCGGCGCAGCGGCCTGATTACCGCGAAGACGCTGACCGTGCTCGTGGTCGAGCTGCTGCAGGCGGCGGTGATCGTCGCGGTCGGGCTCGCGCTCGGCTGGCGGCCGCATGCCGGTGGCGGAGCGGTCGCCTGGTCGCTGCTCCTTGTGCTCGCCGCGACCGCGGCGTTCAGCGGGCTGGCCCTGCTGATGGCCGGGACGCTGCGGGCCGAGGCCACGCTGGCCGCCGCTAACCTCCTGTACCTGGTCATGCTCGGGCTCGGCGGAGTGGTCTTCCCGCTGACGAAATTCCCGGCGGATGCGCAGCCCGTGCTGAAACTGCTGCCGGCCGGGGCCTTGTCGGACGGGCTGCGGTCGGTGTTGCAGCACGGCAACGGACTGCCAGTTCGCGACCTTCTGGTGCTTGCGGCCTGGGCAATCGCGACCATCGCCATCGCGGCGCGGGCATTCCGCTGGGAATAAGCACCGCGGCCGGCGGGCCTGGCACTGGCGGGAGCGCCCGCGGGAGCACGCTCGGCCGGGTGCCGCCGTCGGTGCTGGTCGGCGTCGGCATCGTGTCGGTGCAGCTCGGCGCGGGCCTAGCCGGCCGGCTGTTCAGCGAGGTCCCGCCCGCCGCGGTCACCGGCCTGCGGCTGTGGACATCCGCGGTGATGATGGCGGCCCTCGGCGGCAGGGGGCTAGCGCGGACGCTGCGGGACGTGATCAGCCGACGGCGCTGGCAGGATGCCGGCGTGGCAGTAGCCTTCGGCATCACGCTCGCCGTGATGAACTTCTCGATTTACCAGTCGTTCGCCCGGATCCCGCTGGGCATCGCGGTGACCGTCGAGTTCCTCGGGCCGCTGGCCGTCGCCGTAGCGTCGTCCAGGCACGTGATCGACCTGCTCTGGGTCGGCCTGGCCGGCCTCGGCGTGGCGCTGCTGGCCGATGGCGGCACCCGCGTGGCGGGCGGCACCCGCGTGGCGGGCGGCACCCGCGTGGCGGGCGGCACCCGCCTGGCGGGCGGCGCGGCGCCCGGCTCGCACGGCGGGCCAGGACTGGTTGTCGCCGGGATCGCGTTCGCGCTGGTAGCGGCAGCGGCCTGGGCCGCCTACATTAAGCTCAGCGCCTCTACCGGGCGGCGGCTGAGCGGCTCATCCGGGCTGGTCATAGCCATGATCATCGCTGCGCTCGTAGTGACCCCGCCTGCTGTAGCGGCCGGTCACGCCGCGCTGCTGCGGCCCGGCGTGCTCGTCGCTGGCGCGGTTATCGGCTTGCTGTCCTCAGTCATCCCGTACCGCTTCGAGCTCGAGGCGCTGCAGCGCATTCCGGCGCGGGTCTACGGCGTCTGGGTGAGCCTCGCGCCTGCCGTGGCCGCACTGATCGGGCTGGTCCTGCTCAGCGAGTCCCTGGCGGCCCGCGAGTGGGCGGCGGTGTGCTGCGTGGTGGTCGCGAGCGCCGGCACGTCGCGCGGCGCCGCAGCGTCCGCGCAGGCCCCGCAAGCGTGACGGGCGCCCGCGGGCCTGACGCCGGCCTCGCTGCCCGACCCCGCTGCCCGGACGCCAGCTGCCCGGACGCCCCTCCGGCCTGACCTACCGCAGGCCGGACCGCGGCAGCCGCCGGGGAATCGCCTGCTACTAGGCTCGGGAGCGTGCTCACCGACTCCGCCTCGGGAAGCGCCGCGGCAAGCCCCCCCTCCCGCGCCTCGATCACGCGGGCTGCGCGCAAGCTAGCGGCACCCGTGCTCGCGCCATCCGCCGCGTCGATGCGGCGCATCGCGCTGGCTGGCGTGGTTGCCTCGGCGGGCATCATGATGACCGGCGCGGCGGTGCGGCTGAGCCAGTCCGGCCTCGGCTGCCCGGACTGGCCGGCCTGCACGGCGCACAGCATCGTGGCGGGCGGTACGAGCGGCGCTACCCTCGTGCACCGCTGGATCGAGTTCGGTAACCGGCTGCTGACCGGCGCCATCCTGGTGGTCTCGGTGATCGTCGCGGTGGCCGCATGGCGGTTCAGTCCCGGCGGCGGCCGCCGCCGGGATCTGGTATTGCTCGGTTTCCTCCAGCCGGCCGGCATCGTCGCGCAGGCGGTCATCGGCGGCGTCGTGGTCCTCACCGGGCTCGATCCGGTCTGGGTCTCCGTGCACTTCATGCTGTCCGTCGCCCTGCTGGCCGCCTCCGTCGTGCTGTATGTGCGCGCCACGGAGGGCACCGCGCCCGCCCGCTCGCTTGTCCGCCGCGACCTGCGGCTGCTCGCCGCCGCGGTGGTCGCGGTGGTGGCCGTGATGCTGGCCGCGGGAACGGTGGTCACCGGAACCGGGCCGCTGGCAGGCGAGCCCGGCGTCGCCCGTTACCACCTGCCGCTTGAGGGGGTCACCCAGCTGCATGCCGACATCGGCTGGCTGATCACCGGCCTGGTGCTGGCGCTGGTGGCAGGCCTGCGATTCAGCGATCCCCCGCCGCGGGCGATGCGGCTCGGCTGGGCGCTGCTCGGCCTGATCCTGGTGCAGGGCTCCATCGGCTACATCCAGTACTTCACCGGACTGCCCGCCGGCCTCGTCTGGGTGCACGTCGTCGGTGCCGTGCTGATCTGGATCACGGCGCTGCGGCTGCTGTTCGCGCTGCGAGACCGGGGCCCGCTGATCGAGCGAATCCCCGCCCGCGCCAGTGCCCCCGCCAGTGCCCGCGCCGGCGCCCCCGCCCGGGCGCAAGGCCAGGATGCCTGACCCGGCCGGCGGCCGGGCCGGACGGTTAAGGCCGGCGCTGCGATTGAGGCCCGCGCTGCGGGATAAGGTCGTTGCGGTGATCGCGTTCCCCTCGGAAGGAGCCTGAAGTCACGGTGAGCACACAGCCTGATAACGCGTTCGAATGGTCTGGCACCGATGCGCGCACGGTCGACCTGATCCGCGTTCTCGCCATGGACGCCGTGCAGCAGGCAGGCTCCGGTCACCCGGGGACGGCCATGAGCCTGGCCCCGGCGGCCTACCTGCTATTCCAGCGTTTCCTCCGGCACGACCCGGCCGACGCCAGCTGGATCGGCCGGGACCGCTTCATCCTGTCCTGCGGCCATTCCAGCCTCACCCTGTACATCCAGCTTTACCTGTCCGGGTACGGGCTCACCCTGGATGACCTGAAGGCCTACCGGACCTGGGGCAGCCGTACGCCGGGTCATCCCGAGCACTGGCACACCCCGGGCGTCGAGGTGACCACCGGCCCGCTCGGCCAGGGCATCGCCAACGCCGTGGGCATGGCGATGGCCGCGCGCCGCGAGCGCGGGCTGCTCGATCCTGACGCCGCGCCCGGCACCAGCCCGTTCGATCATCACATTTACGCTTTTGCCTCCGATGGCGACATCGAGGAGGGCATCAGCCACGAGGCTTCCTCCCTCGCGGCTCATCAGCAGCTCGGCAATCTCGTGCTGCTCTATGACGACAACAACATCTCCATCGAGGACAACACGGAGATCGCGAAGTCCGAAGACGTGCTCGCCAGGTACGCGGCCTACGGCTGGCACGTGCAGCGGGTCAGCTGGCGCAGTCCCGGTGGCTACCACGAGGACGTGGCGGCGCTGGCCGGGGCGTTCACGGCGGCCAGGGATCACACCGGGGCACCGTCGATCATCGCGCTGCGGACCATCATCGGCTGGCCAGCCCCGGACAAGCAGAACACCGGTGCCGCGCACGGCTCGGCCCTCGGCGCCGGCGAGGTGGCGGCCACCAAGCGCGTCCTCGGCTTCGATCCGGACGTTTCCTTCCCGGCCGAGGACGAGCTCGTCGCGCACGCCCGCAAGGTCGCCGACCGCGGCAAGCAGCTGCGCGCCACCTGGGAGGACTCGTTCGCCGAGTGGTCGGCGGCCAACTCCGATCGCAGCAAGCTGCTCACCCGGCTGCGGGCCAGGGAGCTGCCGGCCGGATGGGCTGAGGCGCTGCCCGTCTTCCCGCCCAGCGAGAAGGGGGTAGCCACCAGGAAGGCATCCGGCCAGATTTTGAACGAGCTAGCCGGGGTGCTGCCGGAGCTCTGGGGCGGCTCCGCCGACCTTGCCGGGAGCAATGACACCACCATGAAGGGCGAGCCGTCCTTCATACCGCTGATCCACCAGACCGAGATGTTCCCGGGCAATCCTTACGGGCGGACGCTGCATTTCGGCATCCGCGAGCATGCCATGGGGGCGATCTGCAACGGCATCGCGCTGCACGGCCTTACCCGGCCCTACGGCGGCACCTTCCTGGTGTTCAGCGACTACATGCGGCCATCGGTGCGGCTGGCCGCGCTGATGGGCATTTCGGTCACGTTCGTCTGGACGCATGACTCGATCGGCCTCGGCGAGGACGGCCCCACCCACCAGCCGGTGGAGCACCTCTGGGCGCTGCGGGCCATCCCCGGCCTCGACGTCGTCCGCCCCGGCGACGCGAACGAGACCGCGGTCGCCTGGCGGACCATCCTCGAGCGCGACGATCACCCGGCCGGGCTCTGCCTGACCCGGCAGGACATCCCGGTGCCTGACCGCGCTGCCGACGGCGCAAGCGCCGTCCGCAGCGGCCAGGCGCTGGCCAGCGCCGAGGGAACGGCCAGCGGCGGGTACATCCTGGCCGAGGGCGCGGGCGGCGTGCCCGAAGTGATCCTGATAGCCACCGGCAGCGAGGTGCAGATCGCGCTGGCGGCCCGCGACCTGCTGCAGCGCGAGGGCACGGCCACCCGGGTGGTCTCCATGCCGTGCGTGGAGTGGTTCGAGGAGCAGGAGGCTGCCTACACCGAGCAGGTCCTGCCGCCGGGAATCCGTGCGCGGGTCAGCGTGGAGGCGGGCATCGCACTCGGCTGGCGCGGCTTCACCGGGGACTTCGGCGAAAACGTCAGCCTGGAGCATTTCGGCGCGTCAGCGGCCGGCGAGAAGCTGTACGAGGAGTACGGCTTCACCGCGCAGCGGGTGGCCGAGGCCGCCAGGTCGAGCCTGGCCAGGCTGAGTGCCGCGGCCGGCAGCGAATGAGCTCCGGGCGCATGAACCCGGGCGAATGAACCCAAGGCGAATGAACCCAAGGAGCGACCGTTCATGACTTCGCAGCCCGATGACATCCTGGGGCAGCTCGCCGCTGCCGGGGTGGCCGTATGGCTGGACGACATCAGCAGGGAGCGGCTGGCGACGGGCAATCTCGCGACGCTCGCGCGCGACATGCACGTGACGGGGGTGACGTCGAATCCGACGATCTTCGCGCATGCCCTGTCCAACGGCGCGGCGTATCAGGATCAGGTCGCTGACCTCGCCGTGCGCGAGGTGACCACCGACGAAGCAGCCCGCGAGATCACGACCTACGACATTCGCTGGGCCTGCGACGTCCTGCGGCCCGCGTTTGACTCGACCGGCGGCCTCGACGGGCGGGTGTCCATCGAGGTCGACCCGCGGCTCGCCAGGGACACCGCGAAGACCATCGCCGAGGCCCGCGCGCTGTGGTGGCAGGTGGGCCGCCCGAACCTATTCGTCAAGATCCCGGCCACCGCCGAGGGCCTGCCCGCGATAACGCAGTGCCTGCGCGACGGGATCAGCGTGAACGTGACGCTGATTTTCTCGCTGGAACGTTACGGGCAGGTCATCGACGCCTTCATGACGGGCCTGGAGGGGGCCGAAGGACGTGATCTCTCGGCGATCAGCTCAGTGGCGTCGTTCTTCGTCAGCCGGATGGACACCGAGGTGGACCGCAGGCTCGGCAAGCTCGCCGGGCCGGCCGCCGGCGCGCTGCGCGGCAAGGCCGCCATCGCTAACGCGCGGCTCGCCTATCAACTCTATGAGCAGCAGTTCGCAGGACCCCGGTGGCTGGCGCTGCAGGCCCGCGGTGCCCGCCCGCAGCGGCCGCTCTGGGCTTCGACCAGCACCAAGGACCCCGCCTACCGGGACACGATGTACGTCGAGGAGCTTGTCGCGCCCGGCACGGTGAACACCATGCCGGAGGAGACATTGCATGCCACCGCTGCCCATGGCGAGCTGCGCGGTGACACGATCCATGGCAGCTACGAGGAGTCCCAGCAGGTTTTCGACGCCCTGGCCGAGCTGGGGATCAGCTACGACGAGGTCGTCGGCGTCCTGGAGGAAGAGGGCGTGCAGAAGTTCGCCGCCTCCTGGCATGAGCTGCTCACGACAATCGAGACGGAGATGGCCGCGGCGAGCGGCCCGGCCACCGCCGGCCAATCTGCTGAGCCGGCCGCCGCCTCCGGGGAGACCAGATGACCAGTAACCCGCTCCGGGACTCCAGGGATCGCAGGATCCCGCGGGTCGCTGGTCCCTGCGTGCTCGTGATGTTCGGCGTCACCGGCGACCTGGCCAGCAAGAAACTGCTGCCCGCCGTCTACGACCTGGCCAACCGCGGCCTGCTGCCGCCGGGGTTCTCTCTCGTGGGCTTCGCCCGCCGTGACTGGGAGGACGAGGATTTCGCGCAGGTCGCCTACGAGGCGGTGAAGTTGCACTCGCGCACCCCGTTCCGTGAGGCCGTCTGGCAGCAGGTCCTGGAGGGCGTCAGGTTCGTGCCGGGCGAGTTCGCCGACGACGTGGCGTTCGACGAGCTGGCGAAGACGGTGGCCGATCTCGACGCCCAGCGGGGCACCGGCGGCAACTGCGCCTTCTATCTCTCCGTCCCGCCCAAGGCATTTCCCCTGGTAATCCAGCAGCTCAAGCGCTCGGGGCTGTCCGAGCCCGGCGGTACGTCGTCCGGGCCGCGGCCCTGGCGCCGGGTGGTGATCGAGAAGCCGTTCGGCCGTGACCTGAAGAGCGCCCGCGAGCTGAATGCGATGGTGGACGCGGTCTTCCCGCCCCAGTCGGTCTTCCGTATCGACCACTACCTCGGCAAGGAGACAGTCCAGAACATCCTCGCACTGCGCTTCGCGAACACCTTGTACGAGCCGATCTGGAACCGCGGTTACGTGGATCATGTCCAGATCACCATGGCCGAGGACATCGGCATCGGCGGCCGGGCCGGCTACTACGACGGCATCGGCGCGGCGCGTGACGTGATCCAGAACCACCTGCTGCAGCTGCTGGCGCTGACTGCGATGGAGGAGCCGGTCTCCTTTGACGCCGACTCGCTGCGCGCGGAGAAGGAGAAGGTGCTGTCCGCGGTCAAGCTGCCGCCGGATCTCGCTGTCGGCACCGGCCGCGGCCAGTACGCGGCCGGCTGGCAGGGCGGCGTCCAGGTGCCCGGCTACCTTGAGGAAGAGGGCATCCCCGCGGATTCGCACACGGACACGTACGCGGCCGTTGAGCTCGGCGTGGACACCAGGCGCTGGGCCGGGGTGCCGTTCTACCTCCGCACCGGCAAGCGGCTGCCAAGCCGGATGACGGAGATCGCGCTGATGTTCCAGCGGGCGCCGCACCTGCCGTTTACGGCCACTGACACCGAGGAACTCGGGCAGAACGCTCTGGTGATCCGGGTCCAGCCGGACGAGGGCGTGACGATCAGGTTCGGCTCCAAGGTGCCAGGATCGGCGATGGAGGTCCGCGACGTGAACATGGACTTCGCCTACGGCGGCGCATTCACCGAGTCCAGCCCGGAAGCGTACGAACGGCTGCTGCTCGACGTGCTGATCGGCGACGCGCCGCTGTTCCCCCGGCAGAAGGAGGTGGAGCTGTCCTGGCAGATCCTCGATCCGATCGAGGAGTTCTGGGCCTCGGGCGGCACGCCGGAGCAGTACCCGGCCGGCTCGGATGGCCCGGCCTCCGCGCAGGCCCTCGTTGCCCGCTCCGGGCGCGCCTGGCGCCGGCTCTGAGCGCGCGTCCGACCGCAGGAAGGCTGCAGCGATGACGATCGACCTGACCAGCACCACGACCGGCGCCATCCGCGATGCGCTGACCCGGGAGCGGCAACGGCTCGGCGGCCAGACCACCGGGATGGTGCTTAACCTGATCATCGTGACCGACGAGGGGGGGCAGTACGACGCGGTGCGCGCGGCGAGCGAGGCCGGCCGCGAGCATCCCTGCCGCATTCTCGGCGTCATCATCCGGCGGCCGAATGCAGATTCACGGCTCGACGCGGAGATCCACACCGGCGAGGCAGGCCCGAGCCAGACGGTGCTGCTGCGCATGTACGGCCCGCTTGGCCAGCACGCCGACTCGGTGGTCAGGCCGCTGCTCGCGGCCGACACGCCGGTGGTCACCTGGTGGCCGGGGGAAGGCCCGGCCTGCCCGTCCCAGGAGCCGCTCGGCGTGCTCGCCCAGCGCAGGGTGACCGACGCGGCAGAGTCGGCGGAGCCCCGCGAGGCTCTGGTCGCTGCCTCGCGTGGCTACCGGCAGGGCGATACCGACCTGAGCTGGACCCGTGCCACCTCCTGGCGGTCGCTGCTCGCCGCGACGATGGACCAGCCGCACGGCGCGATCAGCGGCGGGCTGGTGACCGCCGAGAAGGACAACCCGACCGCCGACCTCATCGCCGCCTGGCTTGACCACTGCTTCGGCGTGCCCTTCGGCCGCGACAATTCCGGTGGTCCCGGCATCACCGAGGTACGGTTCACCACCGGCGACGGCGACATCGTCCTGGCCAGGCCCGACGGGCGGACGGCCACGCTGACGAAGCCCGGCCAGCCGGACCGGCGGGTCGCCCTGCACCGCCGGGACTCCGCCGAGCTGCTGACCGAGGAGCTGCGCAGGCTGAATCCCGATGAGGTCTACGGCGAGACGCTTGCCCGCCTCGCCGCCACCATCGGCAGCGCGGTGCCTGGCGAGCACCAGGACGAGTCATGACCGCAGCAGGACGATTCATGACTACGCCCCAGGATGACTCATGACCGCGCCCCAGGTTCTGATCCACCGTGACGCCGAGTTGCTCGCCAAGGCCGTGGCCGCGCGGCTGGTGACCAGGCTGGTCGATATCTCCGCGGGCAGGGGGCACGCCTCCATCGTGCTGACTGGCGGCGGGATCGGCACCCAGGTGCTCGCCGAGCTTGCCGCCGCGCCCGCGAGAGACGCCGTGGACTGGCGGCACCTGGATATCTGGTGGGGCGACGAGCGGTTTCTGCCGGCCGGCCATCCGGACCGCAACGAGACTGGCGCCCGGGCGGCCTTGCTCGACCATGTGGACGTGGCTCCCGGCCGGGTGCGCCCGATGCCCGGTCCCGACGGCCCCGACGGTGACAACCCGGAGGCGGCGGCGGCCAGGTACGCCCGGTGGCTGCGGGAGGCCGCGGCGCCTGAGGACCACGGCCAGTCGCCGTCCTTCGACGTGCTGCTCCTCGGCATCGGGCCCGAGGGACATGTCGCATCCCTGTTTCCCGGCCAGCCTGCGCTCTATGAGGAAGAACGGACCGTCGTGGCCGTGCACGGCTCGCCGAAGCCGCCGCCGATCAGGCTGACTCTGACCCTCCCGGCGATCCGGACTGCCCGCGAGGTATGGATCATCGCCTCCGGCCAGGACAAGTCCGGCGCGATCAGGCTCGCGCTGTCCGGTGCCGGGCCGGTCCAGGTGCCGGCCGCGGGCGCGCGCGGCAGGCAGCAGACGCTGTTCCTGCTGGATCGCGCGGCCGCCGAGCGGGTACCGCCCGAGCTCGGCCGCATCGCCTCACCGTGAGACCCATCCCGGCAGGCGTGCGGATCTTGGCTGTTCTCTTGCTGCTGTCCTAGCTAAGATTCTGAGCCGGGTCCTGACCCGCAGCCGGCCCCCGGTAGGAGCCCGGCGAGTTTAGCCGCCCGGGGAAAACTGGGTCTCCCGCCGGAGCGCGCCCGGAGCTAGGCTCAGGGCAGATCTTCCGGCTGGTTCTGCTGAGCTAGCTGTGAAGACGAGGGAAGGTCCACGCATGGTCTTTTTCGCGAGGATTCGCCTGCATCGCACGGAGTTGCCTGCCCAGGCATGGCCGGTGGCGGGTGATTCCGTGTGGTCTGGGCCGTCGTGTCCTTCCAGTCAGTTAGAGCGAATGCCCGGCCGCAGCGGCGTTATGCCGACGTCCGGGCGTCGCAACTTTCCACCAGGAGGATCAGTTGAGCACTACCGATGAATTGTCGGCGGCACCCGCTGCCGCTGCGCCCGCGGCACTGGCGGTGGCCGATCCAGCGCCGCTCGGGCTGGCCGCGTTCGCGCTGACCACGTTCCTGCTGTCGGCCGCCAACGCCGGATGGACGAGGGGATCCGGCAGCGAGTGGCTTGGCTACGCGCTCGCCTACGGCGGTCTCGGGCAGCTGCTGGCCGGAATGTGGGAGTTCAAGAACAAGAACGTCTTTGGCGCCACCGCGTTCACCTCGTACGGCGCCTTCTGGATCGGGCTGGGGCTGTACGTGCTCCTCGTGGCCCCGGCGGCCGGTACGGGGGTGCCCAATGACCTGGCCTGGATCCTGCTGGCCTTCGCCATCTTCACCCTCTACATGCTGGTCGCCAGCGCGCTGCTGAACACCGCGGTGTTCACGGTCTTCCTGGTACTGGAAATCACCTTCATCGTCCTGTTCATCGGGCAATTCCATTCCGGCGACGTGAGCATCATCAAGGTCGGCGGCTACCTCGGCATCCTGACCGCTCTGCTCGCGTGGTACACCTCGTTCGCCGGCGTCTTCAACGGCATCAGGGGCGTGCCGACGCTGCCCGTGGGCAAGCCGCTCCTCCGCAGCAGGGTCTGACCGTTCCTGCCTGCTCCTGATCGCTCTCGTGATCCCGGGAGACTCCGCGGAGTCTCCCGGGATCACGCGATCCGGGGGTCGGTAGCGTAGGGCCGTGGATGTCCGGGAGAAGCATCAGCTCGACATGGCCGAGCACGTAGCCAAGGTGCGAGCGCGCGCCCGGCCATGGCGTTCCATCATGGCCCTCGTCCTCGCAGTGGTCGCGGCGGGCGCCTCGTGGTGGGCAACTGACCACGGCAAGCAAGCCCTCACCCTGGCCGGCCACCCGGCGGACAAGCTGCTGAACGTTGGATGCGCGATAGCGTTCTGCCTGTTTGCGCTGGCCGCGAGCCTCGGCCTGTCCGGTAAGGCACGTGAGGCCCTGGAGCCCGGGATCGGCTCAGCGCACGCGGCCGTGGTCAGGTACGCCATCGTCCTGGCCGGCGGCGTTGTCAGCCTGCTCATCACTCTCGACCTGGTCAGGGTCCAAGTCGGCAACCTCATCCTGGGCGGCGCCTTCACCGCCGTTCTGCTCGGCATTGCCGCGCAGCAGTCGCTCGGCAACCTGTTCGCCGGCATTGTGCTGCTGCTTGCCCGGCCATTTGCGGTCGGTGACAGCGTACGGATGCGGGCAGGTGTGCTCAGCGGCCAGATCGAGGGCATTGTGGCCGATATCGGGATTACCTACGTCCGGCTGGATACCGACGAGGGCAAGCTCAATGTGCCCAATTCCGTGGTACTCGCCGCGGCGGTGGGCCCGCTAAGGCGTTCGCAATCCGAGGGGACAGCGCCTCCTGGCGCGGTTCCTCCTGGCGCGGTTCCTCCTGGCCCGGTTGCCTCCAGCCCGGCTGTACCTGGCCCGGCTGTACCCGGCCCTGCTGCGGCTGCGTCGTCGGCCGCGTCTGGGGCGCCCGCGTCGTCGGCCGCGGCTATGGTGGCTGCGCCGTCGGCCGCGCTGGACGCAGCCATGGCGCCGCCCTTGGACGGAGCGGCGCCACAGCATGGCGGACCCGTGACCGGCCGAGATGGCGCCGGCCACGCTGGCTCTGCTGAGGGCGGGCCTCAGCGGTGACTTGCGTCGTACCTTGTGATGATGTCCGCCGGTATGCGGCCGCGGTCGCTGACCGAAACGTCATTGTCCTTTGCCCAGGCGCGAATGTCTGCGCTGCGCCTACGATGCGCCGACGTCCGCTGCTTGGTGCGCCCCGCGCGCCCTGTTGCCTTGCGCGCCCGAACAGCGAACCTGCGGAAAACCTCGTCGAACTTCTGACTGTGTCTCTCGCATAGATCGATCTCATAGTCCCGGCCGTCGAGGCTGAACGCCCGCGTCATGTGCTGGCCGTCCGGAATCTCTTTCTCGTCGTAGTCGCAGGCGAATGTAA
>Ga0302232_10000635_pt1 | contig 25745 bp, 15 predicted proteins | sample II_Palsa_N2_3_FD_193575 | JGI IMG/M metagenome (GOLD analysis project Ga0302232, IMG submission 193575) | Peat permafrost microbial communities from Stordalen Mire near Abisko, Sweden - II_Palsa_N2_3 | ecosystem: Environmental > Terrestrial > Soil > Palsa > Peat permafrost | place: Sweden...
GGCACGCGCGCACCATGCACGTGCGTCACGGCACGTACCAGCGGTTTGTCTTTTTCTGCACCGTGGATGGTGTGATCGATCGGCAGAAAATGTTTTGTGGGTAGCGCATTCGCCCATTCGATCAGCAACGGCTCGCCGCGTCTTGTCTCGATGGTCGGGCCGGGCGAGCTACCGTTGTAACCCCACATCGGTGTGGGGGGCAGATCGCGGTGCAGTTTCGCGCGGAAGGCCTGCATTTCCATGCGGTAATACGGCAGGCTGCGGTTCGGATACGCGGGGTGAACGCGCTGCCCCGCGGCGCGCGCTATCGACGGCACCGGCAGCGCATCGACGAATTTGGCGAGCGAGGTGGGGTTGAGCAGCGGAACATTGGGCGCCGCCAGCGTCGGCATGGCCATGCCGGCCGGCTTCATCGGCATGGCCATCGCCGGTGCTTCGGCTGCCGAAGCCAGCCGCAGCGCATCGTTCAATGCATAAGCGCCGATGAGGCCGCCGGCACTGCACAGAAACTGACGCCGCGACAGCGTCACGGAGAGAGCGGCTCTTGAGTTGGACGGCTATTTGAAATAGCGGGCCCAGCGGCGAAAAAAAGGAAAACGGTCAATTCACCGAACGGAAGTGCGCGAGTCATGCAAACACTCTAGGCAGGCTGGATGACAGTTGTGTGGCAGCTTTTTATTGCGACCGCTCGATTTGATTTGCTGCCCGCCGGTACATGAACGGAAGAACTTTCGTCAGTAGAAACGTCTCAGTCTATCGCCTGCATCACCGAGCTGGCCGGTACGCCCTGGCCTGTGCTCGGTGCCTGTTCGGCCGCCGTGGGTTCAAGCATGTGCGCGCGACGCCAGCCACCCCAGCGGTAATAACTCATCGCCAGCAGCATCGCTACCAGCGAACCCAGCGGGAAACTCCACCAGATCGAATCTGCACCCAGTCGAGATTGCAGCAGCAGCGCGAACGGTGGACGGATCAACCACATCGAAATCAGCAGCATGACCAATGGCGGCCACACTGCGCCGGTTGAGCGCACCACGCCAAACAATACGAACGTGGCGCCGAAGAACAGGAACGACCATACGGCGATGATGTTCAGGTGCATTGCCAGGCGGATCGCCTCGCCATCGTTCGGAAGAAACAGTCCCAGCGCCGCGCGGTTGAACAGGTAGATGATGCCGATCAGCGTGCCGCCCAGCAGAAAGTTGTAAAGCAGCCCCGCACGCGCGATACGACTGACCCGATCCCACAGTCGTGCGCCAACATTCTGTGCGGACATCGACGAAACCGCCGCACCGATAGCCATCGCCGGCATCTGTACGTAGGTCCACAGCTGGCTTGCGGCACCATAGGCTGCCACGGTGTGCGAGCCATAAGCGTTCACCAGCCGCATCATCAGGATCGCGGAGCTCGATATCACGATCATCTGCAGGCCCATCGGCAGACCCTTGAACACCAGCGCACGCAGCAATGCCGGGTCCGGTTTCAGATAGCTCAGCTCTGCGCCCGTCAGCCGCAGGAAATGCTTGCGCCGGTACAGCGTCGTGATGAGCGCGGCCAGCGCGATGATCTGCGCGATCAGGGTGGCCGTGGCCGAGCCGGCTATGCCCATCTTCGGCAGCGGGCCCACACCGAAAATCAGCAGCGGGTTGAGCACGATGTCCAGCACCACCGCCAATCCCATGAAGATCAGCGGCGTCTTCGAATCACCGGCGCCGCGCAATGTCATCATCAGAAAGTTGAGGAAGTACATCGGTGGCATCGCGATGAAAATCACATGCAGATAGGCAATCGCAAACGGCAGAGCATCCGCCGGCGTACCGAGCAGGCGCAGGATCGATTCGGTGCCCAGATAACCGGCCACAGAAACCAGGATGGATAGCGCGACGAAGAATCCGGTACCCGTGCCGACCACGCGCTTGGCCTCGTTGATATTGCGCGCGCCCAGGCTTTGTCCCACCAGGATGGTGCTCGCCATGCTTACGCCGAACACCATGCTCAGCAGCAGAAAGATGATCAGCGACGAGTTGCTGCCCGCCGTAAGCGCGGCCTCGCCAAGGTAATGCCCGATCCACATGGCATTGACGGATGCGTTGAGCGACTGCAGCACGGTGCTGCCCAGAATCGGCAGCGCAAAGAACAGCAGCGTGCGGGCGATCGGGCCTTCGGTCAGCAGCGGTTGCCGGGATCTGGGTGAGGACATGCGGACACTTCCGGAGGAGGTATTTGGATAACGCAGACGATGATGGCTACATCAAGTTGATGGGTGCTGTTGTTTGCAAACGACGCATCATCGCTCAGAAAGTCCTGAAAGGCTCGTTTCCATAGCTGGAAATGAAAATCCCCAGCGCATGGACTGGGGATTTCGTTATCGACATACCGATACAGCGCCTGTCAGAAACTCAGGCCTGCCAGCGCCATGGTTTCACCGCGATTGGGTTCGTGAAGGCCTGCGTTGGATATATGTCGTAACTGCAGACTGAAATGCTTTCCCTGCCAGCCGAACGTACTGGCGAACTCCAGAGGGCCGCTCAGCCCCGGTGTGCGACCGGTGTTGTACGTGGGCTGGAAGCTGAAAAACAGATGCCGGTACCAATCACCCTGCTGTCCATACTGAAAGCGCGCACCGGCGCCGGCCAGGAAAGCATTCTCACGGGTGTTTTTGCCTTCGATATGGTGTTCATAGAGGTCACGCCCGTCGAGCCAGCCCAGCGACACATCGGGTTCCCAACTGAACAGGCTGCTGCCGATCGGTTGCGCATCGAAAACGCCTTCGACGAAAGCGGCATTCGTGCCGTGACTGTTGGAATAGCTGCGCCCGGCCTCGACCTCGAACGTGGTCGCCGCGGCCGGCAGGGTCAGGCTTAGAAGCGCTAGCGCTAAGGCAGCGCGCAGTGATTTGGCGGGCAGTCGCATGAGGGAATCCCTATCTTCCGATATATAAAAGTTGATGGATGATTTTCGATGACGCGTCGCTTCAAGGTGAATCCAGGCTTAGCTCAATTGCTGGTGACTTGCTTGAATTTCAAGCGGACGCCGGAAACGATGCGTAAAGGTTGATTGAAGTGCGCCATATCAATGACCACCCGACGCTGCGCCGGCCTTTGCTGCAAACGGCGGTCGGGTCATCCAGATCACCGCGATCAACGCGATAAAAATCCAGCCCAGCACGTGGAACACTTCGTTGAATGAAATCTGGTAACCCTGCTGGGTAATCATGTTGTTGATCACGCTGCTGCCGGCCGTCGCATCGCCGCGACCCAGTTGTGAGATGGCCGTCTGTGCGGTTGGGCTGTAGGGTGTGATGCTTTCCGCCAGCTGCTCGTGATGCACGATGGCGCGGCGATCCCAAAGGAACGTGGTGAGCGAGGCTGCAAAACTGCCACCCAAGGTTCTCAGGAACGTGGCCAGACCGGCGCCGGAAGCGAGCTCGTTCTGCTTCAGATCCGATAGCAGGATAGTCAGCACCGGCATGAAGAACAGTGCAACACCCAAGCCTTGCAGCAACTGCACCATGGCGACGTGATAGAAGTCGATGTCGAGGTAAAAACCCGAGCGCAGAAAGCAGGTCGAGCCCATCACCAGAAACGCGCCTGATGCCAGCACGCGCAGGTCGAATCGCGTGGCGTACTTGCCGACCGCGAACGTCAGCAACACCGGTATCACGCCCAGCGGTGCAGTGGCGTAACCGGCCCAGGTGGCGGTATAGCCGAGATTGCGCTGCAGCCACAACGGAATCAGCAGGCCGATCGCAAAGAAGGCGGCGTAGGCAAACATCAGCGATATCGTGCCGTAGCGGAAATTGCGGTGTCGGAACAGTTTGAGATCGACAATCGGGTCTTTGTCGGTGAGTTCCCAGATCACGAACACCGCCAGCGAAATGGCCGACACGATGCTGGTGAGGATGATGAAGTTCGAGTTGAACCAGTCATCGTCATTGCCCTTGTCCAGCACGATCTGTAGCGCACCCACGCCGATGATCAAGGTGATCAGGCCGACATAGTCGATCTTCGGCCGCTGAGTCTGCTCGACGCGGCCCTTCATCTGGTTGGCCACGACCATGCTGGCGAAGATGCCGATCGGCACGTTGATGAAGAAGATCCACGGCCACGAATAGTTGTCGGTGATCAGGCCGCCCAGGATCGGACCGGCGATCGGTGCCACCACGGTCACCATCGCCAGCAGCGCCAGCGCCATGCCGCGTTTTTCCGGCGGATAAATGCCGATCAGCATGCTCTGGGTGATCGGATACATCGGGCCGGCCACCGCGCCCTGAATCGCACGGAACACGATCAGCATGCCCATGCTTTGCGAGATGCCGCATAGAAACGAGGTCAATGCGAACAGCAAGGTGCTCCAGACAAACAGCTTCACCTCGCCGAAGCGGCGCGTGAGGAAGCCGGTCAGCGGCAGCGAGATCGCCATGCTGACCGCGAACGAGGTGATCACCCAGGTGCTCTGGTCATTGCTCACGCCGAGGTTGCCGGCAATCGTCGGCAGCGACACATTGGCAATCGTGGTGTCCAGCACTTGCATGAACGTGGCCAGCGAGAGGCCGATCGTGCTCAGTGCAAGGTTGGGTGGACGGAATGGTTCGGCCATGGGGATCTTCAGTCGGGGATGTCGGGCGCGCAGCCTTCAGGCAGGAGCAGATCGGGTTTGCGCGATTCACCGTGTGATCGCGCAAACCGTTTCCGGTTTAAGCGTTGATCTGTTTAAGCGTTGATCTGCGCCATCATTTGCTGCTGCCCATGTTGTCGTGAATGACCTTGGTGATTTCCAGGTCGGCCTTGGCCAGCTGTTGCTTGTAGACGTCGGTGCTGAACACCGGTTCGGTCGGCGCATGTTGTGACAACGTCGGGCCGCTCTGATCGTGCAGAGTCACGTCCACGGTCACCGACATGCCCAGGCGCAGCGGATGCTGCTCCAGCTGCTGCGGATCGTCGAAGAACACACGAACCGGAATGCGCTGCACGATCTTGATCCAGTTGCCGGTAGCGTTCTGCGCGGGCAGCAGCGAGAACGCGCTGCCGGTGCCGACGCCGAGGCTTTCGACCTTGCCCTTGTAGGTCACCGCGCCCCCGTAGACGTCGGATTTGACTTCCACGGGCTGACCGATACGCATCTTGGTCAGCTGGGTCTCCTTGAAGTTGGCATCGATCCATACGCCATGCAGCGGCACCACCGCCATCAACGCCGTGCCCGGCGCAACGCGCTGGCCGACCTGCACCGAGCGTTTGGCCACATAGCCGTCCACCGGAGCGACCAGCGTGGCGCGCACATCGTCGAGATAGGCCGAACGCAGCCGTGCGGCGGCGGCCTGCACATCGGGGTGCGAGGCGACCACGGTATCGTCGATCAGCACGTTGCTGGTCTTGTACTGCTGCTGCGAGGAGGTCAGGCCACTTTGCGCGGTGTCCAGCGCATCGCGTGCATGCGACAACTCCTCGGCCGAGATGGCACCGGATTTGGCCAGCTCGCGACGGCGGTTGTAGTCGGCCTGGGCTTTCTGCAAGGCGACCATACGCTGCGCTACATCGGCCTTGGCACCATCGACGTTGCTGTACAGGCCGCGCACCTTGCGCACCGTGTTCGCAAGGTCGGCACTGGCTTCGGCGACCATCACATCGGCGTCGCTCGGATCGAGCTGCACGAGCACCTGGCCTGCGTGGACGCGGTCACCGTCATCGGCGCCGATGCTGACTACCGTGCCAGCGACCTGCGGCGTGATCTGCACCACGTTACCGTTGACGTAGGCGTCGTCGGTACCTTCGTACCAGCGGCCATCGAGGAAATACCAGAGCGCCCAGCCGATGATGCCGAGCACCACCACGATGACGAGAATGCGCAGCAGCAGGCCGCGCGAATTCTTCTTCGGTGGCTCGGTGGCCTGGGTGCCGGCCGGCTTGCCGGCGAGCGTGGACTGATCGGGTTTGCCCTGACCAGACGCGTTTGAATCAGGCCGGCTTGGATCAGATTTGTTCTGATCGGATGGTTGGCTGGACATGGTGCTGCCTCAGGAACGTGAAGATGTAAGGGAAGGGGTGGAAATGGATGCGGATGGAGCGGCCGCTGCGGCCTGCGATTTGGCATCGTCGTGACCGGGCAGGCTTTCAGGACGGAAACCGCCGCCCAGCGCCTGGATCAACTGCACCGAAAGATCGACTTGCTGTGCCTGCAAGCCGGCCATCGCCTGCTGGGCAGACAGCAGCTGCTGGCGCACGCTGAGTGCTTCCAGATAGCTGCCGATGCCGGCCTTGTAGCGTTGCTGTGCCAGCTGCCATGCACCGTCGGCGGCATCCACAGCTTGCTGCTGGGCGGTGATCTGCGCTTGTAGCGATCGCAGGCCCGAGAGGTCGTTCGCAACATCGTTGACCGCACCGACCAGAATCTTGTTGTATTGCGCCACGGCTTCGTCGTACTGCGCGTCCTTGCCGGCAAGATTGGCGCGCAGCCGGCCGCCGTCGAAGATGGGCAGGCTGATTGACGGCGCCACGCTGAAGAAGCGCGCTGGTGCTTCAAACAGGTTGCCGCCGCCCAGCACCACCAGCCCGGCATAGGCGCCGATGCTGACATTGGGCAGAAACTGCGTCTTGGCCACCTTGATGTTTTTACTGGCGGCTTCGACGCGCCACCGCGCGGCAACCAGGTCGGCGCGATGGCCGATCAGATCGACCGGCAGGTTGTCCGGCACCGCCACGGCAGCAGGATTCAGCGTTTGCGGCCGGGTAATCGCCAAGCCACGATCCGGACCCTTGCCGAGTAACACCGACAGCATTGACTGCGCTGTTTCGATCGAATGATTGGCGACGGCGAGCTGTTCGTTCGCGCTGGCGACTTCGGAGTCGCTCTGCCTGAGCTGGATCTGATTGTCGATGCCGGCGGCCACGCGCTGACGCGTCAGCGTGCGTGCGCTGTCGGCGCGGCTCAGTTCGGCCTTGGCCACGTCCTGCCCGGCATACGCGTAGCCAAGCTGCACATAGGCGCGAGCGACATTGGCCGACACCTCGATGCGGGCGGCGCGGCGTTCGATCTCGTACGCACGCGCCTGACCGAGCGCGGCTTCCCACGCGGCACGCTTGCCGCCCCACAGGTCAAGGCTCCAGCTGAAGCTGACATCGGCATATTTGTACGGTGCGGTGTGTCCGTCACCCAGTGGCGGCGCGGTGACCGGCAGCCGTGCGTCGCCGACGCTACCGCTGGCATTGATCTTTGGCAGCCGCGCGGCGTTGGCGATACCGGCCTGTGCCTGCGCCTCGCGTGCCCGCGCATCGGCCACGCCCAGGTCGGGATTGCTTTGCAGCGCTTCGGCGATCAGTGCGCTGAGCTGGGGATCACCCAGCCCGGTCCACCAATCCTCGTTCGGCCACGCGGCTGGGGAGACGTTGAGTCGGGCCAGGCTCTGCTCGGTTTTGAGCGAGTTCGGATCCGTCAGCGTGCCGTCCGAATGCAGGCCGCCACTGTTGGCGCAACCGGCCAGTGCGAGGGTTAATACAGTCGCTGCTGCGAGAAGATGCAGGCGCATGAGTCAAAGTCCAGAGAGTAAAGGTCAGTTCTTGTCGCGAAGCGTGTGCAGCACACGCTCCAGGTAGTCGTGCAATTGCGCTTGCTCGCTGGTGCTCAACGTACGCTGCGCTGCTGCCATGGCGCGATTGCTGCAGGCGAAAGCGGGGTCGCGCCATATGGTATGTCCGGCCTCCGTCAGTTCGATGCGAAGGGCGCGGCGATCCTGCGCATGCGGCGTGCGGCGCAGATAGCCCTTGCGCTCGAGATGGTCGAGCTGACGTGTCATGGCGCCGCCATCGATCTCCACCGCACGGGCCAGTTCGGTTGCCGACACGGTGCCGAGCTCCTGTGACTTCTTGAGGATCAAATACTGCGTAAAACTCAAATCCACATTCTGGCTGGCGAATTCCGCCTCGATGGCACGTACCAGTTCGGAGCGAACCATCGCCAGCAGTGAGCCCAGGCTGTTTGCAGGAGCTTTCGTGTTGAGAGGTTTCTCGGCGGGTGAGGCGGGCGGATGCTGATTCATGCCATGCATTCTATTGCAATCGATATATTTGTCAAGGCAAATATATTTATCTTTATCTTTGCTCCAGCAAAAGTCGGCTCAAACCTGCTCCAGGCCATTCCAAAGGCGGCCAACGGCCAGCTCGTCAGCCAGCCAGGCACGCAAGGCCGGATCGCGCAGCTCAAACAATTCGAACACGCCCAGCGCCCGCAGGGTCGGCAGCTGTGCCAGCAGCCGCGGCTCCATGGCGCGACGCACGTGCTCGGGGGTCGCGGGATCGAGCATCTGGTGCGCACAGGCGACAAAGGTTTCCAACGGCGATGCTGTCGGTTCGCATTTCACGGTATGCAATTTGATGGGTGGCATGGGAGCCTCCTGAATACGCGGCGGGGCACTGCAACAGGGAGTGATGTCAGAGGTGCATGAGCTTGGCGCCCTCATTCGGTGCGCCCTCATTCGGCCGAAAAACCGCGAGCGGCGGCAGCGGCGGGATTCCAGTCACGCGATGACTGGATAGCCGATAGCTTAGGCAAGTCAGCAACAATCTGATAACGTTATTTGGTCAACTTATATCGAGAACCGGCCATGACGATGTCCAAGCAGCAGGCCCACGAGCTCATCGAGCGCATCGATGGTCCCGCCCTGATCGCTTACTGGTTCAACGACGAGGCTGCCAGCGAATATGGCGAAGGCACGCGCACCTACGACTGGCATCAGCATTTACGCGGGCAGTTCTTTTGCATCGAGAGCGGTCTGGTCCAGGTGCATACACGGCATGGTTCCTGGCTGCTGCCGCCGCATCGCGCCGGCTGGATGCCGCCGGGCGAGCAGCACACGGTCACCATCAGCGGTGCGATGAGCGGCTGGGGCGTATTCATCAGCCCGACGATCGACCACGGCCTGCCCCATCGCCCCTGCGTCATCGGCGTCAGCGAGCTGACCCGTGCGCTGATCCGTCGAGCCAGTTCATGGGCGTGGCATGAACAGCTGAACGATGAGCAGGAGCGCGTGATGACGGTGTTGCTGGACGAAATGCGCCGCGCGCCGCACGAATCGCTCTATCTGCCGATGCCGCTCGATCGCCGACTGATACGCATCGCGCAGGCCATACTCGAACAGCCGCATGACAACCGCGGCCTGGACGACTGGGCGGCCTGGGCCGGTCTGTCCGCGCGCAGCCTGAGCCGGTTGTTCCGCGCCGAAACCGCGCTGAGCTTCGCCCAATGGCGTCAGCAGGCGCGGCTCAGTCGCGGACTCGAGCAACTGGCCGAAGGTACGCCCGTGGCTGCGGTCGCCGACGCGCTGGGCTATGTCAGTGTCAGCGCGTTCGTGGCGATGTTCCGGCGTAACTTCGGTCAGCCGCCGGCCCGTTATTTCGCGCGCCGGCCCATGCCGGCCTGATCAAACGCATGCGTGGTACGTTCTGCGCGCGCATCGAGCGTTGCCGCAGCATCTGGCACTGATTTTCGCCAGCACCAACATCGGCGTAGTGGCCTTGGGTGCGCTGGTCGGGGTGCTTTTTTCTTGAACGATTGAGCCAGGTCAACCTCGGCGGTGTGCTGATGGCGCTGGCGGTGATCGGCATGATCGCCTGGAGTTGATCGCACGACAGTGACTTCTGGGAGATGAAAGCGTACGGCGGCCATGCCTATGCTGAAAACCTCCCGGCGCATCTGGCGCCTTCGTCACCAGGATACTTTTTCCATGCGCAAACTTCCCCTCGCGACGGCGCTGGCCGCCCTGCTGATCAGTGCCGTCGCGGTAGCTGCCGACAAGAAGGATGACCAGCACAAGCCCGATGCAAAACCGGACGCCGCGCTGCTGGAGCCACAGTCCTCGACCACCGATGGCTCGGTGTCGGTCGAAGGTCACAGCATCAGCTACAAGGCGGTCGCCGGCACGCTGGTGCTGCATGGCAGCGGCGACAAGGAGAACGAGCCGCAGGTCAGCATGTTCTACGTCGCCTACATGAAGAAAGGCGTGGAGCCGGGCAAGCGCCCGGTCACCTTCATCTATAACGGCGGCCCGGGTTCGGCCACGGTGTGGCTGCACATGGGGGCGTTCGGTCCCAAGCGCGTGGTGACTGCCGACGATAGCCATACAGCGGCTGCGCCCTATGGCCTGGTCAACAATAACTACAGCCTGCTCGATGCCACCGATGTGGTGTTCATCGACGCGCCAGGGGCCGGCTTCAGCCGCCTGATTGCCGCCGACGACGACAAGTCCAAGCGCGACGAGCAGATGAAGGATCGCAAGAAGGCGATCTACAGCGTAGACGGCGATGGCCACGCGTTCGCGCAGTTCATTACGCAGTTTCTGTCGAAGTACGGCCGCTGGAATTCGCCAAAATATCTTTTTGGCGAAAGCTACGGCACCACGCGCTCGGCCGTGCTGGCGAATATTCTGGAGAACGAGAACAGCGTCGATCTCAACGGTGTGATCCTGCTGTCGCAGATTTTGAATTTCGACACCAGCATCGATGGCCCGCAGTTCAACCCGGGCATCGATCTGCCGTACGAACTGGCATTGCCCACGTTCGCCGCCACCGCGTTCTATCACCACAAATTGCCGCAGCAGCCGGCGGCGCTGGAACCGTTCCTCGAAGAAGTGAAGCAGTACGCGCTGGGCGACTACACACAGGCATTGATGGCCGGTTCGCGACTGGGCGACGCGCAGAAACAGGCGGTGGCGCAGAAGCTGCACCAGTACACCGGCCTGCCGGTCGACTACCTGCTGAAGGCGAATCTGCGGGTGAGCGGCGGCATGTTCGAACATGAACTGCAGGCCGGCGACGACATCACCACCGGCCGGCTGGACAGTCGTTTCTCCGGCCCGTCACTCGATCCGATGGGCAAGGATTCCGAATACGATCCGCAGTCCTCGGCGATCAGCTCAGCTTATATCGCCGCGTTCAACGACTATGTGCGCCGTGACCTGAAGTTTGGCGATGGCCAGCAGTACCACGAGTTTGCGGACGTCGATCATTGGGATTTCTCGCACAAGGCGCCAGGCGTGGATGGCGAGGCACTGCAGTCGTCGACCAACGTGATGCCGGATCTGGCGACGGCGATGAAGACCAATCCCAATCTCAAGGTCTACCTGAACGGCGGCTATTACGATCTGGCCACGCCGTTTTTTGCCGCCGACTATGAGATGCATCACATGCCGATACCGACCAGCCTCGAGAGCAATATCAGCTATTCGTGGTATCCATCCGGACACATGGTCTACGCACACGAGGCCTCGCTGAAAGAGCTGCACGACAACGTCGCCCGCTTCATCGAGCAGACCGACAACGTCAAACGCTGATTGAGCTTCGCCGCCGGGCGTTCAGCGTTTCGGCGGCACGGTGTGGCGCGGTGCGGTTGAGCCGCGCACCACCAGTTCGGGACGGAAACCTTCGTTGACTGTGCTCAGCACTTCGCCGTTGGCTTCACGCTGCAGGTCGTCGATCAACCGCTTCGCCGCGTGACGGGCGATTTCTTCGGTGGCCTGGCGTGCGGTGGTCAGTGCCGGCCACGACTGCTTGGAAAACGGACTGTCCTCGAATCCGGCGATCGACAATTCGTACGGCACGTTGATGCCGTCCGAATGCGCCGCTGCCAGCACGCCGGCAGCGATCTCGTCGTTGGAGCCGAAGATCGCGGTGGGGCGATCCTTCAGCGCCAGCAATTTACGCGCGCCACGGAATCCATCGTCGAAAGTAAAATCGCCGGGCAGGACCAGCTTGCGATCCAGCGCGATACCGTAATCCCTCAGCGCATCCTCGTAACCCTGGTAACGCTCGGGGCTCGAGCGGTGCTCCCGCCCGCCCCACAGAAAACCGATGCGTTGATGGCCGAGCTGGATCAGATGTTCGGTGATCGCATAGGCCGCATCGCGGTCGTCAACGTAGACGCAGGGATAGCCGTCCTGCGGATCCTGCCGCGCCGAAATGATCCGCATGAAAGGGATCTTGGCTTCCGTCAGCGTGCGAATCAACTCCGGTTGTTCCGACATCGGCGGTGCCAATACGAGGCCAGCTAGCCGCGAGCGACGTGCCAGCTCGCACAGTTCGTCGGCCAGCTTCGGTGAGGACGAGTCGCAGGGATGAATCTGCAGGCCGAAGCCACCGCTGCGGCACGCCGACAGCACGCCGAGCTGCATGTTGATGATGTAGTGCGCGTTCGGGTTGTCGTAAACCAGGCCCAGCGCGTACGCACGCGTACTGCGCAAACTGCGCGCGGATGGATCGGGCTGATAGCCAAGCGCGTCGATCTCGCGCTGCACCTTGGCGCGCGTTCGCGCATGCACCGACGGCTCATTGTTGATAACGCGCGACACCGTCTTCAGCGAGACGCCTGCCTTTTCTGCGACATCCTTGATAGTGGAGCTGCGCAACCGCTAAACCTCATCCGTCGACTGTGATGGCAGCGCCATCGCGCCGACAACACCGCACGTGGCGTGCGGCGTTGCGTGCATCCTAGCGTATGGCCATGACCAGGGCGACCACGAATGAAGCTGCCGGGCCGGATTCCGGTTACTGCTGCTGGCCAACGCGATGACCGGCGAGTCCGTAAAACAGAATGTACAGATAGCAGGGCACCATCAACAGCAGAAACGCTAGCTGGAAATCGACATGCTCCTTCAGATGCACGAACAGCTGCGGTATCACTGCACCACCGGCAATCGCCATGATCAACAAGGCCGAGCCACGTTCGGTGAGCGCGCCCAGTCCCTTGATCGCCAGCGGAAAGATCGCCGGCCACATCATCGCGTTGGCAAAACCCAGCGATGCGACAAAGCCAACCGACAGATAGCCGTGGGTTAGAAATGCACCGATCGAAAACAGCACGCCAAGCACCGCCGAGATTGCCAGATAGCGCTGCTGCGAAACAATTTTCGGAATCAGCAGCAGGCCGGCGACGTAGCCCAGCAACATCGCGCCCAGCGTAAATGCGGTGAAGAACTTGGTTTGATCCAGCGGCAGATTAAAGCCGGCGCCATAGGTGCCGATCGCGTCGCCGGCCATCACTTCGACGCCGACATACACGAACAGGCACAGCACACCCAGCCACAGATGCGGAAAATGCGTGATGCCACGCGATGCGGTTGCATCGCCGACACGTGCAGGTGTGCTGTTGGCCGAGGCTGACTCGATATCCGGCAGCGAGGAACGCGCAATCCAGATCGCCAGCAGCACCAGCACGCCGGCGATCACCATGTACGGCACATGGACTCGCGAGGCGAATTCGTTGAGCAGCAGTTCGCGCGTGACGGGATCAGCCGCCTTCACCTTCTGATCGAGATCGCCAATGCCGTGTAGCACCAAGGTGCCGATCAGTATCGGCGCCAGGATGCCGGCCACTTTGTTGCAGATGCCCATGAACGCGATGCGCTGCGCCGCGCTGTCGATCGGGCCGAGAATACTGATGTACGGATTCGATGCGGTTTGCAGCAGCGACAGTCCGGCACCGATGACAAACAGTCCAGTCAGTGCGCCGGCGAACACACGCATGCTGACGAACTGGCCGAACAGAAGCGCACCGATAGCCATTACGAACAGTCCCAGCGCCATGCCTTTTTTCATGCCGGTACGGCGCAGCACCAATGAGGCAGGCAGCGACAGAAAAAAGTACGACAGATAAAACGCTGATGGCACCAAAAACGCATTGAAGTCGTTTGTCTGAAAAGCGAGTTTGACGAAGGTGATCAGCGGCCCGTTGAGCCAGGTGACAAAACCGAAGATGAAAAACAGCATGCCGATAATCATCATCGGTCCGAAATTCGTGCGTGCGGCTGGCGCCGCCGTCAGTGTCGCTGCCATCGATGATTCTCCCCGGGTGCTTCGATCTGGTTGATCTGGTCATTCACGATGTCATCGGCCGACTGGCGGTGGCATCACGAATGTCTCTTTATTGGCCGTAAAGTGCATCGTTGTCAATTCGCGTCGCACAAAAGCGCCATGCTCGTTTGACGACTTCACGGTTGCGAAGCCGTCTGATCCAGCTTATGCGGCACTGCGACAGTTAGCGATACTGGCGAAATTTATCTTCTTTTAACCTGATATCTGGCCATTTGAAGGCGTTCCTCATGTCATCTCGCCAATAGTTCATGGAAGGATGTTGCGGTGCCACGCAACGCGGAAAAATAAATTTGATCGCAAAGTTGACAACGTTGTCATTTTAATCTCAGACTCCGTCAAATCAGGCCCGCAACAGGCCAGCGGTGATCCACCGTTGTCCGGTCGAGGCCATACCGTTGTCGGGAGAACGGAGTGGGGGAAGTCGCCAATCAGCGTCATGCATCGGAGCCGCAGGCAGCAACGCTGCCTGGTACGCCGGTGTCTGGCGAGTCAAGCCAAATCGTCGAAGCGTTGAATCGACCGTTCCTCGCCGCCGATGTGGGCGGCACGCATGCGCGCATCGCTCTGGTGGCACGCAGCACGGACAGTAAAACGCCGGTCAACGTGTTGCATTACCACCGCTACAGCTGCGTCGAATGGTCCAGCCTAGGCGCGATGCTGCAGGATTTTGTGGTGCAGCTGGCCGGCACGCCGCACGCTGCCGCAGCCAGACATATCGATCGCTGTGCTCTGGCTTGCGCCGGCTATGTGCTCGACGACGTCATCATCAACGAAAATCTGCCCTGGCCTGTGCCGATCGCTCCGATTCGCGAAGGCCTGGGCATCGACAAGCTGGAAGTGATCAACGATTTCGAGGCGGTGGCCTACGCCACCCAATTCATCGACGCATCCGAGACGCGACCGATCATCGAAACCGCGCAGCCGATATCGACCGGACCGATGCTGGTGATGGGGCCAGGCACAGGGCTCGGTTCCGCGGTGTTATTGCCAGGCCAGCCGCGGGCGCGGGTGCTGCCGACTGAAGCGGGGCTGGTGGCGCTGGCGCCCGGCACCGAACGCGAGATCGAAATCCTGCGCGTCTTGCGCCGCGACCGTCCATACGTGGCGTATGAAGACGTACTGTCCGGTCCCGGTCTGCAGAGGCTCTATCGCGTGCTGTGCGAATTGCGCGGCGGCGAAGCCAGCCTGCACACGCCAGCACAGATCACCGGCGCGGCCCTGGCTGGCACGGACGCCGCCGCACTGGAGTCGCTCAATGTTTTCTGCGGGCTGCTCGGCAGCTTCGTTGGCGACCTGGTGCTGCTGTATCGCGCCAGTGGCGTGTATCTGGCTGGCGGCATCCTGCCGCAGATCCAGTTTTTCCTGCAGACCAGCACCTTTGCCGAACGCTACTTCAACAAGGGCGTGATGCGTGCCTTTCTGCAACAGGTTCCAGTACGACTGATCGAGCACGGCCAGCTTGGTGTCATTGGCGCCGCAGGCTGGTTTCTGGACACGGTGCATGAAGAGGAGGCGACATGAAGAGTGAGTGCACCCGATCGGGTAACACGAGATCAGGTAACACGGCGCCAAGCCGCAAACGTACACCAGGACTTACGTAAACCAGGGATACGCAAACCAGTCCAATGCCGCGCACCACGCCGGCCTTGATCCGCATCACCTCTGAGGGGAGGACATCATGAATTATCGCAAGACTCTGCTAGCCGCCAGCATCATCACCAGCCTGTGTATGTCTGCAGCGGCGTTTGCCGCCGATGGTGCGCCGACACCGAGCGCACCGGCACAGGATACGTCCAGCCAGTCGACTACAACCACGCCAGCGCCAGCCGCCACGCAGGAAACACGCGACGCCAACTCGAAGAAGGTCACTAACCTGGTCGGCGTTACCGTCACCGGCATCCGCGCCAGCCTGCAGGCATCGATCAACACCAAGCGCAACGCTGATGCGATTGTCGATGCGATCACCGCCGAAGACATCGGCAAGTTTCCCGCCAGCAACGTGGCCGAGGCGTTGGCGCAGATGCCCGGCATCACGCTCGATCGCAGCATCCCCGGTACCCAGCGCGTCTCGATCGACGGTATCGATCCCAGCCTCAACCTCACCCTGCTCGATGGCCATCCGGTGGCGCAGGCGATCTGGCTCTACGGCGACAGCCCGAACCGCGGCTTCAACTACTCGCTGCTCGCACCGGACGTGATCGGCAAGCTCGAGGTCTACAAGAGCCCCGAGGCGCGCCTGCCGGAAGGCGCGATCGGTGGCACCGTGATCATGCACACGGTCAAGCCGCTGGATGTGCCGTCGAATACGCTGAGCGGTTCGTTTGGTGACAACTACAACGACATGGTCGGCCACGGTCGTCCGTCCGCGTCGGTGTTTTATAGCTGGAAAAGCGATGACAATACCTTTGGCGTCGACGTTTCCGCCCAGCACCACGAGCAGTTCGGTGATCGCCAAGGTCTGGAGAACTACGGTTATTCCAGCGTGGCCTCGGTCAACACCGCCGCGCTGGCTGCGGGTAACACTGCGATCCAGAAGGAGCTCAACTCCGGCGCGATCAAGGCTACCGACCAGATCCCTAACCAGGTCAGCGCCACCAACTTCCAGCAGACCGAAAAGCTCGACAGCGTTACCGTCAACCTGCAGTGGAAGCCGACCGAGAATTTCTCCTCGACCGTTGGTTTGATGTACGTCAGGGACAACCTCGACAACCTCAACCAGTCGATGTATCCGTGGGCAACCAACAGCCCGGGCGGCATCACCTCGCTGACCGAAGGTCCCAATGGGATCATCACCAGCGGCACCCAGGCCGGCACCGCCTGCCTCAACAACCTCAACTGCGTCAGCACCGCGCACACCTACACCGACAACAACGCGCGCATCTCGACCATCACGACCAAGGGCATCGACTGGCAGGGCGAGTACAAGGGTGATGGCTGGCGCTTGAACGGGCAGGTCGGCGTGAGCACGTCGCGCGACCCGATGGAGCAGGCGGTCAAGGAAATCTTCTACGGTGGCGGCTTCGACTGGAGCCTGTCCAAGGGCCCCCAGTACACCGATCCGACAACGGCCAACAACCCGGCCTACTGGGCTGACAATGGCTGGGGCGGCAACCTCGGCAAGGAGCTTTACAAGGCCAAGGACACTTACGGCCAGCTCGATTTCAGCAAGGATTTCGACGGTTTCCTCAACGAGTTGCTGATCGGTGCGCGCTATAGCTCGCATTGGGAAAGCCAAGTGTTGAATGTCTACACCGGCGCGGAGACGCTCACACTCGACCAGATCGGCTACGGCGGTCTCAGCGACCTGGATGGTTCGTCCAGCCTGGGTCTGACCGACAGCTCGATCCACCACGTACAGACGTCCGGCTCGAGCGCCATCTTCAACGCCATTCTCGGCACGCCAGGCTTTGGTACGGCGCAGGATGCCAACTCCTACTGGGACAACACCTTCAACGTGCAGCAGCAGAACAGTGCGGCGTATGCCCAGCTGAACTTCGGCAACGATGACGTACACGGTAACCTCGGCGTGCGCTTCGTGCATACCAAGTTCACCGACAGCGGTTACAACATTCCCGGCGTGTGCGCGTCGGCCGATTCGTTCGACTGCACCTTCCCTGCCGGTTTTGGTTACGTCACCCAGACCAGTACGCGCAACGACTGGCTGCCAGCCTTCAACATTGCCTGGAACTTGGCACCGGACTTCATTCTGCGTGGTGCGGCGTCGGAGACAGTGGCCTATGCACCGTATAACCAGATGGCACCGTACTTCCAGGCGAATGACACGGTGCTCACTGCCGCTGCCGGCAACCCTGACCTGAAACCCTACCGCTCGCTCAATGCCGACCTGTCGGCAGAGTGGTACTTCAACGATACGTCGGTATTGGCTGTATCGGGCTTCTACAAGAGCATCCTCAATTACATCGTCAATGCGGCGACGATGCAGGAACGCATCAATGGTTCCTGGACCATTCCTGGCTACCAGACCAGCGCTGCTGCGCTGATCGCCACCGGCCAGTGCACGGCGGCAGGTATCTGCGACTACAACGTCACTGCGCCGGTCGATGGCGGTCGCGCCAAGGTCAAGGGCGGCACCATCAGCTACCAGCAGGCCTTCAGCGATACCGGCTTTGGCATCCGCGCGAACTACACGTACTCCAATGCGTCAACCGCGACCGGCGGCGCGCTGCCTTACAACTCCAAGAACGCCTACAACCTCAGCCCGTATTTCGAGCAGGGGCCGTATAGCGCCAGCGTCTCCTATGGCTGGCGGTCCAGCTATCTGGCCGGTGGTTATGTGGCGGGTGCGCCGGCGACCTATGTCGACGGCTACAAGGAACTTGACGCTACCGCGGGCTACGAGTTCAACAAGAACTTCTCGGTCAACCTCAACGCACTCAACCTGCTCAACTCGACATACCGCGCTTACCTGGGCAGCAAGACCCAGTTGTCCGAGGAATATGTCACCGGTCGCCAGTACATGCTGAGCGCGCACTTCAAGTTCTGATCGACCAGCTCTGATAGACAAGCACTGATCCACCCGTAACGTTTCACCATCAGGTTCTCTTCTTGAGGTTTTCTTCCCCCACGGACCTGGCACTCTTGCCAGGTCCATTTTTTTGGTGGGGAACATTGATGGACAAGGCGGTAGCTCATCGGAGCTGCCGTTACCACAACGCTGCCGCCGAGACACACCATGAATCTTGCACGTCTTGTTGTCTGTCTCAGCTTTTGCTCGGCGACAGTTATGGCTCATGCGGCGACGTCAGCGGCTTCTCCTCCACTGATTCCGTTACCAGCGCGTATCAGCTATGCCGATGGCGCGTTTGACGTCGATGCAAAGACACCGATCGTGGTGGTTGATCGTGATGCATCGACGCGCAAGACAGCGGATTATCTGGCTGGCATCGTTGCGCGGACGCGTGGCCTGCATCTGCGGGTTGAAGAACACCCGGCATCTCCGAAAGCCATCGTGCTGCAGCGTGATCCGCAGGTCGCGATGGCGAATCGCGAAGGCTATGCGCTTGACGTTACACCGCAGGGTATTCGCATCAGCGCACGCGACGCTGCTGGCCTGTTCTATGGTGCGATGACGCTGGCACAGCTGCTTACGCCAGATGACAAACACGGCCCGGTACACGTGGTGGCCATGCACATCAATGATCAGCCGCGCTTTGTCTGGCGCGGGCTGATGCTGGACTCGGCGCGCCACATGCAGAGCATTGCCGAGATCGAAACACTGCTCGACCAGATGGCCCAGCACAAACTCAACACCTTCCACTGGCATCTCACCGACGACCAGGGCTGGCGCATCGAGATCAAGCGTTACCCCGAGCTCACCCGCACCGGCGCCTGGCGCACGCCGGTCGATGCTGGACGCGACGGCCAGCCGCTGCGTTATGGCGGCTTCTATACCCAGGAGCAGATTCGTCAGCTCGTCGCCTACGCCGCTGCGCGCTACATCACCGTGGTGCCGGAAATCGACATGCCCGGTCATGCGCAGGCGGCGGTCGCCTCCTATCCGTTCCTTGGCGTCACCGGCAAGCGGCCGCCGGTGTCCGAGGACTGGGGCGTGCATCCGTATCTCTACAACGTCGACGATGCGACGTTTACCTTCATGGACAACGTGCTCGACGAAGTGATGGCGCTCTTCCCCTCGCACTACATCCACGTCGGTGGCGACGAGGCGGTCAAGGATCAGTGGAAGGCCTCGCCGGCTGTCCAGGCGAAGATGCATGCGCTGGGGCTGAAGGACGAGGATGCGCTGCAGGGCTGGTTCATCAGCCGACTCGGCAGTTACCTCTCCGCGCACGGTCGCCGGTTGATTGGTTGGGACGAGATCCTCGGAGGTGCGGTGCCGGCCGATGCAGCGGTGATGTCATGGCGCGGCACCCAAGGTGCGATCGACGCGGCGCGACAGGGTCACGATGTGGTGCTGTCGCCATCACCCGACCTGTATTTCGATCAACTGCAGAGCGATCGGGCGGACGAAATCGCAGGGCGCATTCCGGTCAGAAGTCTGGCCAGCGTGTATGCGTTCGAGCCCGTGCCCAAGGCGCTCAATGCGTCACAGGCAACGCATGTACTCGGTGCGCAGGCCAATGTGTGGACCGAGCACATGCCGACGATCGCGCACGTGGAGCACGCCATGTTTCCACGACTCGATGCGCTGAGCGAGGTGGATTGGTCGCCCGCGGCGGCACGCGATTGGCATGGCTTTCTGGCGCGCCTGCCTGCGCAGTTCGCGCGCTATCGTGAACAGCAGATCGGCTACGCGGACAGCGCGTTCGCGCCGGATATCACGGTCGATCGGACCATCGCACTGACCACTGGCGCAGCACAGCTCACGCTGACCAATCAGGCCGGCGATGACACATTGCACTACACGCTGGACGGCAGCGTGCCGACCGTCGCCTCGCCGCTGTACAGCACACCGCTCGCGGTGAAGCTACCGTTGACCGTGCGTGCTGCGGCCTTCAGCAGCAGCGGCATGTTGCTGGCATCGCCGCGTCAGCGTCTGCTGGATCGGACCAGCCTGCTCAGCGTCAGCGGCAACGCCATGCCGAACTGCCCGGGCAGCGATTTCCGTCTGCGCGTGCAGCCGATGCCCGACGCCGTTTCATTGGCACCGGTCTATAGCATCAACGTATTCGACAGCTGCCAGTTCTACCCCTCCACACCGATGGATGGCATGACGCGCATCCACGTCGATGCCGTACGGTTGCCGCGCAATTACCAGCTGGCACACGATGCGAAGCTGGTGGTATCGCGTCCGCACAGCACGCCGTTCGGCGAGTTGGTGGTGCATCTGGATGGCTGCGATGGCGATGTATTGGTCACGCTGCCGTTGCCTGATCCGTCGCGCAGTGTCCGGCGCTTCCCGCTCGACGCGGCGTTGCCCATGTCGCACGGTTCGCATGCGCTATGCCTGATCTACACCGCCCCCATCGAGGGTGATCTCTATGCGCTCGATCGCGTCACTTTGCTGACGGGCAAGGCAACGGGCGATACGCGCTGATGAGCACTGCTCCACACCGGCTCGCCTCGGTCGATGCATTACGCGGCTGTACCGTAGCGGCGATGCTGCTGGTCAATGATCCGGGTGATTGGGGCCATGTCTACGTGCCGCTGGATCATTCCGTATGGAACGGCTGCACACCGACCGACCTGATCTTTCCCGTGTTCCTGTTCGTGGTCGGCGTCTCGGTGGCGCTAGCCATGTTGCCGCGACTGGAGCAAGGTGTTGTGCCGCGACCGTTGATCCATGCCGCGCTGTGGCGGGCACTGCGTATCCTCGCGCTTGGCGTGGCGATCAACCTGCTGGCATGGCTGTTGATGCCCGGTGCCCATCTGCGTTTTCCGGGCGTATTGCAACGTATTGGCGTGTGCTTTGCGGGCGTCGCGCTGTTCGCGATTTATACGAAACCACGCACGCAATGGGCGGCGATTGTGCTGTTGCTGATCGGCTACGCGGCGCTGCTATGGTGGGGCGGCTCGCTGGCACCATGGACCAACATCACCAGCCGGGCTGACAGCGCGGTGTTCGGTCGCTTCGTCTACTTGATCGATCCGGCCACGGGTCGTGGGCACGATCCGGAGGGTCTGCTCGGCACGCTGCCGTCACTCGCCACGGCCTTGCTGGGCCTGCGGGCGGGATGCTGGCTGCGCCAGGGGCAAAGGAAAACCTTACTGATAGCGGGCCTGGTTGCGCTGGTGGTTGGCGTGCTGTGGTCGTTATGGCAGCCGCTCAACAAGAATCTGTGGACGCCTTCGTTCGTACTGTGGTGCGCGGGCTGGTCGATGCTGGCTCTGCTGGCTTTTCATGTGCTGGTGGATCGTTACGGCTGGCCGGCGCTGGGCCGACGTTTCGGCGTCAATGCCATCGCAGCCTACGCCGGCTCCGAGCTGATGCAGATCGTGCTGCCCGCGTTTGGTTGGCAGGAGCCTCTCTATCAACACGTGTTTGCCAAGCCACTCACGCCGCTGGCTGGCGCTTATATGGCGTCGCTCGCTTACGCGCTGGCTTTCGTCATGGTCTGGTGGCTGATCGTGTACGCACTGGATCGGCGGCGGTGGTATCTCAGGCTTTGACGGGTGAGGCAGTGCGTAAGGGCACCTCTAAAAACCTACTGCGCTCGATAATTTGCGCATCGGCGGTGCTCGGAATCCTCACATACTCGTATGTATGCTCCGGTTCCTGCGCTCCGGCGACGCACAAATTTTCTTCGCTCGCTACGGTTTTTAGAGGTTCCCGTAAGTCAGTGATTATTGCTGCGCGGCCATACTGTCATTCAGCGGCATGGCATGCCGCAGCAGGGCGTGCTGTGCGAGCTGGATATCGGCCGAAGAAAGCTCGATCAGCGGCGTGATCTTGCCGGCGATCAGCGCCGCGATGGCCATGCCGTCGCGGTAAAGCACGCGCGAGCCCGCCAGCGCGGGTACCTTGTCACCGACCAGCACCGTGCCGACCAGATTCAGTGGATCGCAACCGCTGAGGCAGACCAGTTCGTTCGCATCCGCGCGTTTGCGCACGGCGCGTAGCGGCGCGATGGCCTCGGGCAGCGCGAACTGCTCGCCGACCAGGCCTTCGACGAAGCGACCACCACGAATCTCGCCGCGTGCCTCCAACCGCTGATACACCCGCCGCAGTTCCCGCCACGGTGGGAGCCACGGTGCCTCTCGCTCCAGCAACTTCCAGAACACCACGCCGTAGCGGCGCAGCAGGGTGCGCGCGATGTGCTCGATGGCCTCGGGGTCGCGCTCGCTGGAGGGTGACGTACTCGCGCTGCGCGCCAGCGACCACCGTCCCGCATCCTCGATGCCATTGAGCGCATGCCGGCGCATGCGCCGATGCCGATGGGCGTCGCGTTTGGCGGCAGGCAGTAGCAGGGCGCGCATGCCGGCGAAGCTGTCGGCGCTGACGCGACCGGCCGCGACCAGCTCGCCCAGGGCATCTTCCATTTCAGTGCGCAGCAGTCGCGTGGCGCTCATCAGTTCATCGAAGAACAGCGCGCCCTGCGCCTGCAGCGCGTCAGCCACGGCCTGGGCGCGTGACGACAACAGAACATCCTGTTGATCGGAACCTGATGCTATGGACGTCCAGACGGCCATACTTCGCCGTGGCAAAAGCACGATCGGCGTGCTTCGCACCGGACCGCCACCACCGCCACTACCGTTGCGCAGACGACTCCAGCCAATTCGGCCGGCGCGGCACAGATCATCCAGCCAGCTGATCGAATAGTCACCGACGCGCGCCGGCAGGATTTCCGATTCCCATGCCCCGGCGGCGGCCTCGAAGCCTTCCAGCTGGCTCAGCGTGGCGTGCAGCGCATCCGGTCCGCTGAGTCGGGTAGCGATCGATACATGCTGCCAGTCGAACAGAAAGCGCATCAACTCGTGCCGGCTCACCGGCTCTATCTCGCGCCGCAGCCGACCCAGCGTATAGCGATGGATGCGTGCCAGCAGGTGTCGCTCACACCATTCGGTATCTCCGGGCTGAGCGGTGAAACGGCCCTGCATCACATAGCCTTCGGACTGTAGCCGGCTCAGCACGATGTCTATGTCGCTTATGTCGACGGCCAGCGATCTGGCGAGAACGGCTGCCGTGACCGGGCCCAGGCCGCCGAGGCGATGCCGTACCAGTTCCAGCAATGCATCGTCGCGATTCCAGACTTGCGTCGCATACCCGGCCGGTGCATGGATGGCCGGCTGCATCGGCGACGACGCATGCACCACCTGCCAGAGCGGCAGCTTCTCGGCGCAGGTCCATACCTCGTTGTCCTGGCCAAGCGTGAGTCGTGTCGCGCGATGCGACCTGCCCAGGGTTTGCAGTCGCTCATTCCAGCCGGTGTTAGCCTCGGCCTCTGACGCGGTAACGAAGCCGAGCACATTCAACGCCTCGTGCATCTCATCCGCGTCGCGCACCTGCGGCCACGCTTCGTCACGCACGGCGGCGATGGCCTCAGGGTCGAGACGACCGAGATCGTCCGCGCTGTCGGCGCCGTTCCACTGGCGCGACTGCACCGCCTGGGTGCGCCGCTCCTCCAGTGGTGCATCGTCGAGGAAGGCATACGGTGCGGCGTTGAGCACTTCGGCGGCCAGCGGGCTGGGGCCGGTGAGGTCGCGTGCCACGACGCGGATAGCGCCGCCTTCCATCGCACGCAGCACCTCCAGCCAGCCGTCGGTATCCATCGCTTCGCGCAGGCAGTCGTGCATGGTCTGGTCGACCAGCGGGTGCTTGGGCACCTCGCGCTCGCCGACGATGTTTTCCAGGCAGGCCACCTGATCGGGAAACACCGCAGCCAGCAGATCTTCGCTCTTCATCCGCTGCAATGGCGGCGGCACCTTCTTGCCGGAGACGAACCGCGGCAGTGCCAGCGCAGTGACCGCGTTCCAGCGCCAGCGCGCACCGAACAGCGGCGCATCGAGCAGGGCCTGGATCAGCACGTGCTCGGCTGTGTTGGAGTGCAGATAGTGCGCGACCTCTTCCAGCGTGAAGCTATGACTGGTTGAGAGCGACAGCACGATCGCATCCTCGGTCGCCGCAGCTTGCAACTCGAAGTTGAACTGGCGACAGAAGCGCTTGCGCAGCGCCAGCCCCCACGCGCGATTGATGCGGCTGCCCCACGGCGTATGGATCACCAGCTGGGTACCACCGGATTCGTCGAAGAAGCGCTCCAACACCAGGGTGGTCTGCGTCGGCAGCACGCCGAGTGCGGCCTTGGCGCGGGCTAGATAGTCGACCAGCTGCTGCGCGGCGGCGGCATCCAGTTGCAGCTTATCGCGCAGCCACATTAGCGCTGCTGTCACACCTCCGGCATCGAGTTGTGTTTCAACCTCACTGCGCAAACGAGACACGCCGAACGACAGTTCCTTGCTGCGCCCCGGCGCTTCACCCAGCCAGAACGGAATGCTCGGCGGCGCGCCGTGCGCATCCTCCACGCGCAGACGGTCGCGCTCGACACGCTGGATGCGGTAGCTGGTGTTGCCTAGCTGAAAGATATCGCCGGCCATGCTCTCGACCGCGAAATCCTCGTTCACCGTGCCGACGATGATCGTCTGCGGTTCCAAAACGACCTTGTAATCGGCGGTATCGGGAATGGTGCCGCCGGACATCAGCGCGGTGAGCCGTGCATTGCGCCGTGCACGCAGCTGGCCGTGTACCGCATCGCGATGCAGGTAAGCCGCACGCGGCCCCTGGCGCGTGGTGAAACCCTCGGCCAGCATCTTCACCACCGCATCGAAATCGCAGCGGGACAGTGCGCGATACGGCCATGCACGACGCACCAGCTCGTACAGCGTATCCTCGCTCCATTCCTGGCAGGCGACCTCGGCGATGATCTGCTGCGCCAACACGTCGAGCGGCTGCGGCGGCAGGATGAGCGCATCGAGCTCACCGCGCCGTACGCAGTCCAGCAGGGCAGTGCATTCGATCAGATCGTCGCGTGTGGCGGGAAACAGCCGAGCCTTCGGCGTGCCGCTGATGCTATGGCCGGAACGGCCAGCGCGCTGCAGAAACGCGGCGATCGAACGCGGCGAACCGAGCTGGCACACCAGATCGACGTCGCCGATATCGATGCCCAGCTCCAGTGATGCGGTAGCCACCAGCACCGACAGCTCGCCGCGCTTGAGCCGCTGCTCGGCATCCAGCCGAAGCTCCTTCGACAGGCTGCCGTGATGCGCGGCCACGTTCTCCTTGCCGAGCCGTTCGGACAGATGCCGCGCCGCCCGCTCGGCCATCCGCCGCGTGTTGACGAACACCAGTGTGGTGCGATGCGCCTGCACCAGCCCTGCGACCTGGTTGTAGACCAACTCCCAGCTATCGTTGGACATCACCGCTTCGAGCGGCACCGGCGGCACGGTGATCGCCAGATCGCGCGGGCGGGTATGGCCGAC
>Ga0302232_10000647_pt1 | contig 25438 bp, 23 predicted proteins | sample II_Palsa_N2_3_FD_193575 | JGI IMG/M metagenome (GOLD analysis project Ga0302232, IMG submission 193575) | Peat permafrost microbial communities from Stordalen Mire near Abisko, Sweden - II_Palsa_N2_3 | ecosystem: Environmental > Terrestrial > Soil > Palsa > Peat permafrost | place: Sweden...
ACCCTCTCGCATCCGCCGAACCCTCGATCGCCCAGGTTGGCTTCGGCAGCCTCTGCCCACGCTGCGGCGCCAAGACGCTGTACGTCGGCATGATCAAGTTCGCGGCGCGCTGTACCAATTGCGGGCTCGATTTCGACGCGTTCAACGTCGGCGACGGGCCAGCGGCGTTTCTCACGCTCATTATCGGCACGCTGATCTGCATCGCCGCGATCACGCTCGAACTGGCCGCGCATCCGCCGATCTGGCTGCACATGCTGCTGTGGCCGCCGATCACGATCGGTCTGGTGATCGCCTCGCTGCGTGTCGCCAAGGGGATGTTGCTCGCATCCGAATATCGCAACCATGCGCGCGAGGGGCGGATCAGCCGCGACGAGCCCAAGCCGTGACGCCGCCCCCTGCGACAAGGATGCGTATTCCGCTGCTGCCGACGATCCTCGTGCTGGCGGCGGCGGGGGTGATGGTGTGGCTCGGCGTGTGGCAGCTCCACCGCATGATGTGGAAGGAAGGCCTGCTCGCCGAGTATCGCGCCGCCGCCGGCAAGCCGCCCGTCGCCTTCCCGCGCATCCCGACCGACCAGTCGCTGTTGTTCCGCCGTTCGGAGGCGTTCTGCCTCGAGCCGGTCGGCTGGCGCGCGAGCTCGGGGCGCAACCGGGCCGCGCAGGCGGGCTGGCGCCATGTCGCGGACTGCCGCACCGGCGCTGAGGGGCCGGGCTTCGCGGTCGACATGGGTTGGTCGCAGGCCTCGACCGCGCCGGTGTGGCAGGGCGGCAAGGTCAGCGGCATCATCGGCCCGGATCATGATGGGCAGGTGATGCTGGTGTCGGACACGCCCGCGGCAGGGCTGCAGCCGAGCGAGCCGCCCAGCCTCGACGACGTTCCCAACAACCATTTCGCCTACGCGATCCAGTGGTTCATCTTCGCCGTACTCGCGGTGGGGATTTATGCGATCGCGCTGTGGCGGCGGAAACGACCGACCCGTCCATCATCCCATTCGTCCTGAGCGAAGTCGAAGGACGTGCCGCAGACGCGGCGCCTGCAAACACGTCCTTCGACAGGCTAAGGACGAACGGCGGAGGGTGTCGGAACATTAGTCCGAGGGCGAACGAATCCCGCAAAACTTGCCGCCCGCCGCCACCCTCGCTAAGCCGCGCGCCGATGCGATATGTCAGTACCCGCGGGGAAGCGCCCGCGCTCGGCTTCGAGGCCGCTACGCTTGCCGGGCTCGCGTCCGACGGTGGACTCTATGTGCCCGATGCGTGGCCGACGATCACCGCCCAAGAGATCGAGGCGCTCGCCGGCCTCTCCTATGCCGAGACTGCGGTGCGTATCCTTGCGCCGTTCGTCGGCGAGGCGCTGCCGCAAGCCGACCTGCGCGCGCTGTGCGAGGCGGCATACGGCAGCTTCAGTCACGACGCGGTGACGCCGCTCGTCCAGCTCGATCACCGCCACTGGCTGCTCGAGCTGTTCCATGGGCCGACGCTGGCGTTCAAGGATGTCGCGCTGCAGATGCTCGGGCTGTTGTTCGAGCGCTTTCTCTCCAAGGGCGACCAGCATCTCACGATCGTCGGCGCGACTTCGGGCGACACCGGATCGGCGGCGATCGCGGCGGTAGCTAACCGTGCGCATATCGACATCTTCATGCTCCACCCGCTCGGCCGCGTCTCCGAGGTGCAGCGCCGTCAGATGACGACGGTGCTTGCCGGCAACGTCCACAACATCGCGATCGAGGGCGATTTCGACGAGGCGCAGGCGCTGGTGAAGCGGATGTTCGGCGATCCGGATTTTTCGTCGCGCTTCCAGCTGTCGGCGGTCAATTCGATCAACTGGGCGCGGCTGGCGGCGCAGATCGTCTATTATTTCTATGCCGCCGTCCGGCTCGGCGCGCCGCAGCGCGCAATCGCGTTCGCGGTGCCGACGGGCAATTTCGGCGACGTGTTCGCGGGCTATGTCGCCAAGCGGATGGGCCTGCCGATCGCGAAGCTGATCGTCGCCACCAACGTCAACGACATCCTCCATCGCGCGCTGTCCGCGGGCGACTACTCGACGGGCATCGTCACGCCAACGCACACGCCGTCGATGGACATCCAGGTCAGCTCGAACTTCGAGCGGTTGCTGTTCGATCTCCACGGTCGCGACGCGAGCGGGCTGGCGGCCGAGATGCACGGCTTCGAGACCGACCGCCGGATGACGCTGCCGCAGCCCTTGCGCGACCGCGCCGCCGCCGATTTTGCGAGCGCGCGCGTCGATCACGAAGGAATGGTCGAGGCGATGCGCTGGGCGCACCGCCGTGCCGGTCAGACGATCGATCCGCACACCGCGATCGGGCTTGCTGCCGCCCGCGCGAGCGATCTGCCTTCCGACGTTCCAATCGTCACGCTCGCCACCGCGCACCCGGCCAAGTTCGGCGACGCGGTCGAGGCCGCGATCGGTGTCCGGCCCGCGCTGCCCGATCGCATCGCCGGGCTGATGGACAAGCAGGAGCGCTACGCAACGCTGCCCGCCACCTTCGAGGCGGTCACCGCCTACGTCGCCGAGCGCGCGAGGCCGCGGGCATGAGCGCGCGGCTGCACCGCCTCGCCAACGGGCTCACGATCGCGATCGATCCGATGCCCGTCGAGACGCTCGCGGTCGGGCTTTATGCCGACGTCGGCAGCCGCTCCGAGCCCGCGCATCTTACCGGCCTCGCGCACATGGTCGAGCACATGGTGTTCAAGGGCGCAGGCGACCGTGATGCACGTGCCATCGCGGAAGCTGCCGAGGATGTCGGCGGCCAGATGAACGCCTGGACCTCGCGCGACACCACTGTCTTTCACGCGCGCCTGCTGCCGCAAGATCTCGCGCTCGGCGTCGACCTGATCGCCGATCTCGTCCGCAGCCCGCATTTCTCCGCCGAAGAGCTCGAGCGCGAAAAGCATGTCGTGCTCGCGGAACTCGGCGAGGCGAAGGACACGCCCGACGACATCGTCTTTGATCATCTCGCCGCCGCCTCCTATCCGGGCCAGACCTATGGCCGCCCGGTGCTCGGCGACGAGACGACGATCGCGGCGATCGACGTCGCGGCGCTGCGCCGCTGGCTCGACGAGCAATATCGGCCCGGAGGCCTGATTCTCGCCGCCGCCGGCAAGGTGGACGAAGACATGCTGCTGCGGCTGGCGGAGGCGCGCTTCGGCGATCTCGCGGCGGGCCATGCGCCGACCTACGAGCCCGCGCGCTTCGCCCCCGGCGTCGTCGCCGACGCGCGGCGCTTCGATCAGGTCCACATCGCCTTCGCGCATCCCGGCGTCGATCAGCGCCACGCCGACATCTACGCGCTCAACCTGTTCGCGAGTGCGGCCGGCGGCGGCATGTCGTCGCGGCTGTTCCAGGAGGTGCGCGAGGAGCGCGGGCTCGCCTACTCGATCTACGCATGGAGCCAGGCGGCGGCGGACACCGGCCAGCTCGGCGTCTATCTCGCCGCCGCCAAGGCCGAGGCGCCACGCGCCTTCGCGCTCGCGCGCGACGTGATGGCGCGCACCGCCGACGATCTCAGCGACGCCGAGCTGGCGAGGGCCAAGGCGCAGTCGCGCGCGGGGCTGCTGATGGGGCTCGAATCGGTGCAGTCGCGCTGCGATCATCTGGCGCGGCAGATCCAGGTGCAGGGGCGGATCGTGCCGGTGGCCGAGACGGTCGCGCAGATCGAGGCGGTCGACCTCGCCGCGGCGCGTCGCGCGGGTGCCGAAGCGATCGGCGGCGGGATCGCGACCGCGAGCGTGGGCGGCAAGCTGGCGAGGGTGGCGTGACGCCCGGTTCCCCTTCTCCGTTCGTCCCGAGCGTAGTCGAGGGACTGGCTTCAGGCGCGCCGTTTGTTTCCGGTCCCTCGACTTCGCTCGGGACGAACGGATAGAGGCCGGATCGTGGAACTCCTCACCCTGATCACCGAGCCGTGGCCCGATTACGCGCTCGTCGACTCCGGCCACGGCCGCAAGCTCGAGCGCTATGGCCGCTTCCGCTTCGTCCGCCCCGAGCCGCAGGCGATGTGGGCGCCCGCGTCCGATGACTGGCAGCATGACGGCGAGTTCGTCGGCGCGTCGGACGAGGAGGGCGGCGGCCGCTGGCATCTCGACCGCAAGGTGCCGTCCGACTGGCCGCTCGCCTGGCAGGACGTCAAATTCCACGCAGCCAACACGCCCTTCCGCCACCTGCAATTCTTCCCCGACATGGCGCCGCAATGGGCGTGGATGCGCGAGCGCGTCGCAGACGGCGACGAGGTGATGAACCTGTTCGGCTATACCGGCGTCGGCAGCCTCGCGCTCGCCGCGAAGGGGGCGAAAGTAACGCATGTCGATGCGTCCAAAAAATCGGTCGAGCAGGGCAAGGCCAACGCCCAACTCGCCGGCATGACCGACAAGCCGATCCGCTGGATGATCGACGACGCGACCAAATTCACCGCGCGTGAGGTACGGCGCGAGCGGCGCTATGCCGGGATCATGCTCGACCCGCCCAAATTCGGGCGAGGGCCGACGGGCGAGGTGTGGCGGCTCGAGGAAGGGCTGCCGGGGCTGATTGCGGATTGCGTGCGGCTGCTCGATGCCGAGTCGAAATTCCTCGTGCTCACCGTCTATGCAGTGCGCATGTCGGCGATCGCGATCGCCGAGCTGTTGCGGCAGGCTACCGCCCATCTCGGCGGCCGTATCGAGGCTGGCGAGATGGCGGTGCGCGAGGAGGCCCGCGGGCTCCTGCTCCCCACCGCGATCTTTGCGCGCTGGGTGGCAGGCTGACGCGTCAATAGACCAGGATCTGGCCCTGCATCCCCGAGGCGGCGTCGAGCGCCACCGAGGATTTGAGATCGAACGGACGCGCGACCGTCGGCGTCACGCGGAACGCGACGGTCGCATGCGCCGGCACCGTGATCAGGCCCTCGTGGATCGCTTGGCCGCCGGCACCGTTGGAATCGATGTCGGCGTGGCCGAAGAAGCCCTTGCTGTCGAAATTATGCCCGGTGCCGTCGCGGTTGACGAGCACGATTCGATAGGGCTGGCCGCGGTTGAGCCGGATCACCTGCGGATGGAAATGGCGATGCGCCATCACCACCGTCACGATCGTGTCGGCGCGCGGCGGGGCGGCGGCGATTGGGCTGGCAGCAGCGAGCGTCGCGGTCAGGGCGAAGGCGATAGGGGAAAAGCGCATGGTAAACTCCGTGTCTTCAATCACGCAGCGCCCTTAACGCAGCACCCGCCGCAAAGGGTGCGCCCGCGGTGAGCAGCAAGGCGGTCGCCGCGAGCAGCTTGAGCGCCTGACCGTCGCCGGGGCTCAATGCGCCGGCGCCGAAGATCAGCAGCGGCACGGCGAGCGGCAGCAGCACCAGCCCGGCAAGCGCGCCCGCACCGCGCAATCCGACGGTCAGCGCCGCGACGGTGACGCCGAGCGCGGCGAGCGCGGGCGTACCGATTGCGAGCCCCGCCTCGAGCCGGCCGAGCGTCGCGGTGTCGAGCCCGAGCAGCGCTGCGCCAGGCAGTGCTGCGATCATCAGCGGCGGCCCGAAGCCGAGCCAGTGCGCAGCGATCTTGGCGGCGGCGACGCTCTCGTCGGCAATGCCGCGCACCGCGAACTGATCGAGCACGCCGCCTTCCGCATCGGGTGCGACCAGCCGCTCGATCGGCAGCAGCGCGGCGAGCAGCGCCGCCAGCCACAGCATCCCGCCGCCTGCGGTTGCGAGCAGCCTGGCGTCAGGGCCGACCGCGAACGGAAAGAGCGTCGCCGCGATCAGGAAGAAGGCGACGGGCAACCCCGCGGCGCGCAGCCCGCGCAGCGCGTCGCGGCGGATCAGCGAGAGGATCATACGGTTCCCCCGCCCAGGCGGGGGCCCAGGTCCCACCTTGGGGCAGGCGCTCCGCTTCCCGTGGGTTCCGGGCCTGGACCCCGGCTTCCGCCGGGGAACGAGAAATTGCTCGCATCCTCCAGCGGCAACGGCAGATGCGTCGCGACGAGCACCGCCCCGCCCCTCGCGCGGTGCGCCGTCATCGCCGCGCCGAGTCGCTCGACCCCTTCGACGTCGAGCCCGTTGGCGGGCTCGTCGAGCAGCCACAGCGGCGCACCGCTGGCGATCGTCCGCGCGATCGCGGCGCGGCGGCGCTGGCCGGTCGAGAGATAGCGGACGGGGACGCGCGCGAGATGCTCCACCCCCATCGTGATCATCGCGGCATTGGGCGTCGTGCCGTCGAGCATCGCCCAGAAGCCCAGCGCCTCGCCCAGCGTGCGTTCGCCGTCGAGCGCGGCGGCCTCGCCCAGCCATGCCGCGCCGACGTCGCGCTCGACCGTCCCCGCCGATGCGCGCAGCAGCCCGGCCGCGATGCGCAACAGGCTCGACTTGCCGATGCCGTTGGGCCCGGTGACGACCAGCGCCTCGCCGGCCGCAAGCGTCAGGTCGACGTCCTCGAACAGCAGCCGGTCGCCGCGCAGGCAGGCGACGCCGCGTAACGCCAGCATCACAGGAGGGTTTGACGCGCGATCATCACGCGCCGACAGTAGGCAAGCCGCGCGTCGGGCGCCAGCGGAGGGATATGGATCAACACGGCCCCGAGGTGCGCTTCGAGCGCGTCACCAAGCGCTTTGCCGGGGTCGATGCGGTGGCGGGCGTCGATATCGCGATCGCGCCGGGCAGTTTCGTCGCGCTGGTCGGCGGATCGGGTGCGGGCAAGTCGACGCTGCTGCGCATGGTCAACCGGCTCGAAATGCCCTCCGAGGGCCGCGTGCTGATCGACGGCCGCGACGTTGCCGAAGGGCCGGCGCCGTTGCTCAGGCGGAAGATCGGCTATGTCTTCCAGTCGATCGGGCTGATGCCGCATATGTCGGTCGCGGAGAATATCGCGCTGGTGCCGCGGATCGCAGGCGATCCCGCGCCCGATGTCGCGGCGCTGCTTGAGATGGTCGACCTGGCCGCCGAACTCGGCGGGCGGGCCCCCGATGCCTTGTCGGGCGGCCAGCGCCAGCGGGTGGGCGTCGCGCGGGCAATCGCGACGGGCGCCAAGTTGATGCTGCTCGACGAACCGCTCGGCGCGCTCGATCCGGTGACGCGCGACGGCATCGGCCAACGCTACCGTGCGCTGCACGAGCGGCTCGGGCTGACAAGCATCATGGTGACGCACGACATGGCCGAAGCGCTGCTGCTCGCCGATCGCATCGTGGTGATGGCGAAGGGGCGGGTGGTCGGCGACGCGACGCCGGCCGAGATGCTCGCCGGCAAGGCGGGGGTGGAGGCGGACGCGCTGGTCGCGGTGCCAGCCAGGCAGGCGCAGGCGATCGAGGCGCTCAGGGGATGAGGGGGGGCCGGTCTACTACATCCTCCCCATCGCAGATGGGGAGGGGGACCGCTCGCGAAGCGAGTGGTGGAGGGGCGGTGCTTTCCGGCGCTGTGACCGCGGCGAAGGCGCGGGGCTGTTTTCATCCGATGCCTTACCCCAAGCCTTCACCCCTCCACCACCGGCTTCGCCGGCGGTCCCCCTCCCCTTGCAGGGGAGGATTTGGTTGGTGAACGAAGTCCTCGGTCTCGCCGCGCATCATCTGCTGCTATCGGCTGCGGCACTCGGACTGGCGCTGGTGATCGCGCTGCCGCTCGGCCTCGTTGCGGCTCGCCGGCCGCGTCTCGCCGCAGCGTCGCTCGGCATTGCGGGCGTGATCCAGACGATTCCCGGCTTGGCGCTGCTCGCGCTCTTCTATCCGCTGCTGCTCGCGATCGGGCATGGCCTGCCCGCGCTGGGCTTCCTGCCCGCGTGGCTGGCGCTGGCGCTCTATGCGCTGCTGCCGATCCTGCGCAACGTCGTGGCGGGGTTGCGCGGGCTCGATCCGGGCGTGATCCAGGCCGCCGACGGGCTCGGCATGACTGCGTGGCAGCGGTTGCGGCTGGTCGAGGCGCCGCTCGCGGCACCCGTGGTGATGGCGGGAATCCGCACCGCGACGGTCTGGACGATCGGCGCCGCGACGCTGGCGACCACCGTCGGCGCCTCCAGTCTCGGCAATCTGATCTTCTCGGGCCTGCAGTCGGAGGATTGGACGCAGGTGCTCACCGGCTGCCTCGCCTCCGCCGTGCTGGCACTCGCGGCGGACGGTCTGCTCGCGCTGGTCGAGCGCGGGCTGGCAAAGCGCGAGCGATGGTCGCTGATCCTCGGCGGGGCAGGGGTCGCGATCGGGCTGCTGCTCGCCTGCGCGCCGCTGCTGGGCGGAACGGGGCAACGCAGCATCGTCGTCGGCGCGAAGAATTTTTCGGAACAGTTCATCCTCGCGCGACTGATCGGCGATCGGCTCGAGCGCGCGGGCTATACGGTGAGCTACCGTCAGGGGCTCGGCTCGCTGGTCGCGCTGCACGCGCTCCAGCAGGGCGACATCGACGTCTATGTCGAATATTCGGGCACGATCTGGGCCGATGCGATGCACCGCACGAACGTCGCGCCGCGCACGGAGACGCTCGCGGGGATCGCCGACTATCTGCGCCCGAGCGGCGCGGCGCTGGTCGGGCCGCTGGGCTTCGAGAATGCCTATGCGCTGGCGATGCGACGGCCGTCGGCAGCGGCGCATCACGTCGCCGATCTGCAAAGCCTCGCGGCGGCCGCGCCGACGCTCAACCTCGGTGCCGATCTCGAATATCTGTCGCGGCCCGAATGGCGCGCGGTGCAGAGCGGCTACGACATCCGCTTCGGCTCGACGCGCAACTATGCGCCGACCTTCATGTACCGCGCGCTCGAAAGCGGGCAGGTCGACGTCATCTCGGCCTTTTCGAGCGACGGGCGGATCGCGGCGGACGGTCTCGTCGTGCTCGGCGATCCGAAGCATGTGCAGCCGGGCTATGACGCGGTGCTGCTGGCATCCGCCGCGCATGCGCACGACCCACGCTTCCTCGCCGCGGTCGCACCGCTGGTCGGCGCGATCCCCGTGGCGGCGATGCAGCAGGCCAATTACATGGTCGACCGCGACGCCGCCAAGGCGACGCCCGAAGCGGCCGCGCAGTGGCTCGCGGCGAAGATCGGGCGGCGCTGATGGCGGAGATCGTCAACCTCAATCGCGCGCGCAAGGCGAGAGCGAAGGCCGAGGCTGGCAGGAAAGCGGACGCTAACCGCGCCAAATTCGGGCGGAGCAAGGCCGAGCGCGACACCGAGGTGGCGGACAAGGCGCGCCGCGATGCGCTGCTCGATGGGGCGAAGCGGGAGGAGTAGTCTTCGCGCCCGCCGCCCTCGTCATTCCAGCGAAGGCTGGGATCTCAGCATGGTGGGCGCGGCGGCAGTTCCGGGAGATCCCAGCCTGCGCTGGGATGACGGTGTTCACAACATTCCCGCCCGTCATCCCGGACTTGATCCGGGACCCATGGACGCGGTGCGTGGAGCGCACGCGCCACGCGTGACGATCCGCGCAGCGCCCGGTAATCGACGCCGCGCGTATGGGTCCCGGCGTTCGCCGGGATGACGGGTTGGGTCTTCAATAGGCCAGCGCACACCCGTCCGCGCGCATCTCGCTCGCGGCGGCGTAGACGAGCTGCCCGCCGTCGGGTCGGTACTCGACGCATTCGTAGCGGCCGAAGCCGCCGTCGGGCTTGCCGATCGTCCAGCCGATGTCCGCGAGCGCCGCCTTGGTCACATCGGGCACGCCGCTTTCGAGCCGCAGCAGGCCGTTGGCGGGCAGGCCTGCGCCGTCCTCGCCCATCGACTGCGACGACCCCTCGTGATGCCAGCGCGGCGAATCACCCGCCGCTTGGACGTCGAGCCCGTAATCCTGCCGGTTGACGATGATCTGCGTCTGGCCCTGCGGCTGCATGTCGCCGCCCATCACCCCGAAGGCGAGCCACGGTACGCCGCCGCGCGTCGCGAAGCCGGGGATGATCGTCTGGAAGGGGCGCTTGCCCGGCGCGTAGATATTGGGGTGGCCGTCCTGCAGCGAGAAGAGCTGGCCGCGATCCTGGAACATGAAGCCCAGGGTCCCTCCATCCGGCCCGTCGGCGACGAGACCCGATCCCATGCCGCGGAAGTTGGACTGGATCATCGACACCATCATCCCGCTCGAATCGGCGCAGGAGAAATAGGTGGTGTCGCCGTGGTTCGGCGCCTGGCCCGGATGCACGGGGGTGAGGATATGGTCGGGCCGGATCAGTTTTACGCGCTCGGCGGCATAGTCCTTCGAGATCAGCCACTCGACCGGCACCTTGGAAAAGTGCGGATCGGCATAGTAACGCGCGCGATCCTCATAGGCGAGGCGCTTGGCCTCGACCTGGAGGTGGATCGACAGCGGCGACTGGAAGCCGCTCCCCCGCAGGTCGAAATGCTCGAGCATGTTGAGCATCTGCAAGGTCGCGATACCCTGCGTGTTGGCGCCGAGCGCGTGGACGGTCGTGCCGCGATAGTCGGTGGTGTGCGGCGCGATCCACTCGCTGTGGTGCCGGGCGAGATCGGCGCGCGTCATCCAGCCGCCGATGCGCTTGAAATAGCGTTCGATCATGTCCGCGATCGGGCCGTCGTAAAAGGCGTCCCGCCCGCCTTGTGCGATCATCCGGTAGGTGCGTGCCAGGCCGGGATTGCGAAAAATCTGTCCGGTCTGCGGGCCGCCATGGCCCATGCCGTAGGTCCGGATCGCGTTGTCGGTCTCCTCCACCCCCGCGCCGGGGCGCAGGAACGCCTTGAGATTGCCGCGGATGTAATAGGCGATGATCTCGGGCACGGGTGCGCCCTGTTCGCACAGGTGGATGGCGGGCTCGAACAGCTCGGCCCATTTCAATCTGCCGTAGCGCTGGTGGAGCGTCCACCAGCCGTCGAGCGCGCCCGGCACCGAGACCGCGACCGCGCCGAGCGCAGGCAGCGCGCCGTTCTTTGCGCGCGAGCGCGCGATGTCGAGCGTCAGCGCATGCGGGCTCTCGCCCGATCCGGCGAGGCCCTGCACCGTCTTTGCCTTGGGATCCCACACCATCGCATAACAGTCGCCGCCGAGCCCCGACGAGGTCGGCTCGAGGAAGCCCAGGCAGGCGTTCATCGCGATCGCGGCGTCGACCGCCGATCCGCCGCGCTTGAGCGTCTCGATCGCTGCCAAGGTCGCGAGCGGCTGCGCCGATCCCGCCGCGCCGTTGATGCCGTACACCGCCGATCGCGACGCGAAACTCGCGCCGACCGGGCGGTCGCCGGCATGGACGTCGGGGCGCAGGAAGCGATCGGCGCCCACGGGCTCGAAGCCGGGAAGCGTGGGCGTCTCGGGGGTTGGCGCGCCGCCCTGGCCGGGGCCCTTGGCGGCTTGTGCGAACAACGGCGCGGCGATCGCGGCGGCGGGTATCGAGGCGATGAACTGTCTGCGGCGCACGAGCGTCTCCCCTGTGTCCCCCCGGGCCCGACTGTCGCGCGCGTCGTGCGCGATGGCAACCGTCAAGGGCGCGAGGCGTCGACGCAGAGCGTCAGGGGCGCAGGGACAGCCCGGTCAGCCGCTCGGCCGCCGCCCACAACTTTCGTCCGGTCTCGGGATCGCATGCCTGCCTCGGGATCTTCGCGGGCCCCGGCGGACCCTTGAGCTCGAACAGCCCGGTCGAGCCGACATAGCCGCCCGATCGCATCGTCGGATCGGTCGCCGCGCGCAGCACGGGCAGCGCGCCGGCGGCGGCTGACTGGCTTAACAGATCGCCGAACACGCCGATCACCGTATCGCGCAGCGCGTTGCTGCCCATGCCGTTGGCGATCAGGTTGGTGCGCGCGAAGCCGGGATGCGCCGCGATGCTGGCGACGCGCTGCTGCCGCTTGGCGAGCTCGATCGCGAACACGAGCATCGCGAGCTTGGTCTGCGAATAGGCTGCCCAGGCATTGTAGCTTTTCTCCGCCATCAGGTCGTCGAGGTCGATCTTGCCGCGCCGCGCGGCGATGCTGGAGAGCGGGACGATGCGCGCGCCGTGCGCCATCAGCGGCCACAGCCGGGCGGCGAGCGCGAAATGACCCAGGAAATTGGTGCCGATCTGCATCTCGAAGCCATCGGTGGTGGTCGCGCGCCGGGGCAGCGCCATCACGCCCGCGTTGAGGATCAGCATGTCGATCGGCACGCCCTCCGCGATCAGTTCGTCCGACAGGGTCCGCACCGACGCCAGATCGGCGAGATCGAGCGCGCGCCATTCGGTCTTGCCACCGATCGCGCTCGCCGCCGCGCGACCCTTGGCCTCGCTGCGCGCCGCGACGATCACGCGCGCACCGGCATCTGCAAGCGCGCGCGACGTCTCCAGCCCGATACCGCTATTGGCGCCGGTGACCAGCGCGAGGCGGCCCGTCTGCGGGGGCATGTCGGCAAGCGTCCAGCGGGTCATCGCGCACCTCGTTCATCGTAGAGACGGCAAGCGTGCGCCATCGCCTGCGAATATGCCAGCGGGCGCGGCGCGACGCTTGGACGCCCGGCGCCGACGCGCTATCGCCAGGCCAAGCGTTCAAGGGGAATCGGGTATGCGTATCGCCGGAAGTCTGTCCGTACTCCTGATGTCGTCCGCCGTGGTGGCCGCGGCGCCGCCCGCGACACCGCCTGTCGCGACGCCGCCCGCCACCGCACCCGCCGAGGCGCCCAAGGAGGCGCCCAATGAGGCCATCGTCGTGCAGGGGCAGAATTTCGTCGCGCCGATCTCCGGGGGGGCGATCTTCATCAGCCCGATGGGCGAGCCCTTCCACGGCGGCGAAGGCCTGTCCGGCGGCGAGCTGTGGTTCCGCAAGGCCGACGCCAATCGCGACAACAGGATCACGCCCCGGGAGTTCGAGCTCGACGCGCTGCGCTTCTTCGCGCTGCTCGACACCGATCACGACGGCGAGATCGGCCCCGACGAGGTCGAACATTATGAAAGCGACATCGCCCCCGAAATCCGCGTGATGAGCAGCTACGGCGATCCCGAACTCGCCAAAACAGACGACGACGGCAACGTCACCGATCCGCCCTATCCGACGCGGCTCGGCGCGGGGCGGTACGGCTTCCTCGACAGCCCCGAGCCGGTGGTGACCGCCGACGTCAATTTCGATCGCGCGATCACGCGCGCCGAATTCGCGCAGACCGCGATGAAGCGCTTCAAGCAGCTCGACACCAATGGCGACGGCGTCATCACGCGCGACGACCTGCCCAAGCTCGACGCGCATCCCACGCGCGTGCGGCATGCGCATACCAAGGCACCGATCCCCGATTCGGGCGGCTGAGCCTCAGCCCGGCTGCTTGCCGTCGAGCATCGCGATGATGCCAGAGAAATCCTTGGTCGCGTGGCCGGCGTTGGCGAAGGCTTGGTAGAGCGCTTCGGCGGCGGCGCCCATCGGCACGGCCGCATCGACCGACTGCGCCGCGCCCATCGCCAGCTTGAGGTCCTTGAGCATCAGGCCCGCCGCGAAGCCGCCTTCATAGCCGCGATCGGCGGGGGTTTCGGGGCCGACGCCGGGCAGCGGGCAATAGCTCGTCAGCGACCAGCTCTGGCCCGACGCCTTCGACGCGATATCGTAGAATTTCTGCGGATCGAGCCCGAGCCGGATCGCCAGCGCCAGCGCCTCGCAGGTCGCGATCATCTGGCTGCCCAGGATCATGTTGTTGCAGATCTTGGCGGCCTGCCCCGCGCCCGCGTCGCCTGCGTGGATCACCGCCTTGCCCATCGCGGCGAGAATCGGCTCGGCGCGCGCAAAGGCTTCGGCCGGCCCGCCGACCATGAAGGTGAGCGTGCCGCCATTGGCCGCCGCGATCCCGCCCGAGACGGGGGCATCGACCATCGCGAAACCCTTGGCTGCGGCGTCCTGCGCGACGGCCTTCGCGGTCGCGACATCGATCGTCGAGCAATCGAGCAACAGCGTGCCGGGCCGGGCGGCGGGGAAGATCTGCTCGGCATAGACCGATGCGACATGCCTGCCGGCGGGGAGCATCGTGACGATCGCGTCGACGTCGGTTCCGGCCTCGCCCGCGCTGGTCGCGATCGAGCAGCCGCCGTCACGCGCGCGGGCGAGCGCGGCGTCGGCGAGATCGAACGCGATCACGTCATGCCCGGCCTTCGCCAGGTTGAGCGCCATCCCGCCGCCCATGTTGCCGAGCCCTACGAAACCGATCTTTGCCATTTTCTTCTCCTACGTCTTCGTCATCCTGACGAAGGTCAGGATCCAGACGCGCAGCGCCGAACAGCGGCGCCAGCGCGTCTGGATCCCGAACCAAGTTCGGGATGACGGCGGTTGGTGTCTTAGCGCCCCGTCCAGACCCCCGGCCGCTTGGCGACAAACGCCGCCATGCCCTCGGCCTTGTCGTCGGTCGCGCACAGGCCGTTGAACAGCCGCCGCTCGAAGCTGATGCCCTGCGCGAGCCCCGTCTCGAACGCGGCGTTGACCATTTCCTTGTTGGCGATGGCGGCAAGCGGCGGCATTGCGGCGATCGCGGTCGCGACCTTGATCGCCTCGTCAAGCAGCTCGGCGGCGGGCACGACGCGCGACACGAGCCCGGCGCGCTCGGCCTCCTCGGCGCCCATCATCCGGCCGGTGAGGCACATCTCCATCGCCTTGGCCTTGCCGACCGCGCGCGTCAGCCGCTGCGATCCGCCCATGCCGGGCGCGACGCCCAGCTTGATCTCGGGCTGGCCGAATTTGGCGGTGTCGGCCGCGAGGATGAAGTCGCACATCATCGCGACCTCGCATCCGCCGCCCAAGGCAAAACCTGCCACCGCGGCGATGACGGGTTTCCGTGTGCGCGTAAAATCTTCCCAGCCGGCGAAGAAGTTTTCGCCGTAAGCCTCGGCAAACCCCATCGCCTGCATCTGCTTGATGTCGGCGCCCGCCGCGAACGCCTTCTCGCTGCCGGTGACGACCATGCAGCGCTGCCCGGCATCGGCGTCATACGCCCGCGCGGCGGCGACCATGTCGGCGAGCACCTGCGAATTGAGCGCGTTGAGCGCTTGCGGGCGGTTGAGCGTCAGCAGCGTCACAGCGCCGCGCTGCTCGACGAGAATGGTTTCGTAGGTGCCGCTCATTGCTTCATCATCTCCCGCGCGACGATCATGCGCATGACTTCGTTGGTGCCCTCGAGGATGCGGTGGACGCGCAGGTCGCGCCAGAAACGCTCGATCGGATAGTCCTGCAGATACCCATACCCCCCGAACATCTGTAGCGCGCGGTCGACTACGGAGGAGCCCATGTCCGTGGAGAGGCGCTTGGCCATGGCGGCGAACTTGGTCTTGTCGGGCGCGCCCGCGCTGACCTTGGCGGCCGCCACATAGAGCAGCGCGCGGGCCGCCTCGAGCTCGGTCGCCATGTCGGCGAGCACGAACTGCGTATTCTGGAAGTCGATGATGCGCTGGCCGAACTGGCGGCGCTCGCTGGTATAGCGCTGCGCCTCGTCGAGGCAGCGTTGCGCACCGCCCAGCGAACAGGCGCCGATGTTGAGCCGGCCGCCGTCGAGGCCGGACATGGCGATCGAGAAGCCCTGGCCCTCGGTGCCGACGAGGTTTTCCGCCGGCACGCGCACGCCGTCGAAATTGACCTGCGCGGTCGGCTGCGAATGCCAGCCGAGCTTCTTCTCGAACCCGCCGAAGCTGACGCCAGGCATGTCCTTCTCGATCACGAGGCAGGAGATGCCTTTCGGGCCGTCGACGCCGGTGCGGGCCATGACGACGTAGATCTCGTTCTCGCCGCCGCCCGAGATGAACGCCTTGGAGCCGGAGACGATATAGTCGTCGCCGTCACGGACTGCCCTCGTTCTGAGCGCCGCCGCGTCCGAGCCCGAGCCGGGCTCGGTCAGGCAATAGGAGCCGATCTTGTCGCAATTCACCATGCTCGGCAGATATTTGGCCTTCACCGCGTCCGAGCCAAAAGTGTCGATCATCCACGACGCCATGTTGTGGATCGAGATGAACGCCGAGGTGGAGGGGCAGCCATAGGCCATCGCCTCCATGATCAGCGCCGATTCGAGCCGGCCCAGCCCGATCCCGCCGCTCGCCTCGCTGACGTAGATCGCGCCGAAGCCGAGCTCGGCCGCCGCCTTGACGGTATCGCGCGGGAAAATGTGCTTCTCATCCCACTCGGCGGCATGCGGCGTGATCGCGTCCGCGGTGAAGCGACGCGCCAGCTCCTGAATCTCGCGCTGGTCGTCGGTGAGGTCGAATTGGGTGGTCATGATCCTACTTTACTCCCCCTCTCCCGCTTGCGGGAGAGGGTCGGGGTGAGGGAATGACGGTGCTTCGGGCGCGGCGCGTGAGGATACGTCGTGCCCTCACCCTCCCACCGCTTCGCGGCGGGCCCCTCCCTCTCCCGCAAGCGGGAGAGGGTAAACGTCTCACCCCATCGTCGGGATGACGAACGCGTTGCTGCCGTCGGTCGAGCCGTCGGGCCAGCGGCCCGTCACCGTCTTGACCTTGGTCCAGAATTTGACGCCTTCCATGCCGTGCTGGTTGGTGTCGCCGAACGCCGAGCGCTTCCATCCGCCGAACGAGTGATACGCGACGGGCACGGGGATCGGCACGTTGATGCCCACCATCCCGACGTTCACGCGCGACGCGAACTCGCGCGCGGCATGGCCGTTGCGCGTGAAGATCGCGACGCCGTTGCCGTACTGGTGCATCGAGGGGAGCGCGACCGCCTCGTCGAAGTCCTTCGCGCGGACGATCTGCAGGACAGGGCCGAAGATCTCCTCCTTGTAGGTCGTCATGTCGGTGGTGACGCGGTCGAACAGCGTCGGCCCGACGAAGAAGCCCTGTTCATGCCCCTGCAGCGTGAAGCCGCGGCCGTCGACGACCAGCTCGGCGCCCTCGTCGACGCCCATCTGGATGTAATTCTCGATCTTGGCCTTGTGCGCGGCGGTGACGACGGGGCCGTAATGCGCGTCCTTGTCGGTCGAGACGCCGACGCGCAGCGCCGCGATCGCGGGGATCAGTTTTTCGCGCAGCCGTTCCGCGGTGTCCTCGCCGACCGGCACGACCACCGGCAACGCCATGCAGCGCTCGCCCGCGGAGCCGAACGCCGCGCCCGACAGATCGTGTACGACCTGGTCGAGATCGGCGTCTGGCATGACGATGCCGTGGTTCTTGGCGCCGCCCATCGCCTGCACGCGCTTGCCCGCCGCGACGCCGCGCGAATAGACATAGTGCGCGATGTCCGACGAGCCGACGAAGCTCACCGCGGAGATCGCGGGATGATCGAGGATCGCGTCGACCATCTCCTTGTCGCCGTGGACGACCTGCAGGATCCCGGCCGGAAGCCCCGCCTCGAGGAACAGCTCGGCGAGCATGTTGGGCACCGACGGATCGCGCTCCGAAGGCTTCAGGATGAACGCATTGCCCGTCGCGATCGCGACGCCCGACATCCACAGCGGGATCATCGCCGGAAAATTGAACGGCGTGATCCCCGCGCCGATGCCGAGCGGCTGGCGAAAACTCCACACGTCGATGCCGGGGCCGGCGCCCTGCGTGAATTCGCCCTTGAGGACGTGCGGGATGCCACAGCAGAATTCGATCACCTCGAGCCCGCGCTGGATATCACCCTTCGAATCGGCGATCACCTTGCCATGTTCGGACGACAGGACGTGCGCGAGCTTGTCCATGTCGCGCTCGACCAGCGTCTTGAAGTTGAACATCACGCGCGCGCGGCGCTGCGGGTTGGTCGCGGCCCAGGCCGGCTGCGCGGCCTGCGCGGCGGCGACGGCGCGATCGAGATCGGCCTGCGTGCCGAGCGCCACGCGCTTCTGTACCTGACCGCTGTTGGGATCGAAGATGTCGGCGAAGCGCCCCGACGCCGGACCGGTGTCGTCTCCGGCGATCCTGTGGCCTACTTCCAACATTCGTCTCTCTCCGTACCGTTTCATTTCTTGTCGGCCTGTGCGTCGACGCAGGCAAGCCCGGCTTTCTGCAGATCGTACCGGCGAATATGCAGATCGCCGAGACGACGTTCGAATAGGCCGCGCAAGCGGTTCGGGATCGATTGCACTTGTCTTCTAGGCGGGGCCGAAGGATGACGATCGCCATGACCCGCGGAGCCCTGGCGTGAAGATCGATGCCGAGGCCGTGCTGTTCTCGCTCAAATGCTTCGCAGCGGCGATGCTGGCCTATTATGTCGCGCTGGAGATCGGGCTGACCCGCCCCTATTGGGCGGTGACGACCACCTACATCACCGCGCAGCCGCTCGCCGGCGCCGTGCTCTCCAAGGCGGTGTTCCGCACGATGGGGACGATCCTGGGCGCCGCCGCCGCGGTGGTGTTGGTGCCGGCGTTCGTCAACGCGCCGATGGTTCTCGCCTTCGCGCTCGCGCTGTGGCTGGGGTTGTGCCTCTACATTTCGCAGCTCGATCGCACGCCGCGCGCCTACACCTTCCTGCTCGCCGGCTATACCGCGAGCATCATCGGCTTCCCCAGCGTCGATGTTCCGGGCACGATCTTCGTCACCTCGATCCTGCGTGTCGAGGAGATATTGATCGGCATCGTGGCCGCCGCCTTCGTCCACGGCGTGATCTTCCCGCGCACCGTCACGCACCGGCTGTTCGCGCGGATCGACGCGATCCTGGCGGATGCCGAGCGCTGGTCGCGCGGATCGCTGACGAAGGACCGCGCGGCGTCGCTTGCGAAGGAGCGCAGCGGGCTGGCGGTGGGCCTCGCCGAACTGCTCCAGCTCTCGGTCCACCTGCCCTTCGACACCGCGCGCATCCTGCCGCGCGTGCGCACCGTCCGCGCGTTCGAGGATCAGCTGTCGATGATGCTGCCGCTGGCGAGCACGGTCGAGGATCGCATCGATGCGCTCGCCGCCACGCCGGACGGCGTTCCCGACGGCGTCACCGCCCTGCTCGGTCGCGTCGATGCGTGGCTCGATACGGGCGTGCGCGAGACCGATCGCGATGCGAGCGCGCAGGCGCTGCTCGACGCGGCGCAGGCGCTTGAGCCCGAGCGCGGCGAAAGCGGCCCGGTGTGGCACGAGATGCTGCGGTTCAGCCTACTCTCGCGGCTGCAGGACCTGATCGTCACGCACCGCGACGCGCGGGACCTGCGCGACCAGATCCGCTCGCCAAGCGTGCGCGCGATCTCGCCGCATGTCGGCGAGCTGCTCGATCACGCGGGCAGCCGCGCGCTGCACCGCGATCATGGCATCGCGCTGCGCACCGCGCTCGGCACGATCGCGACGATCATGCTGGGCAGCGTCTTCTGGATCGCGACCGCCTGGGATCAGGGCGCGGGCGCGGTGTTGATCGCGGGCGTCGCCTGCGCGCTGTTCGGGGCGGCGGACAATGCCGCCAAGCAGATCGACACCTTCATGTTCGGTGCGGTGGTCGGGCTGGTGGTCGCGGCGGTCTATGCCTTTGCGGTAATGCCGCGCGTCACCGATTTCGTGATGTTGGCGGCGGTGCTCGCACCCGCGCTGCTGATCATCGGATCGGCACTAGCGCGGCCCGCGCTGGGGCTGTCGGCGCTCGGTTCGGTCGTTGGGTTCGTCAACACGGTCGGGCTAGGCGCGACCTATAGCGAGGACTTCAGCGGCTTCATCAATGGCGCGATCGGGCTGATCGCAGGGATCGTCTTCTCGGGACTGTGCGTAAAGCTGTTCCTCACGGCGGGCCCCGGCAATCTGATTGCGCGGCTGGTGCGCGGCGGCTGGCGCGACGTCGCGCAGCGGGCGCGGGGCGAGGCGCCCGATTCGGGTCGGTGGATGGCGCGGATGCTCGATCGCATCGGGCTGCTCGCGCCGCGCCTTGCGCAGCAGCACGCCGATCCCGGCCGGCCGCTGCTCGATGCGCTGGTCGATCTGCGGATCGGTTATGTGTCGGGTGAGCTCGCCGCGCTACGCAAGACGATGACGCCCGACGAGGAAGCGCCGGTCAGCGCCACGCTTGCCGAGATCGCGCGCTATTTCGGGCGCAGCGATCCCAAATCGTCGGACCCGCCGCCCCCCGCGCTGCTCGACGGGATCGATCGCAGCGTCGGTGCCTTCGCGCACGATCCGGTGCGCGAGCGGCGTCGCGCCGGGCTGCTGCTGCTCACCAGCCTGCGTCGCAACCTGTTCCCCGCCGCCCCGCCATGGGAGGCCGCAGCGGCATGATCGGCGAGATATCGATCTTCGGCGTCTATGTGCCGGCGCTGTTGCTGCTCACGTTGCTGGCGCTGCTGCTGACGGGTATCCTGACCGCGGTGCTGCAGATCGTCGGCTTCTACCGGATCATCGCCTATCGGCCGATGATCGACCTCGCCCTGTTCCTCTTCCTGCTTGGCCTGCTCGTGCTGGTCAGCGCTCCCTTTGGACCGACCGCCGCATGAACCGCACCCTGTCCGCCATCGGCCGCTGGCTCGTGACCCTGATCATCGTCGCGCTGGCGATCCTCGTCGCGATCCTGCTGTGGCGTCGCTACGAAAGCGAGCCGTGGACACGCGACGGGCATGTCTATGCCGACGTGGTGCGCGCCTCGTCGGACGTCGGTGGGCTGGTCACCGAAGTGGAGGTCCATGACAACCAGCTGGTCCACAAGGGGCAGCTGCTCTTCGTCGTCGATCGCCCGCGCTACGAGGATGCGCTGGCGCAGGCCGACGCGTCGATCCTGAGCGCGCGCGCGACGCTCAATCAGGCGCGACGTGTGGCGAAGCGCGACCGCGCGCTCGGCGATCTGGTCGCCACCGAAGCGCGCGAGGAGGACGATGCCAAGGTCGAGACGGCGGCGGCCGCGGTCCAGCAGCAGGTCGCCGCGCGCAACACCGCCGCGCTCAACGTGGCGCGCACCGCGGTGCATGCGAGCGTCAACGGCTTCGTCACCAACCTGTCGCTGCGCCCCGGCGACTTCCTTGCGGCCGGCGCGCAGGGCCTCGCGATGATCGATCTCGATTCGATCCGCGTCGAGGCGTATCTGGAAGAGACCAAGCTCAAGCACGTCCGCGTCGGCGACCGGGCGCGGATGCGGCTGATGGGCGACCATTACGACATGATCGGCCATGTCGAGAGCATCGCGGGCGGCATCGCCGACGACCAGCGCAGCGAGACCGCCAACCAGCTTCCCGCGGTCAACCCGACCTTCAGCTGGGTCAGGCTCGCGCAGCGCATCCCGGTGCGCATCCATGTCGATCGGATGATGCGCGGCACGCGGCTGATCTCGGGGCGCACCGTGACCGTCACGATCTTCCCGCCGCGCGACAGCCGGGGCCGGTATCTGCGTGAGAACCAGCCGTGAGGCGGACGTTCTGGGCGGCGTCGCTCGCGTTGGCCGTGGCCGGTTGCACGGCGGGGCCCAATTATCATGTTCCCGAGCGCGCGACCGCCAATGCACCCGCTGCCACCGGCCATTTCGTCAACGGTGTCGAGCCCGCTTTCTCGTCGACGCCGCTGCCCGATCGCTGGTGGCATCTCTACGACGATGCGCGGCTGGACGGCTATATCCAGGAGGCGCTGGCGGCGAACACCGATCTGCGCGCCGCCGACGCCAATCTACGCCGCGCGGCCTATGCGATCCGCGAGGCGCAGGCGGCGCGCACGATCGGCACCACGCTGGAGGGGCAGGCCGAACAGACGCGGCTCGGCGGGATCGACGCGCTCGACGTCGCGGGATCGAGCTATGCACTGGGTGCCGGGCTCACCTATCCGCTCGATCTCGCGGGGGGCATCCGGCGCTCGATCGAGGCGGCGCGCGCCGACGCGCAATCGGTCGAGGCGACGCGCGACCAGGTCCGCGTGACGGTCGCGGCCTCGGTCGCGCGCAATTATGTCGGCGTGTGCTCGGCCAATCGCTCGATCGCGGCGGCCGAGCATGTCGTCTCGGTGCAGCGCATCACGCTTAAGGCGATCACGCGGCTGTTTCACGGCGGGCGCGATACCGCCTTCGACGTGACGCGCGCGCAGGCCGCGGTCGATCAGAGCCTTGCCTCGATTCCGCCGATCGTCGCGCAGCGGCAGGCCGGGCTCTACGCGATCGCCGCACTGATGGGTCGCCCGACCGCCGATTTCCCGCGCGAACTGATCGACTGCCCCGCGCCGCCCGAAATCCGCCGGCCGCTGCCGATCGGCGACGGCGGCGCGCTGATCCGCAGACGCCCCGACATCCGCTCGGCCGAGCGCAGCCTGGCGGCGGCGACCGCCTCGATCGGCGTCGCCACCGCCGCGCTCTACCCGCAGGTCAGCCTCGGCGCGATGATCGGGATCGCGGGGCCGTTCTCGACGATCGGCACCGCGGAGAGCTGGGGCGGCAATATCGGCCCGTCGGTGTCGTGGAGCTTTCCCAACCAGATCGCCGTGCGCGCGCGCATTTCGGAGGCGGGCGCCGCCGCCGAGGCCGCCTCGGCGCATTTCGACGGCACGGTGCTCACCGCGCTCCAGCAGACCGAGACCGCGCTCTCCGCCTATGCGCGCGAGATTGAGCATGATCGCGCCTTGGCGCGCGCGCGCGACAGCGCCGCCAGGGCGGTCGACCAGGCCAACCGGCTGTTCACTTTCGGCCGCACCGATCTGCTGTCGCTGCTGACGGTGCAGTCCAACCTCGCCACCGCCGAGACCGCGCTCGCCGCATCGCAGGCGACGCTCGCCGACGATCAGGTCAACGTCTTCCTCCAGCTCGGCGGCGGCTGGGAGGACCAGCAGCCGATCGCGTCGGCCGCGCCGCATCTCAAGGGTGCGCTCAAGACGCTGCCTCAGGTCTCGCCGAACATCTCGCGCTGATTGCGCTCGAGCTCGTCGGCGTAGCGTTTGCGGACATGCGTCTCGGTCAGCAGGCCGAGCAGCGTGCCGTCGGGATCGACCACCGCGAGATCGTCGACGCCGAGCCGGTCGAACGCCTGCATCACTTCGGCGATGTTGCGTTCGGGCGCGACCGTCTCGTCGGGGCGGCGCGCGAGCGTGGCGACCGGGGCCTCGCGATCGACGCCGTCGACATAGGCGTTGGCGGTCGCGACCATGCCCGCATAATGATCGGCGTCGTCGAGCAGGATGACGCGGCTGGTCGACCCCAGCGGGGTCCGCCTGCGGAACTCGGCGATGCTGGTCGCGGCAGGGACGGTAGCGGGCGCCTTGCGCATCATCTTGCCCGCGGTGAGCTGGCGCACCCAGCCGATGTCGCGCGCCGATCGGATCACTTCTCCGCGCAAATGGAGCCGCCAGGTCGAGAAGCTGTAGCCGAACAGCTCGCGGACGAGCGCGCTCGCGACGAGGCTGGCGGTGAGCACGATCGCGGTGAGCTGGAAGTCGCGCGTCGCCTCGAGCACCAGAAAGCTCATCGTCATCGGCCCGCCGATCACCGAGACGGCGAGCGCCGCCATGCCGACCAGCGCCGCGTCCTGCGTCCACAGATGCTGGCCGGGCAGCAGGATCGCGGTGACGTCGGCGTAGATGCGGCCGAGCAGCACGCCGAGGAACAGCGAGGCGAAGAACAGCCCGCCACGAAAGCCGAAGCCCAGCGAGATCGACGAGGCGAGCAGCTTGAGCCCGAACACCAGGCACAATGCCGCGAGCGACGCTTCGCCGGCCAGCGTCAGGTGGAGTGCGCCGTGGCCGGCCGACAGCGCCTCGGGCGAGAGATGCGCGATCGGCATCAGCAGCAGGCCGCCGACGACGGGGCGCAGCGCGGGGGGCAGCTTGGTTCGGCGCACGCCCGCCTCGACCAGGCTGACCGCGCGCATCAGCGCGATGCCGACGAACGCGCAGACGAGCCCGATGCCGATGAAGGCGAGATAATCCATGTTGCGCGTGATGCCGGTCGAATCGACCGTGATCAGATAGGGCACGCCGCCCAGCGTCCGCGCGGTCGCGACGCCGGCGATCGCGGCGGCGGCGACGGGGGCGATCGCGGCGGGCGTATAGGCGCCGATGACGATCTCGAACGCGTAGAAGGCGCCGGTCAGCGGTGCGCCGAACGCGGCGCCGATCGCGGCGCCCGTGCCCGCGCCCACCAGCGTGCGCAGATCGCCGCGGCGCAGGCTCAGCCAGCGACCGACGATCGAGGCGAAGCCGCCGCCGATCTGCGCATAGGCCGCCTCGAGCCCGACCGACGCGCCGAAGCCGTTGGAGACGAAGGTCTGCCCGGTGACGGTCAGCGTATCGCGGAACGGCACCGCGCCGCCGTGCAGCGCATTGGCCTCGACGACGTCGATCGGCGTGCGCTGCCGCCAGCGCTCGAGCGCGATCTGGAGCAGCCCGAGCACCGCGCCGCCCAGCGGCAACGCCATCAGCGACCCCCAGCCGAGCGCCGGCGCGGCACTCAGTCGCATCGTGCCGGGCAGATCGTAGAGGATGCGTTGCAGCCCGTGCGCCGCGGCGCCGAGTGCGACCGACAGCGCGCCGGCGATCGTGCCCACCACGACCGCGAGCAGGATGAACGTCGCCTCGCTCTGCCGCAGCCGCGTACGCAGCGCGGCCCCCCGCCGCAGCATGTTGCTCACCAGCACCGACACCGAACACTCCCGTCGGGGGTGGCTTAGGGCAAGTGACGCCGAATCAGAACCATGCTGATTACCGCGTCATGCCGGATCAAGTCCGGCATGAGGGGGAAGGCGCGCGCGCCCCCATCAACCGCGTCCGCCGGCCCCCGCCTCTGCCGTCGTCACGCGCGCGAGCGCCTCGCGCTCGATCTGGCGTAATTCGGCGAGCGTCTGGTCGATCGCGACGCGGTGCTGCTCGAGCTCGTCGATACGCTCGCGTACCCGGTCGGCGAGCGCGCGCATTTGTTCGACATGCTGCGGATCGGCATCGTAGAGATCGAGGAAGGTCTGGATGTCGCGCAGCGTGAAGCCCAGCCGCTTGCCGCGCAGAATCAGCTGCATCCGCCCGACCTCGCGGCGCGTGTAGATCCGCATCGTGCCGACGCGGCGCGGCTCGATCAGCCCCTTGTCCTCGTAGAAGCGCAGCGTGCGCGTCGAGATGCCGAGTTCGGTGGCGACCTGCTGGATGCCGGTCAGGCGGTCCCAGTCGGTCTCGGAAGGCGTCGTTCCGCCCCCCGGCTCAGCCATGCGCCTTGGCCTGCTCCTCGGCGACGAGCTCCTTCTTGGAGAGCTTGCCGATCAGCGTCTTGGGCAGCGCGTCGCGGATCTCGATCGCGCGCGGGATCTCGATTCGGCTGAGCTTGTCCTTGAGGAAGTCGAGCAGTTCGGCAGGCGTCGCGCTCTGCCCCGGGTTGAGCGTCACGAACGCCTTGGGCGCCTGGCCGCGATATTCGTCGGGGATGCCGATTACGACCGCCTCGGCGATCGCGGGATGCTCGTACAGCGCCTCCTCGATCGTGCGCGGATAGACGTTGAACCCGCTCGCGATGATCAGGTCCTTCTGGCGATCGACGAGGAACAGATAGCCGTCCTCGTCGAGATAGCCGATGTCGCCGGTACGCAAGGCGCCGTCGACGAACACCTGCGCGTCGGCATCGGGGCGGTTCCAATAGCCCTTCATCACCTGCGGCCCGCGTGCGCAGATCTCGCCGCGCTCGCCGGTCGACATCAGCCTGGTCGGGTCGTCGAGGTCGCGGATCTCGATGATCGTGCCGGGGAAGGCGGGGCCGGCGCTATTGTCCTTGGGCGGCTTGTCGAG
>Ga0302232_10000662_pt1 | contig 25185 bp, 24 predicted proteins | sample II_Palsa_N2_3_FD_193575 | JGI IMG/M metagenome (GOLD analysis project Ga0302232, IMG submission 193575) | Peat permafrost microbial communities from Stordalen Mire near Abisko, Sweden - II_Palsa_N2_3 | ecosystem: Environmental > Terrestrial > Soil > Palsa > Peat permafrost | place: Sweden...
TATTACGAGTTGATATTTTTCTTTGTGATGTTAAGCGGACACGGAATCTCCGCATTGGGGTTTTCCTTACTTAGCTTGAATATTAAAATTAAAACAAAGAGTTAAGACATTTTTTCCTGAACAAAGGCATCTGCTGGGCGCCGCAAGTTGCTTGACATCATCGTGAGTGGTTCGGTATGTTCGCTTACGGATTGGTTCCGGACAGTAAAGTTGTCCATGCGCAGAGCGGCGAAATATCCCAAATATCAAGATTTAGATGGGATGACACGTTCAACTTGAAGTGGTTGTCAGTCAAATGTCGAGCCGTGGACGTCGCTTGAAGTGACGACCCGGCCACCGACTCAGTGCGACTTCACCCCACTCTTTTGAACGCTAGCGCCCGTCCGCACGATCACAAGTTCACGCAGCAAAGAAAGCTTCATCGGCCCTGGCCTGCGACATCCGAACGCGCTTTCCGACAGCAGACCAAGGTTCGAAGCATGTGATAAGGACAACGTATCGTCATGAGCGGAATTTCAGTAGATACGTGACGACGCGAGTGACAACTGGGTGCCGGGACGGCAGCCGGACAATTTCGTGCGGCAAGACATGCTGCCATAACTCCAACGACAACAAAGGATGATCAGATGAAACGCTACAAGGAAGCCGGGTTGGTATTCGCTGGCATGACGGCCATGCTCGCTACGGGGACGGCGTTTGCGCAAAGCAGCGTCACGCTGTACGGGATTGTGGACACGGGAGTGGGTTACCTGAGCAGCCAGGCTCCGTCGACTGGCGCGACCAAGGGTGGGCAATCGGTGGTCAAGCTGGTTGAAGGGGTGTGGGGTGGCGAGCGCTTCGGCTTCAAGGGCGTTGAGGACCTGGGCGGCGGCACCAGGGCGATCTTTCAACTCGAAGAGGGCTTCAATGCCGACACCGGCGCATTGAGCAAGGCCGGTCTGATGTTTAGTCGAGCTTCCTGGGTAGGCCTGACCAACGATACCTACGGTACGTTCACGGCGGGACGCCAGTACACCCCTTACTACAACATGCTCGCGCAATACGGCCCGACTCCGTGGCTGACGGGCGCCTTCGGCGCGCATCCGGGCGACCTCGACGCGCTCGATACCGATTACCGCGTCAACAATGCACTCGTCTACACGTCGCCGTCATTCGCCGGTCTGAAGATAAGCGGCATGTACGCGTTGGGCGGGGTGGCGGGTGCCTTCAATACGGGCTCGTCGTGGAGCGTCGGCGCGCAGTACGTGGCTGGTGGTGCGGGCATAGGCGTCGGCTTCGCGCGCTTTGACAATGCAACGAGCGGCGGTGGCGCGTGGAGCTCCAGTTCAACCGCCTATTCGGGAACCGGTGAACAGGGTGAATCGAGCATCACGAACGGCTATCAGAACGCCGCAGCGCAGCAACGCTTCGCTGTGACGGGCGGCTATCAGTTCAACCCGCAATGGGATGTTTCGGCATCCTATTCGAACGTTCAATACATCGCTGGCCCGAACTCGGGCTTCTCGACGACCGCGATCTTCAATACGGGCGGCGCGGTTCTCCACTACCGGCCGGTGGTGTCGTGGGATCTGGCTGTTGGCTATAGCTACACGCGTGCTACCCAGGCCAACGGCGTTCAGGATGCAGCGAGTTATCAGCAGATTAACCTGACCGAGCTCTATAACCTCTCCAAGAGAACTCGCATCTATGTGCTGGAAGCGTTCCAGCGGGCTAACGGTCAGACAATCGATAACGGCAAGGTTGTCACCGCGACGGCGGCCATCGCCGAGCAATCTGCTGCGTCGTCCCGCAGCCAGTTTGGCGCGACTATCGGTATCAATCACCAGTTCTGATAGGGGATTGTTGCACCGTCGAGAGCCCATTTCTTGAGGAGATCGCGGGATGAAAATCCTGCGATCTCCTCTGCACACGAACAGAACCCGCCTGCCCAGGTTCTTTCGCAGGCCTCGGCCTTCAGGCTTTACGTATCGATTTCAAGGCCACGCGATTTTTCCTGCACATCGCGAAACCAGATTTCCGCACGGGAGCGGTCAACCACCCATGAGTGCGATCGCGATGTGTTGAGTTCACGCTCGATGAACCGGCTCCCCCATTCGACTGCGTCTCGAATCGCTTCCTCTTCAGTCCGCCATTCGGGTTGAACGGTCATGGGGCGATGCTCGACAACCCTTCCCGTGCTGTCTTTCAGGCTCACGCTCGTGACCCAGGCGCCGAACTTGTTGGTTTCAGGGGACATGACGATTTCATATCCGCCGTAAGAAACACTGCTTGCTGCCATCGTGTTCTCCTTTAACGGTCCTGATTGACACCCGTTTGCGGTAGCGCGGACGCCCCTCACTCACCGCATACCATCATGCCGCAGTTTCAGCGCTGAGACACATGCTCATAACGTTTGTTACAGGTATGGACATTGCGGGCGCATCTGTTCAGCGCGATGATGTTTGTTCGTGCGACGAAATCGCGAACCGCGGACCGGACCCGCATTACACGAATTACCCGCATTCCCCTAAGGGAGGAAACCATGCCGGATCAATCAGGTGACTTGAGTGAGGAGTTTATCGCGCAGCAACGCAAGCGCCTCGAGGCGCTGCGCCAGCAATTGCTGGGCACAGAAGAGGACACCATTGCCGACGAGCGCGCGTCGCAGGAGGAGCACGGCGACGAGGCCGAAGAATTCGAGGACGACGCGCAAGGAATGGCGCAGGATGAAATCAACCAGTCGCTGCGTAACACGAATGATTTGCGCATTGGCGATATCGAGCGAGCCCTGCAGAAGATCGACGAGGGCACTTACGGCTTTTCGGACAAAAGCGGCGACCCGATCCCCAAAGGCCGGCTCGAGGTGATGCCGGAGGCGATCTATACGGTCGAGGAACAGGGCCGCCGAGAGGCCGGCAACTAAGTAGCGCCGGAGGAGGCGCCTCTTCCCAGGACGAAGGGGCGACGGGTCGTACGAAGAAGAAGGTAGCTTCGCCACCCTAGTGCGTCGAGTTCAGACCTTCGCATCCCGAAACGAGTGCGTCGAGCAAGTGCCGCACCGCCGGAACCATGCCTCGGCGCGTGGGGAAGATCGCATGCACGAGACCCGGCGTGCTGGCCAGGCCGGGCAGCAGGTGCTGCAGGCGGCCTGCCCGAATATCGGCATCGACCTGTTCCCTCGGCAGCATGGCCACCCCGACACCTGATATGGCCGCGACCCGCAGGCTGGCCAGGTCGTCGGTCGCGAGTCGCGGTTGATGCGCCCATGATGTCGCGTGCCCCTCAGCGTCGACGAGCTCCCAGACAAATCGCCCGCCGCTGCTGGCCATGGAAACGGTGGGCCATTCCTTAACCGATTCGATAGAACTGGGCACCGGATAGCGCGCCGTCAAGGCAGGACTGGCAACCAGAATGCGGATCGACAGTCCCAACTGGCGGACGGCGAGATCGGTGTTCTCCAATGGCGGAAGCCTGACCCGGATCGCGAAGTCCAGACCTTCCTCGACGACATCCACGCGGCGGTTGGTTGCATCCAGCAGAACTTGGACCTCAGGGTTCTCCTCGACGTATCGCGCGATGATCCTGGAGATACCGGATTCCAGCAAGGCGACGGGACAGGCAATGCGGACGGTGCCCTGCGGCCTCGCGCGCGTGCGGTCCACGATATCTTTGGCGGCGTTTGCTTCCGCTACCAGCGCGAGGCAATGCTGGTGGAACTGCCGCCCGGTTTCCGTCAAAGACAGGCTCCGGCTGGTGCGATTCAGCAGGCGGACGCCAAGTTCTTCCTCCAGAGCACGAATGCGCCGGCTGAGCTTCGACGTCTGCAGGCCGAGGCTGCGCGCGGCCGCCGTGTAGCTTCCGTGCTCGACCACCGCTGCGAACAGCCGAAGATCGTTGAGGTCGGTGATCGCGTTCATAGGCACAGGCTCCCTCTTATCGTTCTATCCGGGGCAACGATGCATTCCAATATAGGAGATATGCACGGGTTCGTTGCAAATATAGCATGCGTCTCATCACCTGTACCCGCGCCGAACCCGGTCGCTCGTACAGGCGGCCCGCACCGCATTCGCGGTGGCGGGAAACGGAGGCGGACATGCTCACACACAGGCGTTGGGAATCATTGGACAGGGCGGACCTTGGCTGGCTGCGCGCGAAACACCATTTCGCGGTCAGCGCCGACGGCAATCCCGCGCATGCTCCCCTGGGACCGCTGATCGTCTGGAACGACGACGAGATCGCCGCTGGCAGCGGGTTTCCGATGCACGGACACCGTGACATGGAGATCATCACCTATGTGCGCCAAGGCCTGCTCGGACATCGGGACACGTTGGGATCCGAGGGAGCGATCGGCGCAGGCGATGTTCAGGTCATGAGCGCAGGCAAGGGAATACGCCACGCCGAGTTCAACCGGGGCGAGGTGCCGCTCAAGCTCTATCAGATCTGGCTGCTACCGCGTGAAGGCGGTGGCGAACCGGCGTGGGATACGAAACCCTTCCCCAAAGGCGACCGCTCCGGGCGCTTCGTAGTCCTTGCAAGCGGGTTTGCCGGCGAGGATGGTGCGCTCCCTATTCGCGCCGATGCGCGTGTGCTTGGCGCGATGCTAAAGGCAGGCGAAAGCGTTCGATACGAATTGGCTCCAGCGCGTCGCGCCTATCTCGTGGTGGCGTCGGGACGCATCGAAGTGAACGGCGAACCGGTTGGACCGCTTGACGGCGTGGCGATTACGACGGTCGTTACCGCGCAGATTTCCGCACTTGAAGATTCAGAGCTGGTGATGGTGGACGCCGGCTGATTTCCTTTTCTTGTCATCCACCTCCGTAATTTCATTTAGGAGATCGTAATGGAACGCTTTAAATTTCTTCCGCTGTTGGGCCGCATCCTGATTGGTGGGCCGTTTGTCATGAGTGGGCTGGGTAAGCTCGCGGCGTATGGTGCGACAGTTGGTTATATCGCAGCCATGGGTCTGCCCGTGCCGCCGCTCGCGTTCGTTGTCGCCGTGCTGACCGAGCTGGGTGGCGGTTTGCTGCTGCTGTCGGGCTACCGCGCGCGCGTTGTGTCAGTGGCGATGGCGGTGTTCTGTGTGGTGACGGCGCTTTTCTTCCACCACAACTGGGCAGACCAAAACCAGATGATTCACTTCCTCAAGAACGTGATGATGGCTGGCGGCCTCCTGCAGATCACTTACTTCGGTGCAGGCGCGTTCAGCCTGGATGCACGGCTCGGCCGCATCGCTTCGCGTCTTTCGCCTTTGAACGCAAGCTAAGCCTGCCATGCAAACTACTGCCCATACCTCCGGCCCTCTGAGGGCCGGAAGGGCGATAGTCACACGGACAGTTGGTCGGCAACACGGTCCCGTCAAGCGGCTGGTCAGTCCGTCCGACCTTGGAGAGGTGTTGAAGCCGTTTGTCTTTCTCGACTATTTCGATAGTTCGGTGGAAGCCAGCATGCGCTTCTCCATGCATCCCCATTCGGGCCTCGCCACGACGACCGTCCTGCTGGAAGGTGAAGTTGAGTATGAAGACACGACAGGCGCATCTGGGGTCATGCCAGCCGGTGGTGTCGAGTGGATGAATGCGGGTCAGGGCGTGTGGCACGATGGTCGCGCCAAAGGCGATGCACCGGTGCGCGGTTTTCAACTGTGGGTCGCGTTACCACCTGAGATCGAACTGGGCGAGCCCCGTAGCCAGTATTTGTCTGTGAGCGAAGTGCCTCGCATTGGTCCGGCGCGGGTTGTCCTGGGTCGTTATGGAAACGCCGAAAGCCCGGTATCCGCGCCGTCAGGCATCAACTATCTGCTCGTGCGGCTGGCGGCTGGAGAGCGTTGGGAGTACACGCGGCCGGCCGGCCACGAGGTCGCCTGGGTTTGTGTTCAACGTGGCGCACTGCGCATTGCAGATGAATCCATCGCCGACGAACTTGTCGTGTTTGACGAGTCCGAAGGCGTCCTGGCATTCACCGCCGATGAAGACACGGAGTTCGTCCTCGGCTCCGCGGTCCCCCATCCGCACGATCTCGTGCTTGGCTATTACTCGGTTCATACGTCGTCGGAGGCGTTGCGTGCGGGGGAAGCCAGAATCGGGGAGATCGGAATACAACTGCGTCGTAGCGGGCGCATCGGATAGTCCGCTTAAAGCGGCTTGTGGTTCAGGCAGTGTGCGAAGACTCTATCGGGAACACCTCATGCAAAACGTCCATGTTCGTAACGCCGCCATTCCGGCGATCGGTTTCGGCACTTACGGAATGAGCGCTGCGGAGATCTATCGATTGATCCCCGCTGCGCTTCGTGCCGGCTTCCGCCATATCGATACCGCGCAAATCTACGGTAACGAAGGCGAAATCGGCGACTGCGTCGCAGCGTCCGGTATCCCAAGAAGCGAGATCTTTCTGACGACCAAGGTTTGGGTTAGCAATTACGCGGAGAGAAACTTCGAAGCGTCAGTGAACGAGAGCCTCCGAAAGCTCAAGACAGACTATATCGATCTGCTCTTGCTGCACTGGCCGGGATCGAACGTGCCGCTGGCGGAACAGATCGCGGGACTCAATGCAGTCGCGCGCAGCGGCAAGGTTCGGCACATCGGCGTCAGCAATTTCAATCGCACATTGATGACGGAATCCGTCCGGCTCTCTGCGATTCCTCTCGTGACCAACCAGTTCGAATATCACCCGTATCTGAACCAGTCCTTGCTTATTGAAAGCACGTTGCAGACGGGACTTGCCGTGACGGGATACTGCGGCATGGCGATTGGCCGTGTGTTCTCGGAGCCAACGCTTGAAGAGATCGCGGCCCGTTATGACAAAACCATCGCTCAGATAGTCTTGCGGTGGCTTGTACAACAGCGCGGGGTTGTCACGCTTTCGAGGACCGCCAAGGTTGAGCGGCTGGCGCAGAACCTCGCGGTATTCGACTTCGAACTGGAGAGCGGGGATATGACGGCAATACATTCGCTGGCGACGGCGGACAGCCGGATCGTCAATCCGCCTGGGCTTGCGCCGAAGTGGGACAGGACAAGCGGCTGATTATGCGTGCCCCTGACACTCCTGTGCTTAACGTGACCTACGGGCGATTCGCATCTTTCAGATACCTCGAAGAGGCGATCAGATGAACGTGCGTGTCAGCATTCGCGCCCGATCTTGATCGTCAGCTCATCTTCCTCGACCATTTCTCCGAAGCCCGTCGGCACCATGACGAGAGGATGGTCGGTTGCGTCGTGGTTGTCTGCCAGCGCGAAGGCTTCGAGGATTATCTTCTGCACGTCCTGGCGCATCATGGTCACCTCAAACGGCAGGTGCACAGCAAAAGGATCCCAGTCGAAGCAACCGACCACCGTGGATTGCCAGGCCTCTCGCGGCAATTTCGACGCGAATTGAACCAGGCCCTCGAACGCGGTAATCGAATTCATTAGCAATCCTGTGGGAAGTCTGCCGAGACTTTCATAACGGCACGCCAGTGCGCGCCGGGAAGACGACGCGCCGTATCCGAAGCATTCCACGGCATCTGCTGCGGGGCTGATCCCGCGAGCCTCGAACGCGTCGCGGTAGCCGGCAATGCGCATCTCGGTCGCATATTCATCCATGACGCCGCCCAGAAAGAGTAGCTCGCCGGGCGCGCTGCCGGCGGCGATCATCTTCTCCATCAACGCCTCTGTCAGTGCACGTGCGCCGCCGCGATTGTCCGATACGACCGACGGTGCACCCGGGCCCGGCAAGTCGACGTTGATGCACGGAATACCCGCCGCCGAGCACAGTGCGTCAAGTGGCGTGGGATTGCGCACGCCGACAATGAACAGCAACTCCACCTGCTGCGAGATGAGCGTCTCCGTCACGCTCATTTCCACCGCCGGGTCGCGTTGGGTACTGACCACGATAGGGCACAGCCCGCGGCTCCTCGCGTGCTCCTCGAAGTTCTCCGCGAGCCCCGCAAAAAAACGGTTGCGATAGTGCGGAAGGATCATGCCGGCCAGCCCCGAACGGGACAGGCGCAGTCCGCGCGCCTTCATGTTCACGTTGTAGCCAAGTTGCGCGGCGCTCGCGAGGATCCGATTGGCGGTTTCTTCCTTGATGCGATAGCGAGCCCAGGTGCCGTTCAGCACCATGCTCACCGCCGACGTCGAAGAACCCGTCGCTTTGGCGATGTCATAAATAGTCGACTTGCGTCCTGAACTGCTGCGGGCCATCTGCCTTTCACTCCAAAAGCACCATCGTTCACGTTGTGCAGACGGTAGACCTTCTGCCACAGGAAGCCATATTAGGGTATCTACCCGATTGACCCTATAGCTGAATGGATTCAGCATTTGCTCACCGATTTGCTGAATGGATTCAGCAAACTTTGCTGAGGTTAGCGGATCGGCTCATTTCCTATTACCTATCTGGGCGTTTGGCGAAGGCTGCCGGGGTCCAACGGAGGAGACATGTCAAAGAACTTCGTGCGCACACTGTGCGCAGGCATCGCCGCGTTTGCACTCGCGACAAGCCTGGCTTCGGCATCGCCCGACAAGCCAGTCATCGGCATCGTCGTAAAGATTGGCGGTATCCCATGGTTCAACGCCATGGAGGCTGGGATCAAGAAACGCGCGGATCAACTGGGCGTCAAGGCGTTTATGGTTGGCCCGACCAGCGCGGACCCGGCGTTGCAGGTCCGGGCGATCGAAGATCTGATTGCGCAGCACGTCGATGTGATCGGCGTGGTGCCGAACGATGCCAAGGTACTGGAGCCCGTCCTGCAGCGGGCGAGAGCCGCAGGCATCAAGGTCATCACGCATGAATCTCCGAACCAGGAGAACACGGATTGGGACTTCGAACTGGCCTCGGTCAAAGGCTTCGGCGAAGCCTATGGCAAGCGCCTCGCTGCCGCCATGGGCGGCAAAGGAGAGTACGCGGTCTTCGTCGGCTCGCTCACCGTGCCGCTGCATAACGCCTGGGCCGACGCCGCCATTGCGTATCTGAAGGCCAACGATCCGGACATGAAGCTGGTCGGCGACCGCTATGGCGTGGCCGAGAATGTCGACGCATCGCGCCAGACGGCGCTTGACCTGATGCGGGCTCATCCCGATCTCAAGGGCATTCTGGCGTTCGGCAGCCAGGGGCCGATCGGAGCGGCTCGCGCTGTCGACGAAACGCATAAGAAAGGGCAGGTCGTCGTGCTCGGACCGTTCTCGCCGGGACAAGGCAAGCGTCTCGTGCACGATGGCATCCTGACCGGCGGTTACATGTGGAATCCGGAGCAGGCCGGCGAGGTGTTCGTTACGCTCGGCACGATGGTCGCGAAGGGTGAACCGATCAAGGACGGCACGAACATCCCGGGTCTGGGCGTCGTGCATCCGCAGGGTCACGATCTGATCGTCGACCAGTTGGTGGATCTCAATGCCAACACCGTTGACGATCTCGCGAAGTTAGGTCTCTGAAGCGACCTTGGTTGCCTGTCAGTCGCATTGGAGCATTCCCATGATTTCAGCCGTCTCAAAGGATCGTCCCGCGCCTGAGCGGGGACACACGAGCGAAGCGGGCGTTGTCGTCGAGACCACTCATACCGCGCTACTCAAGCTCGACAATATCTCCAAGATATTCGGCGGTGTGAAAGCGCTTCAGGCCATCAGGTTCGACGTGCTGCCCGGCGAGGTGCTGTGCCTCGCCGGCGAAAACGGCTGCGGCAAGAGCACGCTGATCAAGGTCATCAGCGGGGTCTATCAGCCGGAGTCTGATGCCGTCATGCTGATGAACGGTCAGTCGATCGAGGGGTTGGATCCGGCGAAGGCGCGAGAACTGGGCATCCAGGTGATCTGGCAGGATCTCGCGCTGTTTCCCGAGATGACGGTCGCAGAGAACATTGCTTTCGAACAGAACCTCGGGCCGCGTCCACGTCTCGTCAACTACCGCCAGATGAAAGTGGCGGCGCGCCGCATTCTCGAACGGCTGGGCGTTTCAATCGATCTGGGTCGGTCGGTGCGTTCGTTGTCGATCGCTCAACGCCAGATCGTCGCCATCGGCAGGGCGCTGGTTGCCGACGCGCGCCTCGTTTTCATGGATGAACCCACGGCATCGCTCAGTCATGCTGAAACCGAGGCACTCCTTAAGATCGTGCGTCGCCTCTCGGCCGACGGCATCGCCGTGGTGTTCGTCAGTCACCGGCTTGCCGAAGTGCTCGACGTCTGCACGCGCGTGACGGTGTTGCGCGACGGCCAGTACGTCGGCACTTTTCCCACGGCGGGTATGACGCAAACCCGTCTCACGGAACTGATGACGGGTCGCACCTTCGACTATGTCGTGCGCACGACGGACCTGTCCGCTGCACCCGCTGTGCTGCACGTAGACGGCCTGACACGACGGGGCGAATATGATGCAGTCTCGCTCTCCGTCAGGAAAGGCGAGATCCTCGGCGTCACGGGTCGCCTCGGAGCGGGGCGAACGGAACTCGCGTTGTCGTTGTTCGGGATGACGCGTCCGGACGCAGGCTCAATCAGCCTCGACGGCAAGAAATTATCGCTGGGCTCGAACCGCGACGCGATCCGGGCGGGTATCGCTTATGTTTCAGAAGATCGCCTTCAGCTCGGTCTCGTGCAGCCGCAATCGATCGGCGACAACACCGTCGCCGCGGTGCTCGACGATCTTCTCGACGCCACGCGTCTGATCAGTCTCAAGAAACGCGACGGCTTGATCAAAGACTGGATCCAGCAACTGGCGGTCAAGATCGGCAAGCCGGAGGATGCGGTCTCCACCCTGTCCGGCGGCAACCAGCAGCGCATCGTGCTGGCCAAGTGGCTCGCCACGAACCCGAAGCTGCTGATTCTCGATTCACCCACGGTAGGCGTGGACGTCGGCGCCCGGGCCGGCATCTTTGCCATCATCCACAAGCTTGCTGCACAGGGCATGGCCATCCTGCTGATTTCCGACGAGATCCCGGAGGTCTACTTCAACGCCGACCGTATCCTGCATATGCGCAATGGCCGCGTGGTGAGGGAGTACGTGCCGGGTGCCACATCCATTGACCAAATCGAGCGAGACGTCCATGCCTGATCTGCGCAAACTCGGGATCGGTTCGATCGAGGCGCTGCTGATCCTCGTCATCGCCGTCATGGTGATCGGCCTTAGCGTGACGACCTCGACCTTCCTGACCCTGCCCAATCTGTTCGACCTGCTTAACCAGAGTTCGGTCAACATCATCTTCGCCGTCGGACTGCTCGTTGTCCTGATCGCCGGTGGGATCGACATCTCGTTCGCGGTGGGCGCCTCTGTGGTGCAGTACCTGACGGCGTTGACGGTCATGCGGCTGGGCGGCGGCAACTGGGCGCTAGGCTTCCTCGCGTCGGCCGCATTCGGATTTCTGCTTGGCGCCATCAATGCTACGTTCATCTACCGGTTCCGCATCGTCTCCATCGTGGTGACCATCGCAACCTTTAACGTGTTCTTTGGCGGCCTGATGTTTCTGACCGGAGGCGTATCCCTGTACGACTTGCCGGATTGGTGGATGAACCGCGTTTCGCTGATCGCGTTGAAGACATCAAGCGGCGTTGCCGACCTCGGGCTACCTGTTGCCGTCATGTTCGGCACGGTCGTGGCCACCTGGTTCCTGCTGCGGCGCACGACCACCGGCAGGCGGCTCTATGCCATGGGCGACAACCCGGAAGCGGCGCGCCGCGTCGGCATCAATATTGGCGCCATGCACTACATCGCCTTTGGCTGGCTCGGGATGATGGCCGGGATCGCCGGGCTGATGCAGGCGCACTACGTTCAGGAGGTGGTGCCCAATGCGCTGTATGGCCGCGAACTGGACGTGCTCGCCGCCGTGGTGCTCGGTGGCGCGCGATTGGGCGGCGGCCGCGGCACGATCCTCGGTGCGATCCTTGGCATTCTGCTCACCGCCATCACCGCAAACGGACTCAACCTGCTCGGGGTCTCTCCCTACGCGTTCAAGATGATCATCGGCGCTGTCATTCTGATCGCCATTACCTTGTCGAGCGGCGGCTTCGCCAAACTCGTCGGATCGCGCTTCGCGTCGCAACGCGTCAAGGCCTTCTCATGAAAACCTCTTCGCCGCAACGTTCCGCTGTAGCGTTTGTGCCTGCCGACGTTGTCGGTCTGCTCGGCTTTCTCGCTGTCGTGATCCTGGCAATGAGTCTTGCGTCCAGCCGCTTTTTTTCCGCCGACACGTTTGTCTCGGTGGCCTTTCAGCTACCGGAACTGGGGCTGTTTACGCTGGCGATGCTGATGCCGCTGATCTCCGGCGGCTTCAATCTTGCCGTGACCTTTACCGCCAATATTTCCGGACTGGCAATGGCCTGGGTGCTGCACGCCCATGGCGGGGCAGATGCCGGCGCGGGCGTCATCATGCTCGGCATTGCCGCGGCGCTGGCCACGGGTGCGGCGTCCGGATGGGTGATGGGCGCCATCATCGCGCGTACCGGCGCAAGCCCGATCCTGGTCTCCCTCTCGATGATGATCTTCCTGCGCGGCCTCGGTGAATTCCTGACCCACGGTGGCGACATCTCCGGTTTCCCGCCTGCGGTTCTGGTGATGGGCAACGGTCTACTACTCGGCGTTCCGGTGCCGCTGTGGATCTTCGCCGGTTGCGCGGCGGTCTGGCACGTCGTCATGACGCGCTCGCGACTGGGTTTTGCCACACGCATGATCGGCTCGAATCTCGAGGCGACGCGCTACTCAGGCATTGCCACCACACGCGCGGTCACGCGGATTTACATGCTGTCGGGCCTCATGTGCGGCGTTGCCGGCATCGTCATGCTGGCCAGTTTCAACTCGGTGCGCGTCGGTCATGGCGAGGCTTTCCTGCTGATTTCCGTACTCGCGTGCTTTCTCGGCCGCGTCGATCCGTTCGGTGGCTTCGGGCGTGTCGTGCCGGTGGTGATCGCGCTGGTCATCCTGCAGGTGATTGCCTCCGGCCTCAATCTGCTCGGCGCGAACCAACATCTCGCCACCGCGTTGTGGGGTGTGTTTTTGCTTGCCGTGATGCTGCTCCGTTGGGCATGGGCAAACGGCTTTTTTCAGTCCTTGGTCCGCAGACGCGTGACCGCATCGGGAGGAGTTGCACAATGAATACGCTTGGTGTTCACGCATTGGTATGGGCTGGCGATCTGACGCCGGCGTCGACCCGCAAGGTAATCAGCCAGACCAAGGCCGCAGGCTTCGACCTCGTTGAACTGTCGTTGCATGGTCCAAAGGTGATGGACCTGGCGCTCACTCGCGACCTGTTGCAGGAGCACGGGTTGCAAATCGGCTGTTCGCGTGGCCTGACCTTTGACGCGGACGTGTCCAACGACGATCCGGCTACGGTTGCGCGTGGCGTGGCGCTGCTGGAAGAGGGCATCACCATTACTGCCGCGCTCGGAGGCAACTACTTTGGCGGCATCCTGTACGGTGCGATGGCCAAGTATTCAGCGCCCGTCACCGTGCAGGGACGCAGGAACGCGGTCGACTCGCTCAAGCGGATTGCAGACTTCGCATTGAAGAAAAACGTGACCCTCGGGCTTGAAGTGGTGAATCGTTACGAGAGCAATCTGCTTAACACGGCATCGCAGGCGCTCAGGATGCTGGATGACGTCGATGCACCCAATGTGGTTGTGCACCTCGACACCTATCACATGAACATCGAGGAATCGGACTTCATGCAACCGGTATTGGAGTGCGGCAAGAGGCTCGGTTACGTCCATATTGGCGAAAGCAATCGCGGTTATCTGGGTTCTGGAACCATCGACTTCGCGCAGTTTTTCCACGCACTCGCCATGATCGACTATAAGGGTGTGGTCACGTTCGAGAGTTTCTCTTCCGCGGTCGTGAACGAGCAGTTGTCCAATGCGCTGGCAATCTGGCGGAATATGTGGGACGACGGCATGGATCTGGCCACGCATGCACGGAGTTTCATCGCCGGCGGGATTAATGCTGCGGCCAAAGCGAAGGCTCATCACTGAGAGACTGCGCCGTTATGTTGTAAAGAGGATCGCCGGATACAATTAGGATGCCGTATGGATGGGTGTCATCATGCGGTTTCCCATTGTCATATTGCGTGGCATGCGGTATTTTGGGCTTGTTGACGGTAGCTACCTGCTCAAATAACTCTGGATTGTATCGATGATCGAAGACCGCTTTCTCGCACGGCTGGAACAACTTGTCGCCGATGGTCAACGCCGTATCCTCGGCCTGGTGGGTGCGCCCGGAGCCGGCAAATCAACGCTGGCGGAGCAGATCCTTGAAGCGCTGCCTGGCCGGGCCGTGATTGTACCGATGGATGGTTTTCACCTTGCGAACGTCGAACTCGAACGGCTCGGGCGCGCGTCCCGCAAGGGTGCGGAAGATACCTTCGACAGTGCCGGTTACGTCGCTCTGCTGAACCGCCTGCGGGCACCGCACCACGGCGAGACGGTTTATGCGCCGGCGTTTCGCCGGGAGATCGAAGAGCCCGTTGCCGGGGCCATTCCCGTCAGCCCCGACGTGCCGCTCGTTGTCACTGAGGGTAATTATCTGCTGCTGGAGCGCGGGCATTGGAAGGCGGTTCGCCCACTTCTCGACGAGGCCTGGTATGTCGACGTCGATCCGGAGTTGCGCAGGCAACGGCTTATCGACCGCCACATCAGGTTTGGGCGCGATGAAGACGCCGCACGAAAGTGGGTCCAACAAACCGACGAGCCCAATGCAGTCCTGATTGAGTCGACGCGAGACCGTGCCGACCTGGTGTTTCAGTTGCCGTCGTAGAAGGCCGACAGAATCTGACCGGTAACTAACCTGGAAAGACGGGACGATGGATTCAATGGAACGTTGGACGTTGAAATGGGCGCATGGCGAAGCGACTGCGCAGTCACTTGGAGGAATGCTTGCTCCTGTGCGATTCGAGCTCGGCGAGGGCCGCACCGTTTCGCCACTATACGTGGCTCCATGGGGCGACGACGCTCGCTGGCCGGGGCTCCTTCGCGCATTGCGCGGCGAATGGCCGTGCCTGCCGTTCGGAACGGTTGCGGTGCCGCCCGGCCTGCCTCCAGGCTTCGAGACACGGAACGCCACGGATACGTGGAACCATGGATACGGCGCGAATCACATGTGGCGCCTTGTCGAGAAGGCTGCACACAGGTTCACGCTACGGATTGATTACCCGCCTGAGGAAGAAATCGAAAGCCTTGAGCGCACCGTTGAAGTTGATCCCGAAGCGCCGGCGCTAATAGTCTCACTCACTGTCCATGCGCGGAGAGACGTCGTCTTGCCGTTCGCTCTCCACCCCACATTCGCAATCCCGGATGAAGGAATCGAGGTGCTCGCCTGTCCGCATCAATCGGTTCACAGCTACCCGGTTCCGCCGGAGCCCGGTATTTCGCGAAGCTTGCCGAACCGCACCTTCGCTTCTCTGAAGGAGATCGCGACCGCAACCGGTCCCATGGACGTAACGCGATTGCCACTGCTCGACAAGACCGAGGAACTGTTGCAGATCGCAGGGTGTCGGCCGCCGTTTGTCCTGCGATATTCCGCCCAGCAGGCCGATGTCCTGCTCGACTGGAATCCCGAGGAACTTCCAGACGCATTGCTCTGGATTAGCAATGGTGGACGCGCGCACGAACCATGGTCCGGACGAAACTTTGCATTGGGCGTTGAGCCGGCCCGAAGCTTTTTCGACCTTGGACGCGTAGTGATGCCTCCCGCCGATCATCCGCTGGCGGGTCGCACGGGTCTCGCGTTCCGCGCTGGTGTGCCGCGCACGATCAGCTACCGGCTGTCAGCGCGTTCGGTGTGAAAGCGGTATCGACTGTGCGCAACGGCCCCCCGCTCCGCGCAGGCTGTCGCTATCCCTTGCACGGTAGCGTGTTGGAGAACGCGTCCATTTCCGTCACGCCCGCACACACCGAAATCCTGCATACACATACTGATAATGCGGCTGAAACCAGTTGCGAAACGCCGGCCTCAACATGCATTGCGCGGTGCGTGGCGAACCACCCTTCAACACGTAATGCTGCCCATCGAAGAAATTCGCTGAATATCCCAGATAGAACGGAAACGGCTCGAACCCCGGCAACGCATCGAACAACGTCGAGGTCCATTCCCAGCCGTTGCCGAACTGACCTTCCACGCCGAACGCGCTGATGTTGTCCGGATGCGCATCCACGGCCTGCGGATCCCAACTGCGAAAATCGAAGTTGCCTGACGCTGCGTGCGGCGCGCCGTGCGCCGCGCGCTGCCACTGCGCTTCGGTTGGCAATGCTTTGCCCGCCCAGCGAGCATACGCACTGGCTTCCGCGTGGCTGACGTAGACTGGCCAGTCGAGAGGCAAAGGCATCTCTTCGAACATGGTGCGCAGCATCCATTCGCCGTCGCCGTCGCGCTGCGACCAGCCGGCGGGGTGGCTAATGCCCTCGCTTTCCTTCCACGCCCAGTCCTTGTCTTTCCACCAGGCCCGCTGGTGATATCCGCCGGCAAGCAGGAACTCGCGGAAGGCGCCATTCGTCACCATGTGGCGGTCAATCTCGAAGGCGGGCACGTCGACGCGCAGTTCGCCGAACTCGTTGTCCCAGCCGAAACGGCCGCTGTCTCGCGACATGCCGAGCAACGTCGAACCGGCCGGCACCTTGACCATGGCCGCTTGGTCCGGTTCACCCGTGCGGCTCTCCAGGGGGGCTGCGGGCTGGCCTTCGCCAAGGCCTTGCCCAGCCACCTTCCACACAAGCGGCAACTGATGCAGCATATAAGCGAGCGTCTCGGCATGCATCAGACGATGCTCGATGGCGACGTTGAGCAACTGCTCGGCCGTAGCATCCTGCGCGCCGTCAGTCGGGGGCTCGCCGTCGATGTTCAGGGCCGTCAGTTCACGGTCGATCTGCTCGCGTGCCTGCTGACCGTAGCCGCGCACGACCTCCAGCGATGGCCAGTCGTCCGGCACATCGGTCGGCAGGCCGCCGTCGACCGGGTCGATGCCGAACGCAAACAACTGGTCGAGCGAGGCACTGAAGGCGGGTAACGTGCACAGACGCTGATCGAACAGATTCCGGTCGAACGCTTCGAGATGGCCGATGTAGAACACGATCCGGTGGCGCTCGCGGATCGGACGTTCGTACAGGTACTCGGGTTTGACGATGGAGAAGAGGGCGTCGGTAATCTGACGCGCGTCGATCAGGCGCTGGGCTAGCGGATGACGCGGGGCGGGGTCGCGATTCATGTCGCCGGGTCTCCTTGATGGGGGACAGTTTTTGAAGACTGTACCGCAGTCGCACGACACGTGCCAAGGCGGAGCCACGGCGAGGCGGATACCGGCAGAACTAAAGCGTCCCACGACAGGAGCGGCGCCGACGGCCGCGCCGTGTGACGCCAGATGGCTTACACGTGCCGCAGCCCTTCCAGATCGACGATACGGATGAACTTGCCTTGCGTGTCGATCAGACCGCGCTTTTGAAATCTTGACAGGGTGCGGCTTACGGTTTCCAGCGTGGTGCCGAGATAGCTGCCCATGTCCTCACGCGTCATGCGCAGATTGAATTCCGCCGACGAATAACCGCGCTTTGCGTTGCGTTCCGATACATCGAGCAGGAATGCGGCTACTCGTTCGTCGGCGGACAACGAGCCGAGCACCATCATTTGCGCAGCCTCGCGAACGATCTGCTCGCCCATCAGCTTGTGCAGACGCTCCTGCATGGAGCCGATGTCGCGGCACAGACGTTTGAGCTTGACGTACGGAATGATGCAGACGGTGCTGTCCTCCAACGCGGTCGCACTGCAGGCGTGCCGGTCGTCGCTGATGCCGTCGAAGCCGAGTGCCTCGCCGGCAAGGCGCAAGCCCGTGACCTGCTCGCGGCCGTCGTGGTAAGTCAGGGTGGTTTTCAGCGAGCCGGAGCGCACCGCAAACAGATTGCCGAACGGGTCGCCGGAGCGGTACAGCGCCTCGCCGCGCCGGACCGGGCGCGCGCTGCAGATGAGCGCTTCGAGCTTCGGCAGTTCATCCGGGGAGAGGCCCCGCGGCATGCAGAGCGGCCGCATCGCGCAGTTCGAGCAGCGCGCGATGCTGCCAGGCACCGGGAGGCTAGTGGAAGAGCGGCGGCGACGGGCTGGAGACCGGACTACGGCGGTGGGCGTAAGCATGGTGTACGACCGTTTGTAAGGGAATTAATCCATTGTCCCACCATGGTTATCCCCCGTTTCGCGGCAAAATGACGCGTCAAGCCGGTGCGGCGTCGTGCTCCTGTCCTGCCGCCGAAGGTACCAGTAGCACAGGCAGAGCAGCCTGACGCACGCAGCGTTCCGCAACGCTGCCGAGGAACAGCCGCTGAACGCCCCGGCGCCCGTGCGTGCCCATCACGAGCAGATCGGCGTTGAACGCGGCGGCCGCTTTCAGCACCACGGTGGCGACATCGTCGACGGCGGTGGCCTCGGCGACCGCCACCTCACCTGAAACGCCTTTTTCCCGCATGGCCTGGGTAAATTCGGCGCCCAGTTCCTTGCCTTGCTCGATCAGCCGGTTGCGCAGGATGGACGGGTCATAGCCGGGCGCCTCGAAATACATTGGCGTGTTTTCGACGACATAGAACGGCTGGAGTACCGCGCCCATGGAAACCGCCAGGTTCAGCGCAGATTCAAATGCACGGCGCGAAGTATTGCTGCCGTCGACCGCTACGAGGATACGTTTGTACATGATGGACTCCGCGTGGGAAGGGTTCGGGACCGGATGCGCCTGCTGCCGCCTGATGACCGGTTCCAGCTTAGATCATGTGCGGGATTGTGGTTTTTTGTCGGGATGTAAATCAAACACTTGGCAAATTTCCGCAGGTAGGGTCATATAGTCGGAGCGCCGTCCGGTGCGCCTTTGCGGGTGGCGTGCAGTCTGCCTAACCAATCTTTGAGCAGGCAATCCACCGTGTTTGCCTTACAATTGTGGCCTATTCTGACAAGCTGAAACCTTCATCTATGATGAACGAGCGCAAATCGACGGGCTTGCCCGACAAGATCTACAGCGACATCCTTAATCGCATACTCGAAGGCGAGTACAAGGAAGGCGAGCGGCTGCCCACCGAACACGCGCTGGCCGATCGCTTCGAGACCTCGCGGCCCACGGTGCGCGAGGCGCTGGCCCGTCTGCGCGCCGACGGCATCATCGTTACGCGGCACGGCTCCGGCACCACGGTCGCGCGCCGCCCCGATCCGGACGTGCGCCGCTTCGCGCCGCTCGAAACGCTCTCCGATATCCGTCGCTGCTACGAATTTCGCATTGTTACAGAGGGCGGGGCGGCCGAACTCGCCGCGGAGAAAGCTGAAGTGGACGACATCGACGCGATCCAGTTCGCGTGGGACGAACTGGAGCGCATCGTCGAAACCCAAGGGATCGGCGCGAAGGACGACTTCTCGTTTCACCTTGCGGTTGCGCGGGCGTCGAAGAACCCATTCTTCATTACCGTGATGTCGTTTATCGAAGAGCAGATCGTGTTCAGCATGAACCTGTCGCGCAACCTGTCGCTGGTGAAGACGGTCGAGCGGCAGCGGCTGGTGCAGGCTGAGCATCTCGCGGTGCTCGAAGCAATCCGCCGCAAGGACGGCCCCGGGGCTGGACGGGCGATGCGCTCGCACCTCGAAAATGCGCTCGAGCGGATGTTCGGTTCCTGAGTTGTCCCAGCCTCTGCGGGCCGCGTCGAACGCGGCCCGTTTTTCTTTAAGCGGTCCGGCCTCGTGTCTGGCTCTCCCATGCTCCTTTACGCGCTACGCCGCGTTGTGCCGAAGTGAATCTTCCCCGCCCCCTGCCTTTCCGTGATGCGCTGCTGGCGATGCTCGGCATCGCCCTCGTCAATATGCTGGTTGCCCTCGACCAGACCGTGGTCAGCACCGCGCTGCCGTCGATCGTCTCCGAGCTGCGCGGTTTCGAGTACTACGCGTGGATCGCGAGCGCCTACCTGCTGGCGTCGGTGGTGACGGTGCCGGTGTTCGGGCGCCTCGGCGACTATTTCGGCCGCAAGCGTTTCGTGCTCGCGGCGGTGATCGTCTTCACCATCGCCTCGCTCCTGTGCGGGGTGGCGCCTACCATGCCGTTCCTGGTGGTGGCGCGCGGCCTGCAAGGTGTGGGTGGCGGGATGATGGTCGGCACAGCCTTCGCGTCGATTCCCGATCTGTTCCCCGACGCCCGCGCACGGGTGCGCTGGCAGGTGATCATGGCGGCGGCTTACGGCATCGGCACGGCCGCGGGGCCGTCGCTCGGCGGTTGGCTGAGCCAGCAATTCGGCTGGCGTTCCACCTTCCTCGTCAACCTGCCGGTCGGCGCGCTTGCGCTGTATTTCATCTGGGCGCATCTGCCCAATTACCGGCGCGCGGTGACCGGCGAGGTGCGTATCGACTGGACCGGAGCGGTGCTGGTGGCGCAGGTGCTCGGCGCGCTGCAGACGTTTATCGAGGCGGTGCCCAAGTCGGGGCTGACCACGGTCAATCTGCTGCTGGCGGCTTTCGTCGTGCTCGGCACGGCAGCGCTGCTGATCTGCGAGCGCCGTGCGACGCACCCGATCATCCCGCTCGACCTGTTCAGGGACGCTCAGCTCGTGACATTGTTCACCCTGTCGCTGCTGTCCGGTTTTGTAATGTTTTCGCTGATCTTCTTCGCGCCGCTGCTGCTGCAAGGCGGCTTTGGTCTGACTCCGCAGGAGGCCGGGCTGCTTGCCACGCCGATCGCCGCCTGCATTGCGCTTGGCAGTCTGATCAACACGCGGATCGTGATTCACTTGCCTAAGCCGACGCTGATTCTCTCGATCGGCTTCATGCTGCTTGTAGTCGCCTCAGTCGGGATCGCGCTGGCGACGCCGGCCACGCCGCATCTTTATCTCGAGTTGGCGATGGGCGCGGTCGGTATCGGACTCGGCTTCATTCTCAACAATCTGAACGTGTTCGGCCAGGAGATCGCCGGGCGGGAGCGCTTCGGCATCACGACGGCGTTGCTGCAGTCGAGCCGGATGGTGGGCGGGATGCTGGGTACCAGCATCGTCGCCACGATCATTAACCGGCGCTACGAAACGGGCGTCGCGGACGCGTTGCAGGTGCTCGGCGAGCCGGTGGCGTCCACCTGGCTGCCAAAGTTGTCTGACCCGCGGATCCTGATCGATCCCAGCCTGCGCGATACCTTGCTCGGCGAGCTGGGGCGGGCGGGTCTCGCGGGTCCGGCGCTAGTGGAAGCAGCGCGCCATGTGCTGGTTCAGTCCATCCATATCGGCGTGGTGCTCACGGGCGTTGCCGCGCTGGTGGCGGCTTTTGTGGTCCGCCGGATCTCGAATATCACGTTCAGACGCAGCGTCAATTAAGTCACATTTTTACCGTTTTTCAAACGCGATAATCAGTTATCGGGAAATAATTCCTGAATTTCTGTGTTTATCGGGTCGTCCGCAGGTCATAAAAAACGCGTGAAAAACAGTATGCATGTTGGGTCGGATTTGCACCTACCTACCTGGATAGGTGTGTCCTTTTTCAGGGTCCATCAAAATTCAGACGAATAATGGTTAATCCACCTGAGAGACTCAAAAAATGGAATTGCTTGAAAATCACTGGAAAGCACCCGTCACCATTCAAAACCGGGCCGTTGACGTTGCAGAAGAGACACCGGCCACAGCAGTGGATCGGCATCTCATCATTGCTTACCGGAAAATGAAAAAGGAAAGCCAGCGCCGTTTCTGGGCGCGCTTTGGCGTGACGCAGTCGCGCGGCAGCCGGTTCGAATCGGGTGCGGAAATCCCGCCGCCGGTTTCAATCCTGCTGGGGCTTTACTTCCTGAAAACGGTTTCCGACAGCGATTTAGGGCGTGCTGAACGTGTGATTTACAGCCGCGACGCCGCCGCCCTGCTTAGCCCGGGTCAATAAGACCGAGTTGAGCGGCAATCACGGCCGCCGCGCGCCGTGAGTTCACCCCGAATTTCGCCCTGATATTCTTTACGTGGAAGTTCACTGCAGCTTCCGAGCAACTAAGAATATGTGAAATTTCCCAGGTGGATTTACCGCGCGCGGTCCAGTTCAGGCATTCCCGTTCACGTGGCGTCAATTGCGGCAGGACGCTTTTTGCATGCGAGTGGAGATGCCGGCGACTGGTGTCGATCACCAGATCGCGCAGCAGGACGAGATTGGGCAGCACGCCGTCGATGTGGGTCCAGAATGTGTCGGTCCCATGGAAGTTGTTGGCGAAGCACAGCATGCCCGCTTCCTGATTGGGTCCGTGAATCGGTAACGACACGCCTGAGCGCAGGCCGTGCAAGCAGGCGAGTTCGTAAAGGGCCCGCTGATCCCGTGTGGCAAAGAGTTCAGGTGACCAGATCAGCGGCGTCGCGCGGGTGAGGCAGTGGCTGACGATGGGATCGATGTGCATGTATCCCTGCTCTTCATAACTGCGGCGCCAGCTTTGCGAATAGGTGCTGCGCACGTACGCATCTTCCAGACGCATGCCGGGCCGCGGCAGCATTGCAATCAGAACCCGGTCGAACCCCCAGCCGTCTGCAATAGTGGTAATGGCGTTGAACCACGTTGCTTCGTCCGGAGCGTCCACGAGTGGCGACATTTGCTTAGTAAAATGTAGCGACACTTTCGATTCCTCAATCACAGCGGCCCAGCTGCGGGCTTCGCCGGCGCGAACTCGCGACCGGCATGATAATGGGCAGCAATTTATCACCGTTTATTACTGAGCGGCTCGAAAAACGAAGTCCGGACCCATATTCTGGACTTTCCGAATCTCTCCGTACGGCGGATAAACCAATACTATCTTCGCTTGGCGAAAATTTGCCTGGACCGGATACCGCTTGTAAGACCAATGCGCCGGGTGCTGCGGATACCTCAAAAAATTGTTAAATCTCCCGTTGAAAGCGATTTCCGGGCGATTTAACAATTGTTCCGGGCCAATTTTTTGCGCGGAACAGCATCATAGTTTCAAACACTTGATATCGGCAATAATCTTCAAAAATTTAGCTATCAGGGCCGAATGGTTTGTCCGGTGGGCTGGAATTCTGTTCAAATCGTCTCACCGGTTAATGGCGGGGCGCTTATAAAAACCAGGCCCGAAAATAGAGTGCCTATTCGAGTGATAAAACTGCGCGAGAGATTATGTTCTGCCTGTTTGACCATTTTCTGATTTGTTCTGCCTGGCCGACTCCGGTGCCGTCTGGTCATCGGTGCTCATCCAGCGTGAACTAACGAATCTCGCCCGGTCCGCGACGGCCTCCGGTTTAATTGTTGTCATACGAAATTTAAGGCATTGATCTGGTCTGGGAGAAAATCTCCCGCAGCACCCGCAGGGCGGCTCCAAGAGCAGAATCGAAAGATGGCTTCTGCCGCTGTGCGCGCACGCCTGCACGAGCACATCATCCGGGTGCCTCGCAAATGTTGTTTGACAACATTGCGGACCCGGTGCTACCTTGGCATCAATTCTTCGATACCGTGCTGAGGCGCCATGAAAATCTCCCCCATCCTCGATAGCGAGTTTGCCGCCACCGTGATGGCCGTGCCGCCGCTGGCCCGCCGCGCCGATTATTCGCTCGACGCTGCCGAAAACCAGAAGCTGATCCGGCACATCGAAGCGGGCGGCGTACGCACCTTGCTGTATGGCGGCAACGCCAACCTGTATCACGTGGCCGTCAGCGAATACCGCGAACTGCTCGACATGCTCTCGGAAAGCGCCGGACCGGACACACGGGTGATCCCGGCCATTGGCGCCGACTACGGCAAGATGCTCGACCAGGCGCGCATCCTTGCGCAGACCTCGTACCGCACGGCGATGGTTCTGCCGCTCGCCGGATTCACCACTTCCGAGGGCGTCGAAACCGGTCTCAAGCGGATCGTCGACGCCGCGGGGATCCCGCTCACGCTCTACGTCAAGAGCGAAAACTACGTGGACGTCGACACGCTCGCCCGCCTGGTCGACAGCGGCACGCTGATCGCGGTCAAGTACGCCATCGTGCGCGAGAACCCTGCCGACGACGTGTATCTGCGCCGTCTGCTCGAAAGCGTGCCAGCCGCTAAACTGGTGTCCGGCATGGGCGAACGTCCGGCGCTGGTGCATTTGCGTGAGTTCGGTCTCGCCGCATGGACCACCGGCTCCGGCTGTATCGCCTCGCATGCGGTGATGGCGTTGCTGCGTGCCATCAAGGCCGGCCAGATGGATGAGGCGCAGCGCCTCTATGACGTTTTCATGCCGCTCGAAACCTTGCGCGACGATATTTCGCTGATCCGCGTGCTGCACGACGCCGTGACGTTCTCGAAAATCGCCGACATGGGGCCGATGCTGCCGCTGTTGAGTTCGAGCCCAGTGGGGCATCATGTGAGTATCGACAGCGCGACGCAGGCGCTGCTCGCTTTCGAACGCCAATTTGCGGAAACCTCCGCGGCACGTTAAGGGAATTGCAAGATGCAGATCACAGGAGACATGCTTTTGGGTGGTTCCGCAGTACGCGGGACCAACGGCACATTGCACGCGTTCGATCCGGCGCGTAACGCGGAGATAGAACCGGCGTTCGGCGCCGGCGGCGCCGCGGACGTCGACCGCGCGTGCGAACTGGCGGCCGAGGCGTTCGACGCTTACCGTCACGCGCCGCTCGAGACGCGCGCACGTTTTCTGGAAGCGATTGGCGAGAATATCGTTGCACTCGGCGATGTGCTGATCGAGCGCGCTCACGTTGAATCCGCGTTGCCCAAAGCGCGCCTCGAAGGCGAGCGCGCACGCACGGTCGGCCAGCTCAAGCTGTTTGCAACACTCGTGCGCGAAGGCCGCTGGCTGACCGCTACGCTTGACTCCGCGTTGCCGGAGCGTAAGCCGTTGCCGCGTTCGGATCTGCGCCTGCAAAAGATTCCGGTCGGGCCGGTCGCGGTGTTCGGCGCCAGTAATTTCCCGCTCGCATTTTCGGTGGCGGGTGGCGATACCGCCTCGGCGCTGGCTGCCGGTTGCCCGGTGGTCGTCAAGGCGCATCCGGCGCATCTGGGCACCTCCGAACTGGTCGGACGCGCCATCCAGAAAGCCGTGGCGGACAGCGGTCTGCCGGAAGGCGTGTTCTCGCTCGTCATTGGCGCGGGTAACGAAATCGGCGAAGCGCTGGTCAAGCACCCGGCCATCAAGTCGGTGGGCTTCACCGGTTCGCGGCGCGGCGGGCTGGCGCTGGTCGACATCGCCTCGAAGCGTCGCGAGCCGATTCCCGTGTTCGCGGAGATGAGCAGCGTCAATCCGTTCTTCGTGTTCCCCGGTGCGTTGGCGAAGCGCGCGGAGGCGTTGGCGAATGCTCTGGTCGATTCCGT
>Ga0302232_10000682_pt1 | contig 24752 bp, 27 predicted proteins | sample II_Palsa_N2_3_FD_193575 | JGI IMG/M metagenome (GOLD analysis project Ga0302232, IMG submission 193575) | Peat permafrost microbial communities from Stordalen Mire near Abisko, Sweden - II_Palsa_N2_3 | ecosystem: Environmental > Terrestrial > Soil > Palsa > Peat permafrost | place: Sweden...
CTGGGCCTGATCGCGGTCCAGTTGCTGCTTCGCGTAGACGAGGCTGTGCTGTGCGGCATCGAGTTGCGCCTGGGCGCTGGCTGCGCTCTTCTGCGCGTCGGCCGGGTCGAGCCGGGCCACGACTTCGTCGACCTTCACGGTATCGCCAAGACGCACATGCCGCTCGGTGATCTTGCCGGCAATCCGGAACGACAGCGGTGTCGAGTAACGGGCCTCGACTTCGCCAGGCAATGATGCTGACAGAGGGCTGCCGTCAGCATGAACGGCGAGCGCGACCACGGGCCGCGGCGCGGGCGCGGCGGCCTGCTTCTGACCGCAGGCGCCGAGCAGCAGGAGGCTGGCCAGTGCGACAGCGGACGCCGCGCGGCGCGGTGTGGACAAGCGGAAGAAAAGAGGCAAAGGGCGACGCGGATGACTGCGCTTGCGCATCGAATGTGATGCGCGACCACTGGGACGATTCACAATTACCCCAATCAGAAGACAGCGAACGAACAGAACAAGCCACGACGGCTGCTCAACGAAGGCACGTTTGAAACAGTGCGCGCAAAAGACTGTTGCTTCAGATGATGAACTGCATTCTAATACATACCTGTATCTGAATGTGAAGCCGTATGTGAATTCTTTCCGGTGATAAACTATTCAGCATGAAACGCCAACGCCTCACACGCGAACAGAGCAAAGACCAGACGCGCCTGCGGCTGCTCGATGCCGCGCAAGCTATTTTTATGAAGAAAGGGTTCGTCGCCACGAGTGTCGAAGACATCGCGGAGGCGGCCGGCTATACGCGCGGAGCGTTCTATTCGAACTTCAGCAGCAAGCCTGAGCTGTTCCTTGAACTGCTCAGGCGCGACCATGAGGAGATGCACGCGGCGCTGGAGAGCATCTTCGAAGACGGGGCGACCCGCGAAACGATGGAGGCGCAGGTGCTGGCGTACTACAGCAATCTGCCGCACGACGACAAATGCTTCCTGCTATGGATGGAGGCCAAGCTCGTGGCCGCGCGCGATAGCCGCTTCCGGGCGAAATTCAATGCGTTCATGCACGAGAAGCGCGAGCATATGAGCGAATACATTCGCGCATTTTCGGCGCGCGCGGGCACGCCGTTGCTGCTTCCGGCGGAAACGTTGGCGATAGGCTTGATGGGGCTGTGCGAGGGCGTGCAGTTCCTGAGCACGATCGATCCGCAGAACGTTTCTGCGGATGCAGCCGAGGCGGTATTGGCGGGATTCTTTGCGCGCGTCGTATTCGGGCGCGACGTGGGAGGCTGAGCGGGTCAGTCCACCGGGAAGTTCGCGCAGGCGTCGGTCACGGGCGACGCGCAGACGAACGAATACTCGCCGCTCCATTGCAGCGCGGTTTTACCCGCATGCAGGACCTGGCGGATGTCGGGATTCGTTTCGTAGGCGATGAAGGCAGAGCAAGCGACTGCGGACAACACGACCAACGAAAACGCGATCTTTTCAAAAATCTGGAAACGGTATGGCATGGCGATATCTTCCTTTTCGCCCGCAATGATACCTCAGGTTAGGGTTTTCACCTAGTCCGGTGCACGCCAAACAGCTCTTGCTGGCACGTATTTTCTCGTGCGCCGTTATCTTCAGACGATGCTGCCTTTGCGCCCCGAACAGCGCGCAACTCCGTTTAATTTCCTGCGCATCATTAACCTGACCGTTTTGTCATCTTCACGACAGGGTTGGGCCATGAGCGGTCGATACAATCAAACCCGTAGGGCAAGCCTTGGTGCGAGCGACTGGCAGCGTGGGAAACCACGCACAAAGTCCGCCGTCGAGGTGCGATGTCACCCGCTGGTAGTCATTGGCTTGCGCAGTCGCCGACGCTCCGTTTTTACGCCGCGTTGGTGTTCGTTGGCTTGGCTTTAACCGCGGCAGGAGTGGCCCCATGAATCATTTGCAGTCGATGCGAGTTTTCGTCAAAGTGGCTGAACTCGGCAGCTTCGCCCGTACTGCCAGCACGATGGGCATTTCCACCGCCGTCGTGACCCGTCACGTAGCCGACCTGGAAGAACGTCTCGGCACCCGCCTGCTCAACCGCACGACGCGCAGCCAGTCGCTGACCGAGTCGGGCCGGGTCTATCTCGAGCGCGTTCGTCCGATTCTCGACGACCTCGAAGGCGTCGAGCAGATGGTGGTGGCGCGCAATCATGAACCGGTTGGCACCTTGCGCATCGTGGCGCCGGTGGTGTTCGGCCTGCATAACTTCGCGCCGGTATTACAGTCGTACGCCGAGCGCTATCCGAACGTCATTCCCGATGTCACGCTGGTGGATCGCCATGTCGATCTGGTCGAAGAAGGTTTCGACGTGGGTGTGCTGATCGCCCGCCAGATGCGTAGCGCGAGCATCGTTACGCGGCGTCTCACCACCGGTCATATGACGGTGTGCGCGACACCGGACTATTTGCGCAAACACGGCACGCCGACCCGCCCCGAGCAGTTGCAGGATCATCCGAGCCTGTCGCTGCCGTCCGAATACGGCGGCGACGAGCGTGTTTTCACGAGCATCGACGGCAAGGGCGAAGTGCGGATGCGCCCAACCAACGCGATCGTCGCGAACAACACGGAAATGCTGCGTCAGTTCGCACTGCTCGGCATGGGCATTGCCATCCTGCCGAGTTACCTGATTGGCCGCGATCTCGAACGCGGCCGTCTGGTGCGTCTGCTCGCCGGTTATCGCCTGCCGCAGGTCGAGGTGACAATTGCGTATCCGAGCCGTCACCATCTGCCAGCCAAGGTGCGGACCTTTATTGATCATCTGGTCGAACATTTCAGCCACATGTCGACGGGGTTGCCGGGCGACCCTGCGGCCCTGCAGGAGCCGGTACCGCGTCCGGCGCAGGTGATGCAGCGTACGGTGGCGGAAATGGAAGCGAATGCGCCGGAGTTCGATGACATCGATGAAGTTGCGTCCTTGCAGCGTGGCAAAGCGGCAGCAGCGCCGGCCCCGCGCAAGGCCGCCCGGTCGGCTCGCATGACCGACCAGGCTACTGCGGCCGGTTTGAACTGAGCATAAACACAGGCACCAGGTGGGCGAAGCGCCTGCGGCGTATGTGTTGCTCGCCGCATTCCAGATTGCACAGGCGCGGTGCGGTATCAGCGGAGGTACAAAGTCGCGATTCGGCGCCCTTGAGCGTGGGGCGGAAATCAGGCGATACTGCGGATCAATCGGGCGCGGACAACCGCTCCTGATCAATCCGCAGTGAGTCCGCACACGCTATCCGGGGAGCATGACGAGTTGAACGTTGCCTTTGCCAGTACAACCAGTGACGACGTCGAAACGCTGGTGCAAATCCGCATCGAAGCGATGCGGGAAAGTCTCGATCGCATCGGCCGCTTCGATCCGGTTCGTTCCCGTGAACGGTTTCTGGCGTCGTTCGAGCCCGCGCAGTGCCGCTTCATTTTCGTGGACGGTGTCAAGGCCGGCTTTGTGCTGGTCAGGCCGGAGCCCGATCATTTGCAACTTGCTCATCTGTACATCGTGCCTGCTTACCAGGGCAAGGGCCTGGGCGCTGCCGTGCTCGAAGCCGTGCTGGCCGATGCCGACGCGCAGCGTTTGCCGGTCAGACTAAACGCGCTGCGCGACAGCGACTCGAATCGTTTCTATCAGCGCCACGGTTTCGTCAAAACCGGTGAGGACGAGTGGGACATTTACTACGTCCACAAGCCAGGCGCAGTGGCTGCGGCGTCTGCCTGACACTCATCGGGTTGCGCGTGGCCTCAAATCCACACGTCATTCTTCGCGGTCCGCTCACTCTCTTCGCCGCCGGTGTTCCTGACACCGCGCGGTTCGATCACCAGCATCTGCACTTCCTTCTCGGCATGCGGCTTGTGTTCCTTGCCGCGCGGCACGACAAACATCTCGCCGGCTGAAAGATGCACCGCACCGTCACGGAAATCGATTCGCAAGTGTCCGTCGAGCACGATAAAGGTCTCGTCCGTCTCGGCGTGCTCATGCCAGACGAAATCGCCTTCGATTTTTACCACCTTGAACTGGTAGTCGTTCATCTCCGCCACGACGCGCTGTTGCCATTGGTCGTGAATGAGAGCGAGTTTTTCGGTGAAGTTGATCGCGCGGTAGGGGGCATGGAGGGCCGTGCTGGCCGGGGCCGGTGTGTTTGACATCGTTTATTCCTGTGGGTCTAAAGAAACACAGGCGAGCGTACGACCTTCGGCTCACAACGTCTTGTACGAATGTGCGTGGCGATTCACCATATTCAACCAGCGCGACGGCGGCACGCCCCACGTTTTGGTGAAGTGCCGCGTCATATGGCTTTGATCGGCGAAGCCGGCGGCAGCGGAGGCATCCGCCAGCGGCCGGCCCTGGCTGGCGAGCTGACGTACCAGGTCGAGGCGGCGCATCGTCAGATAACGGTGCGGGCTGGTGCCGAACAGGGCGCGGAAGTCGCGCGACAGGCTCCATTTGTCCTTGCCGCTCGCGGCGGCGAGTTCGTCTAGCGTGACGGCTCGCGCGAGCGACTCGTGCAGGTACTGGCGAGCCTGTTCCGCCGCCCGGTAGTCGGCAATGCGTGTTGTCTGCGTGGCGCCGGAGGCAGCGTCGAGCGCCATGGCGAGGTCGTAGATGGCGTCTTCCTGCTCGAGTGGATCGAGGGCGCGGTCGATGGTCTGCAATAGCCCCTCGGTAGCGGCGAACAGGCGCGGATCGCCCGACAGTCCGCCTTCGATGAACGGCAGCGGCTTCCCGCCAAGCGCCTGTTGAAAGAGCGCCGGTTCGACATAGACCATCCGGTAGTGAAAGCCTTCGTCGGTGCCGGCCTGGCCGTCGTGTGCTTCGTCGGGATGCAGCACGATTGTGACGCCGGGCACGCTGTTGCACGTGCCATGGCGGTAATGGAAGCTCTGCACGCCGGCGAGCGTGCGTCCAATCGCATAGGTGTCGTGGCGGTGCAGGCCGTAGGCGGCGTCATGGAAGAACGCTTCGATGCGCTCGATGCCGCCGGCCGAAGGCGCGCGCTCGATCCAGTCGGCGCCGTCCGCGCGGCGCGTCTTCGGTGGCAAGCTCATACGCTTAAGAACCGAGTCCGGGCCCGAAATTGCCGCCGAGCAGCGGGGTGACGGAGGCGATGTCCGGGTAGTCCTGCTCCGGCAAGCCGTCCAGCATCGACAGCAATTCGTTGCTGGCGCCGGCTTCACGTGCAAGGTCGACGAGTCCGTCCTTGTTGACCGGAAACTTTGCTTCACGCAGAACGTCTGCGATCTGCAGATCGATCGATTCGCCAGGAATAGCCGAGCCGGACATGCGCACGCTCCTTGTTGCAGGTTATGTTTGCAGATGCTGATCCTGGCCCGTGAGGCCGCGGTCCAGGCGCCGCGATTTCGGCAGCGCGATGTGTTCCCACTGCTGAGGACGGTTCGCGTCCGTGACGCCGACATTCGGCGCCGCCGGTGCGACCGGCGCAGCATTGGCGCGTTCGACGGCGGACCCAGCCGTGCTGTCGAGCGCCGTATGAACCGGCGCTGCAAAGCACGAAGCCGACAGCGTCACCATGACCATCAGTGTCGAGGTTTTCATCGCCCGACCTCCTTTGCACATGCAGCGCAGAGACTGCAGCAAGCGCTGTGCCATTCCCGCGGCGGCAGGAATGGCGAGCGCCGCGTGCGGGCCGCGCCCACGGCGCGTCGCACTCCTTCCATCTTAGACGGCAAATCTTGCAACCGCCGCATAAAAACCGTGCGAGACCGCGCAACACCGCGAAAAGGGGCCGTCCGCCTCAGATCATGGCAGAAAACCCAATCTTGCGCCGAGCAGCGGCCCGTGCAGAAGGACGGCTAACGCAGTACGTCAAAACGCGTCCATGGCCAGGACGGCCGGTCCTGCATATAGCCATTGAGCCAGTTCCACTGCGGATGGCGTTTCATGAACGCCTGTGCATCGAACGGCTGGCCGCAGGGGTGGCCCCAGCGCGCCTCGAAGGCCATGTCGCGGGCCATCTCGCTGTCCGCTACCTTGCCATCGTTGGCGCCCCAGGGGTTGAACGGCCCCAGCTCGGAGCCACCGAAGCGCGCGTCGTCCAGTTCCAGGTGTCCGCAGATGGTGCGCGAACACGGGTTGTCAGGCCGGTTTAGATACACGTCGTGATGGTCGGCAATCATTTGCCGGGCCAGTTCGACATCGATCTTGCCGTGATGCAATTCCTCCAATTGCATGAAGCGCAGCCGCCGCGCGCCGTTCTTGCGCACGTCCGTGTAATCCTCGCCTTCGCCGACGCACTCCTGATTGCGGATCTTCAGATCGGTCGCGGTGTTGTAGCCGCTATAGAAACCGTCCCGCGTGCTTTCGAAACCGGAGTAGTGCAGCCCCAGTTCATAGCGGGCGATCTCCCCCGTTTTGACATCCCCGAGCAGCCAGCTATTCGCATAGCCGCCGTTATTGGCCACGGCGAACATTTCGCACCACTCGCCGATATTGTTCGCATACTGCGTAGCGCGCCGCGAGCGGTAGAACTCCGGCGCGCCGGCCGGGTTATAGCCGACGAAGTCGGAGATGGTGGTTTCGGTCACCATCAGTCCGGCGGCGCTGATCCAGAAATCGGTGAGGCTCGAGATGCAACCGGGCAGGCCTTGCATCAGGATGCGATGGCCAGACTCCGGCACGATGTCGAAGATGACGTTGAAGGCGTCGCCCGCGGCGTAGCGGTCCCATGAGTTGTGCGCCATCACGATGCGTCCGTCGCGCGTGGCGTTGCCGGTTGCGATGAAGGCGCTGCAATGGTGGCCGCGCCTGCCGCGCCATGGTTTGGCGCCAAGACGTGGTTGCCGGGCCGCCACGTGGCTTGGCCACCAGCTTTGCAGCAGGTCCATGTAGCCGTTCCACGCGAGAACCTCGGAGAACGGCAGCCTGGCGCCGTCGGCGATGCCCTGGATTTCGTCGGTGAATTCGGTGTCGAGTTTGGGGGTGAACTGCGCGACAGCCGCGTTGACGAAGGTGTCGAACTCTTCGCCGGTATCCCATTTCGCGAGGTAGCGCGCGGTGCCGATCGCGTTGCGGATTTCGGTGGCGAGCAACTGGCCGTGCTGCTCGCCGCGGTCGTACGGCTCGCCTTCGATGTGCAAGAAGATCCAGCCGGCCTGATCGCGGCGCACCGCATCGATGGAGGGATCGTTCATGCTGGCTCCGGGTCGAAGTCGCGCGAGGCCCGAGGGCATCCGTCGCGGCGTTTCAACCGCGCCGCGCAAGGCGGCGTGCTACTGGTTTTATTGTAGAGCGTATGCCGCGCTTTGCCATGCGGCGTCAAGGCAGGGTGGGGCGGACAGCTGGCAGCGGGTCGGTAGGGCGGGACGCTCAACCGGCAGCGGTTCGCAACGGGCTTTGCAACCGCTCAGCGCGTGGGATTCATGCGGAAATAGGCGTCGAGGAGCGAGGTTTTGTAGACCACCCCGGCCAGCTTCGGATGCGCGAGGCTCTCGATCACCGGTAGCCGCTCGCCCTGGAAGGCCATGAAGTGCTGCAGGGCGACGCCGAGCGGCATATCGGGCGTAAGCACGTCGAATTGCGTCTGCAGATAGTCTGAAGCGCTTTTGGTCGAGGTATCGCGCTTTTCCAGCAGGTCAGACGTAATGTCCTTCAGCGCTACAACGCCGAGGAACGCGCCGGCTTCATCGGCGACATAAAGATACTTCACGGGATATTCCAGGAATACCCGCGTCATTTCCTGGACGGTTGCAGCCGGCGTCACCACCGTCTCGGCAGGGCGGATCAGCTCGCGCATCTGGGTGGCACGTAGCCGCACCCGTTCCTGTTCTTCGCGGTTGCGCACCAGCGTGATCTCATACATCGAGGTCTTGCCGATCGCGCGCGCCACGAAATAGGCGACCACGCACGACAGCATCAGCGGCAACACGACCTGATAGCTGAGCGTCATTTCGAAGATCATCAGGATTGCCATCAACGGCGCCTGCGTGGCGCCCGCGAGGAACGCGCCCATGCCGACCATCGTGTACGCATAGGGCGCCGAGGTGCCGTGCGGCCACAGCGCATGCATGCCGAGGCCGAACAGCGAACCGACCACCGCGCCCACGAAGAGCGTCGGCGTAAACACCCCGCCTACCGCACCCGAGCCGGCGGTGGCGGCGGTGGCGATCAGCTTGAACACCAGCACGAAGACGAGCGCGGTCCAGGTCCACGGCGAATGAAGGATCGAGTTGACGACGCTATACCCGTTGCCCCAAACCTCGGGCGACCACACCGACAGAATGCCGACGATCAGGCCGCCCAACGCCAGCCTCACAGGCAGCGGCAAGGGCAATTTGCGAAAGCCTGCCTTGGAGACATCGAGCATGCGCAGAAACTGCGGCGCCGCGGCACCGCACAACACGCCTAGCGCGACGAACAGCAGGACTTCGAGACCTGCCACCGGCGGAAACGCCGGCATCTCATAAGGAGGCCGGTAGCCGGTGAACTCGCGCATCGTGATGTTGGCGACCACGGCCGCGACCACGACGGGGCCGAAGCTTTCCATCGCCATCGAACCGAGCACGATCTCGGTCACGAAGAAGGCTCCGGCAATCGGCGCGCTATACGCGGACGTGATGCCCGCTGCCGCGCCGCACGCCACCAGCAGGCGCAGGCGCGGCGGGTCGAAATGCACCCAGCGGCCGATCAGCGATGCACTGAGCGCCGCCAGTTGCACCATCGGACCCTCGCGGCCGATCGAGCCGCCGCTCGAGATGGTGAACAGCGACGACACGCTGCGCCAGAAGCTCAGTCGTACCGGCACGATACCGTCGCCGATCGCGACGGCTTCCATGTAGTCGGTGTGCACGTTCTTGTCGGCGTGGCGCCGCGCGATCAACAGCAGGAAGCCGGCGATGAGACCGCCCGCGGCAGGCAGCAAGATGCGCAAGGCCAACGGCAGGCTGCGCGCCATCTGGACGAAGCTGCCTGAGTGCCCGACAAAGCCCAGTTGCAGCAGCGAAATCGCCTCGCGAAAGGCGATCGTCGCAAACGCGCCCGCGACGCCGACCACCACCGACCAGACCAGCATCGTATGGGCATCCGACAGCCGGAACATGTGTTGCGCGCGAGTGCGCAGCCTCAGCAGGAATGAAAGCACGACGGCAGCAGGGTAAGTGGAGAAAGGGGGGAAACCGCGCGCAAGAATAGCACTGCGCGGCGGTCGTGGGAGACGTTCGGGAGGATGGTTTTGGCTGGGCGCAACGCGCGCTTACGCGGCCTTGCGTCATGCATCCTCAGGCCCGTCAGAATTTTCACCGGGCAGCCTTGTCGAGTTCCGGGTAGTGTCGGAAGATGCCCGATTTGTTGTAGGCCAGACGCCGTTCGGAAGCGAGATAGGCAGCGATGTTCGGACGCGCGGCCACCGCGTCGTGCAGCCCGGCGAGCAACGGATAGTGCACGCCGAACCGCTTCATGGCACGCGGGAACGCATAGTGCAAACCGTCGATCAGCTGGAACATCGACAGATCGACGTAGGTCAGCCTGTTGCCCACCAGATGCGCATCGCTCTGCGTGTTTTGCAGGATCACGCGCTCGAAGTAGTGCATGAACTTGGGAATCCGGTTGTCGATGAAATCGTCGGCGCGGGTTTTGGCCGCGTCTTTCTGGTCTTCGTAGTAGAGGCCGCTCGCGAGCGGATGATGGGTGTCGTGGACTTCGGTCACCACATCGGCGACTGTCAGTTGCAGGCCGTTTGCGACGTAGCGCAGACCTTCGTCGGCAGGCGCCAGACCGAGCTTCGGACCGAGGTAAAACAGGATGTTCGCGGTCTGCGAGATCAGCAGATTGCCGTCTTTCAGGAACGGCGGCGCGAACGGCGGATGCGCCTCGCGCTTGCTACTCATCACCTCCAGCATTTTGGCCGTGCCGAGCCCCTCGCCTTCGTCGCCGCGCGCGACTTCGATGTACTCAGCGCGTGCTTCCTCCAGCGCGAGCCGCACGAATTCCCCGCGACCCTGCAAGCCATCCCAATAGTAGAGTTCATAGCTCATCGATCGATCCTCATTCGGCTGTTCAAGCAGTCAGTATGCCGTGTGAGCGCGCCGCGTTGTGCGCAGAAATGCGCAAAGCCCCGCACGCGGCGGGGCTGGTTGCAAGGTATGAGCGGCTTGGCCAACAGCATCAGCCGAACAGGCGCTGTACAGTCCAGGTAATGCCGAGGCCTCCGACGATCAACCATACATACAGGATCAGTCCGGTCGTCAGCGCTCGTGGACCGGCCTCGCGGATCTGCGAGATGCGGGTTTCGATGCCGAGAGCGGTCATTGCCATGGTCAGCGCGAAGGTATCGAGCGTGTTGACCGTCTGAGTGGCCGCTTCTGGCAACACATGCAGCGAGTTCAGCACCACGAAACCGAGGAAGCCGAGCGCGAACCAGGGAATCGCCAGCTTGCGTGGGGCTTGCTGGGCGCCGGACTGCGCACCGGCAGCGCTAGCGCGGCCCGGACGGTTGATCCACATGCCGATCGCGAGCAGCACCGGCACCAGCAGCATCACGCGCGTCATCTTGACGATGGTGGCGATATGCGTGGCCTCGGGGCTGACGTTACTGGCCGCGCCCACCACCTGCGCCACCTCGTGAATCGTGCCGCCGAAGAACAGCCCCGCGCCGACCGTATCCAGATGCAGCCAGCCGGCCTTGAACAGGATCGGGTAGAGGAACATCGACAGGGTGCCGAACAGCACCACGCTGCCGACTGCCATGGCGCTCTTGTGCGGCTTCGACTGCAGCGTCGATTCGAAGGCCAGCACGGCGGCCGCGCCGCAGATGGCACTGCCGGCGGCGGTGAGCAAGGCCGTGTCGCGGTCGAGCTTCATCAGCTTCATGCCGGCCCACGTGCCAATGACGAGCGTGCTCACCACGATCAGCACCGATTCTGCCAGTCCCGGCAAACCCACCTGGGCGATTTCCTGCAGGCTCACGCGCAGGCCGAAGAAGGCGACGGCGATGCGCAACAGTTTGCGCGCCGAGAAGTTGACGCCGGCCGCCCAGTTCGCCGGCATGCCGTCGCGCATGGTGTTGCCGTACAGCGCGCCCGCGACGATACCGACGATCAGCGGGCTCAGGCCCAGTCCGGCGATGGCGGGCAGCGCGGCGAGCCGCGTCACGGCAGCGGCGAACAGGGCGACGAACAGGATGCCGTTGAGCTGCCCGCGGGTGGTAGAGATCGCCTGGCCGGGAGCGGCCTGAATATGAGCGGTAGACATGATTTTCGCCTTCGGGGCGTTTGGCTTGGACGATCTAATCCTAATTTGAATATATCGATATGAAAAATCGTCATTTATGACGTAAACTATCTGCTGGACTGATATTTACGAGCCATGACCCCCGATCAGCTTATAACTTTCGCCGCCGTCGCCGAGCACCGCAACATCAGCCGGGCCGCAGTGGCATTGCATCTGTCGCAGCCGGCGGTGTCGGGGCAACTGCGTCAATTGCAGGATGAGTTCGGCGAACCGCTCTATCAGCGCGACGGCCGTGGCGTGCGCCTGACGCCGGCCGGCGAGCAGCTCGCCAGTTATGCGACACGTCTGCGCGACACCTGGCGGCAGGCGCATGCCTATCGCGACGCATTGCGCGGCATGGAGAGCGGCACGCTGCGGGTCGGCGCGAGCACCACGCCGGCCAGCTATCTGCTGCCGTATCTGATCGCGGCGTTTCACCGGCGCTATCCGGACGTGACGCTGCATACCACGGACGGCAATACGGCTGAGATCGTGGGTGCGCTGGCCGCGCTCGACATCGCGATGGTCGAAGGGCCGGTGGGCGCCGATTTGCCGCCCGACACCGCGGTGCATTCGTGGCGGCAGGATGAGATTGTGGCGATCATGCCGCGGACGCATCCGCTTGCGCTGGCTGCAGGCGTGGGAGACGCAACGGCCACTGCCACTGCGGGCGTTGCCGGAGGCACGGGCGCCGCGGCCGGTCAAATAGAGTTAGCGGCGCTGGGCGCGCATCCGCTTGTGCTGCGCGAGGCCGGCTCCGGCGTGCGGCAGATCGTCGAGCGGGCGTTTGCACGCGCCGGGGTGCCGATGCGCGTCGCGCTGGAGATCGCCGGTGTCGAGGGCGTGAAGGAGGCGGTGCGCGCGGGCATGGGGATCGGCTTCGTCTCGGCGATGTCGATGCGTCACGAGGGCGGTGCGCTGTGCCTTTTCTCGCTTAGCCCGGAACCGCTGACACGGCATTTTTCCATTCTGATTCCCCATGCGAGCGCGCCGTCGCGGGTGGTCGAGCGTTTTCTGGCGTTGACTGCGGACGACGCGGACTGAATATGCGCCGACAGATGCTTTTTCTGTATAATTTAATGGAACCGGTTCCATTTCCAGGAAATCGGGGCAAAGCAGGGTAATTCCGATGATCTTGCGATAGTTGCAATAGCCATCGCAGCGTCCCCGCTTTCTTAGGAAACCGCATGAATCCGACGCTTGATGTCATCACCTACGGCGAAGCCATGGCGCTCTTCGTCGCTGCCGAAACGGGTCCGCTCGCCGGAGTGGGCCAGTTCACCAAACGGATCGCAGGAGCCGATCTGAACGTGGCGATCGGTCTCGCGCGACTTGGCTTCAAGGTGGGCTGGATGAGCCGGGTCGGCAACGATTCGTTCGGTCAGTACGTGCGCGACACGCTGCACCGCGAAGGCATCGACCAGCAACGCGTCGTCACGGATGAGCGCTATTCCACCGGCTTTCAACTCAAGTCGAAAAGCGACGACGGCACCGACCCGGCGATCGAATACTTCCGCAAAGGCTCCGCGGCGAGCCATCTGTCGCCGGACGACTATGCTCCGTTCTACGTACTGCCGGCGCGCCATCTTCATCTGACGGGCGTTGCGCCAGCCATCTCCGAATCGTCACGCGAACTGGCGCTGTTGCTGGCGCGAGAAATGCGTGCCGCAGGCAAGACGATCTCGTTCGATCCGAACCTGCGGCCGACGCTCTGGGCGTCGCGTGCGGCGATGGTCGAGGGTTTGAACGAGCTGGCTGAGCTTGCTGACTGGGTGCTGCCCGGTATCGGCGAAGGTGAGATTCTCACTGGCTACTCCCGGCCTGAAGAGATCGCGCGCTTCTATCTGGAGCGGGGCGCGCGTGGCGTCATCGTCAAGCTCGGCGCGCAGGGGGCGTATTTCCGCACGGCGGACGAGGCCGGCGTGGTTGAGGCGCAACCGGTTGCCAAGGTGATCGACACAGTCGGCGCGGGTGATGGATTTGCGGTCGGCGTAATCAGCGCGTTGCTCGAAGGGCGGCCGTTGCCGGAAGCCGTGGCGCGCGGCAACCGGATTGGGGCGCTGGCGATTCAGGTGATCGGCGATTCGGAGGGCCTGCCGACCCGCGCTGAGCTGGACCTGCTCGAACAGACGGATGCGGCGATGCCGGGCGCCGCCTTGTTGGACAACGTCTGAATTGCGCGATTTGCTTTACTGGCTTTGATCTGGAACGTGTACAAGCTTTCCGACATGTAGCGCACAACAACAAGATGCCTGGAGACGCTGGCTCACGCGCACGGCACATCCATCCAAACGGGTTAAGGTTGCAACCATGTTGCATGGGACGGGAGACATCCATGAGCTCATCGCTTGCGATTCGCCGCTGGTGGACGATCATGCCGATCGTCTTCATCACCTACAGCCTTGCCTATCTCGACCGCGCGAATTTCGGCTTCGCGTCCGCCGCCGGGATCAATCAGGATCTCGGCATCAGCAAGGGCCTGGCATCGCTGATCGGCGCGCTGTTTTTCCTCGGCTACTTCTTCTTCCAGGTCCCCGGTGCCATCTACGCCGAACGCCGCAGCGTCAAAAAGCTGGTGTTCTGGAGCCTGATCCTGTGGGGCGCTTGCGCAGCCTTGACCGGGATCGTCAGCAATATCCCTTCGCTGATGGCGATCCGCTTCCTGCTCGGCGTGGTTGAAGCGGCGGTCATGCCGGCCATGCTGATTTTTATCAGCAACTGGTTCACCAAACGCGAGCGCTCGCGTGCCAATACCTTCCTGATTCTTGGCAATCCGGTGACGGTGCTGTGGATGTCGGTCGTGTCCGGCTATCTGGTGCATTCGTTCGGCTGGCGCCCGATGTTCATCGCGGAAGGCGCGCCGGCCATCATCTGGGCTGTCTGCTGGTGGTTCATCGTCGAGGACAAGCCGGCTCAGGTGTCGTGGCTCACGCAGCAGCAAAAGGACGAGCTCGCTGAAACCCTGCGCGCCGAACAGGCCGCGATCAGACCGGTGCGCAACTACGGCGAGGCGTTCCGCTCGTCCGCGGTGATCAAACTGTCCACGCAGTATTTCTGCTGGAGCATCGGCGTGTACGGCTTCGTGCTGTGGCTGCCGTCCATTCTGAAGAACGGTTCCACGCTCGGCATGGTGGAAACCGGCTGGCTGACTGCGCTCCCGTATCTCGCGGCGACCATCGCGATGCTCGCTGCGTCGTGGGCATCGGATAAACTGGATCGTCGCAAGCCGTTCGTCTGGCCGTTTCTGCTGACCGGCGCGGTGGCTTTCGCGGCTTCGTACGCGATCGGCTCGACGCATTTCTGGATCTCGTATGCTTTGCTGGTCGTCGCAGGCGCCGCCATGTATGCGCCGTACGGACCGTTCTTCGCGATCGTGCCGGAACTGTTGCCAAAGAATGTCGCCGGCGGTGCGATGGCGTTGATCAACGGCATGGGTGCGCTAGGATCGTTTATCGGCTCGTACGTGGTCGGTTATCTGAACGGTGTGACCGGCACGCCCGCAGCATCGTATGCATTCATGAGTGCGGCGCTCGTCGCCGCAACCATTTTGACGTTGATAGTGAAGCCACAACCGTCTGCCTCTCGCAAGCTCGTCGCTAATCCATTGCAAGGAAAATAAGCTGATGAAGAAGATCATTGCCTACAAGCCGTTGCCCGACGATGTACTCGCGTATCTGCGCAAACATGTCGAGGTCGAGCAGGTCGACGGCGCGCAGCATGATGCGTTCGTCGCGGCGCTCAAGGACGCGGACGGCGCGATTGGCGCGAGCGTGAAAATCACCCCGGCCATGCTCGAAGGCGCGACCAGGCTCAAGGCGCTGTCGACCATCTCGGTGGGTTTCGACGCGTTCGATGTCGCCGATCTCACGCAACGCGGCATTGTGCTCGCGCATACGCCGGATGTGCTGACTGAATCGACCGCCGACACGGTGTTCTCGCTGATTCTCGCGACCGCTCGCCGGGTCGTCGAACTCGCCGATTGGGTGAAGGCTGGCCAATGGCAGACGGGCGTCGGGCCCGCGCAATATGGCGTCGAGGTGCAGGGCAAGACGCTCGGCATCGTGGGCTTGGGACGGATCGGCGGCGCCGTCGCGCGCCGCGCGGCGCTCGGCTTCAACATGCCGGTGCTGTACACCAACCGCAACCCGAACCCGCAAGCCGAAGAGGCTTACGGCGCGCGCCGTGTCGAACTGGCCGAGCTGCTGGCGAGTTCCGATTTCGTCTGTCTGCAGGTGCCGCTCACTCCGCAGACGCAACATCTGATCGGTGCGGCCGAACTGCGCGCGATGAAGAAGAGTGCGATCCTCATCAACGCCTCGCGCGGAGCGACCGTCGACGAAGCCGCGCTGATCGAGGCGTTGCAGGCCGGCACGATCCACGGTGCGGGACTCGACGTGTTCGAAACCGAGCCGCTCTCCGCCGATTCGCCGCTGCTGTCGATGCCCAACGTAGTGGCGCTGCCGCACATCGGTTCGGCGACCCACGAGACGCGTCACGCCATGGCGCTAAACGCCGCCGAGAACCTCGTCGCCGCGCTCGACGGCACGCTGACGCGCAACGTCGTGAATCGCGACGTCCTGCGCAAGTGAGCGCATCTTGAGCAGCCCGCACTCCATCGCACCGCGCCGCGCCACCATCAGCGACGTAGCCCGCGAAGCGGGCACCGGCAAGACCAGCATCTCGCGCTATCTGAACGGCGAGCTGAGCGTGCTGTCGCCGGAGTTGCGCGCGCGGATCGAAGCGGCGATCGAGCGGCTCGATTATCAGCCCAACCAGATGGCGCGCGGTTTGAAGCGCGGCCGCAACCGCCTGATCGGCATGTTGATCGCAGACCTCACCAATCCGTATTCGGTCGAGGTGCTGCAGGGCGTCGAAGCCGCCTGCCATGCGCTCGGCTATATGCCGTTGATCTGCCATGCCGCCAACGAAGTGGAAATGGAGCGGCGCTATCTGCAACTGCTCACCACGTATCGCGTGGAGGGCGTGATCGTCAATGCGCTTGGGGTGCGTGACGAAACCTTGCGGCCGGTGGGCGACGGCGGGATTCCCGCGGTGCTGGTCGACCGCATGGTGGAGGGTCTGGTTGCCGATCTGGTTGGGCTCGACAATACCGCGGCGGTAGAACTGGGTACGCGTCATCTGCTCGAGCGCGGTTTCGACGACATCTGGTTCGTCGTGCAACCGTTCGAACGTATCAGTTCGCGACGGTTGCGCGAGGAGGCGTTTCGCGCAGCGATCGACGCTCAGTCGCGGGCCCGAGGCCGGACCGTTGTGCTGGAGCTCGGCGATACGGCGGCAGTGGAGGGCGCGCTGGCTTTGCTGGACAAAGACCTGGACCATGCGCTTGCTGATGGGCTTGACCATGAACCGGATCGCACCACTCAGGCCACTCAGGCCGCCGCAACAGCAGCGGCGCCACGCATTGCGCTATTCGCGGCCAACGCCCCCGTCGCGCTATGTCTCGCCCGCCATCTGAATGCACGCTACGGCCTGCGCTGGCAGGAGCGCATTGCGCTACTGTCCATCGACGACCCCGAATGGGCCGAATTCGCTGGTATTACGGCGATCCGTCAGCCGACCTATCAGATCGGCTATCGGGCGGTGGAGTTTCTCCATGAGCGCATCGACGGGGTGCAGACAGCCGTGCGCGACTGCCTGCTGCCGGGCGAATTGATCGTGCGCGAGTCAACTTCGCGCTGATCTGCGATCATTCGGGCTGCGGCGCGCAGCGGGTGCGCGCCGGTCATCGTAAGGAAACCCATGGTCGTTGCACCGCTCACGCTTACCTGTCTCGTACTTTCGACGCTGTTCGCCGCTGCTTTACCGATTGTCCTTTACCGCCGCCTGCGCATACCGCTTGGGCTGAACGCCCGCGACGCGATCGCCGGCATTGCCGTGTTCGCGCTGTTCGCCAGCGTGATCGAGCGCGCGCTGAATGGCTATGTGCTGCATCAGAATGCCACCACCGCCGCCTGGCTATCGAATCCGGTGACGTTCGTGATCTACGGCGCTCTTGCCGCGGGTGTCTGCGAGGAAGTGGGGCGGTTCATCGCCATGAAGATGATGTGGCAACGGGCAGCCGCTGCGAGGGCCGCGGCGCCGAACCCGCTCGCGAATTCAGCGAGTGACGTGTCGGTTGCCACGGCGGCAGCTACCACTTCGACCGGCTCCCGGCCTTCCGTGGCGGCCCGAGTGTCGATGCGCAGGAAGACCGCCGTCCCGCCCTCGAGCGGCGATAGCACAGCGCTTGGCTACGGCATCGGTCATGGCGGCGCGGAGGCGTGGATTGTCGGCGTGCTGGTGCAGATACAGTGGATCGTCTTCGCGGTGATAGCGAACCGCGGCGAGCTCGACAGCTATCTGGGCAATCTGCCCGATGAATCGCTGATGCGCATCCATGTGGTTCTCGCCAGTCTGTCGCCACTGACGGCGGGGATTTTCCTGCTCGAACGGGTGGCAGCGCTGGTGCTCCAGATCGGCCTGTCGGTGTTGATGTGGCGTGGTGTGCGAGCCGGCTGGTACGCGATCCTGCCGCTTGCCATCATCGCGCATGCGTTGGTCGACTTGCCTGCTGCGTTGTTCCAGGTAAGGGTACTGCCGCTTTACGCGGTGGATGGTCTGTATGCGCTGGCGGCGATCATCGTGGTGGTTGTGCTGGTCAAAATGTTCCAGCGTACGGCGCGTATTGCCTGAACTATTGCGGCAACTCTCTGGCGAATTCCTAACCTTCGGTCTGTAAACATGGAAGCCTATCAATACGTCTGCACGAGCCCCGACATGGAAGAACTGGCGCGCGTCATTAGCGACCTGTTTCCCGAGCAGACGCAGTTCATCGAACGTTCCGCCGAGGACGGCACGCCGACGCTGGCGGTCCACTGGGTCGCGATGCGCTTCGGCGCAGCGGCGCGCCGCATCACGGTGAGCGTGGTGATGTCGCCCGCAGTGCTAGCGCGCTATCGGGCCATGCCGGTGCGCCAGCGCGGACGCAGTTTTGCGGTGTTGCGCGCTTATGTCGAAGCGACCATCGGCTCGCTGGAAGAGCAATATGCCAACGGCGAGACTGTGCCGCGCGAGGTAACGATCGAACTGGACGAACAGTTCGCGTGATGGGGTGAGTGGGCGGACGGCTCACGTGCTGGCGTGAGCTTGCGCGACTTGCATGTCTTGAGTGTCTTGCGCCTTTTCGCCTTGCGCAACCTTGCGTTTCTTCGTCTTGTCTTCTTCCAGGGACGCGGGCCTACTCGGCCAGCCGATACACCTTGGCAAAGCGTGCCGCCTGCACGACGCCATAGTCGCCCGGCGCGTATTGCATGACCCAGTCGCCCGCCGTGCCACGCAGCACATCGCCGCCGGCCGCGGAACGCGCCAGCGTAAACGGCTCAGTCATCTGCCGCGCCAGCACGACGGCGGGGCGATTGCGGTACGCACCCGGTTCGCCGTGAGCGAGGGATGCCTCGGCGGGGAGATATTTCGCATCGAAGCGATCGCGTGACACCACCCAGCGGTCGCCGGTCGAACCGGTGATCAGAGCATCGCCGCGCACATAGCGGTTCGGGCCTTCGAGACTCATCAGTTCGCCATCGCCCGCGGCAAATTCGACGGAGACGGTTTCGTCCTTGACGACACGTTGAGCGGCGGTATCGGAGCGCAGGTCGAGGTTCTTGAGTTCGATCATGAAGCAGGTTGCCAAAAAGGTGAGACACTGAATGTCAGCGGGTAAAGCCGGTGCGGGCCGCAAAGCCTGGCATGCTACAGGTTGCAGACACGAATGGCTCGAAAGCTCGCTGGTAGCAAGCGCAAAGCCGAATAATGCCAGAAGCATAAAACAAAAAGCCTGCCGTTCAGGGCAGGCTTTTTGCGGATCGCTACAGCGAAGCTTTACTTATGCTTCTTGCCGCCGCCCGGCGACCGATGGAAAGTCTGATCCGCCAGTTTCTTCTGATCCGGCGAGAGGCTGTTGTACAGCGGTTCGAACGCGTCGACCAGCTTCTTCATGCCGTCGGCGTGTGCCTGAGCGATCGCTGAGTATTGCTTCATGTCGTCGATGGCCGACTGGGCGCCCGCCTGCTGGCGCTGCTTGAACAGATCACCCATGGTTTGCGCGTTGCTGCGCATTACATCGGCAAAGGTGCTCCACTGCGGGTCCTGCGCTGGCGTGATCTTGAGCTGCGAGTGCAGGTACGCGATACGATCTTCGACGTTGCGCTCGTGCTTGCCCGCGGATGCGGCCGCCGCGGCAGGTGCCGAGGCCGGTGCTGCGGTCTGTGCGAAGGCGCCGCTCATGGCGAGCGCGGAAGCCAGAATTACCAGTGCTTTTTTCATCGAAACTCCTGATGTTCGTTCGTATTCGGTTACAGCGCGGACAGTGCGCGGACGAGGCGCGGGTCAAGCATAGGGCGTCTTGATGATGAGCCGGTTGGAATGCCCGCTTTGCCAAGCTCGCTATTAGTAGCACGATATCCCTACAATGCGACTACGTTGCCACAAACGCTTACAACCGAAACGAACAGGAAACAGCGGGTGGATAAATTTGTCAGCATGGAGATCTTTGTGGCCGTGGTCGAGGCAGGCAGCCTGACGGCGGCCGCCGAGCGTTACGAGATTTCGTCGGCGATGGTCGGCAAGCATATCCGTTCGCTGGAGACGCGGCTGGCCGCCCGGCTTCTCACCCGGACCACGCGTCGTCAGAGTCTGACGGAGATTGGTCGTCAATACTACGAGCAGTGTCGGCGCATTCTCGCGGATGTGAAGGATGCCGAGTCGCTCGCCGAGGCCATGACGGCGACACCGCGCGGCGTCCTGAAAATCACGGTGCCGCTAACCTACGGCGTGGAGGTGTTCGCGCCGATGATGACCGACTATCTGACGGCATGGCCCGACGTCAGTCTCGAGCTCGATTTGTCGAACCGCGTGATCGACCTCGTCGAAGAGAGTTTCGATGCCGCGGTGCGGATCGGCGCGTTAGCGGATTCGAGCTTTGTGGCTCGGCCATTGAAGCCTTACCGGATGCGGGCGTGTGCGTCGCCGGAGTATCTCGCGCGGGCGGGCACGCCGCGCACGCCCGCCGATCTCGCCCAGCACGAATGTCTCGGTTTTCTGGACTGGGGGCGCGACGGCGCATGGCGCTGGAACGGGGAAGCGCAGGGCGAGAATCCGTTGCGCGCGGGAAGGTTTCGCGCCAATAACGGCCAGGCGCTCAAGGTGGCGGCGTTGCGCGGCTTCGGTCTGGTATTGCAGCCGGAAGTGCTGCTGGCGAAGGAGATCGCCAGCGGCGAACTGGTGTCGGTGCTCGAGGATTATTTGCCGCCGGGCATGCCTGTGCATCTGATTTATCCGCGTGACCGGCGCGCGACGCCGAAGCTGACAAGCTTTATTGATTTTGTGATGGAACGGCTGGGCGTGTAAGCGGCGATAATCCGCTGCACGCCATTCAACGCTTTTAAACAAGACTGCCATCAATGAGACCTCCGCGCCTCGACCAACTCGACGACCTCGACCGTAACCTCGTTGCGCTGCTGCAGGCCAACGCACGCGAAAGCGTCGCGGACCTCGCGCGCCAGCTCGGCGTGGCGCGCACTACCGTGATCGCGCGGATTGCGCGGCTCGAACGCACTAATGTGATTGCAGGCTATAGCGTGCGGCTCGGCCAGGATGTGCTCGACGCGAGCATTTACGCTTATGTGGGCATCATCATCGCGCCCAAGCATGGGCCGGATGTGCAGAAGCGCCTCGGCAAGATGCCGGAGGTGCAGTTGCTGTGCGCGGTGAGCGGCGAGTTCGATTATGTGGCCTGGCTACGCGCGGATTCGCCGGACAGGCTCAACGATCTGCTCGACCAGATCGGCGCGCTCGAAGGTGTGGAGCGCACGACGACTTCGATCATTCTGGCGCGCAAGATCGATCGCGGGATGATTGGGGGGTGAGTCAGGGCGGTGTGTTTACGCCGTTTTTACGCATTCTGGTCAAATTGACGTATTTGATCGTCAATTAGTCGAAATAGCTAGTCATAGCGCAGCACTTTGCGTCTATAAACTGTTTTTGCTTCTCCCTAAACTGTATCGCAAGGGTTCAGCCCGCCGGGCGCAACGCCAGGTGCGGCGCACTTTCGAAGCTGGTAACAGCATACACAGAACAAGGAGAAGCGCATGAAAGTTGCCATCGTTGGCGCAGGTTTGATCGGCCACACCATTGCCCATATGCTGCGTGAAACCGGCGACTACGAAGTCGTCGCGTTCGACCGCGATCAGCAGGCGCTCGACAAGCTCGCCGAGCAGGGGATCCCGACTCACCGCGTCGATTCTGCCGACGCCGCCGCGCTTCGCGCCGCCGTGCAAGGCTTCGACGCGCTGATCAACGCGCTGCCGTACTACCTCGCCGTAAACGTCGCCACTGCCGCCAAGGGTGCCGGTGTCCATTACTTCGATCTAACCGAAGACGTGCGCGCCACCACCGCGATCCGCGCGATCGCCGACGAATCCGACCACGCCTTCATGCCGCAATGCGGCCTGGCTCCTGGCTTTATCGGCATCGCCGCGCATGAACTGGCGAACCGCTTCACGGAAATCCGCGACGTCAAGATGCGCGTCGGTGCACTGCCGGAATTTCCGACCAATGCACTGAAGTACAACCTGACGTGGAGCGTCGACGGTCTGATCAACGAGTACTGCCAACCGTGCGAAGCGATCCGCGACAGCCGCACGCAATGGGTGCAGCCGCTCGAAGGCCTCGAGCACTTTTCGCTCGACGGCACCGAGTACGAAGCCTTCAACACGTCCGGCGGTCTCGGCACGCTGTGCGAAACACTGGCAGGCCGCGTGGAAATGCTTGACTACAAGTCGGTCCGCTACCCGGGCCACCGCGAACTGATGAAGTTCCTGCTCGAAGACCTGCGCCTCGCGAGCGACCGCGACACGCTGAAGTCGATCATGCGCCGTTCTGTGCCGTCGACGGCACAAGACGTGGTGCTGGTGTTTATCACGGTGACGGGCATGCGCAACGGTCAACTGGTCGAAGAAGTGTTCACGCGCAAGATCTTCGCGAAGACGGTCTGTGGCGTGCCGATGAGCGCGATTCAGATCACCACGGCGGGCGCGATGTGCGCAGTGCTCGATCTGTTCCGCGAAAAGAAACTGCCGCAAAGCGGGTTCGTGCGTCAGGAGCAGGTGTCGCTACGCGAGTTTCTCGCGAACCGCTTCGGTCAACTGTACGAAGGGCAGTCGCTCGACGCAATGGCGACGGTTTGAGGCGGAAAGGTCACAGGCCATCCGAGGGCCGTGAGCAGTCGATGCATTAGATAGCAAGCTCAGGATGCAAAGGCCACACAGAAGGCCGATGAGGAGCCCCCAAGGTCACTTGGGGGCTCTGTGTTTTCGATCTGTTCCATCAGCGCGTGAGCGGGGCGATGTGCGGTGCTATTCGTGCAGAATCCGTTCGATCAGCGCGTCGTAATCCGCTACGCCTGGCGCGGTAGCGTCAAACATCTGCAGGCCCACGCAGCTCTCGCCGCTCGGGACGAAACGGCGTTGCCGGTATTCGTCCCAATGCGCCAGCTTGTAGGCATCGCTCGGATCGCCGCGCTTGAGGATCCGTTGACGCGCCGTCTCTTCCTCTGTGTGCACCCAGACGACGCGAATCTCGACATCTTCCCCAACTCCAAGCCAGGTCCGATCGAACAGTTTGCGCTCGCGAATTTCGCGTGACAGCGGAGCAATCACGAGTGCACTGATGCCGAGTTCGAGGTTGTCCCGCGCGGTGTCGATCAATCCGCGGTATTCCGGGTCGCGCAGATGCTGAAGGAAGAGGGGGCTATCGCGGTCGTTGGGGTCCTGGGTGAGCAAGCTCATGGCGGCAGAACTATAGACGCCGTATAGCGTGTCTTTGTCCAGCAGGCAGAAGGCACTGCCGGCTGCGCGCATCAAAGGTCCGATCAGGCGTTTGGCAAGTGTCGTCTTGCCCGTGCCCGCATGTCCGCAGATGAAAACCAGATACGTCACTAACGCTTGTCCGTGGTCGCGTTATCGGCGGGCGCGGCAAGGGGGTCCCCTGGCACCGTGTCGCGGCTGAACGTGCCGTTGGCTTCGAGCCACATCACGTTGATGATCCCAAAGCCCAGCGCCACGCCGATACCGAGAATCCAGCTGAAATACCACATTGCAGTCTCCTTGATCGAAATCCCGGACGCGCATGGCTCGCGTGGCGATAGGTCACCCATATGGCACGATCATGAACAAGAAGTGGGTGACGCGCAAGAGGGTGTGGAGTCGGCCGTTCGGCCAGGCTGGCGGAATGGCGGCACGTTGTTATGATGAGGAAACAACGGCATCCATCACACGCCACAGCAACAAAAAGGGGAGACGCATCATGCCAAAGCACCTGCTGGTCACCTGGCGAACCGCAGGCGTCGCCTTGATGCTTGTGACCCTGCTCACCGCGTGCGCCTCCGAACCCGCCGAGCCGGTCGCCTTCAAACCGGTCCCCGCATCCCGCATCGTCAAACCCGGCTACACCGAGGCAGCCCAGGGCCTTGTCGCGGTCGACGTGCGGCGCGAGCGCTCGCGCGACCTGGTCGTGCGCTTTCGCGACGCCCTCGTGTATATGGACGGCGAGCAGGTCACCGACCTGCTGAACGGCGAGCACGTCGTCTTCTACCTGAGTCCCGGCGTCCACAAGATTGCCGTGTCGACCCAGTTCGATCCGATCGTCGAACTGCGCTTCATCGTGACAGCGGATACCCGATACACCAACCGCGCCTCGATCACCTTCGACGCCGACCACCGCATCGGGCTTCGCCGGGTCGCCCAATGACCACATCAATAACCCTACGATAGCTCCACGCCGCAGTGACAACTCGCTTACATGCGTGAGCGCCAAAGCGGCTAACATGACGGCTGCCAATCACCCATTCAGTCGCGCAGGTTTGCCACTTCCCTTGTGAAGCGCCGCGTCGGCGCCGCAGCCTGCCGCTGTTCCCAAGGTAATCGACACCATGCTGATCAATTGCGCGGCCTACCAGGATGGCCGCAAGCTCGCCGATATTCCGATTGAAGACATCAGCGAGTATGTCGCGCGACCCGAATGCTTCGTCTGGGTTGCACTCAAAGACGCCTCCCCCGACGAACTCGCCGTGATGAAAGAGGAGTTTGGGCTGCATGATCTGGCGATCGAAGACGCCCTCGTGGGTCATCAGCGGCCGAAGATCGAGGAGTATGGCGAGTCGCTCTTCGCCGTGATGCACACGGTTGAGATGGACGACGACCACGAGCTGTTGATCGGCGAGGTCGACGTATTCGTTGGATCGAATTACGTGCTGTCGGTACGCAATCGGACCCGCTTCGGCTTTAGCGACGTGCGTGCGCGTTGCGAGCGCGAACCGGAGCTGCTCAGGGAGGGCGCCGGTTTCGTGCTGTACGCGCTGGCCGACGATATCGTCGATCGCTATTTCCCGATTCTCGAGGAACTCGGCGCCGAAATCGAAGAGGTCGAAGACCGGATCTTCGAAAAGAACGATGTCAGCGCGTCGCGCGCGATCATCGCTGATCTGT
>Ga0302232_10000686_pt1 | contig 24705 bp, 16 predicted proteins | sample II_Palsa_N2_3_FD_193575 | JGI IMG/M metagenome (GOLD analysis project Ga0302232, IMG submission 193575) | Peat permafrost microbial communities from Stordalen Mire near Abisko, Sweden - II_Palsa_N2_3 | ecosystem: Environmental > Terrestrial > Soil > Palsa > Peat permafrost | place: Sweden...
CCTCCTCGCGCTCATTGGCACAATGTCAAAGCCGTTGAAGCCACGCCCCGTTCGCCGCAAAAGACTAAGTCAGACGTAACGGTTTTCGGAACCGTTGGAGACTATTGACATTTTCCGACATTTTGTCTAAACAGTCCTTCTCCACATAGCTTCCGCGAGAGGCTTGGGGCGATGGGCAGGCGAGGACTAAGGTCAACGCGCGCTAACGAGGATGATCCCATCCCCGTGGCCCAATACGTGCGCATGTCGACCGACCATCAACGCTATTCCACGGAAAATCAGCGTGATGCCATCGCGACGTACGCTGCCGATCACGGCATGGTTGTTATTAAGACGTATATCGATGAAGGCAAGAGTGGCCTTCATCTGGACGGTCGTGACGCGTTGCAACAATTGATCCAAGACGTCCAGACGGGTCCTGTCGATTATGAAGCCGTGTTGGTTTACGACGTCAGTCGCTGGGGACGCTTCCAAGATGCTGACGAAAGCGCCTACTACGAGTACCTCTGCCGTCGTGCCGGTATTGGAATCGAATACTGCGCGGAACCCTTCACTAACGACGGAAGCCCTTCCGCCGTCATCATCAAGAATGTGAAGCGGCTGATGGCCGGGGAATACAGCCGAGAACTCTCGAACAAAGTGTTCGCTGGGCAGTGCCGGCTCATCGAGCTAGGATTCCGTCAGGGTGGTCCAGCCGGCTTTGGTCTTCGTCGCCAACTACTAGATGGAGAGCGGCACCCAAAAGGAGTGCTCCATAGAGGGGAGCAGAAGAGCCTTCAGACCGATCGAGTGATTCTGATACCTGGACCTGGTGAAGAAGTCGCCATTGTTCGACGCATCTATGAGCGCTTTGTTCGGAGCCATCTCAACGAGCAGACGATTGCTGAGGAATTGAACAACGATGGTATTCACACAGACCAGCAGCGTCTATGGACCCGCGCCACGGTTCATCAGGTCTTGACGAACGAAAAGTACATCGGAAACAACGTATACAACCGCACTTCATTCAAGTTGCGACAACGCCATGTCCGTAACAGCCCTGACAAATGGATACGCGCAGAAGCGGCCTTCGAACGGGTCGTCCCCACGGACCTGTTCATTCGGGCGAGAGAGATCATCACCGAACGCTCAAGACGTCTTGACGATGAAACCATGCTCGAACTGCTGCGTGACCTGTATGAACGTAGCGGAGTTCTTTCTGGGCTACTCATTGACGAGCAGGAAAACATGCCCTCGAGCACCGCATATCAGGCTCGATTTGGCGGCTTGCTTCGGGCCTATGAGCTGATCGGCTTTTGCCCGTCCAAGGATTTCAGTTACCTACGCATTAACCAGTGGCTTCGGGAAAAGCATCCCGAATTGCTCCACGAGCTGCACTCCGGTCTTGAACAGGCCGGAGCAGAGGTCTTTGAAGATCCTAATAGCCACCTGCTCACCGTCAACGCCGAGTTCACCATTTCCCTTGTGATTGCCCGCTGTTTGCAGACACCTACTGGGTCATTTCGATGGCGACTTCGTTTCGATACTAGCCTCGCTCCCGACCTGACCGTCGCGGCACGCATGGCTTCGGACCACCAACGCGTTCTCGACTATTACCTGTTCCCACACATCGACCTGCCTTTTCAGCCGATAAAGCTCGCTGAAGAGAACAACGATATCTCGCTAGATGCGTATCGCTTTGACACGCTGGATGCTCTCTACGCCCTCGCTGAACGTGTTCCCTGGAGCGATGCTGCTTAACCGGAGGCCAAACATGCGCCGTATAGCCATGATTCCAACGGATCAGATCCATGTTCCCAACCCACGCGTCCGTAGTAGGCGACAGCATTTGGAGATCATCAGGAACATTGCAGATATAGGCCTTAAACGACCCGTCACGGTGAGTAAGCGTGCTCAGCCATTGGGATCCGCGGAGTACGACCTCGTCTGCGGTCAAGGGCGACTCGAAGCCTTCCAGGAACTTGGTCACAAGGAGATTCCTGCCTTTGTCATCAATGCCAGCGAAGGAGAATGTATGGTGATGAGTCTGGTCGAGAACATAGCGCGTCGCCAGCACACCACCATCGAGCTCATGAAGGAGATTGGCAGTCTTCATGAGCGTGGATACCACGACCAAGAGATAGCGGAAAAAACAGGCTTAGCCGCGAATTGGGTCAACATGCTCGTTGGGTTGCTAGAACGCGGCGAAGAACGTCTTCTCCACGCCGTGGAAACAGGTCTCATCCCGATCAGCTTGGCAGTCGATTTCGCACGATGCGATGACGCCGGCGTTCAGGGGGCTTTGGCAGATGCCTACGCTAAGGGTCTTAAGGGCAAGAAGCTGGTGGCAATTCGACATCTTCTGGAGCAGCGAGCTCGCCGCGGGAAAACCACGAGAAAAGGGCCATTGAGGCAAAAGACAAGTCCAAGGCTCACCGCAGAACACCTGAGACGCATCTATCAGCGGGAGGTGGATAAGCAGACGTTGCTCGCAAAGAAAGCCGAATTCGCCCACAGCAGACTCATGTTCGTCGTCCAGGCCATGCGGAACCTCCGTAACGACAGGGAGTTCGCGTCCCTACTGAACGCTGAAGGTCTGTACACATTACCGCTTGCATTGGCCGAGCGCATGGCATCGGGAGATAACGAATGACTATCCTCGACCACGACGACCACGTCGTATCTAAGCCCATGTTTTTGGCTTTCGAGCACGAAACCCGTGTCGTGTCCGTTGGGGCGCTCCTACCGCTCAAGATACTCAACCCCGATATCAAGCAGACCGCGAAATACAAGCAGATAGCCTCTTCCATTGAGGCAGTTGGGATCATTGAAATGCCAGTGGTCATCTGCAATCCGAATCAGCCAGGCACCTACTTTCTCCTTGACGGGCTGTTACGCGTGGAAGCGCTCAAGGATCGAGGTGATAGAGAAGTTGAGTGCCTCATTGCGACGGATGATGAAGCCTATACTTACAACAAGCGACTCAATCGCCTCGCAGCGATCCAAGAACATCGCATGATCGTTAGGGCGATTGAACGTGGTGCATCCGAAGAGCAGATTGCCAAAGCACTGAATATTGACCCAGCATCCGTTCGCCGACGCTCCCGCCTACTTGATGGTATATGCCTCGAAGCCTCAAGCTTGCTTGAGGACAAGCATTGCCCACTCGTGATCTTTGAATTACTCAAGCAAATGAAGCCCCTTAGGCAAATGGAGGCTTCGGAATTGATGGTCGGACAAAACAACTATTCCGCTGGCTTCGCTAGAGCCATCCTTGCTGCTACGCTTGAAGACCAGCGCGTGCCATCACGTAAGCGAGCTGCAGTCGTGGGAGATGTTACTCGCGAGCAGATTGTTCGCCTGGAACGTGAACTGACCACTACCCAGCAGCGCACCCGCTGCGTTGAAGAGAGCTACGGAATTGATAACCTGACTTTAACGGTGACGAAGACTTATCTCGCCAAGCTTCTCAGCCGTCCGAAAGTTGTGCAATGGTTAAGCCAGAAGCGGGCTGACTATTTGACTGAGTTTCAAGCGATCGCAGACATATCATCCCTGTCTTAGGTGCTACTCCAACAAACCGACCCGTTTGCGCACCTCGCGTAGGCGACGAAGTCTACGGGCGCTTAAAGCTGGGAGGGATACTCCACGGGCTGTTCGGGTGAAGCCTATACAATCCTCATTCTGGTGCAACCATCGCCGGGAACAACACCGAATCACGCGAAGGCGAGTAACGAGCACCCTGTCTCGCCGCCGTCGTGAGTTGCTCTGCCGACCAGCCCGTTCGGGTCAGCTGCGCCACGATCTCCGGCGACAGCTCAACTGCATCGCTCTGATCAATCACTTGGTCGATCGTCTGCTCGGCGGGCTGCACGGAATGCAGCTGCTTGCGTAACTGCTCGACCGGGTAGCCACCGATGGCGCGCCGACCGATAAGGGGGTGATCCAGATCGACCGAGAAGAATTCGCCTTGCAACTCGTACGAACCTTCCCAATGGATTTCCAGGCGGTCAGGCGTCTCGCGCATGATCGGCGACTGGCGCTCGCTGCGCCATACAAGGCATACCGCTCTCTGACCTATGGGATCAAGCAGCCAAGCATCGCCGATGCCGCTCGCGAATAGGATGAAGGGTTGGGACGTCGAGGTCTCGGTGCCCGTGCCAACGATGAGAGCGTGACCAGCCAGCTCGGACTGAACGATTTTCTCGAGGGTGCCCATCAGGGAACGATGGGCAGTGACGCCTTCGGTCTCACGGAAACACACGGTGACGTGGTGCCAATGCTCGTACCCAGCAGTGCGGGCAACGCGGTTGAGCAGGTCGGCATGCTTGCCGCTCCCGTTTCGCTGCAGGCGCTTTGCCTGCTTCTTAAGGGACTCAACCTTGGCGGTGGTGGTGGGAATGAAACGCATGATGCTGACTCCTACTTGGAGGCGAACGCCAGGTGCTCACTGCCGGGATTCGCCAACGAGTGGGAATCAGGTGGTTTAGGTTGGATGCCGTCCCGTGAGGGTTCGCCAATGGTGAGCAGCGGGCGCCGGCCAGCGCGATGGCAAATCCTAGCACGCATCCAAGCCCGAACACACAGTGGCGGGAGCCGTTCGTATGTTGTGCGGAGGTACACCGCCTGACGAACTTCTCGTTCCAACTGTGTGCTTCCAGCGCCGCTAACGGTTCGATCGAGTCTAAGCCTGCGATTACACGCCTTTGGGCAGATGGCTATTTTGTGAGGATCGGGCAAAACGTATCTAGATATGTGATATTTATTCACTTGGCTGGGGAGCAGGGAGCAGCACCGGTGAAATCTGGGAGTGTTTGGGTGACGCCCGCCGGAGCGCGGCGAGCCCTTCAGGAGGACGAGATCGACAACTACGTGTCTTCGGGCCAACTGGCTTGCAGATACGTGGATAGGTGGCTTACTACGACCGTCGATTCGGAAGGGACTGCTGGGGCTTGAGGATGGTAATCCCAATCGCCCGGCTCAAATTCTACCGGCGGGTGAAGACGCTGGAGTCGTTGATCAAGAACGGCCAGATACCAAGCCGCCTGGTCCGGACTTTGACCTACCTTTGGCAAAGGAATTCGTACCCAAATTTGTTGCCGGAGCGGGCACCTTGGGCATCTTCCAGCCTCCTCTCCGATCCATCTGTCAACGAGTTCGTGGGATGGCTGGAGCAACAGCCGTTCGAGGAAGCTGCCTATTGGCTTTCGACCCTCTATTCCAGATTGGTGGATGGTTCCATAAGGTCAGAGCGAGCGATGTTCTTCACACCACCGGTGCTGGCCGAGCGGGTGATTGACAGCCTCCTATGCAATGGCGCATCGATCGTTGAACACAAGTGGCATGACCCTGCATGTGGTGGATCGGCCTTTCTTGTCCCCCTCGCGCTGCGGATGAAGAATGAACTTGGCAAGGGGAAGCTCCCGCCCAAGGAGCAACTTAAGCATATTGAGCGGAATCTGAGCGGGAACGACCTGGATGAGGAACTGTTAGGGCTCTCCAACTCGTTGCTGCAAATGGCCCTCTATCCATTGATAGAGGCATCCGGCTACGTTCCCAGCTTCAAGCTATCCAATGGCGACGGACTTGGCTCAGGGGGCAGCGCAGCGCGCAAGCACGATGTGGTGATATGCAATCCGCCGTATCGAAAGCTCCGATCGGAAGAAGTCGAACGCTATCGGGACAGATACGACGACATCATGGAGGGACAGCCGAACATCTACGGCCTGTTCATCCGTCAGACCCTCCGATTGTGCCGGTCCGGAGGACTTATTGGGCTGTTGACTCCCACAAGTTTCCTTTCCGGACGATCCTTCTCCAAGCTGCGGAAGCACCTGATCAGCGAAGCGAGCATCATGCAGTTCGACATGCTCGGCAACAGGACGTCAATGTTCATTGACGTCCTGCAGGAAACGACCATCAGCGTGCTGAAGACGCAGAAGGTCTCCGAGGAAGTGGAACGAAATGCGAAAGTGAGCGTCCTGACGGACGACGGGATGTTCCGCGACGTGGGGCGTTGCTGGTTGCCAAGCAACGGTGATCCGTGGCCCATCCCAAGGATGGAATCGGATGCGTCACTGCTCAGACTTGCTGAGGAGGCCAAGTTTTCGCTATCGGACTACGGATACGTCGCGAAAGTCGGACACCTGGTTCCCTTCAGGGACACGCGCCGCCGCTTCAGGAAGTATCCGAAGAGGACGTCCGGCACCAAGGTAATTGTCCCCTTGATCTGGGCAACCGACGTTGCCCCTAACGGGGAGTTCAAACATGGACGAGACCTCAAGAACAAACAGAACGAAGCCTTCGTGGAGGTCGGGAGCCTGACGGACCACGGTGTCGTATGCCAAGCGGCTGTCCTTCTACAACGACTGACTTCCAGCGATCAGCGAAGCCGGCTCGTTGCCGCGCCTGTGTCAGCAAACTGGACTAAGAAGCACGGAGGGTTCGTTTGCGAGAACCATGTCATAGCCCTCCTTCCAAAGGAGGACTCATTGGTTCCGGTCGAGGCAATGGCCAGGATTTTGAACTCCCACTCGGTTGACCGGGTATTCAGGTCTATTTCGAGCGCAAATAACGTTGGCGTTTCTGAACTCAATAAGCTCATGCTGCCAAGTCCGGCGGAGGTCCTTCGCCTCCTCGCTACGGGCATTGGCATCGATCGCGCCGTACTCTTAGCCTACGGATCGGACGCAGCATGAAGCGTCGGGGCGGCAGCACTTCGAACCACTTGTCGAAGATTCGATCCGCACAGGAGCGAAAGCGGGAGCTGACCGCCAAGATCCTCGCGCGTAAGGGAATTGATCGGCCATCAGCAATTTCGCAGCCGGTGTGGTCACGGGATCAAGCGGCCCAGAACAACCGCACCGTCCAGAAGGAGCTCGAACCAACGCGGATAGGGCTCCGTCTACGGGCGGATGACACGACTGTCGAGCTCCACGCGAACCGGGCGATTGGCCTACTCGCTGCGGAATTATTACAGGTTGCGGAGTCTCGAGAGTCCCACGTCGTCCTGCTCTGGCCGGGCTCGCTGCGCGCTTTGGCGCTGGCTCATGCGGTCGCAACCGCCGCCCGGTGGCGCCAAGGCAACAAGCGAGGAATCCGGACCCTGCTGTATCCGGCAAAGTCGAACTTCTTGAACGCCTTGAATCACGCCCATGTGGATCGGTCAGATCTCCTCGAGTTGGCCCGAGAGCTCTTTGAGGACTCTAACAAGCCCAACCCAAAGCTCACGCATCCTCTTCGAGAGAAGGACGCGTTTTGGTTCTCCTTGAACGATCTCAAGCCCGAGGCCGCGGACAGGATTCATCCGAGCTTAGCCGAATTGCTTCCGCACTACTTCGCTAACAAGGATTTCGAAGGTTGGCGGTCTTGCGATGGCGATCTGCTTCGCCACATCAAAGCCAATCTTCGAAACCACGCAGATCGACGTGTACTGAACGAAAACGCTATTCGCACGCTAAGCAACCCGAACAATGCGCCAGACGCCATATTCACTGTCAGTTGGAGGGCTTCCCGCTCGGATATCCGGGCCGCATTGCGGGATCTGGAACAAGCGGTGAAGCCAGATGCACTTGTTCTCGATCTCACACGGCCGTTGCGTCGCGACAACCCATCGTGGAAGTCGAATGCAATCATGTTCCTCGAGTGTTTGCGAAGGGCCTACCCGGAGGGCACGCCTCCAGTACTCGTCGTGACCGATGAGCCTTACGTTTGGCCTCAACTGATGAAGGAACTGAGGAAGAGTGCATACAAGAGGGGAGAGGTCGCACGATGGTTGCTTTGCTCGGAGCCCGCGGTCAGCGGCATCATCTGCACAGCTGCACGTAATGGTAGTGGCCTAACGACAGTGGAGGATGTGGAAGCACGCACACCCTCCAAAAAAAACATCCAGATCGCGGTCACGGATACGGAGGCAGGCCGCGTAATTGCTCTGCTCGACCATGTACGGGAAGAGCTGTCCGATCCGGATTGGGAGCACGCCCTCGAGGAATCAGCGAAGTATCTGGCCAGGCTGGCCGCACTTCCGTCCAGCACCCGCGTGCTGATGATGTGGTTGAACGAGACGAACGTCCCAGAGGATGTGCGGAGGAACTTCGCCTGGCCGGTGTACCGGTCGAAGCTGGAGCAGATACTTCACCATCCGGCGTTCAAAAAGCGCGCTCCATTGAAGCAGGCAATCCACCAGGGGAACGAGCTGTGGAAAAACTATGCAAACGGGACACCAATGGCACGCAAGCTTGCAGAGTTGATAGAGGAACACACACGCGGCAACGAGCGGTGCTGTGTGGCATTCACCAAAGCCACTGCAAGGCGCTTGGCCGAGCGTTATTTCGAAACTTACGACGGTTACCCAGAGGGTGCAGGTTTCGAAGTGCTCCGCGACTGCGTTCGCTTCGTAGTAACGCGTGATCTGGAAGGGGATTTTCGCCGCGACAATGCCGAGACCGTCATCTTTGCTGGCCTTGATGAGGAATCCCTACGCTATCTCCTTGTTGAGGAAGGGATCTCGTCGCCTACCTACGTCTTGCTTACGCGGCGCAACGCAGCCTATCTCAGGGCTACTCTGAGATCGATCAATTCGATTCCAGGTTTCACGCCATTGCGAAGCCGTGTCGAAGCGATTCTGGGGCAGCTTCCAGACTTCCCGGATTTGGACGAACGCTCGATCTTCGATCGCACAGACTTCGTGTTACCGACATTCTCCTTCGAGCAAGGGCTGTCGGGCTCGCTTGCCAACGGTGATGATCACGACGAGAACGCGTGGGAGATTGTCCTCGACAACGGCATTCAGATTCGCCGAAATCCGCAGTCGACCATGTACCTATACGATCCTGCACTGTCCCATACGCCAAGCCGCGGGTTCAGGCAGGTCGGCGTGTCAGGGTTGATGGAGGGCGATCGCCTTTTCGTGATGTCAGTCGAGCTCCGCGAAATGACGGAAGCAGCCCTCAAGGACGCGGGGGCCCCCATTTCCAACGACCGTGGATTCGAGAGCGAGTTGCGTCAGTATCATGACCGCATTAGAGAGATGGTGAGTAACGTGCCTGGATCCACGCTTTCCGAGAAGGCACGCAGTATCTTGGCAAAGATGGAGGAAAGCATCGCACCTGGTACACAGATGCCTGCAGAAGCCCGAGTCAAGAGTTGGATGGATGTCGAAAAGTTTCGTGGCCGCCCGTTTGATGAGTCCAGACCAGGGGCGCCAAGACATGAGGCGCACTTCAAGGTCTTTGCCGAAGTCATTGGGCTCGACACCTTTGAAGCTGTGTACTTTTGGCGGGCTGTGATACAGCCATTACGCGGTGTGCGCCGTGCGGATGGACGCCGCCTTTCCGACGTATACACTGACCTTCTGCTAGATCCAGAGTCTGCGATTGTGCACAAACGATTGAAGCATGCCGCAGTGCAGGCGCTGTTTGCACGCGCCAAAGAGAGCGTTCACGTGGTTGAGGCGATCAGAAAGCCAGACAGGGAGCCGTCAGATGGATAGCAGTATTGTTCGGGCTGATCCAGGAAGTATCAGCACGACGCTCAAGGAAGCAGTAGTCGACTCCTTGCTCAATGTCGTGTTCTCGCGCATCAGCGGACATGGCCCGGACGGAGAGACACTGTTCGGGGCCCGACCCAGGACAGTCTTGTCATCGGCCTTCCTGCTGCCGCCGCTCCCCCTGCAGGGGCCAGGCGACGAGGTGACTCAGCCGATCAGGATCACGGCCCATGGCGTCGACCTCCAGATATTCCACCAAGAAGATGGCGTCATTTCAGTCAAGCCAACCTTCCAAGTCTATGTTCGGATCTTTCCCAGCGTCGATGACCTCAAGCGGCCAGATTGTGCCCCCAGGTTCCGGCTGCAAGATGCGGTCCGGCAGACATTGAGGAATCAGACAGAGGCCGAGCTGAAAGCCCGTTGGGAGACCATCTCGGCTGGCAAACCCTTCCGAGAGCGTTTTCGACATCCGGAGTGGAAACAGATCGACAAATCTGTGCGGGAGGAGATCCTTCGCCAACTGGGGTTGCCGTCGAACATCACCACGCTCTTCTCCGTGGAGGAGTCAGGAGAGAGCGACGATTCCACCAAGCCAGCTCCCGAAGGTGTTGTCGTCGACGGTAGTGCGGCTGCACCATTGAACGACAGCTTGTTCCGGCCAATGGATGTGCCACACAAATGGCTGCGGATCACTTTGGATCCCGAACTGATTCCTATCCTTGTGATCGACCCGAAGCTTCCACCGGCGGAGCTTTTGATGCAAGTCGATCATGCGACCCAAGAGTTGAACGAAGCGATTCGGATCACGGTGCAGCGATGGGCAGAGTCCGATGTAGGAAGGGCGTGGTGTTTTCGGAAGAACGTGAACGTTCTTCCTTCGCAGTATCGTGGCTGGCAGCAGTTCCTTGACACCATTCGCTCCAACACACGGCTGGAGCTTGCATTGCCAGAAATCTCGCTACAGTGGCAGGTAAGACTGTCCGGGGACTGGCTGAGCCCGCAGAGATCCAATTTGCATGTGAGCTTGGAAAATGCCTCGACTGAAGTGAGGCGCGGTGCCGAGATGACCGATCAAAGTATCTTCCAGGTCCACCTCGAAGTCAGCGTGCCGGTTTGCCTTCATGCGCCTCTCAAGCTGGGCCGCGTCGAGGCGTCCTACAGATACAACCGGTACCTTGAGTATCCAGCCCTTGGATTCAATGGAGGCATCATTGCGATTCGAGAGGCAAACTCTCCACAACTGAAGCTCCAGACCACGTGGTGTCCGCGCTACACCCAGCCTCGTGTCATCCCCAAAACATATAAGGGCATCAATCCACGGGTTCGGTTGTTGAGCCATAGCGATGGGCTTAGCGCCATCTTGCCGTTGGAAGCGGCGCTCGACGAGTGGTTCAAATCGCTCGACCAACGCGTCGATCTCGCGGCTGGCCTGAGCGAAGATGACGATGACGGCATAGCGCGAGAGCGAGCAGGCTTTCTCCGAGACAAGGAAGGGTGGCGAAGAGAAATTAGTGCCGTCAAAGCGGGACTGAAAATTCTTCAGGACTCAGCAGAGATCTGGGCGCAGAGCCGCCAGCGGGGACACCAGTCTGACGAAAGGTCCAACGTCTACGAAGCATGGCTCGCAATGAACGAGGCTATGGCGGATGTCCTAAGGGATCGCCTCAAGAATGACAAGGGCGAGTGGCGACTTTTTCAGATCGCCTTCGTGATCGCGAACATCCCGGCCATGGCAAGTCGCATGCCGTCATTTATGGATAGATACGACCGTACAAGGGATGACACTGTCACGCTCCTTTACTTCGCGACCGGTGGTGGTAAGTCCGAGGCATTCTTTGGACTACTGGTCTTCTCACTGTTCCTAGATCGACTGCGTGGCAAGCATATCGGCATCACCGCCATGGTTCGTTATCCACTGCGTCTGCTGACGATCCAACAGGCGCAGCGATGCGCGAAGGTTCTCGCCAGAGCAGAACAGGTTAAGAAAAGACTAGGCATCGCTGGGGATCCATTCTCCATTGGGTTCTGGGTTGGCAGTGGCGGGTCGCCCAACCATCACAAGGCGCCCGGCATCTCGGACATACCGGATATCGACGACCAAGCCGCAGATGCTGAGACGGAACGAAGGCTGTTGGATCGGGAGGTCAACTACGAGCTACAGAAGGCTGCATGGAACAAGATCCCGAGCTGCCCTTTCTGCGGTAACGAGACCGTGCTACGAACTTTCTCGAGCCGCGGTGGCACACTGGCGCACGTTTGCTCAAACGCCGGATGCGACGCCAACTGTGAAGGCTATGCTCCGCTTCCATTCTACATTTGCGATACGGACATCTACGACCTCGCGCCTTCTGTGCTGCTGGGTACAGTCGACAAGCTTGCACTCATTGGTCAGTCTCCACGCACGCTGCGCCGCATCTATGCGATGTTCGGTGCAGCCCCTTGGTTCAATCCGGTCACGAACCGCTTGTACATCCCGAATGAGTCGCGGGAGTTCGAGGACGGCCCTGAATCGAGGGGATACGAGGGTATCTATCCTGCCTACCCGAATGGTAGGCACCTTTTCCACGACCCTTTTCCTAGCCTTCTCATTCAAGATGAGGCGCACTTGCTCGACGAATCCCTTGGGACATTTGCTGGACTTTTCGAGTCCGCACTGGACACGATCCTTGAGGAAATCGCCAAGCCGCTCCATGAGATTGTTGCCTTCGAGCCAGGTGGCCGAGTTCGTCGACGCGCGAAGGTTATCGCTGCGTCTGCGACGGTATCGGATCCGGATAGGCAACTGGAACATCTTTACCAGCGGCCCGTCCCAGCTATGCAATTCCCGTATCCGGGTGAAGAGCTCTACGAATCCTTCTACTCCCATCCTGCTGAGCCGGATGAGCCGGAGCGTGGTCGGATTGAGGATATCGAAGTGCGAGCGAAGTGTGCCCGTGTCTATGCAGGATTCATGACGAATGGTCGCGCGCACACCGCGACGACCGTTTCCGTTCTTTCGAACTTTCATACGGTCATAACGGAGTTCATCCAGTCATTGACTTCAGGAAACGAGGAGTTAATCGAAGCCGTGCGATCCAAGCTGATCGATGCGACTTCGGTATCCCAGCTGGAATGCTACCTTCGATCAGCTCTCACAAAAGCATCGGCATCCGAGCTTGCCACGTTGATTGATCTTCATCGGATTGCGCTGACCTATGTCACCAATAAGAAGGGTGGCGACCAGATCATGGCGGCTGAGTTCGAAGAGACCCGGAAGCGGCATGTTGAACGGAACTTGGTCATCAAGGATCTCCGCACCGACCTGATTACAGGCTCGGTGTCGCAAGGCGATATCCAGAAGACAGTGCAGGAAGCGCAATCCAGGCCGCAGCCCGGAAAGCCTCTGGATGACCTCGATGCTTCTCTTCGTTCGGTGATCGCGACATCGGCGGTATCCCATGGCGTGGACGTGGAGGAGTTCAACTCTATGTTCTTTGCCGGCCTGCCATCAGACATCGCAGAGTACATTCAGGCTTCATCGCGTGTCGGCCGTACCCACGTTGGTTTCGTTGTCCTGATTCCGACCCCCCAGCGGCGCCGGGACCGGTACGTCATTGAGGTCTTCGACAGCTACCATCGTTTCCTGGAGCGAATGGTGTCGCCAGCGGCGATCGATCGTTGGGCCGGGCGCGCCGTCGAGCGCGTGCTGCCGAGCTTCATTCAGGCCTATCTTGCGGGAGTCACCTACATTCGTGATGTTCTCACTGCGAGCCCTGCCGAAAAGCACAATGTGCGAGATCTTTCGTGGATTCCGAACATCGTTGCCCAATACAACGGCCAGACGACACGCGGGCCCTTGATTAGCGGTCTTTGCTCGTTCGTCGAGCGCGCAATTGGACTGGATAATGACGACTTCGCACCGGGAGGAAAGCAACACTACCAAGAGCTAATCCGGGAGCGGGTTGAGGCGATGTTGAGCGGTTGGGCGCGGGACATGCTTGGCGAGAGCCGTGGCCTTTGGGACTTTTTCAACTCTCAGGCAAGTGTCATGAAGCGACCCATGACGTCTCTGCGTGATGTCGATGAAGCGGGGTACATATCCTTTGGTCACCGCGATCTGGATGGTGGGCGCCGAATCGACGACCGCACAGTTCGTCGCGTCATGGGACTTATCCGCAGGGGCGTTGCCGAAGGCAGCGATCAAGGAAACTAAGCATGGCAAACAGATACAGCCGACGCGGTGGCGATGAAGTGCGGGAGCCGTCGGCTTCCAAGATGACGCGATCCCGTGGCCAATTGGGGACTGTGTACGCCCCGGGCGCCCTCTTCACGTTTGAAGGTGGTCTGGGCGCATGCTTGTCGCTTCCCGATCAGAGCCAAAATCCAACTCGTGCCGACATAGCCCCTGAAACGGGAATTCAGATTCACCTACGGCTGCGAGAGGTTTGGCAGAGCTGGTTCGCGCGGGCGATGCAGGGTGGGACTCCTGAACATCCCGTATTGCCGACGCAGTGCCTCGACGCTGCACTTTTGCGGGATGGCGTGTTCTTTGAGCCTCCGCCCGCACGGTTCGAACTCGTCGACCCGAGGGCAATGTGTTATGTGCCTGCCCCGATGGACTTCGTATGCAATACGTGCGGTAGGTTTCGAAAGTATGAAACGGTTCGGGAGGCTGCTGCCGACCTGGACCAGCTGAAGACGCAGAACTGCGACACGCGGTCGAATGAGCACAAGGGCAGATGCCGCTGGAGACAGTTGGATGTCATCTTTGTGCACTGGTCCGGGAACTGGGAGCCTCCGACTCCTGGGCGCTGGGAATGGAACGTGCATGAACAGAAGGTCTCCAAACCTTCGGGTACTTGTCCATTATGTCAAAGCCGGAAGTTCTACCTGATCGATAAGTCTCCCCGCATCGGTGAATGGGTCTTCGAATGTGAGAATGGACACAAGTACGGCGACAGCTGGCTCCAGAATGATCGGGTGACTACTGAGCTGCTGGGTGATGAGGCCAATCAACGACCGCCGCGCTGGCGCCGAATGGAACCGATCTCGTACCGCGCGACGCCTGCCTTCTATCCTCATTCCGAGCAGTTCATCGTGCTATCTGCGGATCAGCGCGACTTGCTTGAAATGCTTCAGGAAGGGAACGAGCCTGACCTTGCGGGATTCATTTCAGAACAGTTTGGTCTAGGAGCACGCCCACCCAACGATACTGAAGTCGTTGAAATCCTGCGACGGGCGGGACATTCCGATAGGGTTTCTCGTTACGGGCGCATGGAGGCGATGCGCAATTCACCAAATATCGCCAACACACCTATGGCTGAAGAGCTGTCCGTCCAGTTGCGTGAAATGGTTGCAGAATGGAGGGCAATTCCGGGCCTCGTGCCGATCCAGCACGAATCGCCGGCCTGGCTCGAGGCGCTGATCCGCCGGCGGACTGAGTTCGGCAGCCGTTATGACCCGTTGCGCCTGGCCGTAGAGCATGAAGCCCTTTCTCGGAGCAAAATCCACGCTACCAATCCGGTCGATGGACGATCTCCTTACGTGCGGTTCGCCCACCCCGACAAGGATCTTGCCCCAAGAACCCAGCCGGAACTCTCAGCTCAGCAAGCTCGAGCGTCGCAACTACTCGACATTATGGGAATCGCCGACATGGGGTTGATCCGGGAGTTCGATCTATGCCGGTTCACCCATGGCTTCACCCGAATGTCGACCGACCCGTTAATCGAGAAGTCCGATCAGCAGACGTTGATGCTACCGGTCCGCCTGAATCTCTTTCAGGAACTTGGGAACGGCAAGATACCAATCTATGTGGTCAGTCAAGCCAACGAAGCCATCTATGTTCGCCTCGATGCGGAGAAAGTCTATTCGTGGCTGCGATCGCTCGAGGTCACTGATCTCCCCGACTGGGATACATTCAGCGAAGCCAAGCTTGGCGCGCCCCTCCTCCAGAGCGCAGCGCCATTTGGAAAGTTCTTTTCGGACCTTACGCCAGGGCCAGCAAATGCCTATCGTTACGTCTATACGCTGCTGCACACCTATTCGCACAGCTTGATGAAAGCCATCGCGGAGTTTTCCGGCTTGGACCTAGGTAGCCTTGGCGAATATTTGTTTCCCGCCGATCTTGCTTTTGTTGTGTATCGCAATGGTACGACGATGGACCTGGGTAACCTGTCGGCACTCTGGAGAAATTACAACACGACGTTTCTAGAGCACTTGGTGTCAGTCAAGGCTCTGATGTGCGGTGCTGGCAGCCTATGTGACTCTTCAGGTGGTGCTTGTCCAAGCTGCATCGTCATTCCAGAGACTTCCTGCATTGCCGGAAATCAGCTGCTGTCGCGATCCGTGTTGGGTGGGGGACCTGCGCCAAGAGAGGATCACCTCAAGCACGGACTTGTCATCAATGGCTATCTGGGCGCCGCTTCGAGACACCACGTTGGCTGAGTTGCATTTCCTTCGCCTTGCATCGCATGCGTCGATCCTTTCCAGGGTTTTTGCTCTTGTGGGTAACCGTAGATGTAGATCTTCAACAGCGTGGCCGGGTGGTATCCCGGCCGACCCGTGGCCTGCGCGATGGCTCGGTCAAAGCCCAGCGCGGCAAGATCAAGGTTGTCGACGAAGACATCAACCACCCGCACGGGGTTGTCTTCCGTCACGTAATCGTCGAGGCGCTCGGGCAGCAAGGTGCTCTGCGAGCGGTCTTCACCTTCAACAAAACGTCCCATCGGCAACTCTCGTCGGCGCGGTGGAACAAGTTTATCGAATCAGAGGGTTTTCACACAGCCTCGGTCGCAAGCAGACGTTGATTATCGACCTGACTTCATAGCCGACCGACCTCAATGCACAGGGTGTTTCAGTTCCCACCAAACAGCCCACCAAGCACCCGCGTTAAACCTTCGGACCAGATTGGCGTTGATCTGAATTGGCTTTCCAGATGGCTCGCGTTCCCAGAAGTAACCGTGGTGTCACATGGACCAACCCAATACCTGGAATTGTCGCCAAAAGGCTCAAAGACAACGAATGCCTCGTCACGAACTTTAAAGACGAGCCTGTTGTCGCCATCGAAAACCCGCCTGACGTTGGTCACACCAGATGTTCGCCGAAGCAAACGGGCAAGCGACCCGGTCCACAAACCAGACGCATAAATTTCGAAGGCAAAAATCTCGCCATCGTTCCGCCGTAACGGAAAGGTTCTCATCCCGCCCCCTCCTCACAGATCAACGCTTCCGCCCTCTCTGGTGTCCGGTTCGAGCGCAGACGTTTCCCAAAGCATACCTTGATCCCTCAGCGTAGCCGCGTTCCACAGTGACAGCACGACTCGGGATAGAACGTCGGCAGATCGGATTCCGGGCATTTATTGCAAACTGGGCAGCGGTATTTCAGCGACGCGTAGAAGCCGGCTACAAAGGCAACGGCTAGGCTCCCGATGCCAACCCATGCTGGAAGAAGAGATGTCCTGAAAGCTAGGACCGCAAAGAGAAGCAGGAGCCCCGGAACAGCAGCGCCAATCCAAAGCCCGATGAGCCGCCGCACGCGGAAATGCGCAATTGGATTCCCGGTGACATTCATGTCCTCGTCTAACCCCCTTTTAGGCAACGTGTCGAGGATAGCAACGATTGTTCGGGCTGCTGGCAATGTCTATTTTGGGTGGCGGACACTATGGAATGCCCTTTTGAATGGGATGAGAGCCTTTGGTGCATCGATATAGTGCGGCCCCGACCTGTGGCAACAGCGACGATGCGTACTGCTTGGTGTCCGCCCACAACTTGATGTAGATCCTGTCGGCGTGCTTCGTCTCTCCAATGTAGACGTCATCCGCGCTAAAGCCATAAAGTCTTTCCGCGCCGGACGCGGGACTGGGGTATACAGTGACGAGCGACAGAGTTGAAGGCAGTTCCTTCGCTCCGATGGTGTACCACTGCTTGAAATCGCCCCCAAATTTGTCAGGTCCTGGGTGGCGGCTGATCTCATAGTTCAGCACCCGCCCATTTCTACGGATTGTTCCCCTGATTCCATCGATACCCACCTCAAAGGTGAATTTGTATTGGGACGGATCTCGAATGCATATCTGAAAGGACGGGCTGATGGCCTGAGGCTCATCAGCTGCGGTGCCGGTTACCGGCACAAGGGCGAGTAGGCATACAAAGCAGGCCTTCCGGACCATCAAGTTGTCTCCCGTCACAGACTAGCCGCCGATACTACAGGGCCTCCCAAGGGTCCGCTGTGGGTCCAGGCTGTGTGAAAACGCGGAGCTGCCATCAAGCATGTGCCTCCTACGCGAATTCTGGATAGCTTACCGAACGTCAGAGCTTCAGAACCGAATCTGCGCGCCCTGATTTGAGCAAATCTTGATCAGCTTCAAGCGCACATTTTCGTTTTCACACAGCCTCGGTCGAAAACGGACATTGTCGATCAACCGAGTTTTGTGTAGAGAAACGCGCAAACCGCGAGAACGCAAACTGCGAGTTGCACCTTACGCAGCAGCCTGTACCGGATAGCATTTGTAGTGATCTGGGTGTCGTTGAGGTGCTCGTAACTTCGCTCAGCTAACCACATTGATAAATCGGAGTACTCCGTAGAGGGCGTGTTGAAGCCCAAGGGTCTCGAACTGGTGTAGTCCCTGAACCTCGTAAAATACGTGGGCGTTGGGCTGCCCATGGCAACCCAAAGAAGCATGTCAATTTGCTTTAGACGCCCTACCAGACATCTTAGGCTGATCTGCATCGCGATGTACGTGATCAGTAAAACCACGCCCATCAAAATCAGTACGTAGTCCATCATGGTTTTCTCACTGCCTAAGCTTGGACCTGCACGTCTGCGTGTACCCGTTCACGCAACCTCATACCGGTCCGTTTCGGGTCAGAAACAGACGATCCAACGTCCGCGAGAAAATCCAGCCCTAATGAACGAATTCCCTAAGAGGACACAACTGTCTTTAGCACGGCTTTACCCCTTCGTTTCTCGGCCGTCCGGCTGCAAGGCGTCTTTCTGTGAACCCACGTATCAATTCGCAACATTCTGCAAAAACGTTGCGGAGGGCACGAAAAACAGTGTGCCGGTAACAGCCTTGCTGTGGTCCAGCAGGCGGTCGTAGTTGCCGGGCGGTCGGCCGACGAACATGTTGACGAGCATCTGTTCGATTCGGCTTGGGGATCGTGCATAGCCGATGAAATAGGTGCCGAACTCGCCTTTGCCGATGTCGCCGAACGGCATGTTGTCGCGCACGATTTCGAGCTGCTCGCCGTTTTCCACGATCGTCGTCAGGGCGTTGTGTGCGTAGGTTGGCTTTACCGCATCGTCCAGTTCGATGTCTGCAAGCTTGGTCCTGCCGATGATCTTCTCCTGCTGCTCCACGGGCAGTGCATTCCAGCTTTGCAGGTCGTGCAGATATTTCTGCACGACCACGTAGCTGCCGCCGGCAAAAGCCGGGTCTTCGTCGCCGATGATCGCGGCATCCAGCGCCGCCTGGTCCACCGGATTCTCTGTCCCGTCGACAAACCCGATCAGGTCGCGGTCATCGAAGTAGTTGAAACCATGTACTTCGTCGACGGTGGCGACGGCGTCACCGAGCCGGCACATGATCTGGGTAGCGAGTTCGAAGCACAGGTCCATGCGCGTGGCGCGCACGTGGAACAGGATGTCACCAGGTGTGGAGACGGCATGGTGCTGCCCCTGGACTTCGCGGAACGGATGCAAGTCCTTGGGTCTTGGCTGTCCGAAGAGCTGGCCCCAGGCATCGGAGCCAAAACCCATTACGCACGAGAGGCGCCCCCCAAGATCCCGAAAGCCCACGGCGCGCAGAAGTCCCGCCAGGTTGTCGCCACAAAGTGCCCGAACGGTTTCGCGGTGCTCGGGTTCTGGCTTTAATGTCAGGACAAGAAAGATGGCGGCGCGTGTGAGCTTCGCCACAACTGGCTGCGAAATTGCGGATGTCACACCTACCCCCACGCGTTGTTTGGGCTAGTTTAGTCACGATCCCGGTGCTTGGACAAAGAGATTGGGCCCCTTTGCCCTTCCTTTTTACGTGAGGATGTTCTTGTGTCGTGAGCGGACACTATTGGTTTGGGCCACTAATGGTAGTTTGCCGAATGCCCTTCGACTTCGCTGCGCTACGCTCAGGGCGAACGGTTCATACGGCGAACGGTTCATACATAGTGTTTGGGGGCCGGCTGATTGACGGCCGGTGTGGGGTGCAGAAACAACAACGGGCGCCGTAGCGCCCGTTGTCTCCCACATTTACAACACCGCGGCGATCAGATGCCGTAGTACATCTGGAACTCGATCGGGTGGGTGCTGGCGCGGTAGCGGGTGACTTCCTTCATCTTCACTTCGATGTAGGCGTCGATGAAGTCGTCGGTGAATACGCCACCGGCCTTGAGGAAGTCGCGGTCCTTGTCGAGTGCTTCCAGTGCCTGGTCGAGGCTGGAGCAGACCTGCGGGATGTTCTTCTCTTCTTCTGGCGGCAGGTCGTACAGATCCTTGTCGGCCGGTGCGCCCGGATCGATCTTGTTGATGATGCCGTCGAGGCCGGCCATCATCAACGCGGTGAACACCAGGTAGCCGGAGTTCATCGGGTCGGGGAAGCGCACCTCGATACGGCGGCCCTTCGGGCTGGCCACGTACGGGATGCGGCAGCTCGCCGAACGATTGCGTGCCGAGTAGGCCAGCATCACCGGCGCTTCATAGCCCGGCACCAGGCGCTTGTAGCTGTTGGTGGTCGAGTTGGCGAATGCGTTGATCGCCCGGGCGTGCTTGAAGATGCCGCCGATGTACCACAGCGCGAGCTGCGACAGGCCACCGTACAGATCACCGGCGAACAGGTTCTCGCCGTTCTTCGACAGCGACTGATGCACGTGCATGCCGCTGCCGTTGTCGCCGACGATCGGCTTGGGCATGAAGGTGGCGGTCTTGCCGTTCTGGTGCGCGACGTTCTTGATCACATACTTCATCGTGATCAGCTCGTCGGCCTTTTTCACCAGCGTATTGAACTTCACGCCGATCTCGCACTGGCCTGCGTTCGCCACTTCGTGGTGATGCACTTCCACTGTCTGGCCGAGCGACTCGAGCACCTTGCACATGTCGGCGCGCAGGTCGCCAAGCGAGTCGACCGGGCTGACCGGGAAGTAGCCACCCTTCACGCCCGGGCGATGGCCGGTGTTCTCGCCGTCGTACTTGTAGCGCGAGCTCCACGCCGCTTCCTGCGAGCCGATCTCGTAGAACACGCGGCCCATGTCGTTCTGCCAGCGCACCGAGTCGAAGATGAAGAACTCGGGCTCCGGGCCGAAGAACGCCGTGTCGGCGATGCCGGTGGATTTCAGGAACGCTTCGCCGCGCTTGGCGATCGAGCGCGGGTCGCGGCCGTAGGCCTGCATGGTCGACGGCTCGAGCACGTCGCAATGCAGGATCAGCTGGGTGTGCGAGCTGAAGGGATCGAGATGGGCTGTTTCCGGATCCGGCATCAGCACCATGTCGGACTCGTTGATGCCCTTCCAGCCGGTGATCGAGGAACCGTCGAACATCTTGCCGTCCTCGAACGTCGACTCGTCGATCGCATGGGCCGGGAAGGTGACGTGGTGATGCACGCCGAGCATGTCGGCAAAGCGGAAGTCGACGAATTCGACCTCGTGTTCCTGGATCAGATCGAGCACTTTATGAGCGGACATCGGGGGAGCCTCGGGAGTGGAAGGAATGACCGTTTATAGCAAAGCCTGTGCCATGGCATGAAACCGTGGTGGCACAAGCGCTGACGGGCGCGACGACGGTTGCGAACGCCAAAGGTAGCACCAATGCCGACAGAATTTCGATGCTATTTGCACTGCAATGGTGCATATCGATGCACCTTTGTCGTCGCTGCGACACGCCATTGAGTGGCCATCTTCTGTTCCTGCAAAGCCCTTATCGACCCAACCAGAAATAGCTCGAACGCATGCCCTTCGACTCCGCTGCGCTACGCTCAGGACGAACGGTTCAAACCTGGTATCTGCGGACCAGATCAATAAGCTATGCCAAATTCTTGCCGGGCAGCCAGCTCGGCGCACACCCCACCATCAGGATCTGACCTGTGACCAACCTGCTCCATGTCATCCTGCTCGGCATCATCGAAGGCATCACCGAGTTTCTGCCGATTTCCAGCACCGGTCACTTGCTCATTGCCGAGAAATTCGGCCTCGGCGAGCGCTCGGATCTGTTCAACGTGGGGATCCAGGCCGGCGCGATTCTCGCCATCACGCTGATCTACTGGGGCCGCATCTGGGAGCTGCTCACGCAGTGGCGCGTGCCGGCCAATCGCGATTACCTGTTCAAGCTGATGGTGGCGTTCCTGATTACCTGCGTACTCGGGTTGGTCGTCACCCACTACGGCTTCAAACTGCCAGAAACGGTGACGCCGATTGCGTGGGCGCTGTTGATTGGCGGCTTCTGGATCATCGCTGCCGAGCAGCTTGCTGCACGCCAGGTGGATCGCACCCAAGTCACCTGGCGGGTGGCGATCCTGGTTGGTATCGCGCAGATCGTGGCGGGCATTTTTCCCGGCACCTCGCGCTCAGGCGCGACGATCTTCACTGCCATGCTGGCGGGCACCAGCAATCGCGCCGCTGCGACTGAGTTCGCGTTCCTGGTCGGCATTCCGACGATGTACGCAGCTACCGGCTACGAATTGCTCAAGGTGCTGAAGAACGGTGGCGCCGCGCACGAAGACTGGAACGCGCTGATCGTCGGCTTCGTGGTCTCGCTGATCGTCGGTTTCATCGCGGTGAAGTGGCTGCTTGGCTACATCCGTACGCATCGCTTCACCGCATTCGCGGTTTATCGCATCGTGCTCGGTATTGCGCTGTTGTTGCTGGTACCGGCCGGCGCATAAGGGGATCTTGAATAACGGGTTATCCGGCTCGTTATTCCTGCTAAGGCACCTGTTATCCCAGCTCGTCATTCCTGCGAAGGCAGGAACCCAGCGCCCCTGTTCTTCCATAACCTGAGAGCGCTGGGTCCCTGCCTTCGCAGGGACGACGAGCAAAAAAAGCGGAGGGTTTTCGAGGCTTCCATAGGTGCCCGCATGACCCGCATGGCTCGCGTGTCCTGCAGGGACTTACGCCGCCGCAGCCTCACGCTCACCCCGCTCACCCCGCTCACCCCGCTCGGCCTTTTCGGCGTTGACGCGCGCGGTGACACGGCACTGCGGTTCGCTGGTGCGCTGGAATAGCTCGCTCACCCATTCGATAAACGCCTGCACCCGTGCCGACAGATGGCGCTTCTGCGGATAGACGATCCATAGCGGTGAGCCGGTGGAGATCGTCTCGGTCATGACGATTTCCAGCTGGCCCTTGGCCAGCGCGCTGGCGGCAAGGCAATGCGGGATCTGGATGATGCCCAGTCCGGCCACCGCGGCCTGGATCACCGACTCGGCATCGTTGATCAGCATGTGCGCCTCGATGTCCAGATCGACCCGCCCGCTCGGTGTATCGAACTGCCATTGATAGGGCTTGCCGGTACTCGGAAAAACGTAGTTGATGCAGCGGTGCTGCTTCAGGTCGTCGATGTTGTGCGGGGCGCCATGCTTGCGCAGATAAGCGGGTGCGGCGCACAACACATTGTTGAAGTACCCGAGCTTGCGCGCGATCAGGTTGGAATCTTCCAGTTCACCCATGCGGATGGCGCAGTCGTAACCTTCTTCGTTGAGATCGAAGTGGTAATCGCACATCGCCAGGTCCAGCCGGATATCTGGATAGCGCATTTCGAATTCCGCCAGGTTGGGGATCAGGGCGGCGCGGCCGATCGCGGAGTGTGCAGCCACCCGTAACCTGCCGACAGGATGGCTGCGGGCATGTCCCAACGCCTCGGTGGCTTCCGTGAGATCGCTAAGGATCTCCTTGCAACGTGCATAGAACAAGGCCCCATCGTCGGTTAAACGCAGCGATCGGGTCGAACGGAACAACAGTCGCGCACCGAGCTGGGTTTCCAGTCGGGCTACCGCGCGGCTGACGCCGGAGGGGGTCATCTCCAGCTGGGCGGCGGCGGCGGCGAAGCTCTTGGCTTCGACCACGCGAACGAAGGTCGAAATTGCGGAAAAGTCTTCCATAGCTTCACTTCCTGGTCGATTCGTGACTGCGGCTCACGAGTGTAATGCGCAAGAACCGGATTTTCTATACCCAATAGTTCACCTATTCTCCCGGTCCTTCGCCGGGGATGTGCGCCCGGCAACCAAGGTTCTGGGAGCGCGACATGAAAAAACAATGGATGCTGGCCACGCTGGTCACCACTGCGATATTGGGCAGCTGGGTTCTTTTGCATGGCAGCAACACCCATGCGCAGACCGCCGCCGGGGGCGCACCGCCGGACGTGACGGTGGCCCAGGCGCTGACCCGCCAGGTCAGCGACAGCGCCGAATTCACCGGCCGGCTGCAAGCGGTCGACACCGTGCAGGTACAACCGCGGGTAGGCGGTTTCGTTGAGTCGGTGCATTTCCAGGAAGGCGCGCTGGTCCATAAGGACGACGTGCTGTTCCAGCTCGATCCGCGCCCGTATCAAGCCGAGGTCGATCGGCTCAGCGCGAACCAGGCGCAGGCCCAGGCCGCGTTGAATCTGGCCATAACCAATCAGCGACGCGCGGTGATGCTGCTCGCCCAGCACGCCGTGGCACAACAGGATGCCGACAGTCAGGACACCGCCGAGCAGAGTGCACGTGCGCAACTGGCCGCCAGCACGGCTGCGCTGGCTTCCGCCCGGCTCAACCTGGATTTCACCCAGGTACGTTCGCCGATTGACGGCCGCGTCAGCAATTTCCGCATCACGCCCGGCAACCTGGTCACCAGCAGCGACGTGTTGACCAGCGTGGTCACGGTGAACCCGGTCTATGTCTACTTCGACGTGGACGAGGAGACCTGGCTCAAGCTCGACCATCTGCGCGCAAGCGCGGCCCTGGGCGGCCATGACGCGCGGATCGAAGCAACCATGGGACTGGCCGACGAATCGGGTTTTCCGCATGAAGGTCGCCTCGACTTCGTCGACAACCAGCTGCACATCGATTCGGGCACGATGCGCCTGCGCGCGGTGTTCGATAACCACGATGGCCTCTACACACCGGGCCTGTATGCCCGCGTGCAACTGCAGAGCGGCCAGACTCGCCCGCGTCTGCTGGTGGACGATCGCGCGATCGGCACCGATCTCGGCAACCAGTTCGTCTATGTGGTCGACAAGGATCACAAAGTGCAATACCGCAAGGTCGCCACCGGCCCGCTGTTCGCCGGACTGCGGGTGATCGACAG
>Ga0302232_10000702_pt1 | contig 24435 bp, 19 predicted proteins | sample II_Palsa_N2_3_FD_193575 | JGI IMG/M metagenome (GOLD analysis project Ga0302232, IMG submission 193575) | Peat permafrost microbial communities from Stordalen Mire near Abisko, Sweden - II_Palsa_N2_3 | ecosystem: Environmental > Terrestrial > Soil > Palsa > Peat permafrost | place: Sweden...
CGACCAGGCCGAAGCCATTGCCCTTGTAGAACCACTCCGGCTGGCTGCCGACTTCGCCAGCCGCTGGCTTGCCGCCCTCGACGCCTTCAAGAAATATGCGCATCGAATCCGTCTGCTTTTCGGCGGCGGCCGCCTCGCGATGCATCTTGTCACGCCCTTCGGCGGAACCCAGATGGGTGAGGCCGGTGCCGGTCATGAACAGATGCGCTGCGTCCGGGTGATCGATCGGCGCGAGTAGCCGGCCAGCCGCTAGTTCAGCGGCGATATCGACCGGTTCCCCGAAACCACACGCCGCCACCGCGCCAGCCAGATCCGTGCCCATGGCAATCGCCTTGTTCGCCAGCGACCGCACGCTGTCGACGCCGAGCACGAAGGCGTCGCCGTGACTGCTGGCGGCGATCACGGAGCGCGTGCCATCCGCGGCACGATGTTGCAAAAGACGCAGTGTCATGATGTTTCTCTCTTCAAGGGAAGGTCGCGCTCACTGATAGCTGGCGCGCGCGGACATGGAGTGCGGATGGCGGCAATCAACTGCTCGGAATGCCGTCAAGCAATCGCGGCAAGCCAGCATCGTCACGCAGCACGGCAGGCAGCAATCGGGGCGCGAAGTTCTGATACGCAACCGGCCGCAGAAAGCGCTCGATGGCGAGACTGCCAACCGATGTGGAACGCCCATCGGAAGTGGCCGGGTACGGGCCACCGTGCACCATCGCATGGGTGACGTCGACACCCGTTGGCCAGCCGTTGACGACGATGCGCCCACTCTTGCGCTCCAGCAGCGGGAGCAGCCTTGCCGCCATTTCGGTGTCACCATCATCCATCTGCAGCGTCGTTGTCAGCTGTCCCTCCGCAGCGAGCATGACCGCGCGCAGTTCCGCCTCGTCAGCACAGCGAACCAGCAATGACGACGCGCCGAATATTTCATGCCCAAGCGCCTTGTCGCTCAAAAATGCCTTGCCGCTGGTCGAAAAGAACGTGGCGCGTCCGGCGCTGGCAGCTTCGCCAACAGGACCCTGCGCTACGGTTGCCACCGTGTCATTGTGCTGAAGCGTGTCGATGGATTTTTCATAGGCGGCGTGGATCGCGCCGGTCAACATCGTCTGCGCACCGGCTACGGAAATGGCTTCGGCAGCCGCCGATACGAAGGCATCAAGTCCGTCGCTTTCGATCGCCAGCAACAGGCCCGGATTGGTACAAAATTGCCCGGCGCCCATCGTCAGTGAACCGACAAATGCAGCGCCAAGAGCAGTCCCGCGTGCATGTAGTGCTTCCGGCAACAGCAGCACGGGATTGATGCTCGACATCTCTGCGAACACCGGAATGGGGACCTCGCGCGCCTGGGCCAGTTTGACCAATGCCAACCCACCTGCACGCGATCCAGTGAAGCCGACCGCGGCGATCGCGGGATTTTTGACCAGTTCAGTGCCTAGTTCGATACCCGGGCCTGTGAGATGCGAAAACACACCCGCCGGCAATCCGCACGCCTTCACTGCGGCGTGAATGGCACCGGCTACCAGTGCGCCCGTGGTCGGATGTGCCGGATGGCCTTTAACGACAACGGTGCAGCCCGCAGCAAGCGCCGACGCGGTGTCTCCGCCTGCCGTTGAAAAGGCCAGCGGAAAATTCGACGCACCAAACACGGCAACCGGCCCGAGCGGAATCATCCGCAAGCGCAGATCGGTTTTCGCCGGAGGTGTCGTGGCTGCCGCGACTGGATCAGCGCGCAAACCCATCCAATCGCCGCGCCTCAGCACACTGGCAAACAGCTTGAGCTGCGTTATGGTGCGTCCGCGCTCGCCTTCCAGGCGCGGACGTGGAAGGCCACTTTCCCGCATGGCAGCGACAATCAGATCGTCGCCCAATGCCAGTATTTCGGCGCCAATACGCTCGAGAAAAACGGCCCTGGCGTCGGCATCAATCGCGCGGTAGATGTCGAACGCGGCCTCAGCTGCCGCACAAGCAGCGTTGACCTCGTCGATACCGTCCGTTTCGAGAGCCGGACCAAAAGGCTGGCCGGTAGCGGCATCTATCGAGCGAAACTCAGCTTTAGTGGCACCGGTCAATTTGGTCTTGTCGTCGTTCAACATCATGCTTCACCGCAATTAATTACTCAGACAAATAGGTTAAGGCGCATATACTGGTTTTGCAATGCCGGCGGCTTTCCTGAGACCCTCGCCGGCAAGCACTGACTGTTACCAAGGGATGAAGCTCTTGAGCAAAACAACCACGCCAGCAGAACCCATCGCGCGTGTCCGCGAGCCGCGCGGAACGGGTCGGCGCCTGTACGGTGCCATTGCCCACAAGCTGGGAGCCGCAATCCTTGCTGGCGAATATCTTCCGGGTGACGTGCTCTCCGGCGAGGTCGTTTTTTCCGAATTGCTGGACGTGTCGCGCAGTGCATACCGCGAGGCTATCCAGGTGCTTAGCGCCAAAGGACTGGTCGAAAGTCGCCCCAAGGCGGGCACGCGCGTACTCCCACGAAACCGGTGGAACCTGCTGGACCCGGAAGTGTTGGGATGGGCATTTGCAGGGCAACCCGATATGGCCTTCGTTCGCAGTCTGTTCGAACTGCGTGCCATCGTTGAGCCAGCCGCTGCAGCGCTTGCAGCAGAGCGCCGTGACAAAGCCGCACTCAAGAGCATGCGTGACGCACTCGCCGGCATGACCCGGCACACGCTCGCCAGCGAAGCGGGCCGCGAGGCTGACCGGGATTTTCACAACGCCATTCTGCACGCCACCGGCAACGATGCGCTGATCGTGCTCAGCGCAAGCGTGTGCGCCGCAGTAACCTGGACAACGCAGTTCAAGCAGCGCCAGCGAACACTGCCGCGCAACGCCATTCCAGATCATCGTCGGGTGCTCGATGCGATTGCCGCCAGCGACCCGCCCGCCGCCAGCGAGGCGATGCGGGTGCTGGTGGAACTGGCGCTGGAAGATACGCGCCAGTCGATGCAGCCCTAGCCTTCTTCGAAACAAAACCTGCTTTTCAGCGACCGCCGGTGCGACGCTTGTTGTAGACGTCGAATGCCACAGCAGCCAGCAGCACGAGTCCCTTGATCAAGGACTGGTATTCCGTGCCGACGCCGAGAATCGACATGCCGTTGTTGAGCAGTCCGATGATGAGTCCACCGACGATGGCTCCTGTGACGGTACCGATGCCTCCGGTGACAGCGGCACCACCAATGAATACGGCAGCGATCGCGTCGAGCTCGAAGCCGGATCCCGCGCTCGGGCTCGCGAGGTTCAGCTGTGCAGTGAAAACAAGCCCGGCGAGAGCTGAGATCACGCCCATGTTCACGAACAACAGAAAGGTGACCCGCTTGGTCTTCACACCAGAGAGCGCCGCGGCGTTGAGGTTTCCACCGATGGCGTAGACGTGGCGCCCGAAGACAGACCGCGCCATGACTGCCGCATAGACGACGATGAGCGCACCGAGAATCACAAGAACGATCGGGGTTCCGTTGTAGCTCGCAAGCAAAAAAGCCATGTAAAGGATCAGGAAGACAGCGAAGGCCAGCTTGAGGATGAAGTACCAGAGCGGCTCGGACTCCAGCCCGTAGGTGTGGCGCACCGAGCGCTGACGCAGCGAGCCGAAGAGCAGCACGATCGACGCTACAGCGCCGAGAATGAGCGTAAGCGGCTCGTAGCCACTCGTTCCGAAGCTCGGCAGAAAGCCGGATCCAAGCCGACGGAAGGCTTCCGGGAAAGGCGAGATCTGCTGGTTCTGCAATGCTATCTGCGCTGCTCCGCGAAACACGAGCATGCCGGCCAGAGTGACGATGAAAGCCGGGATCCGGAAGTACGCAATCCAGAATCCCTGCCAGGCCCCGACGAGCGCACCGAGGATCAGACAAAGCACGATCGCGATCGGCCACGCAATGTGCCATTCGGTAATCATGACCCCGGCCATCGCTCCAACGAACGCCACGACCGAACCGACGGAGAGATCGATGTGACCGGCAATGATCACCATCACCATGCCGATTGCAAGGATCAGGATGTAGCTGTTCTGGATGACGAGGTTCGATACGTTGATCGGGCGAAGCGTGATGCCGTGGGTTGTGATCTGAAAAAACAGCACAATCGCGATCAGAGCGAGAAACAGACCGACCTGACGAAGCTGACCGGTGAGATAGCCCAGTGCCTTCCTCGCCTCGCTGACTGGTTTCGTCAATTCATTAGACGTGGTCACTGGTGGAGTTCTCCCGTTCTTTAGTCATGTGCTGCATTAGGAATTCGGCGGTCGCTTGCGCGCGCGGAACATCCGCCGTGATGCGACCCTCAGCGAGGGTGTAGATGCGGTCGCAGACGCCGAGAAGCTCCGGGAGCTCCGACGAAATCATGATCACACCTTTGCCCTCATCGGCGAGTCGATTGATGATGGTGTAAATCTCGTACTTGGCGCCGACGTCGATACCACGCGTCGGCTCGTCGAGGATAAGCACATCGGGGTCGGCGTACATCCACTTGGACAGCACGACTTTCTGCTGGTTTCCGCCCGAGAGCTTTCCGGTGATCGAGTCGACACTCGGCGCCTTGATGTTCAAGCTCTTGAGATATTTGCCGGCAACGGTCGCTTCCTTGTGGCCGTCGACAAAACCGAACATTCCCGCGAGCTTGCCAAGCGCCGAACCCGAGGTGTTGCGGGTGATGTCATCAATGAGATTCAGCCCGTAGCGCTTGCGGTCTTCCGTCGCATAGGCAATGCCATGCCGGATCGCCTTCGGCACGGTGCTGGTATCGATTTCGACGCCGCGCTTGAAGACCTTTCCACTGATCTTCACACCGTAGCTCTTGCCAAAAATGCTCATCGCGAGCTCGGTACGCCCTGCCCCCATCAGTCCAGCAATGCCGACGATTTCGCCTGCGCGAACGGAGATACTGGCGTTAGTGACGATCTGACGCGACACGTCAATCGGGTGGAACACGTTCCAGTGTTCGACGCGCAACAACTCCTCGCCGATCGTCGGGGTGTGGTCCGGGTACCTGCTTTCAAGGTCGCGCCCGACCATGCCCTTGATGATCCGCTCTTCGGTAATTTCGTCCGCGTGCATGTCGAGGGTCTCGATCGTGCGTCCATCGCGGATGATCGTTACCTCGTCGGCGATTGCCTTTATCTCATTCAATTTGTGGCTAATGATGATCGACGTAATGCCCTGGTTCTGAAGCTGCTTGATCAGGCCGAGCAAATGCGCCGAGTCTTCGTCGTTCAGAGCCGCCGTCGGCTCATCGAGAATGAGCAGCTTCACGCGCTTCGACAGCGCCTTCGCGATTTCGACGAGCTGCTGCTTGCCAACACCGATGTCGGTGATCTTGGTGATCGGATTGTCTTTGAGGCCCACCCGGGCGAGGAGTTTGGCCGCCTCAAGATTGGTCTTGTTCCAGTCGATCCAGCCATTCGTCTGCTGCTCATTGCCGAGAAAGATGTTCTCGGCAATGGAGAGATAAGGACTGAGCGCAAGTTCCTGGTGGATGATGACGACGCCAGCGGCCTCGGAATCATTGATGCTCTTGAAATCGACCGATGCATCTTCGAACACGATCTGGCCGTCGAAGCTGCCCGCGGGATACACACCGCTGAGTACCTTCATCAGGGTTGATTTACCCGCGCCATTCTCACCGCAGATGGCATGGACATGGCCGCGTTTGACGCCGAGTGAGACGTTTTGCAACGCCTTGACGCCGGGAAACGTCTTCGTGATGCCTTGCATCTCGAGAATATTGGTTGTCACGTTTTCTGCTTCTTCCGTAAATAGAAGAGGGGAAATAGAACGGCGCTGGTGGCGGGCATCCGCCACCAGCGCCAATCCTTGAGCGATACTTACTGGAGCTGCGACGGAGTGTAGTAACCGCTGTCGATGAGCACCTTCTGGTAGTTCGCCTTCGTGACCACGGTCGGCTGGAACAGGTACGTCGGAACGGTGATGACCTTGTTGTTGTAGGTCTTGTCGTCGTTCGTCTCCGGCTTCTTGCCAGTCAGGATATCGTTGGCCATCACAGCGGCCTGGTCGGCGAGCTTGCGCGTGTCCTTGTAAATGGTCGAGTACTGCTGGCCGGCTATGATCGACTTGACCGACGCTGCCTCAGCGTCCTGTCCGGTGATGACCGGAAGCGGCTTTGCGGACGTGCCGTAACCTGCGCCTTGCAGAGCAGAGATGATGCCGATCGACAAGCCGTCGTACGGAGAGAGGACGCCATCGACGTTGGCACCGTCCGAATAGGACTTCGCGATCAGGTTCTGCATGCGAGCCTTGGCGGTTGCCGGGTCCCACTGCAGCGTTGCGACCTGGGTGAAACCGGTCTGGCCACTCTTGACGACGATGGATCCATCGGCAATATACGGCTTGAGGGTATCGATCGCACCATTGAAGAAGAACGTGGCGTTGTTGTCATCCGGGCTGCCGGCGAACAGCTCGACGTTGAGCGGACCTTTTTTGTCGGTCCTCTTGCCGTCTGCATCGACGAGTCCCAAGCCGGTCAGCAGGCTGGTCGCCTGGTCAACGCCGACTTTGTAGTTGTCGAACGAGACATAGTAGTTGACGTTCTTGCTGCCGGTGAGCAGACGATCATAGGAGATGACCTGGATGCCAGCCTTCGCCGCGGCATCGAGCTGGTCGCTGAGCGAGCCACCGTCGATCGACGCGACAATCAGGATCTTCGCACCCTTGGTGATCATGTTGCTCACCTGAAGCACCTGCTGCGGAATCTTGTTGTCGGCGTACTCGAGGTCGACTTTATAGCCGAGCTTTTCGAGGTCGGCCTTGACGGCGTCGCCATCCTTGATCCAGCGCTCGGAAACCTTGGTCGGCATGGCTACTCCGACCAGGGCTCCCTTGTTATCGGATGATCCGGCCGTTGTGTCCGTACCACCGCGTCCGCCGGAGCAGGCTGCGAGCGAGAACGCGAGTCCCATCGTTGCGATGCCGGTAAGTAATTTGTGTGCCTTCACTGTGGGTCACCTTTCAGTTGATTTCTGGACACTTCATCGATGTGATGCTGGTGGATCCGCGTTGTCCGGGTACGAACCCACTGCCGCCATCTTGGGCACAGGCGGCCAGTTTTTGAATGACTATTTAGAGCCGAGCTGCAAGCCGGTAGTGTGCTGATAAGTTCGTCCAGACTCGGGTCCTGCAGCTTTTCAACGTCGCACCTTAAATACTGTGGCAGGGCATTGCACGTAGAGATTGAGATCGCTTTTCGATCAAGGTCGATGACTGGGGGAAATCCTTTACTGCAGCGAGCATCATCGTTTATCTTGTCTGAGTAATAGACTATCGATGCAACCAACGTGCGTCAACGACCGCCTCTCGAACTGACAGCCATGGATATGAGCACGCTGCTTAAGATCAACCCTGCAGGTGTTTTCACCGCACCGCTCCTGCCTATTGGACACGTTTTAGCGGCTGAAGCAAGTCGCGCCGCAGCAGGCCAGCTGAGGGACGGCAATAACGTCGATGCAATTACACAGAGTAATTCTCACGGCATAAGGGCGAGAATTCTCGCGTACGGCATATCGACAAGCACAGCCGTGTCTACCGGATGGATGGTGCGTCGCGCTGGAGCCGCAGAAATTTCCCGATGAACCGAACGAGCGCCGTTTTGTCTCGCTGCGCGCCGATTCCGGCAAGCCATGCGTGCACGTCATGATTTACCGCCTTTCCATGTTTCCCAAAGGAATCCCCAACTCGCCATGACACATTCCGCCCAACCCAAGTTGCGTTCGCGCGCATGGTTCGACAACCCCGACAATATCGACATGACCGCGCTCTATCTGGAGCGGTATCTCAACTTCGGTCTTTCGCTGGAAGAGCTGCGTTCGGGCAAGCCGATCATCGGCATTGCCCAGACTGGCAGCGATCTTTCGCCATGCAATCGTCACCACCTGGTACTTGCCGAACGCGTGCGCGACGGCATCCGCGAAGCGGGCGGGATACCGCTGGAATTTCCGGTGCATCCGATCCAGGAAACGGGCAAGCGCCCTACCGCCGGCCTCGACCGCAACCTTGCCTATCTGTCCCTGGTAGAGGTGCTGTACGGCTATCCTCTCGATGGCGTGGTACTGACCATCGGCTGCGACAAGACCACGCCAGCGTGCCTGATGGCGGCGGCCACAGTGAATATCCCTGCGATCGCCCTTTCGGTCGGGCCGATGCTCAATGGCTGGCACAAGGGCGAACGGACGGGCTCGGGCACCATCGTGTGGAAAGCACGCGAGCTGTTGGCAACCGGAGCCATCGACGAGGATGGCTTCATCAAACTGGTCGCCTCGTCCGCGCCGTCGACCGGTTACTGCAACACGATGGGCACGGCAACCACGATGAACAGCCTGGCCGAGGCGCTTGGCATGCAACTACCCGGATCAGCGGCGATCCCTGCGCCGTATCGCGACAGGCAGGAGATTGCTTACTACACCGGCAAACGTATCGTCGCGATGGTCGCCGAGGATTTGAAGCCCTCGGACATCCTTACCCGCGAGGCGTTCCTTAATGCCATCGTGGTCAACTCCGCCATCGGAGGATCAACCAACGCGCCGATTCATCTGGCGGCAATCGCGCGCCACATCGGCGTTGATCTGAAGATCGACGACTGGCAGACGCACGGCCACAAGGTGCCGCTGATGGTGAATCTGCAGCCGGCCGGCGAATATCTCGGCGAGGATTTCTATCACGCTGGTGGCGTACCGGCTGTGGTGTCGGAACTGCTGAAGCAGGGCCTGATTCACGAGGATGCCATGACGGCGAACGGCAAATCGATTGGCGATAATTGCCGCGATGCGACCATCGAAGACGAGCGCGTCATCCGTCCGTTTGCCGACCCGTTGAAAGAGGACGCTGGCTTTATCGTGCTGCGCGGCAACCTGTTTGACAGCGCAATCATGAAGACCAGCGTCATCAGCCCGCAGTTTCGCGAACGTTATCTCAGCAACCCGGATGATCCCGAAGCGTTCGAGGGCCCGGCGGTCGTATTTGACGGCCCGGAAGATTACCACCACCGCATCGACGATCCCGCGCTCGGCATCACCACCGACACCCTGCTTTTCATGCGCGGAGCGGGGCCGGTGGGATACCCGGGCTCGGCCGAAGTGGTGAACATGCGTCCGCCCAACTATCTCATTCGCGAAGGTGTGCACGCCCTGCCCTGCATCGGCGACGGCCGCCAGTCGGGCACCTCGGGATCGCCTTCCATCCTAAACGCCAGCCCGGAGGCGGCGGTAATGGGCGGCCTAGCGCTAATCCGCACCGGCGATCGCGTTCGCATCGACCTCGGCAAGGGCACCGCCAACGTGCTGATCAGCGATGAGGAGCTTGCCGAACGGCGGCGCGCACTTACCGAAGCGGGCGGCTATGCCTACCCTGCTTCGCAAACGCCGTGGCAGGAAATCCAGCGCAAGATCGTCGGTCAGATGGAAACCGGCGCCATTCTCGAAGGCGCTGAAAACTATCAGCAGATCGCGCAAACGAAGGGACTGCCGCGGGATAGTCATTGACGGTCACTGGCGCATCGGCGTGCTTCAAGGTGGATGAGATGGTCAGTCCAAGGACATCGGTTACGTTGATTCTCGTCGGAAACACTCAAGAAAAATCGGCAAATTTTGAGTGGAGTGGCCTGCTTGCAGGCCACTCCACTCCAAAACAGTCAGGCCAGAGCATCGCTATGCACGCCGCGTACCGCGCGACCGGATGGGTCCGCTGCGTTGGCAAATGCCGGATCCCATGCCAGTGCTGCCGGCGATGAGCACGCAATAGATTTGCCACCTGGCACCGTGGCCGCGCACGCCTCGCCCGGAAAGTGCTGCTCGAAAATGCGTCGATAGAAATAGGCTTCCTTGGTTGCCGGCGTGTTGAATGGATAACGCGCGGCGGCCGCAGCAAATTCGCGGTCGGTGACAGCCTGTTCTGCCTGCGCTTTCAGACCATCGATCCAGCCGTAGCCAACACCATCGCTGAACTGCTCTTTTTGGCGCCACAGGATCTGATCCGGTAGCGCGCCGTCGAATGCTTCGCGCAGTATTGATTTCTCGATCTTGCGTTTACTGTCGCCAGTCTTGTCTACCATTTTGTGTTTCGCGTCCATGCCCATCGCCACGTCGATGAATTCGAGATCGAGAAACGGCACGCGCGCCTCCACGCCCCAGGCCATCATCGCCTTGTTGGCACGCAGGCAGTCGTAGCTGTGCAGCGCGTCGATCTTGCGCACGGTTTCTTCGTGGAACGCCTCGGCCGACGGCGCCTTGTGGAAATACAGATAGCCGCCGAACAGCTCGTCCGAGCCCTCGCCCGACAGCACCATCTTCACGCCCATCGCCTTGATGCGCCGCGCCAGCAAATACATCGGCGTAGCGGCGCGAATCGTGGTGACGTCATAGGTTTCGATATGGCGAATGACTTCGGGCAAGGCGTCCAGCCCTTCCCAGAAGGTGTAGACGAAACCGTGATGCACGGTGCCCAGCGCATCGGCGGCAATTTGCGCGGCGGCGAGATCGGGCGAGCCTTCCAGACCGATCGCGAACGAATGCAGCCGCGGCCACCAGGCTTCGCTGCGATCTTCATCCTCGATGCGTTCGCGTGCGAAACGTGCGGCGCAGGCAGCGACCAGCGAAGAGTCGAGGCCACCGGATAGCAGCACGCCATAAGGTACGTCGGTCATCAGCTGGCGATGCACAGCCTGCTCGAAGGCGAGTTTCAAATCCGCCGGTTCCACCGACGCGCCCTGCGTATGCGCGTAGTCGCGCCACGGCTTGACATAGTACTGGCGCAGCTCACCGCTGGCGCTGTCGTAGATATGCCCAGGCGGAAACGCCGTGACATCCGCGCACAGGCCAACCAGCGATTTCATTTCCGACGCCACGCACAGGCGTCCGTGCGTATCGTGGCCCCAGTACAGCGGGCATACGCCGATCGGGTCGCGTGCGATCAGGTAGCGCTGCGCTTCACCATCCCACAGGGCAAAGGCGAAGATGCCGTTGAGCCTGTTGACGAAATCAGTATCACCATCGCGATACATCGCGCTGATGACTTCGCAATCGGAGCCGGTAGTGAAGTCGTAATCGCTGCCGGCACGCAGTTCGCGATGGTTGTAGATTTCGCCGTTGACCGCCAGCGCCAGCGCACCATCGCGCGAACGCAGCGGCTGCGCACCGCTGGCCGGATCGACGATGGCGAGGCGTTCGTGCACAAGAATCGCGCCGGCGTCGACAAACACGCCGCTCCAGTCCGGTCCGCGATGGCGCTGCCGCTGCGACAGCTCCAGCGCCTGTCGACGCAACTGCGCCAGATCATCGCCTGGTTGTAGATCAAACATTCCGAAAATCGAACACATCGCATTTCACCTTTGTCTTGTCTGATTGATCTTTCCGATTACCAACCGGGATGGCCCGGCGATTTATTACTGCGTTTCGGCATACGGCCATCCGTGGTGCTGGCCGGAAATTGCTCCTGCATTTCCGGCATACCGGCCATCCATGGTCATAAACGAAGAAGGCCCGCACTGGGCGGGCCTTCTTCGCGTGTCTTTCGTGGAATCCGAACTACGCGAGGGCCCGCCAACGGCTGACGTTATTATTCGCGTTGTTATTGGTGTTGCCCGCAAGCACGACCGACTGCGCGACGAGCGCAGCGGTGGTCGAAAAATAGGCGGTGACTAAAGTCATGGCTCGACTAAAACAGATCCGGGCCGCCAACGCAAGCCCGCTGGCGCATCCGATGTTGAACATGCCCGGAGTAACTAGCCCCGCGGCGGCTCGCTGATCCAGCTGATGGCTTGCGCGATTTCCGTGTTGCCGAACAACCGGAATTCCGCCGGTATCGCAAAACCCATCGCCGTCGCCGTCATCCGCAACCACTGCACGTCGGTGACCAGGGCGACGCGGTCCCAGCCGCTCAGGTGTCGCATGCCGAGCTTGGCGTCATCCCACATGGCGCCGGGATCGAAGCCGGTGAACTCTTCGCCGATGTGATAGATCAGCCGCAGTTTGCGGTTCAACGCGAACGCCGCCTCGACATCGGGAACGATGATGCGTGAGTAGTCCTCTGCCGTTACCTGGCCAATGGCGCGAAAGCCCAACGTGCCGGCCGGCAATCCCTGCATCTGTTCGATCATCGCTTGCTCCCGGAAATGGATGAATGGAATTGAATCTACCAGCAGCTTGCACGGATCGTCGTGAATGACATGTCTGACTTCGATGAGCCTCGCCTCGCTATCTGTCCAACTAGATCGGCTCGATATGCCGCAACAGCAGCCGAGGCGTCTCGCGTCCCTGCCAGTCATTGATGGTGAGTTCGTACACGGCGTGGAATCGTGTTGGTGGCGGTGTGCCGTGATACGCGTTGAACATCACCGCGTCGTGCACGGCTCCGTCGCGCGGATCGCGCAACTGCAGACGCAGGTGGCGTTCGCCCATCAGCTTCCAGCTGTGGCATTCGAACGCGTTGTCGAACAGCGGCTCGGGAAACGCCTGTCCCCACGGACCGGCCTGACGCAGCTGCCGGGCCAGACTTAGCGATGCGGCGCCCGCAGGTAATTCGCCGTCGGTAAGCAGCACAGCCTGCAGTTGATCGGTATCGATCAATTCGCGCGCGATCGCGTCGAACGCTTCGGCGAAACGCGGATAGTCGCAGGTCTTGAGACTCAAACCGGCAGCCATCGCATGGCCGCCAAAACGTTCGATCAAACCCGGATGTCGTGCATCGATCGCCGCCAGCGCATCGCGGATATGGAAACCTGAAATGGATCGCGCCGAGCCACGCAGCTCATCGGTGTTGTCTTCGCTGGCTGGTGCAAAGGCGATGACGGGACGATGCAGGCGATCTTTCAGTTTGGAAGCCACCAGCCCCACCACACCGGCGTGCCACGAGGGTTCGAACAGCGTTACGCCGACCGCATCGGTATGCGCAGCGCTGGCCGCCATCAGCTCGGCTTCAGCGACCATTGATGCCTGCAGGTCGCGGCGCTCCATGTTGATCGCGCTGAGCTGCTCGGCGTAACGATACGCCTGCCCCACGTCGTCGGTGAGCAGGCACTCGATGCCGAGGCGCATATCTTCCAGTCGACCCGCCGCGTTTAAACGCGGACCGACCACAAACCCCAGATCACTGGCGCACAGCGTGGCGATGCTGCGTTTTCCCGACTCGATCAGCGCGGTGATGCCAGCACAACCACGACCGCTGCGAATACGCTTGAGGCCCGCCTCGACCAGCACGCGATTATTGAAATCCAGTGGAACCAGGTCGGCGACGGTGCCCAGTGCGACCAAGTCGAGCAGCACTGAAAGATCGGGCCGTGCGCTGTTTTGAGACTCAGAGCCATCGTTGGGATACATCCGCGCTCGCAAAGCGAGCAGCAAATAAAACATCACGCCGACGCCAGCCAGCGCCTTGCTGGGAAAGCTCTTGTTCAAGATCGCGTCGTGCGCACAAACCTCACACGGCGGGCTGCTGTGCCCGCATTTTTCGACGTAGATCAGATTCGGATTGACCATCGCATCGGCGGCAGGCAGTTGCTCGCCGGGCAAGTGATGATCGGTGACGATGACCTTGATGCCGCGCGCCCTGGCCGCCGCCACACCCGCCACGCTGGCAACGCCGTTGTCGACGGTGACAATCAGCTGTGGCGTCGGCTGCATCGATTCGACCAGCGCCGCGCTGAGTCCGTAACCGTGGATGAAACGATGCGGCACGGCGTAACTCACCCGCCTCGCACCCAGCATGCGCAAGCCGCGCACGGCGGCTGCGGTGCCAGTGGCGCCATCGCAGTCGTAGTCGCCGGCGATCACGATGCTCCAGTCTTCGCGAATCGCCTCAACCAGAATCTCGATCGCCTGCGGCATGCCGCCCAGCGCCTGCGGCGACAGCATGCGCGCCAGACGGTGTTCGACCTGATCCGGTGTCAGCACGCCGCGCGCGGCGTAGATCTGCTGCAGCACGACGTGGACCGAATCGGGCCAGCCGCAGGGCTCGCCGTTGATCACACGACGGCGCAGCTGCGGCGTGATCAACGCCCCGCCCGGCGCCACAGGCGCCAGCGATGCCACGGTTTGCACTGCCAGCGTTCGCCGTTGGCAAAGTGCAGCCGCAGCGGTTGTCGACGCGTCAACGCTTCGATAACCGGTAACCATGTTGATTCGATCTCGCTGAACGGCAAATCCTGCAAATCAATCAACCATCCATTCGCTGCGCCGGCAACATTTTGTTCCGTTCGCGGAAGCACTTTGATGCCGGCTCGTGTGGCGAGCGCCGTGAGTAGCAAGTCATCGCTGATCACACCGCTCAACTCGCTGATCAGTGGCACTGGCAAGGAACCGCCACCCCAAAGCCAAACGCTGTTGACCGGAGCGAGCCCACGCGCACGACGCGCAACATTCAGCGGATGCTGATGCAGCAGCACCTGGATATCGTTGAGCAGCAATCGCCAACGCTTGCCTTCCGCACCTTGCGGCAGGTGTTGCGAAAGATCTTCGCCCAGGGCCTGCTCGGGCGCGGCAAAATTCGGCAGTGGCGTATTTGACGGCAAACGCAGATGCCATCGATCGGGTGTGGTGATTTCCAGTTCCATGCCGGCGTCATCAAACGCGGGCCGCAGGGCATCGGCAAATGCGAGCGCCTCGTCCATAGTGAGCTGCAGCTGTCCGCAGGCCAACAGCCGCACACCGTTCATTTCTGGCTGCACCCAGGCAGGATCGGCGGACAGCCAGATATGTGCTCCGGCATCGTGAGCTATATATTCGCGAGTGATTGCAGCAACAGCCAACGTGCTGTCGGCGCCGACAAAGTAATCACCCAGGCCGGTCAGATAACCGGCACGTCCATCCGTGAGTCGGTCGGCACGAATCAGCAACGCACGCAGCGTGCTTGTTGCGCCGGTCGCCGGCCATGCCGGCAACCACATGTGCACGGTTGGCTCCGGCTTCGCGCTCATACGTGCACCTTACGCTTCCAGCTGCTCTTGCAGTTCCAGCCACTCGGTTTCCAGCGCATCTTTTTCCTTGCGCAGTTCCGTCTGCCGCTGGCCCAGACGCATCATCTCGCCGGTCGGGCCGTTATAGGTGGCGGGGTCGGCCAGCGTGGTTTCGAGCTTGGTCAGTTCAGCGTCGATGGTCGCGGTGCGAGTTTCAATTTTCTTCACCCGCTGGCGCGAGACTTTTTCGTTTTCGCGCGCAGCGGCGTGATTGCGCTTGCGCTCCTCGGGCGACTCTATCTTGACGACGGGCGCTTCCTTCTTGCCCGCGCCAGCTTTGGCCGCCTTCTTGTTGGCCGAACCACGCGAGCGCAGCCACTTGGCGTAATCGTCCAGGTCGCCGTCGAAGCCTTCGACCACGCCGTCGGCTACACGCCAGAAGCTGTCGCAGACCAAGCCGAGCAGATGGCGATCGTGCGACACCAGCACCAGCGCGCCGTCGAAGTCGGACAGCGCGTCGGCCAGCGCCTCACGCATGTCCAGATCGAGATGGTTGGTCGGCTCATCGAGCAGCAGCAGATTCGGTTTGTCCCATGCAATCAGGGCCAGCGCCAGGCGCGCGCGCTCACCACCGGAGAACCCGTCGACTGACTCGAACGCGCGGTCACCGGCGAAATTCCAGGTGCCGAGGAAATCGCGCATCACCTGGGTCGCCACGCCCGGCGCCTTGTCCATCAGATGTTCCAGCGGGCTGGCGCCTTCGCGCAGGCTCTCGACCGTGTGCTGGGCGAAGTAGCCGATCTTCAGATCCTTGTGTGCCTTGCGCTCACCGCTGAACGGTTCGAGTTCACCGACCAAGGTTTTGACCAAGGTCGATTTACCGGCGCCGTTGGGGCCGAGCAGGCCAATGCGATCGCCTGCCTCCAGGCTGAAGCGCACGTTGTCCAGAATGATGTTGTTCGGGCCGCCCTTTTCATCGGGATAGCCGGCGACGATGTCTTCCAGCTGCAGCATCGAGTCGGGCAGACGGTCAGGCTTTGCGAATGAAAAATGGAAGGAGCGTTCGGCACGTACCGCCTCGGTACCGGCCAACTTCTCCAGCCGCTTCATACGCGATTGCGCCTGTTTGGCCTTGCTTGCGGTCGCCTTGAAGCGGTCGACAAACGACTGCAGATGCGCGCGCTCGGCCTGCTCGCGCTCATGACTGATCTGCTGCTGGCGTAGCTGCTCGGCACGCAGGCGCTCGAACGCGCTGTAATTGCCGGTATACATCTTCGCCTTGCCGTCGTTCAGATGCATGGTGTGGGTGATCACGCCATCGAGGAATTCGCGATCGTGCGAAATGATCATCAGCGTGCCCTGATAGCGGCGCAGCCATTCCTCCAGCCACAGCACCGCGTCGAGATCGAGATGGTTGGTCGGTTCGTCGAGCAGCAGCAGCTCGGACGGAGACATCAGCGCACGCGCCAGATTGAGCCGCACGCGCCAGCCGCCGGAGAATTCCTGCACCGCGCGTTCGTGCGTTTCCGGCGGAAAGCCCAAGCCGTGCAGCAGTTTGCCGGCGCGTGCGCGGCCGTCGTAACCGTTCAATTCTTCGATACGCTGATGTGCGAGAGCCATCGCCTCGGTGTCGCCGCTTTCGGCGGCCTGGCTCTCTTCCAGCAGCACGGCGGCCAGCTCTTCATCGCCACCCAGTACATAGTCGATGGCAGCATCAGGCAGCGCCGGGGTCTCCTGCGCCACCGAGGCCAGCCGCAGCTTCGTCGGGATATCCAGTTCGCCCGCATCGCCTTCAAGCTTGCCCTGCAACGCCGCGAACAGGCTGGATTTGCCGCAGCCGTTGCGGCCGATCACGCCCAGCCGCCAGCCACTCTGGATCACCAGGTCAATATCGGAAAGCAGCAGGCGGGTGCCGCGGCGCAAGGCAAAGTGTCGAAAAGCAATCATGGTGTCGCAGGTATCCGAATCGGGCAGGCTGTGGCCCGCAGCCGCCCATGATAGCGGGGTTCAAGGTATTCTCGCCCTATGGGAGCGCTGCGCCGGGGTGAGAGTGAATGCCAGTCGGGTCGCAATCGATCCATATTGGCATGGCGTCATCAGACATATTGCTTGCCCGTAGTGGCCGCATTGATGGAGTGCTTGCCAAAGGTGGCGTCATCGACACTTTGCTTGCCATCGTATGGCGTAGCATCGCGGGTTTTGCTACAACATGCCGCATACAGTCTCGCGTGCAAACGTCTTGCACGCACACAGTCTTGTTAGGGATAGGGGGAGTCATGATCAAGTTCATCCGCCGTTTGCCGGTCGTTATCGCGCTGGCAGCTATCGGCAGTTTCGCTGCCTCATCGGGCGCGAGCGCAGCTCCACAAACGCAGACGCACGGTGACAACCTGCTGGTGCATCGCGTGCAGCAGGAAAATGGCATGAACCTGCCCCGCCGCGGCATGAGCATGGCGCAGGTGGAAAAGGCCTACGGCGCGCCGCAGAGCAAGCTCTCACCGCGTGGCGGCGACAGCAGCAAGCATCCGGTGATCAACCGCTGGGACTACGCCAACTTCATCGTGTATTTCGAACGCAGCCACGTGATCCACTCGGTGCTCAATACGCCAGCGGGCAACAATACCAATCCTGCTGCCGTCAACTGAGTACCTAAATTACAGAAACGCGGCCTGTGGCGACGCGGGCCGCGTTTTCTATACGTGTTTTATATGCACGTAAGATATGCACGTAAGAACGGCGTCGTAGAATGGGCGGCTGAAGCTGCTCATCGACCTTAGAGAATTCCTCGCATGACCGACCATACCTTGCGCCTGCCGGCGGAATGGGAGCCGCAGTCCGCGGTGCTGATCGCCTGGCCGCACGCCGGCACCGACTGGGTTGATCGCCTGGCCAGCGTTGAAATCACCTATATCGCGCTAGCCGCCGCCGTCGTGCGCTTCCAGTCGCTGATCATCGTGGTTCCGGATGCGGAGCTGCATGCGCACGTCGAAGCACGGCTGCGCGAGCATGGCGTTGACCTGACGCGCGTGCGCCTTGTCGAACTGCCGTACGACGACACCTGGCTGCGCGATTCCGGCCCGATCACGCTGAGCGCCGGCAACGACAACTATCAACTCACCGATTTCCGTTTTACCGGCTGGGGTGGCAAGTTCGGTTCGGCGCAGGATGATGCGCTGGTCGCCGGTCTGGTCGATGCCGGCGTGTTCGGCAACGCCAGCCACCGGCGCATCGACTGGGCGCTGGAAGGCGGCGCGATCGAGAGCGATGGCGAAGGTACGGTGCTCACCACGTGGCGCTGCCTGGTGCAGCGTCATCCCGAACAGTCGCGCGAGGACATGAGCGACATTCTGCGCGATGGCCTGCAGGCCGACCGCGTGCTGTGGCTGGACTACGGCTACCTCGAAGGCGACGATACCGACGCGCACATCGACACCCTCGCCCGCTTCGCGCCCGGCGAAAGCATCGTGTTTCAGGCCTGCGACGATGCCAGCGATCCCCACCAAGACGAACTGCAACGCATGGCCGGCGAACTGGCCGCACTGCGCACCCGCGACGGCCGTCCGTATCAGCTGTATCCGCTGCCGTGGGCTGAACCCATACTCGACCAAGGCCGCCGGCTGGCCGCGTCCTACGCCAACTACCTGATCGTCAACGGCGCCGTGCTGGTGCCGGCCTATGGCGACAAAGCCGACGACGAAGCGGCGCGCATCATCGGCCTGGCGCATCCCGGTCGCGAAATCGTGCAGGTGCCGTGCCGTGCGCTGATCTGGCAGAACGGCAGCCTGCACTGCATCACCATGCAGCTGCCCGCCGGGCTGGCCTGAGCGCGTATCGCCGCGCCGGCAAACAGGCTTGAGATTTACCGCATCGGCTAAACTTGACGGCTAGCCACGCAAAAGCTGTCGCCCGAGGATTGAGCCCATGACCCGCAAGACCCTGAAGGTCGCCCTGCTGCAAGACGCCCATCGCGGCAACCGCGAGGCGAATCTGGACGCGATCGAGGCCGGTCTGCGCGAAGCCGCCGCGGCAGGCGTCGAGCTGGTGCTGCTGCAGGAGCTGCACAACGGACCGTATTTTTGCCAGCGCGAATCGGTGGAAGAATTCGATCAGGCCGAAACCATTCCCGGCCACGGCACCGAGCGCATCGGCAAGCTGGCCGAAGAACTGCAGCTAGTGATCGTGGCGTCGCTGTTCGAAAAGCGCGCTACCGGCCTGTACCACAACACCGCCGTGGTGTTCGATCGCTCGGCGGCGATCGCCGGCAAGTATCGCAAGATGCACATCCCCGACGATCCGGCCTTCTACGAAAAGTTCTATTTCACGCCGGGTGATCTCGGTTTCGAGCCGATCTCCACCTCGGTCGGCAAACTTGGCGTGCTGGTGTGCTGGGATCAGTGGTATCCCGAAGCCGCGCGCTTGATGGCGCTGGCCGGCGCCGACCTGCTGCTCTACCCCACCGCGATCGGCTGGGACCCGAACGACGACCAAGCCGAGAAGGATCGTCAGCGCGACGCCTGGATCACCGTGCAGCGCGGCCACGCGGTGGCCAACGGTCTGCCGCTGCTGGCGTGCAACCGCACCGGCCACGAGTCCGATCCGTCCAACGTCGGTAGTGGCATCACGTTCTGGGGCAGCAGCTTTGTCGCCGGCCCGCAAGGCGAGTTTCTGGCACAGGCTGAAACCGAAGGCCGCGCGTTGCTCGTCGTCGATGTCGACTTGGCCCGCAGCGAGCACGTGCGGCGCATCTGGCCGTTCCTGCGCGACCGCCGCATCGACGCGTATGGCGATCTGCTCAAGCGCTTCCGAGATTGACGTGACACTTTGGTGTCGCTTGTTCCCTGCTACGGTCATCCCCATGACTGCCCTGACCCCACGACCGGCGCGCTGATCGCATGAGTTTTCCCGAAACCCGTTCTACCGAAACCGACAGCACCCTGCTCCCCGAGCTGCAAGGCCAGCCGATTGAACGCGTGCAGCGCGACGGCGTGGAATACGTGGTGCTGGGCACCGCCCACGTATCGAAGGTCAGCGTGGATGCGGTGGTTGCGCTGCTGGCGAACGAGCATTTCGACGCCGTCGCGATCGAACTGTGCGACAGCCGCGCGCAGAGCATGCGCGATCCCGAAGCGTTCAAGCAGATGGATTTGTTCAAGGTCATCCGCCAGGGCAAAGCCGGCATGGTCGCCGCCAGCCTGGTGCTTTCCACCTTCCAGAAACGCCTCGCCGATCAGTCGGGCATCCAGCCCGGTGCCGAAATGAAAGCCGCGATGGACGGCGCGGACCGGCGTGGTCTGCCGCTGTGGCTGGTCGATCGCGAAGTCGGCACCACGCTGAAACGCGCCTGGCACAGCGTCGGCTTCTGGCAGCGCTTCGGCCTGCTCGGCGGCCTGCTCGCCAGCGTGTTCGAGCGCGAGGCGATCGAGCAAGACGAAATCGAAAAGCTGAAACAGGGCGACCTTCTGGAAAGCGCGTTCAGCGAATTCGCCAGTGAATCCAAGCCGCTCTACCAAAGCCTGATCGGCGAGCGCGATGCCTTCATGGCCGCACGATTGCGCGAAGAGGCCACGCGCTCGGCCACCACCGAATCACGCCGCGTGCTGGTCGTCATCGGCGCCGGTCATCTAAAGGGTCTCACCGGATTACTGCGCGAGCAGCAGGACGACCCGGCGACCATCGTCGCCGCGCTGGCCAGCACGCCGCCGAAGGCACGCTGGCCGAAATGGATCGCGCTGATTCTAGTCTTGCTGGTATTCGCCGCGATCGGCTACGCCTTCCATCGCAACACCGCACTGGGCGCACAGGCACTGCGTGATTGGGTGCTGTATACCGGCTGTTTCTCCGCGCTCGGCGCGCTAATCGCCGGTGGACATCCACTCAGCATCATCGCCGCCTTCATCGCCGGACCAATCAAACCATTCCGCCCCGGCATTCCCTCCGGCGGCATCAGTGCCATGGTCGAAGCCTGGGCGCGCCGGCCGCGCGTGGTCGATTTCGACACCTTGCGCGACGACATCGGTCACTGGAGCGGCTGGTGGAAAAACCGCGTCGCCCGCACTCTGCTGAACTTCTTTCTGGTCTGCATCGGCACCATCATCGGCGAGTACAGCGCCGGCATTCACATCTTCAAGAGCCTGCTTTAAAAGAAGCTTGAATACGCCTTTCATTGCGCGGCTGATCCCTCCACGCATGTTACGATGCGCACCGCTTAGAGCCTTCGGCACAGCGTCTCGCACACATCCGCCCGGGTGGCGAAACTGGTAGACGCAAGGGACTTAAAATCCCTCCCCAGCAATGGGATGCGGGTTCGATTCCCGCCCCGGGCACCAAATAAAACAAAGGCTCGCAGTAATACGAGCCCTTTCTAACTAATTGCATCGACGCCGCCAGCGCTTGTTCGGCGTCTTGCTTCGTGGTGACGATGGCATAAAAGCTTATCTTGACATCACAGGGCTGCCTTGCAGCGGTATCTGAGAATTCATCTGAAGCGACTGTTGCTGGATTTGCTGTTGCACTTGCTGCTCGTGCTGAACCTGCTGCACATTTTGTTGCCATATCTGCGTATGCTGCGCCATCGGCGTGTTGACAGCCTGGGCGGTGTCCACACCGTTGGCGACTTGTTTGGCGGGTGAGCGCAAATCACCCTGCACCGCGAACGCTTTCGAGCCATCGTCACTCAGCACCACATGATCCACGCGGTTCATACCGTAAGCACGCGCACCCACCGTGACCCCTGCGGCCAGGTTGGCGCTGTGCTGATCCGGCGTTCGCCCGTTCTGGGCATCCAGGCGATGCACCGCACTCAGCGATTGCTGATACATCGCATGGTCGGGATGCGAGGGATGGTCGAGATGAATCGGATGCGCCTTGGCGAAATTCGTAACGTCTTCCATCCCGCGGGCAGTTGCATCGACCGTGGCATCGTAGACACGCTCACCAAAATGCCCCACCGCCTTGGCGCCATCAACGGTCGCCTCAATCCCATGCGACGTCGCGTTGACGGTGGCGTCGTAGGCTTGGTGTCCGGCATGTGCGGTCGCCTCAATGCCGCGCGAGGTGGCATCGACAGTGACGTTGTAGCCCTTGACCGTTTCATGCCCGACGTATTGCGCCGCCCGCTCGGTCGCATGCAAACCTTCGACCGCCTTTTCTTTGCCGGCGTCATACGCATGGATAGCTTCACGGCCCACGTATTGGCCAGTGTGGACCGCAGCTTCCCCAGCAATGATTGCGCCCTCAATCATCGGTCTTTGCGTCTGGTAGCCCGCGAAGGCGACCGTGCGCGCGACCATCACATCATTCCGATAAGGCTGAATCATGTGCTCATGCTGTTGCGCGTAGGCTTCGTTTTGCGAGGTCATAATCGAGTGCCCCAGCAACTTGCTGTTGGGCACAAAGTTATCGATGGCGTGTGCGTCGCCCTGGATCTTGCCGAGGATCGGGGTATGCGGCGCCAGCGCGTCCACTAGCCGATTGTCAGAGTAGCCTGCATGGCTCAACGCTTGCGTATCCTGGGGAACCGCATATACCCGCACCTGACCAAAGTGCGCGCTGGCCGCGGAAACCACGTCGGTCGCTCGCACGTTGTCGATGACTTGGGTACCACCTTGCGGAACACCCTGCCTCAATCCAGCAGCGCCAAAGGAATTAAAGGTCTGACCGTAGAGCCCATATTTGTAGGCGTTCAGCTCCGCCTCGGTGCCGCCGAGCGAATGCCCGGTGACAGTGATATTCGGCGGATAGTGATAAATCTCCGCCTTCAGTTTCGCTTCGGCGATCACTTTTTCGGTAAACGCATTGGAATCAGGCGTCTGTTTGTTGATGCCGTTGACCGCCATATCTGCATCGACCAACCCATCTTGCCGCGGCTCACGGTCGAACTCTGTGCCACGATAGGCGATTACTACTTCGTGCGTGTTGTCCAAACGCTCATAGGCGGTCGCTTGAAATCCCGTCTTAGGATTATCCACATGATCGATAGGTCGGTATTTCAACCCATCCAACTCGATCACTTTGTAGTTGACCACACCACCAGGCCCTCGTGATTCGACGACAGGATCTTTGTAGGCGGCCTGGCTGAGCAAGGCGTAATCTGTCGATCGAAGCGTCATTGGATGTGCTCTTTCGACTCAAACGTGACCGAGAACACAGCGTCCGATTTGTGCATCGCGGACGGATCTGGCACACCGGTATCGACGCGCTCAGTGTTGGCCTGGCTGTAAGAAAGACCTGAAAAATAGGTCGTTTCAGGTTTCTGGGCAACGATGTTGTCGTGCCAGATGGTAGGCGGCATGGTCAGCTTCTTGTGCTGCAAATACATCGACACACCAGTCAGCTTCCAGTGGCAGACGCCCAGCCCGTAGTAGTCGGCGTCCTGTAAGAGATCGGTGTAAACCTCACCCCGGTAAACGTTACCTCCAACATGGGTCAGCGCTACATCGACTTCCTTGTCTGGAGCAATTGTCGCGCCACTTCCCGGCGTCAGCGGTACACAGCGATCATTCTCAATATCGTATTGCGCGAGAGTACGCATCGAATCGAACGGACCCGGCGCATCCTTGATCGTGATAGTGATCTCATAGCGTTTCTTGGGAGCAGGGTTCTGCTTGATGTCTGGGTTTTTCATGGGTGAGCCACAAGCGTTAGTGATGAGAGCTGAGGAGCAAATCAGTACAGCCATGGTGCGTTTTTTCATGGGTATTCCGTTCTCAAGTTTTGCGCACATGGCTACAGATCGTGACTTAAGCCACGGTCTGCTTTGAAAGTGTGTGTGCTCTGGATGATCGCGCACCGAGCATCGTGTGCTCTGGTGGCTGTGCTCAAAGTGACGTTTACGCCCATCACCGTGCTCCTTGCATCGATAGTCCGAGTGTATAGCCATCGCATCGGTGCACAAACCAAGCAACGCACAATCAGAAATCCCTCACGCGCAGCGTGATCAGGATGGCAATCCTTATAGCGTGAGACCCATGAGTAATCGCGTTAAGGGCGCTTCGGCTTGCCATCAGCATCACGTCCCGCGGTCCGCGTACTGTCATCGCCCCCGTTGCCACCAGAGCCTGCCGCCGGATCGTTGCCTTCCCCGCCGACTTCACCGTCAACACCCGCAGCGCCCTTATCGCCCGGCTTGGGGTTGCTTTGGTTGACCTTGCTCGGATCGTCTTTGTCGTTCATGGAGACTTCCTCTATTGAACTCTTGATCGACAGCATAGACGCCAGGCACATCAAGGCCCGATGAAGGGAAACTCGGTCCGCAGGTTCGGTCAGCAATGAAAAATAAGCGCAGCACACGGCCTAGCCGAACGGCGCAGATGTAGGTGCGGAAACGCTTGCGGGGTCACAGACGCGTGGCGACTAATGAAGATAAATGAAGCTGCAGGCAGCGCCATCTCCGGGCGGCGCTCTTGTCGGCCAGCACCTCTTATTCGTGGAAAACCGTTATGACGCCGGATTCTCGTCATACTGCACAGTCATCAGGTCAAACCCAAACGGTGTAAGTCATCAAACAGGAAGTGCCGAAAGAGTTGGCGTCAGGCCAGATCCACG
>Ga0302232_10000717_pt1 | contig 24204 bp, 18 predicted proteins | sample II_Palsa_N2_3_FD_193575 | JGI IMG/M metagenome (GOLD analysis project Ga0302232, IMG submission 193575) | Peat permafrost microbial communities from Stordalen Mire near Abisko, Sweden - II_Palsa_N2_3 | ecosystem: Environmental > Terrestrial > Soil > Palsa > Peat permafrost | place: Sweden...
CGCCGCCCGGCCCTGAATCTCGGCCACGAAATCCTCCAGCGCCGCATCCGGGTGCGCGGCGTACAGATCGTCGGCGAGCTGGGCGACGGCCGCCAGTGACTCCCAGCGCTGCCGGCTGGCGCCGGCCCCGGCGGGGCCGGCGCCGGTGAGGCCGACCCCGGACAGGACGTTCCGCACCTCGGCCGGGAGCGGACCGGCCGGGTCCTCCTCGGCTCGTCCTCGCAAGGCACCGCGCAGCAGCATGACCGCCTGGCGCACCTCGGGCCGGTCATAGAAGCGATCGGCGCCCCGGACCTGATAGGGCACCCCGGCGGCGCCCAGCGCGCTCTCGAACCGCTCCAGCATGGCGTTGATGCGGACCAGCACGGCGATCTCCCGGGCCGGAAGACCGCCCTCGATGAGCGACCGCGCGCGGGCCGCGACGCCCTCGGCCTCGGCCAGCTCGTCTTCGTAGCCGTGCAGCACGGGCTCCGGGCCGGCCGGCCGCTGGGCCACCAGGGGGATGGCGGGGGCCGGCGCAGCGGGCCGGCCGGTCGCCGGGACACCCGCGGTGGAGGCTACTGCGGGCGGCCTGACCAGCCGGTTCGCCAGCGCGACGACCTGGGGGGTGGAGCGGTAGTCGCGGACCAGGCGGACCACCGTGGCGTCCGGGAACTCGGCGGCGAATCCGGTGAGGTACCGGTGCGTGGCCCCGGTGAAGGAGTAGATCATCTGGTGCGGATCACCGACCACGCACAGGTCGTCACGGTCGCCCAGCCAGACGTCGAGCAGCAGCTTCTGCAGCGGGTTGACGTCCTGGTACTCGTCGACCACGAAGGAGCGGAACGAGGCGCGAACCTGATCGGCCGCCGGGCGGCTGTCGGCCAGGATCGCCGCCGTCAGCTCCAGCACGGATTCGAAGTCGATCAGCTGGCGCTCCCGGCGCAGCCGTTCGTAGGTGTCGTACAGCGACGCCACCCCGTCGGCACCGATGGGCCCGGGGGCGCGGCCGGCCTTGGCCGCGGCGGCCACGTACTCGTCGGGCCGCACCTGCGTCACCTTGGCCCACTCGATCTCCGCCGCGATATCGGACAGGCCGCCGCCTTCGGTCCGCAGCCGCAGCACCCGGGCGGCGTCGCCGAGCAGCGGGAGCTTGGATTCGATCAGCCGGGGCGGGCGGCCGCCCACCACCCGGGGCCAGAAGTACGTGAGCTGCCGCAGTGCCGCAGCGTGGAAGGTCGTCGCGCGGACCGCTTCGGTGCCCAGGCCCGCGCCGCTGAGCAGGCGCAGCCGGCCACGCAGTTCACCCGCGGCCCGCACGGTGAACGTGAGCGCGAGCACCCGCGCGGGATCGACCACCCCGGTCAGCGCCGCGTAGGCGATGCGGTGGGTGATCGCCCGGGTCTTGCCCGTCCCGGCTCCCGCCAGCACGCACACCGGCCCGCGCACGGCCAGGGCGACCGCACGCTGCTCCGGGTCCAGCGCGTCCAGTACCGCGCCGGCTCCGGCCTGGCTGCCGTCCGCCTCCACTGCTGCCGTCCGCCTCCACTGCTGCCGTCCCCGCGGTCCTTTTCCCGTCCACGGCGGCCCTGCCGGTCCGCCCCTGGCGCGTCACTCTAGCCCGCCGGGTCGGCCGGTGCGTGCGGCCGGCGGGCACCAGGGCGGCGGGCCAGACAATCCGCCAGCATCACGGGGCACCCGGATCGAGTGGCCTGCTGAGGCTCAGGAGGCTTTGGGCAAGGAAAGGCCCCGCACGCCTTCCCAGGACAGGCAGGCTCGGCGCAGGCTGAGGGAAAGATCGGCGCAGGCTGAGGGAAAGAACGGAGGTGCCGACTGATGGAGCTATCAGCGCAGATGCCGGCGGGGATATCGGCGATGCTGGCCGACGCCCGGGACCGGGTGGTCGGCGAGGCACTGGCCACGCTCAACGAACGCGATCAAGCCGGCCGCGTCGCGTCCAGCCCGGCGGAGCGCCACCAGGACATGGAGCATCTGTTCGAGCTGATCCAGCGCTGCGTGCACGAGGGTCACTGCGAGCCGATCATCGGGCCGTCCCAGCAGATGGCCGCGGACCATTTCGCCGCCGGCATTGAGATCGCCGAGATCCAGGTGGCGTTCACCGTACTGGAGGACGTGCTCTGGCGGTATCTGGCCGACGCCCTAAGCGGCGATCAGCGGCTCGAGACGCTCCGGCTCGTCAATGTCATCCTCGGAGCCGGCCGGGACGCGCTGGCCCGGACCTACGTGTCGCTGGCCAGTCACCCGGGCGACCCGCTGCAGGGGCAGCTGGTGCCGCCAGGGCTGGTTCCCCCACCGGGCGCGGCAGAAACCGGAGGCACGTCAGAAACGGGAACCGGGAGAAGCGCCGGAGATGGCGGAAGCGGGGGAAGCGCACGCAACACAGAAGACGGAAGGGGCGCGGCGGGCGCGGGCGTCGCCCCGGACAAGCATTCCGTGGTTCATACGGCCATGCACGGGCAGGTGGGCGTCATCACGCTGGATGACCAGCACAAGCGCAACGCCATCGGGGCACGGATGGCCAACAGCATCGTCGCGGCGCTTGGCAGCATGCGGGCGCAGAAGGTGCGCACCGTGGTGATCCGCGCCGCAGCGGGAATGTCCGTCTGGTCGGCCGGCCACGACATCGACGAGCTGCCCCGGGGCCGGCGCGACCCGCTGGGGTACGACGATCCACTGGAAGGCCTGCTCCGCGAGATCCGCACGTTCCCGGCGCCGGTGGTGGCCATGGTGCACGGCACGGTGTGGGGCGGGGCGCTCGATCTGGTGCTCAGCTGTGACCTCGTGATCGCGGATGAGACGGCGTCGTTCGCCATAACCCCGGCGAACCTCGGCCTGCCGTACAACACGACGGGCCTGCTGCACTTCGTCGGGCGACTGCCCATCAACCTCATCAAGGAGATGTTCTTCACCGCCGCGCCCCTGAACGCGCGGGAGGCCAAAGAATTGATGGTCGTCAACCACCTGGTGCCGGCGGCCGAGCTCGAGGCGATGACCTTCGAGCTGGCCGAGACGATGGCGGCGAAGTCCCCCATGGCGATGGCGGTCATCAAGGAGCAGCTCCGGGTCCTGACGGACTACCAGCCCATCGCGGCGCAGGTATACGAACGCCTCCAGGGGCTGCGCCGGCAAGCCTACGACAGCAGCGATTACCTGGAAGGGCTGACGGCCTTCGCCGAGAAACGCAAGCCTGTCTTTCGCGGCACCTGACCGGCCGGGTGCCCGCGCAAGGGAAGCGCAGCGGGGAATTTTGTGTTGCTAGTCCTCACACGGGGGCACGCAACGGAAGGAGACAGCACGTGTCGGCTCAGCTGACCATGTACACAACCCAATGGTGCGCTTTCTGCAGGCGTCTGAAGAGCCAGCTGGCCCGGGACGGAATTACCATGACCGAGGTCGACATTGAGCGCGACCCGGCCGCCGCCGACTACGTGATGAGCGTCAACGGAGGTAATCAGACCGTCCCCACTGTCGTGTTCCCCGACGGAAGCGTGCTGGTGAATCCCTCTGCCGCGCAGGTCAAGAAGCGCATGGCGGAGCTCGCCACGAGCAGCTGAGAGTGAATTTCTGGTTTCACGGGTATATTTGTCTAATGCCAAACGGGACGACTCGTTAATTGCCGCGGATTGGCCGGACGGAAAACGTGCCGGTCATCCCGGTGAGCGCGGGGCCAGGAAAGGCAGCGGCAAATGAGCGGGTCAATGGGATCTGGGGAGACGGTCGTCCGCCGGCCCGGGCAAGGTTGGGTCGTCGGCGGCGAGGAGGCATCCGACCTGACCAGCGCGATGGTGCTCGCGGACCTGCTGGCCGCCGACCTCGCCACCCCGGGCGGCCCTGGATCCGGCCCGGCCGAATCCGGTGACGCGGCGGGCACGGAAAGGGCGACGGAACCCAGGCGAGCCGCGCCCAGGGCTGCTGCCCGGCACGCCCGCCCGCTGGCCGAGGAGGATGAAGCGGCGCGGCTGGCCGTGACGGTGAGCCAGCTCCAGTACGCGCTGACCGCGCGGGTCCGGGTCGAGCAGGCCATCGGGGTTCTCGCCGAACGCCACCGGCTGCGCACCCGCGAGGCGTTCGATCTGCTCCGGACCGCGGCCCGGACCCGTGGCCGGCGGGTCGTCGACATCGCCGAAGAAGTCGTGAACAGTACGGCCAACTCGCTGCTGCGGCTGCCGGAGGAGCTGGCGCGCAAACCTGAGCCGCGGGCGCAGATCCGCTCCGCGCGTCGGTCCCGCCCAGTCAGCTGACCTCATAGCGGGAACCGGTCAGCTGACCCCACAGCGGAAAAGGGGGGTTGGCAGGCTAAAAGTACGGGCGCGAGTCCCGTTGTTCGCCGCGGGGCTGGGGCTGGCCCAGTCTCCGCTGATTGTCATATGCGAGCGGTAGGGTCGGTGGCTGTGCAGGTCCGATACCGTTATCGCATTTATCCGTCGCCGGGACATCAGCAAGCCCTGGCGCGGGCCTTCGGGTGCGCGCGGATGGTGTTCAACGACCGCCTGCGGTTGCGGGAGAGCTGTCGCGCGAACGCCTACCGAGGGACTGTCAGACCAGGCCTGAGCCTGGCAGGTCCCAGTGAGGCAGGAACCCACCGAGGTGCCGCATGAGCGGCACGGCAGGAACCCCGGTCGGTCACGGCGGGGAGGGCGCCAAGGATCTTGAAGTCATCGAGATCTGCGCGGGAGCGGGCGGGCAGGCGCTGGGGCTCGAGCGGGCCGGCTTCGGGCACGCCCTGGCCGTCGAGCTCGATCCGGCCGCCTGCGCCACGCTGCGGGCCAACCGGCCGGCCTGGAAGGTGGCCCAGGGAGACGTCGCGGACCGGGCGGTCTGGGAACCGGAAGCCTACTCGGGAGTGGACCTGCTCGCGGGCGGCGTGCCATGCCCGCCGTTCACCGTGGCCGGCCGGCAGCTGGGCGCTATCGACGAGCGTGACCTGTTCGCCTGGGCGGTGGAGCTGTGCAAGCGGCTGCAGCCCAGGGCGCTGCTGCTGGAAAACGTCCGCGGGCTGAGCATGAACCGGTTCGGCGCCTACCGCCAGCACGTGCTGGACCGGCTGCGCGAGCTGGGTTACGTGCCGGGCTGGAAGCTGCTGAACGCGTCCGACTACGGGGTCCCGCAGCTGCGCCCCCGGTCCGTGCTGGTGGCGCTGCGCCCCGAGGACGCTTCCTGGTTCCGCTGGCCCGCGCCGTCCGCGGAGCGCCCGCCGACCGTGGGTGAGGCCCTCGGCGACCTGATGGGCGCGCGGGGCTGGCCGGGCGCGGCGCGATGGGCGCGCCACGCCAGCGCGGTCGCGCCAACGATCGTGGGCGGCTCGAAGAAGCACGGCGGGGCCGACCTCGGTCCCACCCGGGCCAAGCGCGCCTGGGCCGGGCTGGGAGTGGACGGGCTCGGCGTCGCTGACGAGCCGCCCGGCCCGCGAGACGACCCGGCGCTGACGCCCCGGCTGACGTGCGAGATGGTCGCTCGGCTGCAGGGCTGGCGGGACGAGTGGGGCTGGGAGTTCACCGGCCGCAAGACGGCCCGGTACCGGCAGGTGGGCAACGCGTTCCCGCCGCCGGTGGCCGAGGCGGTCGGCAGCGCGATCGGGCGGGCCCTGCGGCACGAGGGCGCTCCGTACCCGCCGGCCGACGAGTCCGCGCACCTGCACGACCCGGTCTTCGCGGTCCTGCGGGCCCGGGATGCGTTCCTGACCGCCCCGCAGATCGCCGCGGCGGTCCGGGCCGAGGCCGCGGCACGCGGGCTGCCGGGCGCCCCGCTCAGCCGGCGGGCTGTGCTACGGCGCCTGGCGGACCTGGAGCGCGACTTTGACGTGGAGATGGCCACGTCGCAGGACGGTACGGCCTACCGGCTGGGCGAGTTCAAGGCCTTCCTCGGCCAGCTCGATCACGTCCGGCACGAGCGGTTCAGCTCGGCCCGGGCCACAATCAGCTGAGCGGGTGTCCGGCCGGCCAGGACCAGTGGACCCGGCCGGCCCGGCCGGCCCCCGGCCGGCCCCCGGGCCGACCAGTGCGCCCGCGTCAGCTCGCCTTGCGATAGCGGTCGAGGATCGCCGCGCGCAGCGGGGCCGCCGACAGGCCGAGCGCCGACAGGATGGGCGGGACGGCTCCGCTGTTCATGCCGAGCAGGGCGAGCGCAACGTGCTGCGCGCCGATGTAGTTGTCTCCCAGGGCCAGCGCCTCACGCAGGGAGATTTCCATGGCCTTTTTGGCGCGGGGCGTGAACGGGATATGACCGCGCCGAACCGGGGGCACATCGAGCAGCTCCCCGTTACCGCCGATGACGGGCAGCAGCCGGGCGTTGCGAGCCGGCCGCCGCAGCCGCGATCGCAGTCCGCGCCGCCGGTTCCGGCGCGGGGTCAGCGTGGCCCGGGTCAGGGCGCCGGGGCCGAACGTCGCCTCGATCCGGCTGCGCACGACGTCGAGGTCGATGCCGATGGCGGCCAGCGCCTCGCGGTCGAGAACGTTGAGCAGGTCAGCGGGGCGGGCGGGCGGTACCCCCATCATGCGGATGAGTTCCGCCCGGACCCGTTCGGGGGTCAATTCATGCTCGCGCAGGACGTCGGCGGCCGGCTCATCGCCGGCGAGCAGGGCCAGCAGCAGATGCTCACAGCCGATGAAGCCGTGGTCGAGCTGGCGCGCCTCCGACTGGGCCCGGACGACGATCTGGCGGGCGCCGGCAGTGAAGCGCTCGAACATCATCGCCTCCCGGTCCGGCGGCCGTGCTTGCGGTGCACGGTCTGCTTGGTGACGCCCAGCCGGCTGGCGATGTCCTGCCAGGACCAGCCGAGCTCCCGCGCGTTCTCGACCTGGAGGATCTCCAGCCGTTCGGTGAGCGCCCGGAGGGCCGCCACGGCCCGCAGCCCGACGTCAGGGTCGTTGCTGGCCGCGCCCTCCGCTATTTCCAGAGTGGTTTCCATGTCCGTCAGCTTAAGCTGACGGGCATTTGCCGTCAACACATGCTGACGATCTGGGCCCACGCCGCCTTCTTGGGCTCAGGGCCGACCTTCGAGGCCCCGGACAGCAGCGTGCCGGACGTGATCGCCGAGGCCCTCCGCGTGACAGCAACCGGCGCTTAGTGCGCCATTTGCGGTGAGAACCTACCGGATGGGTGGCGGCTCAAGGCGACGCGGACGCGGACCCGGCCGGCAGCACGACGCCGGCGTGCGCCCACGGCCGGGTGAACCCCACCACCTGGTTATCGCCGCCGGCGGACGCGCTGGTGCCGTAGGACGAGACCCGGATCGGGAAGCCGGTCGCGTAGGCCTCGATCATCTTCCCCCCGCCGATGACCAGGCCGACGTGCCCGGGATCGGTCGCGGTACCGTCGGAGCCCGCGAAGAACACCAGATCGCCCGGCTCCACCTGGCTGGCCGGGACCTCCGGCCCCCAGGCCCACTGGTCCTCCGACGTACGGGGGATGTCCACGCCGACCGCCTGGTACGCCATCATGACCAGCCCGGAGCAGTCGAAGGCGTTCGGCCCCGTGCCGCCCCACAGGTAGGGCTTGCCGATCTGCTGCTGGGCGTAGGCGATCGCGGCGGCGACGGTCTGGTTGGGCACACTGGTGGACCCGCTGATCACGGTGCCAGCCACCTGGACGCAGGCGGCCGTATTCGCGGTCGGGCTGCCCACGGCCGCCGTGACCGAGTAGCCACCGCTGGCGTAGGTACTGGCATAGCTCTCGACCGCCTGCACGTAGGACTCGAGATGGTTGTAGGCGAAGATCGCCGCCGACACGTTGCTGAGGACGCCGTGAGCAAGCAGGATTTTCGCGGTCCCGGCGATCGCGTCCGCTGGATCGTAGACGCTGGCTATTCCGTCGCCGTCTTCGTCAGTGGCCACCCCGTTCACCACCTCGCTGGCGGGGTGCACGGGTGCGCCGCCCCAGTTGTTGCTGGCGGCGCCCCCGATGCCGATCTGCATGGGGCCCGCCGCCCCAAAGGCGTTCGACCCGCTGTGCACCCCCGGCAGGGTGGTCTGGCCGTTGTCGCTTTCCACCGTGCCGATCCCGGCCAGGATGACCCAGGGAACGCCGTACTGCTGGCCGACCTTCTGATACCAGCTGAGGTAGTTGGACGGGATCGAATCCTTCGCGGTCCCGCTGACCTTGGACTGCAGCGCGCTCTTGGCCTGCTGGGAGCTGGAGCAGCCAAAGCCGCCGCTGCCCGCGGAAAAGAGCAGGCTGGAGCCGCCCACGATCATTGGCACGGTCAGGAAGCCGATCATGAGCAGGGCCGCCGCCCCGATGATGCCGATCACCATGATCTGGCTGGCACCGCGGTCCAGCGCAGACCGTCCGCCAGGCCGGCTGTGCTGTGCCGTGCTGTGTGTGTCCGTCCGCCCCCGGCCCCATCGGCCGGTCATGTCTCGGCTCCCGTCAATAGTTGCCTGCTGTCGCGGGCTCGATGTCGTAGACCTGCCACGTGCCGCCCTGGCCGGTGACCGTGACGGCGTACTGCATGCTGCTGGTCGTGGAGCCCTGGGTACCGGTGAGCTTCTGGGTGGCCGTGACCACGAACGTGATGCTGGACGAGCCGAAGGTACGGATCGAGTCGATCGTGGCCGTGCCGGAGGAGACCTGCTTCTGGCTGGTCCGGGTCTGGGCCACGCCCACGGTGGCGTAGCCGTTCTTCAGCGTCTGGCTCAGCTGGCTGGTGATCAGACCGTTCATCCGCGCGACGTAGCTGGCGGCGCTCTCGGTGTAGGTGAAGGTGTTGTAGTCGGTGGTGACCTCGGTCGCGACCGCGGCCGCCTGGGCCAGCTCCGGCTGGGTGAACGGCAGCCACTGGTAGATGTTGACGTTGGTGCTGCCGACCGGCGAGGGCACGGCCGCGGCGGACGGCGAGCCGGCCGCAGCGGCAGGCGCGGACGGCCGGGCGGACGCGGACGGCGAGGCGTGCGGATGTGAGCTGTGCGGGGCGAGCAGGAACACGCCGAGCCCGGCGAGCACCACCACAACGACCGCGAAGAGTGCCTTCTGCTGGCCCGCGGACAGGTCCATCGTGCCGCGCTACTTCCTGCGCCGCACCGGGCGGAGCCAGAAGGGCATTGGGCTTTCCGGCGGCGGCGACGAGCCGTTATCGCGGGGCGCCGCCGGGCCGGACGGCCCGCGTTCAGCGGCTCGGCTGCCGTTCGCCTGGCCCGGCGCGGAGGTTTCCGGTGCCCTGGTGCGGCTGGGGGCACGACCGCCGCCGGATGAGCTGCCGGTTGGGGCGCCCGCCGGCGGTTCGGGTGAGCGGGGGCGTCCCGCCCATCCACCGGACGGGTCCGAGGGCCGGATCGGGCCGGGCTGCCAGCGGGGGCGCGCCGCCCCGGACCAGGGTCCGCCGGCGGATCCGCCGGAGCCTGCACTGGTCCCGCTCCGGTTGCTGGCGCCGTTCCCGCTACCGGAGCCGTTCCCGCCGAAGAGGCCGTTTCCGCCGGTGGAGGCGCGGCTCGCCGTCGGACGGCCGCCGAAGGTGGGTGCGGAGCTCCGCGGCGGGGCGGGCGCAGGCGACGGAGCCGGGGACGGGCCGGAGGAGCTACCCGCGGGCCGGGACGTCCGTCCGCCTGCGGACCGGGCCGCGGCGGACCACCACGATCCAGCCGAACGGGACCCGGCCGGCCCGCCCCCCGCCGCGGGCGGGCCGGCCGGGGACGGTCCCGGGGTGGCTGTGGCAGCCGCGGCGGGGCGCCCAGTGGGTGCCGGGCGGCCCGTGGCCGGGCGTCCAGTGGGTGCCGGGCGGCCCGTGGCCGGGCTGGGGGCATGGCCGACGCGCACCGTGGAGCCGGGCCGCGGCGGCGCTTCCCCGCTTCGTACGCTGGCGGCCGCCTGGGCGCCGCCGCGGGCCCAGCCGGACGACGGCTGGGCCGCCGGGCCTGCGTTGTCGGCGGCGCGAGGCGGCAGGTGCAGCGGTGGCGCGGCCCGCCGGCCGTCGGCGTCACCTGGCGAGCGCCGGGCGCGCTCAGCCGCGGTGGGCCGCGCTCCGGCCTGCCCGGCCTGGGCCGCTGCGTCGGCGTCCACGGACTGGCCGTCCCCAGTGGCCCGGACCCGGGCCGAGGGGTCATCGGTCGCGCCCGTCGCGCCGCCGGCGCCCTGAGCCGCGGCCATCTTGCCGGCCGCCGAGCCTGCGCTGGCGGCCCCGGCCGCGCCGACGATGCCGGCGGCGAGCGCGGCGGCCTCGCCCGGATTTTGCCTGGCCCACCGGCCGACCCGGTAAGCCGCGACACCGGGCACGGTCGCGGTCGCGGTGTCCCGCGTGACGCGGCGGAACGTCGTGCTGGCCTCCCGCAGGCTGACATCGGCCCGTTCCTGCGATCCGATGACCCCGTAGCCGACGGCGGAGAACAGGTGCTGGAACGGCTTGCGGTAGATGAAGACCGCCACCGTCACCAGCGCGATCATCAGGATCTTCAGCGCCCAGGGCAGTACGGCGTCGCTCGTGCCCATGATCAGCGAGTACGCGTACAGCAGGACGCTTAGGGCCAGCGCGACCGCCACCTGTTTCATCAGGACACCGACCAGCATCTCGAACCAGCGGATCGCGATGATCCGGCCGAAGCCCGGATGAGTACCGATGATCAGGAAGAACGGCCCCGCGATGAGCAGCAGCAGGAACCCGAGCTTCAAGATGATCAAGGTAAGCGAGATCAGCAGGATGAGCAGCCCGGCCACCAGCGCCGCGAACAGCGCCGCGAACCCGATTTCCAGCCGGGTCGTCCACTGGTTGCCCTGGAACAGGGCGTAGACCGACGGGTTGTTCTGCTGCAGGGAGTTGGCTACGCCGATGTAGGTGGCCTGCTTGGCCTGGATGAGGTCGGCCGTCGGTTTCTCGTTGGCGGCGATGGCCTGGGCCCACAGCAGTTGCCGGCCGTAGGTGTTCACTACCGTCTGCGGCGCCTTGGCCGAGGTGGCGTACTGGGTCGTGCCCAGTTCCCCGTCCAGCCACGGCTTGCAGACCAGGACCGACCACAGTTCGTTGGCGTTGCTGTCCACCAGCCCGTTGCTGGAGGTGAACCCGAAGTTGCCGGTGGCCGCCTGCGGGTCACCCCCCTGGACGGGCACACAGTTGTTCCCGCCAGGGTTGGGCAGCTTCGCGAAGGCCACGTTAAGGACCTGCGTTACGCCGTTGGACACGGTCGTGCCCACACCCGTGAAGTCGGCGGGGCGCCCGATCAGCCAGATCGCTGCCGCGCACGCCACCACCATCCACAGAGTGCCTTCGATGGCGCGGGTCGCCCGCTTTCGGACCAGGCCGTTCCAGGCGAGCCAGATGGCGCCGAGGATGATGACCGGGGCGAGGTAGGGGAAGTAGATCGCGTTGCCCAGCGCGCTGATCAGCCGGTCCACCACGCTCTGCAGCCAGGCCAGAATGCCGTTGCCGGCCGCCGACTGGTACACGGTGATCGTGACGCGGTCGATCGATTTCGCCGCGTCGAAGACCATACCGGCCACGTTGTTGCCGATCAGCGAGGTCATGTCGGAGCACTGCAGGCCGTGGGCGGCCCAGAATTGCCCGGCGACCCCGTAGCTGTCGTAGAGGGTCTTGCCCGCCGCGACCCCCGCCGGCGGCTCGATCAGCGCGTCGATCCCCCCGGTAGCCGCCTCCGGCTGCGGGATGGACGGCTGGCAGACGTTGTTCAGGTCGCCGATGATGCCGCTCGACCCGGCCGAGCACAGCCCCAGCAGGCCGCCGATGTCCCCGATCCCCGGTACCGAGCAGACCCCGCCCGCAGGCGCGGCCGGGGTGCCGGCCGCGTGCGCCGCGGTGAGCACGGCGCGGGCCGCCGGGCCGGAACTGGCCGGGGTGCTCACCGTGCCGGCGCTGGCCGAACTGGCCTGCGTGGAACTGGCCTGTGCCGAACTGGCCTGTGCCGAACTAGCCTGTGCCGAACTGGCCGGTGCCGAACTGGCCGGCGCCGAACTGGCCGGCGCGGGGACGACGGCGGCCGGCCCGGCCGCCACGGCCGAGGCCGTGAACGGCGACGCGTCCGCGGCCACCGCCGAGACGGGGACCGCCAGGATCGCGCCGATGACGATCAGCAGCCGGGCCGCCCAGCGGACACGGGTTCTGGTCATCTGGGGGGCTCCTGTTGAGCTTCTCCGGGTGATCACTGGCTCGCCTCGCCCGCGGTTTCCCGGGCCGGGTGGCTGGGACTATCGGTGTCGTCGGAATCTTCGGGGTCTTTATCCGGTTTCTCCGCCCGCGGCATGGGCGGCTCGGCGGCCGGGGCGGCTTCGGCAGCGCGCTGCGCCGCCTCGTCGGGCCGGGACCGGGTCGGGTTGGTGTCCAGCCAGCGCTGCAGCTCATCGGAGGCCAGATCGATGCCGATCCGGCCCGCGCGCCCGTCCAGATCCCGGAAGACCGATTCGCCGTTACCGAGGCCACGCAGGATCGCCTTGTGCTCGTCGGAGGACTCCACCCCGAGCAGCGCCAGGACGCTCTCCACCTCGGTCCGTTCCGATGAGCGGAACGCGAAGACGGTGGAGATGCAGTTCGTAACCTGCTCGTTCAGCAGATCCCTGGCGTTCTGCGAAACGAGGATCAGCGCCGTGTTGCGCGACCGGCCCATCCGGGAGACCTCTGGTACGAGCTTCGCGCCTTCGGGGGTCGCGGTAATCGCCCAGGCCTCGTCGAGGAAGATCGCTTTCGGCATGCGCCGGTCCATCCCGTTCAGCAGCCGCCGGGCGAACTGAGACACCAGGTAGAGCAGCGCGACCGAGAGCCGCTGCTCGTAGGAGTAGTCGTCCCGGCTGATCGCGGTGTCCGGCAGGGTCAGGCCGCCGAGCGTGAACACCGTGGTCCAGCCCTCGGCGTCAACCTGCTGGCCACCCGACGGCGAGAAGCACAGCCGGGCCAGCCGCATCTCGGAGATGGACCGCATGACGGCCCCGAGGTTCTTCGACGCCGGATCGTCAGCCTGTTCCAGGTGCCGTACCACCTTGCCCAGGCTGGGCCGCGGCCCGGCGGCGACGGTCCCGACGGCCTGGATCATCGCGCTCTCGCGTTCCTCACTCATCCGGGGCAGCAGCAGCCGCAGCGTCTCGGTGGCCATGGTTCGCTTGGTGGCCAGGTCATCGCCGAAGGAGAAGGGGTCGAGCAGCCCAGGCGCCGCCGATCCCAGGGAGAGGATCCGGGCCCGCCGGCCCCGGGCCTGCAGCAGCCGGACCAGTGACGTGGCGTCGCCCTTGGGGTCGATCACCGCGACCGTCGCCCCGCGTAGCGCGAGCTGGTAGATGAGCAGGAGGGCCAGCGTGGTCTTGCCGCCGCCCGGCTCCCCGGTGATCGCGATGGCGGTCGGGCGGTTGCGGGCCGCGGCGAGCAGCGGATCGAAGTGCACGATCGCCCGGGCCCGGCCGAGCGTCTCGCCGATATACGGGCCGATCCAGCCGACCCCGTCGGCGGTCCGGTCCCCCAGGTCGACGGTGGCCGTCGGCATGCCGCCGGCGATCGTGTAGAGCGGCTGCCGCTGCAGGTAGGAGTTCAGCCGCACCCGGTCACCGGGCAGCGACTCGCACAGCAGCGAGAACTGGTCTCCCGTGGAGTTGACGATGTCGACGCCGATGTCCCGGTAGTGCTCAACGACCGCCTCGACCCGCCGCACGCAGAGATTGCGGGTGGGCGCGGTCACGATCAGGCGGTGCCAGCCGTATACGAACGGCAGCCGCTCCTTGGTGATCCCGTGCTCCAGCATGCGCGCCGCCGCGATCTGCTCGGCCAGCGCGAGCGGCGCCTCCACGCCGGCCTCCCGGATGTGCGCGTCCATGTCACGGGCGTGCGCCAGGCGGCGGCTGACGTCCTTGCTCGCCTTCGCAGGCGGTATCAGCCGCATCCGCGAGCTGACCTCGACCGGGAACGGCAGCGAATCAGCGTAGTGCAGCCAGGGCTCCCCGTCCGGGAAGGCCATCACGTCCGGGAAGCGGGAGAAGGACAAGAACGCGGCGAAGGATTCACCGGTGGCGTGCTCCAGCTGCAGCAGCGTCCGCCCGTTGTGCACCTGACCCTCGAACAGGCTCTCGATCTCCCCGGCGCCCCACCTCCGGCGCTTGGTGGCCGAGGGCGGCGGCTCACCGAGCGAGCCCATCAGGGCGTGCCGCAGCAACCAGGCGAGCTCGTCGGAGGTCGCGTGCCGGGCGGCGAGCGCGCTGGCCGCCAGGGCCCGGCCGACCCGCTCGGCCTGGTCGGTCCATTTGCCGACCTCGCCGGACCCGACCGCCTCGTCCTCGATGCCCAGACGGCGCTCGCCGCCCTGGTAGATCGAGATGAACTGGGACAGCACCCCGCCGGACAGCTGGGCGCGCATGCCCCGCTGGCCCAGCCGGACCCCCAGGTAGATCTCCTTGCTCCAGAAGTCCTTGGTCCACACGTGCTGATAAGACTCGTCGAGGTATTCGCGCCACCCCGCTCCCCCGTCAGAGGTGGCGTCCAGGCCGGTGGCCCAGTCCGCCGCCGGGTAGGAACGGTGCGCGATACGCAGATGCACCTCGGCGTCCGGCATCCGGATGGCGGCCAGCGCGACCGTGATGTTCGTGGCCAGCGCTTCGCGTTCCTCGGGCGTCGTGAACTCATAGGAAACCGACGGCAGGCGGAAGTACGCCCACGCGTGGTTGTCAGTCAGCAGGATCCGGTCGTCGAAATACCGGATGGCGAGCCGACTGCTTCCCTTGGTCCGACTGGTCAATGCAGAACCTTCCGAGGAACCGGGGCCGCGGCCAGACCCGCGACGAGCACCCCGGCGAGAGCGGTGTAGGCGTGCCGCGCCTGCGGCCCCAGGGAAGACACCCGGGCGGCGGGCCCGGCGGATCCGGTGGCTTCCGGCCCGCCCCCGGCCAGGCCGTCATCCCACGGGATCCGGACGATCGCGCGGCAGCGCCCGCGCGCGACAGCTTCGGCCTGCTCGACGTCGCTCAGGCTGGCCCGGCTGACCCCGTTGACGATGGTTACCGCGCGGGCGGCCAGCTCGCGGTGGCCGTTGTTGCCCAGCCATTCCTGGGTCATGGCCAGCGAACGCGACGCGTCCGCGCTGGCCGGGGCGACGAGGACGAGCTGGTCGGCGACACCAAGGACCCGGGCGACCTCGGCGGCGCCCGGGTCGATCACCATCAGCGGGTACAGCCGGCCGGCCCGCTCCGCGAGCCGGGCGTAGTCCCGCTCCCCGGGCGCCGCCGGGGCCGCCGGATCGGCGTCGGAGGTAATGATGTCGAACCGGGCCCACGGCGAGTGCCCAGTGTCCGCGAGCACCGCGCTGGCAGACACCGGGCTGCCGGGCACCACGTCGGCCGACCCGGTACTCGCCAGCAGCGCGGCTATGGTCAGCGCCGGGGAAGCCTGAGCCTGCCTTGTAAGCGACCCGTGGCCGGGATTCAGGTCGAGGGCCGCGACCGGGTCGCCCCGGAGTGCGACCAGCAGCTGACCCGTCATCAAGGCGGTCATGGTCTGGCCCGCACCGCTGGTGCAGCCGAGGAACACGATGCGCCGTGGGCCCGCGAGCGGGAGCCGGGCCCGGTCCTGGTCGAGCGTCTCCTGATCCCGCTTGCCGGGGCCCTGCCCGCCGGGGACGACCCGGACCCGGCGCTGCCAGCTGTCGATCCGGTCCGCGGCCGGCCCGCTCAGGGCGCGCTCGATCGACGGGGCCGGCCGGCCGGGCTGGCCGGGCGCGGGCGGCTGCGGGGCACCAGACGCAGGCGTGGCTGGCTTCGCGGGCCCGGGCGGGGCCGGGGGGGTGATCGGCACCGCGGCCGCAGACCCGGCCGGCACCGGGCCCGCAGGCCTGGGGGCGCCAGGGCTTCCGGGCCTGGCGGCGCCAGGCCCGGGCGCTTCCCGGGTATTGGCCGTGACGGCGGTGCTCGGGGCAGGACGCTCTGGAGCCGGGGCGGGACGCCTGGCAGCCGGGGCGGGGGGCTCGGCAGCCGGGGCGGGACGCCTGGCAGCCGGGGCGGGGCGGGCCGGGGCGGGGTGGGGCGGGACCGGGCGCTCTGCGGCATCGGTGTCCGCGGGCTTTGCGGCCGGCGTGGACGATGGCGTGGCCGTCGCGGATGACGCTGCGGCCGCTCCGGGTGCCGCCGCGCCCGCATGGGGCTGCGGGCCGCGGGCGGGTGTCTGGGGACTCCCGGCGGGAGGCTGCGGGCTTCGGCCGGGAGGCTGCGGGCTTCGGCCGGGAGGCTGCGGGCCCGAGACGGGGGCCTGCGGGCCCGAGACGGGGGCCTGCGGGCTTGTGTCGTCCCTGGGCGGGTCGGAAACGCCGCGCCGCTGGCCCGGGGCGGCCGGCGGGAGCGCACGCGGAGGCCGGGCCCCGGTCACGGCACCGGAGGCGGGAGCACCCGGGCCGTTACGGCGAGCGGGCCGGCCCCAGAGCGGGACCCCCGCCGGGCCCCGCTTCTCCTGTGTCTCGTGCGAGACCTCGATGGGCGGGGCGATGGGCAGCGGTCCGGTGGCCGGACCGCTGCGGCCACCGGACCGGGACGCGGCACGAGCCGCGGGCGGCCCGCCGGGAACCGCCGGGCGGCCGGCTTGCGGGCCGCCGGAGCCGGGAGGGGCGGTCGCTGGTCCGCGAAGTACCTGACCAGGGATCGCAGGGCGCCGGTCCGCGGGCAACGACCCGCGTGATCCTGCTCCGGCGGCCGGTTCCATCCAGCCGGCCCGGGCAGGAGCCGCCCGTCCCGGCCCAGTCAGTCCAGGCGCAGCCGGTAGTCCTGGCGCAGCCGGTCCTGGCCCGGCCAGTCCGGGCGCAGCCGGTCCAGGACCGGCTTGCGCCGGGGCAGACGTTCCGCGGGCGCGGGCGGGGGTCTGCCCGGACCCCATCTCCGCGTACGGCCAGGACTGCGGTCCCGCGGACGCGGCCCGGAGCGGCAGGTCCTGCCGTCCGCGGCCGTCCCGCCAGGTCCGCTGCGTGCCGCGGACCGGGCCCGCACCGTCAGTGGCCGGCCGCCCGGCGGGGCGGATACGCGCCGCCAGCCCGGGCGCTACGACAGTCCCGGCCGCACGCGCGCGCCCGGTGGTCGCCATGGCCATCGCCGCTGCACCGTCCGTGGCTGGCGCGGCGGCACCCTCCGGGCGGTGCCACACACGTGCGTAGACACGAATATCGTTCTTTTCCGACAACGGCACGAGCCGGCACCAGGTGCGCGGCTCCCCGAGGTACCGGAGCTGGGAGACCAGCAATTCCGGCAGTCGCTTGTTTTCCAGGACCGGCCGGGTCGTGAGCCAGGTCAGGACCCCCGGCGGCAGAACGTACAACCAGAGCAGAGTGTGATTGAAGGGCACGCCGATCGCGGCGAGTACAACAACATAAGGAACCGTAATGCCACAGAAAACTGCGATCCAGCTGATGGGAAGCGGCATCGGCAAGCGGAAATCATAAAGCTTGTAGAGACGCTTCTCAATTCGCCAGATGTTCGTATAAGTGGGCAGGTCCACGAAGTGCACTCCTTTGGCCGTGACGGAGTTTGGGCCGTTACGGTGGCTAGTGGACTCCGAGCGCGTTGGTGATTCCCGTGGCCAATGCCTGGATGATACCGGGGGTATAGAAAATGATCGCGATCAGCACGGCCAGCACAATGAACTGCACGAAGCGCGTGATCTCCCGGGTGAAGAGAAAGAAGAGCGCGACGATGCCCACGATCCCCAGGAACAGCGGCCCGAACAGCCCCTGCAGGTAGCTGACGAGACCCTGGGTGCTGAGAGCGATCGGCTCCGCGGCCAGGAATTGTATGGACATAACTCTTCCCTTCCGGGATCATCAGGTACCCGCCAGGCGGCCGGCACCTGCCAGGCGGCCGGCGAGAGCCGGGCCGCGCTCACACTAGGGCACCCCGTGCTGGCCAGGGACGAGTGCTTACCTTCGCCCTCCCCCAGGAAATACGTTGCGCAGCGCGGGAACGGTTCACTGCCCCCGAATTCGCCTGCCCGGGCCGGAGGGCGGGAGCCAGCCTGGATCATGAGCTTCCCGCCTGCTGCCCCTGAGGCGACGCCGCGATATTCTGCACATACCATTTGCCGCCCTGGTCAATGACGGTCAGGTTGTAGCTCATCTCCAGCTTGGCGGAACCGCTTCCGCTCACCCCGGACAGCTGCCAGACGACGGTAGCCATGATGTCCCGGGTCGAGCCGCCCGCCGGCACATACAAATTGGAGATGCTCGAGTAGGAGAGCGCACCACCCAGCCCGGAAACCGTCGCCCCGGGCGCGAGGAAACGGTTCAGGGTGGCATTGTCTCCGCTCCCGTACGCCTGGAAGAACGCCGGCAGCTGCGCGCTCAGCTGGCCCTGTGCCGTGGGATCCGACGTCACGGTGGGCGGCGTGGGCGGAGAGGCCTGCGCCGGGGCGGCCAGCCAGGCGGGCTCGCCCGATACCACCAAGCCGCCGTTGGCCGCGTAGATGGGCACCCCGAGCTCCATCAGCTCGCCGTTCACGCTGGCCAGCAAGGTCACCACCGCGTGGCTCGCGTCCTGCACGGTGATCCCGGCGACCTGCTCCGATTGCAGCCGGAGGTCACCCGAGCCATCCCAGCCCAGCTGCGGGTTGGCGCTGCTGAGCGCGCTGGGCAGGTAAGCCGCCAGCTCCTGGGCACGCTGGTTCGCAGTGGCGGCACTGAAGTTCAAGTACACGGCACCGAACTGGATGGCGTAGGCCTCGGCGAGGGTTGAAGGAAACTGCGCACTCCCGCTGCTGGCCGGGGCGGGCGTACCCGACGTGCCCGATCGCGAGGCCGGGGTCTCATTGAGGATGATCGCCGTGATGCCCCGGTAACCGACGATGAGCAGGACTACCCACAGCACCGCACGCAGCGTCCAAATGAGCCATCGGCCTCCGCCGCCGCTCCATGAGCGGGACACGCGGGGCTGCCCGTCGCCGGGCCGTCCCGGTGTGCCGTTATCCATCTCAGTGTCACTAGCGTACACAGTCGGCCGCGCTGCGTCATCTATGCCCGAACCGCGAACCATCACACCTCCGCCCACTCCGCGTTGGGCTTCTCCGTCCGGCTGACGCCACCCCGCCGACCTTAACGCCCATTGTGCGCTATAAAGACCGGCGCGGCGAGTCAATGATGAGCAAGTCCCCGCCCGCCCTCGGGATAATTGAAATTCGCCGGGATACGCCGATGCGCGGGAAACAAGAACCGGCCCAAAGAGCGACTCTAAGGCTTCATCTTTAGCCGGTCGACCCGGGATGACCGCCGGCCGCTCGTTCAGTGCTCTGACCTGCGCAAACATCCCCAACAATGCACGCCCGGCCGGGAATGCGCCGACTGACCGGCGATTAGCGCGGAAGTCCATCATGGCACCGGGCAGGGCGCGGATCTTGTTGCCCGAGCGACGGCTACCGCCCGGCCGCTTCGGCCAGCCGCCCGGGATAGAAGCCACGGGCCGTTTCGATCACCTCGTCCAGGCCCGGCCACCAGCGGCCGGGCCGCAGCGAGCCGAGGGTGTGCAGGATACCCGCGGCCTGCTGAGCAGGCTCGGCCGCGGCGACGAACGCTACCCGGTGCGGCCGGACCGAACGCAACGGCCCGAGGTGAAAGTCCGGCCCCGGCTCGCCGGGGTCACTAGGCTCGCCACCGCCAGCGCTCGTGGCGGTGACCAGGTAGTAGTCCGGCAGCTCGAACAGGCCTGCCCGCCAAGCCGACAGCACCTTCGCGGCTTCCCGCTCGAATCCGGCCGGCCCCTGCGGGCGCGACACGTCCCACATCAACCGCCAGCCATCGGCCACCGCCGCCAGCGGGTCGGCGGCCACCAGCGCGTAGGGCGACATAGCCCGGGCGGCCTGGCGCAACGCCGCCGCGGCCGTCGCCATGGCATCGTCGGCGCCCGCAGGCTCCGCGGGCCGCGCCAGCGTCACGTTCATGGACCGGCCAATCCGGGTGAGGACCTCCGCGCGAACCGGGCCGGCCAGCATGCCCTGAATCACACGTTGAAGCGGAACTCCACGACGTCGCCGTCGCGCATGATGTAGTCCTTGCCCTCGATCCGCACCTTGCCGACGGCGCGGGCCGCCTGCAGCGAGCCGGCGGCCATCAGGTCATCGAACGAGACGACCTCGGCCTTGATGAAGCCGCGTTGGAAGTCGGTGTGGATGACGCCGGCCGCCTCCGGCGCGGTCGCGCCGGCCGGGATCGTCCACGCCCGGGTCTCCTTGGGGCCCGCGGTGAGGAAGGTCTGCAGGCCGAGCGTCCGGAAGCCAGCCCGGGCCAGCTGGGCCAGGCCCGGTTCGCCGAGACCCGCCTCGGCCAGCAGCTCCGCAGCCTCGTCTTCGGGCAGCTCGGCCAGGTCGGCCTCGGTCTTGGCGTCCAGGAAGATCCCTTCCGCGGGCGCGACCAGAGCCGACAGCCGCTCCCGCAGGCCGGGGTCGGCGAGCTCTTCGGTGTCGGCGTTGAAGACGTACAGGAACGGCTTAGCCGTCAGCAGCTGGAACTCGCGCAGATCTACCAGGTCGATCCCGGCCGAGGCACCGCCGGCGAACAGCGTGGTCCCGGTGTCCAGGAGTTTCTGCGCGCTGCCGACCGCGTTCGCCACCCGGATCCGCATCGCGTCCTTGCCGGACTTCGTTTCCTTGGCCAGCCGGGGGGTGGCCTTCTCCAGCGTCTGCAGGTCGGCGAGGATCAGCTCGGTGACGACGGTCTCGATGTCGCGCTCTGGAGACACGTCGCCCTCCACGTGGCTGACGTCAGGGTCGCTGAACACCCGGACGACCTGGCATATCGCATCGGTCTCGCGGATGTGGCCGAGGAACTGGTTGCCCAGCCCCTGGCCCTGGGCCGCGCCCCGGACCAGCCCCGCGATGTCGACGAACCGCACCGTGGCCGGGACGATCCGCGCTGAGTCGTACAGCTTGGCCAGCTCGGCCAGCCGCGGGTCGGGCACCCCGACGATGCCGACGTTCGGCTCGATGGTCGCGAACGGGTAGTTGGAGGCCAGCGCGCCCGCTCTGGTCAGCGCGTTGAACAGTGTGGACTTACCCACGTTGGGCAGCCCGACGATGCCGATAGACAGGCTCACTTGTCAATTTTAGGGGGCCGCGGCTACCGGAACGAACGTAAACCTCGCCCGTAACCTATCGATCGGGGCGGCCGGGCACTCGTTTAGCAGCGGGCGGGCAGGCGAGCTGGGGCGCTGCCCGGGGGCGTAGCGGGGCCCGACCGGCGGCGTGTCAGGAGGGGATTGTCGCCCCCGGCTGCCAGTATTGGCACACATGAGCGCGATGATGCTGATTGCCGGGCTGGTACTCGGGATCCTCATCGGGGTGACGATCGGCTACCTGTACGCACGGGGCCGGATCGCGACCGCTACCGCGGACCTGGCCAGCCAGGCCAGCGCCGCTTCGGAGCGCGCCCGCGCGGCCGAGCAGCGGGCCGCCCTGATCGACGGTCAGCTGGCTGAGCGGTTCCAGAGTCTGTCGACAGCGGCCCTGGACGCCAGCACGGCACGTTTCCTGGAGATCGCCGACGGCCGGATGCGGGCGGAGAACGTCAAGGCCGCCGGAGAGCTGGAGAACCGCCGCGCGGCCGTGGAGCATCTGGTCGGGCCGCTCAAGGACACTCTGGGCCGGCTCGAAGCCCAGCTTCGCGACTCCGACTCGGCCCGGCGAGCCTCCCACGCCGCACTGGCCGAGCAGGTCAACCTGACCCGGCACAGCACCGAGCAGCTCCGCGACCAGACCCAGGCGCTGGTGACCGCGCTGCGGCGGCCCGAAGCCCGGGGCCGCTGGGGCGAGCTGCAGCTGCGGCGGGTGGTGGAACTGGCCGGCATGTCCGCGCGCTGTGACTTCGAAGAGCAGGTCGCGGTGACCGGGGACGACGGCGGCGCGCAGCGGCCTGACATGGTGGTGCGGCTGGCCGGCGGCAAGAGCATCGTGGTCGATTCGAAGGTGTCGCTCGCCGCCTACCTGGAGGCGGTGGAGACGGCCGACGAGTCCGTCCGGGCCGCCCGGCTGGACGCGCATGCGCGGCACGTCCGCGAGCACGTGGACCGGCTGGCGGCCAAGGCGTACTGGACGGCGCTGAGCCCGGCCCCGGAGTTCGTCGTGCTGTTCATCCCCGGTGAGGCGTTCCTGGCTCCGGCGCTGGAGCGGGATCCCCAGCTGCTCGAGCACGCGATGGTGCGGAAGGTTCATATCGCCACCCCGACCACGCTGGTCACCATGCTGCGGACCGCGCAGTACGCCTGGCAGCAGGAGGCGCTGTCGCAGAACGCCCGCGCGGTGTTCGACCTCGGACGCGAGCTGCACGCACGGATCGGGGGGCTCGGCCGGACCATGGACACGCTCGGTCGCACACTGACCAAGGCGGTGACGGCGTACAACCAGACGGTCGGATCGCTGGAAAGCAGGGTGCTGGTCAGTGCGCGGCGGCTGAGCCAGCTAGGCGTCGTGGACGGCGAACTGCCGTCGCCCGCGCCGGTGGAAGAGACCGCCCGCGCCCTGTCGGCGCCGGACCTGGCCGACGCGCCGGAACTGGCCGAGCCTGCCGGGGTACTGGCTGAGCTGGATGTCCCCAAGCTGGCCGTCGCTGAGCTGGCCCGGTCTGAACCGGGCACGGAATCGCCCGAAATCCCTGCCGGTGATCAGCTCACCGAGGCGACACAATGAGACTGGCGGTACCGTCGGTCACGTGGTGCCAGGCATCGCCACGACGGGAGGGGGGAACGCAGGCGTGCACGAATACACGAGCCGAGGTCCGGCACGGCCGCGGCCCCGCCCAGCCGCCACGTCAGGCGAAGACGGGGCCCGGCGCACGGCCCCGGGCGCACCCGGCGTACCACGACCCAGCCGGCCGGATGACCCCGGGAACCGGATGAGCCGGCCAGACCCGCTCAGGCCGGGGTTCCGCCCGGCGCAGGGACCACCTTCCCGCGCCGCGGGTTCCCGCGGGCCACAGGGGCCTAATGAGCCCTACGGTCCCTATGAGGGGCGCGGGCCCCACGAGCCGCGCGGCCGTCGCGAGCCCATGGACGCCGCTGGTGGCCCCGCCGGTTCTCCCGGGCCGCGTGAAAACGCCACCGCGCCGGGGATCCAGCTGACCGGGCGCGGAGCGATCCTGGCCCTGCTGGTGCTCACGTTTCTCGGGCTCCTCGTGTCGGACCTGGTGGGCTGGGGACTGCTCAGCAACGTGACGTTCGTGGCGGCCTGCATCGCGATCGCCTGCTACGCCAGGCCGACCGATCTGCTGCCGGTCACCGTGTGTCCCCCACTGGCGTTCTTCGTCGCCTGCGTGTGCAGCAAGCTGATCACGTCGGCGGGCGGCATCTCGGCCGCCGAAGGCATACTCTTCACGCTGGCGACTTCGGCGCCCTGGCTCTTCCTGGGCACGGCGGTCACGATCGTCATCGCATTGCGCCGCGGCCTGCTCGACAACATCCGGGCGCTGCGGCACGGCCTGCAGGGACAGCCGGACGGGGCGGCCCCGGCCCGGGCCCGGAACATCATGGGCCACGGCCCCGACGGCGTTCGAGCCCGGAGGCGCTGACCGGCCGCCGCGCTGGTACACGCCGACCCACTGCCGGGGGACCGCGAGGATCCACACGCCCTGCTCGCTCACCATCGGCAGGCCGGGCGGGGCTGAGCGTGCGAGGGCTGCGGGTCCGGGGCGATGGTCCGGGCAACCTCGGAAGCCGGGCGGGCCCGAGAAGCCAGGCGAGCTGAGGTCCCGAGGCTCAGTAGCCAGGCGGGCTCAGAAACCGGGCTCGCCGGTAGACGTTACGTGAAGCGGGCTCAGCTGTCAGCCTGATCGCGGACGCGGGGCGGCCTGATCTCGCGCGGCAGGGCGAACGACATCTTTTCCTTGACCGTCTCGACTTCCTCAACGTCGCCGAAGCCACGCTCCGCCAGCCAGGCGAGCACGCCGTCGACCAGTTCCTCGGGCACCGACGCGCCGCTCGTCACGCCGATCGTCGAGGCACCATCCAGCCAGACCTCGTCGATCTCTGAGGCGTCGTCCACGAGATAGGAAGCTGTAGCGCCGGAGTCCTTGGCCACCTCGACCAGCCGGACGGAGTTGGACGAGTTCTGTGAGCCGACCACCAGGACCAGGTCGGCGTGGCTGGCAATTTGCTTGACGGCCAACTGCCGGTTCTGGGTGGCGTAGCAAATGTCGTCGCTGGGCGGGTCCAGCAGGGTCGGGAACCGCTCGCGCAGGGCCGCCACGGTCTCGGTCGTCTCATCCACCGAAAGCGTCGTTTGCGACAGCCAGACGACCTTGGCCGGGTCGCGGACATCGACCGAGCCGGCCTCCTCGGCACCGT
>Ga0302232_10000719_pt1 | contig 24138 bp, 24 predicted proteins | sample II_Palsa_N2_3_FD_193575 | JGI IMG/M metagenome (GOLD analysis project Ga0302232, IMG submission 193575) | Peat permafrost microbial communities from Stordalen Mire near Abisko, Sweden - II_Palsa_N2_3 | ecosystem: Environmental > Terrestrial > Soil > Palsa > Peat permafrost | place: Sweden...
GACTAAGCCCGGGCCGCCTGTCCGGGCGAACGCGGATTAAGGGTTCCCTTATGCGGACTCGTCCTCCAGCGCGCCGCGCATGGGCTGGAACTTCACCAGGGTCTCGGCGAGTTCGGCGGCCGGTTCCGAACCGGCCACGATGCCACATCCGGCGAACAAGCGCGCGGTCCGACCAGAGAGCTGCGCGCAGCGCAGCGCAATACCCCACTCACCGTTTCCCTCGGCGTCCACCCAGCCCACGGGCCCGGCGTAGCGCTGCCTGTCCATGTGCTCAAGGTCACGGATGAGCTCAAGCGCCGCGCTGGCCGGGGTGCCGCAGACAGCGGCGGGCGGGTGCACTGCCGCCGCCAGTGCGAGCGCTGACTTCGGCTTCTCGCTGTCCGCGAGGGTTCCGCGCACCTGGGTCCCCAGGTGCTGCAGGTTCGGGAACTTCAGCAGCCCGGGCCGCGCCTCGACCTCGAGCGCGTCGCACAGCGGCCCGAGCGCGTCGCGTATCGAAGCGACCGCGTAGGCGTGCTCCTCGTTATTCTTGGCCGAGGCCAGCAGTTCCGAGCCCAGCGCCTCGTCGTGGACCGCGTCGCCGCCGCGCGGCGCCGTGCCGCCGAGCACCAGCGCGCTCACCTGGCGGCCAGCCCGGCGCACGAGCAATTCGGGGGTAGCGCCCACCATGCCGTCGCAGGCGAAGGTGAAGCAATCCGGATAGCGGGCGGCCAGCCTGCGCAGCAGCACCCGAGCATCGATGGGCTCCGCGGCAGTCGCGAACAGATCCCGGGCGAGCACCACCTTACGCAGGTCGCCCGCTTTGATCGCCGCCACCGCCTCGGCGACCGCTTCCTCCCAGCGCGCCCCCGTCAGGCTCCCTTCCCGCCAGTCCAGCGGCCCAACGGGCGCCAGGGGGGCAACGGACGTCTGGGCGGCAGGGGGTGTCCGGGGGGATTTATCCCCCCCCAGGGGGGTCTGGGGGGATGGGTCCCCCCAGAAGCGGGGGGGTCTTGGGGGGTCGTCCCCCCGGCTAATAGAGTCCCCCCGGGACAGCAGAGTGACCCAGGCCCGGCCGCGGCCGTCGCGGCCGAGCACGAGGCGCGGGACGATCAGCACGGACTCATCGGATGACGCATCGAAGGTAAAGCTGCCGAACGCGATGGGCCCCGAACCGCGCAGCCGTACCTGGTCATCGATGTCGGCGGCATCGAATACCGAGCGGAGCCATTTCTCCCCGGCGGTAAACCGGTCTTCCCCCGCAGGCAGCGATACCCTGACCGCCTCGCCCCAGCCGGCCAGCCCGGCACCGTGCTGTATCCAGGCGACTACGTCCGGCTGGGGAATATGCCCAAGAAGATCCCCTGGGTCGGGTATGGCGACGGTGCGGGCGCTGAGCCGCCCAGTCTCCTGGCGGCTCAGCGGCCGCACGCCGTCGTCCGCGTCACCTGATCACCCGCCACGAACCCACATCCTAGGTGCCGTCCGTCACGGGGCTTACTTCCGGGTTCGTCGCCCCGCTCGGGCCCGGTTTCGCCAGCGCGCTCGGCCACCAGATATGCCGCCCGATATCCAAGGTCAGCGCGGTCACAAGGACGGACCTGACCACGATCGTGTCAAGCAGCACGCCCAGCGCGACTGCCACTCCGATCTCGGTGAATTCCACCAGCGGCAGCGTGCCGAGCACGGCGAACGTGCCCGCCAGCACCAGGCCAGCCGAGGTGATGACGCCACCGGTGGCGGCCAGGGCAGAGAGGGCACCTCGCCGCGTGCCGAACCGGACCGATTCCTCGCGCACGCGGGTCATCAGGAAGATGTTGTAGTCGATACCCAGGGCCACCAGGAACACGAAGACGAGCAGCGGCACCGAGGTATCGGCGCCCGCGAACCCGAACAGGTGCTTGAAGACCAGCGCAGACAGGCCGAGAGCTGCGCCGAAGGACAGCACCACGGTGGCGATGAGCACGAGCGGCGCCACGATCGCGCGCAGTAGCAGACCCAAGATGAGGAGCACCACGCCGAGTATCAGCGGGATGAGCAGATCCCGGTCATGAGCCGCGGCGGCCTCCACATCCAGGTTAATGGCGGTGCCGCCGCCCACCTTGGCGTCGGCACCAGGTATGGCGTGCACCGTAGTCCGTATCCGGTCCACCAGCGTGTACGCGGCCGGGCTATCCGGCGGCATGGTCATCGTGGCCTGCAGGAAGGACAGGCCGTCCTTGGTCACCGGCGGGGCGACCGAGGCGATGCCAGGCGTGGCGGCGAGCGCATCCCTGACCGATCCCGCGCTCGCCGCGGTGGAGATCACTTGCACCGGTTCGCCGGAACCAGCTGGGAAGTACCTGGCCAGCTCCTGCTGGGCGGTGATGGACGGCGGGGTGCCGCGGAACGACTCGGCTGTGGTCAGCGCGCCGAACTTGAACCCGGCCAGCCCGGCCGCCCCGGCCCCGAGCAGGATCACGGTCACGATCCACACGGCGCGCGGGCGGTGGCTGATGGCCTGCCCGACGCGCGACCACAGTCCGCGGCTGGTGGGTTCCGCGGTACCGTAGCCCGGCCGGACCGGCCAGAAGAGCCAGCGGCCGAAGACGACGAGCAGTGCGGGCAGCAGCGTGATCATGGCGATCAGGCCCACGGCGATGCCGATGGCGGCGACCGGGCCTAGCCCGGAGATGTCATTGGACTCGGCCGCGAGCAGGCAGAGCATGCCGGTCACGACGGTCAGTCCGCTGGCGATGATGGCCGGGCCGGCCCGGTGCAGAGCCACGGCCATGGCCTGGTGCTTATCGGCGTGCCTGCGCAGTTCCTCCCGGTACCTGGCGATTAGCAGCAGCGCGTAGTCGGTGCTGGCACCGATCACCAGGACGACCAGGATGCCGTCGCTCTGCCCGTTGACGGTCAGGTTCGCGTGCTGGGTGAGAAGATAAATGACGGCCTCGGAGACAGTCAGCGCCACGCCCGCCGACATGATGGGCAGCAGCCATAGCACCGGGCTGCGGTAGGTCAGCAGCAGGAGCCCGATGACCACGCCCAGGGCGGCGTACAGCAGGGTGGAGTCGATGCCCTTGAATATCTTGAGCTCGTCGGCCGCGCTGGCGGCGGGCCCGCCGATATACACGCTCAGGCCAGGATCCCCCTTGACGGCGGTGGCCTTCAGGTTGGAGACGAAGCCACTCAGGTCGCTGTTGTAGCCAAGGTCCGCGCCGACAACCGTCTCGATTGCCTTGTGATCGCGGGACACCACCGGCGCGGCGACCCGCCCGGCCACCGCGGACAGCGACCCGAAGTAGCGCGCGTCAGCGTCGGCCTTGCGCAGGTCGGCCGCCGTTAGCCCACCCGGCCGCACGTAGACCACCAGGGCGGGGTTGAGGTTCTGCGACTGGAAGAGGTTCTGCTCGTTCAGTTCCTGGGTGGATTCCGCCGACGAAGGCAGGTAGGCCGACGAATCGTTCTTCTCCGCTCCCTGAAGCTTGCCCGCCAGCGATCCCAGGGCCACGACCACCAGGATCCAGAACGCGACTACCAGGTACTTTGACCTCCGGCCGCAAATAATCCCGACCAGCCGGCCCACGCCGCCCGGCCGGGCTCGCGTCCGGCGTTCGGCGGGGCCGTCATCTCGCGGATCCCCGGTAGTGCGACGCTGTGCTTCCTGGCCCCGTGTTCGCTCGTGCCGGGCCGTCCCGGTGTCCTCGCCCTCGGCGCGGACACCGGAATCTCCACCCGGCGTGTTACGGGGCGCCCCCGCGGTCCCGCGTGCCACGTCGTCCTCCTTGCGTGTAGAAGATCCTGATAAAGTACTCAGGGAATACGATGTATCGCATCAGCTCCGACTGTCAAGTTATATCTCGAATATTTCACGTCGGCTTAACCGAAATAAGCGCGCAGTTATCTCGGGGTCCCGGTAGTAATCGCGGAAAATCCAACGAACCCGCCGCTGACCTAGTGTTATTCGAGTTCTTGGGACGGCTGACGACCTCTGTCGCTACGGTTCGTACTGGTTCCTGTGCTTCCGTGGAGGTCGTTGGGGTTGGCGACTCAGTTCTTCTCTGACGAGCAGACGGAGCGGCTGCGGTCGTACCCGGACATCGGCCGGGAGGAGTTGATCCGGTTCTTCACGCTGACGCGGAAGGATCTGGGGTTCGTCGACAACCTGGAGCGTGGCGACGGGCGTGGGCCTGCGGCGCGGCTGGGGCTGGCCGTTCAGCTGTGCACGCTGCCGTGGCTGGGATTCGCCCCCGATGACCTCTGGTCGGTGCCGCAGGCCGCGGTGCTGCGGCTGGCGAATCAGCTGGCGGTGTTCCCCGGCGTGCTGGAGCAGTACGGGCGGCGGGCGCAGACTCGTAGCGATCACCTGAAGCTGGTTCTGAAGTACCTGGACTGGAATCCGGTGCCGACCGGCGGGGAGCCTCGGCCTCGGACAGCCGGTCCCCGACCCGCCACTGACGAGGACTCTGGGCAGAGCGGGCACTGAACACCGGTTCACCGGTCTGCGCCTGGGTCCTCCGAAGCTGCTGCACCGCGCTGACCAGCGCATCTGCGGGGCCTGGCGGTTTGAGTAAGACCCGATAATCAAGATGAACTGGTAGAGATCGGGTCGCCCTCGGCCGGCCATGTACTATGGGCTGTAGTAGCCGTGGCGAGCTGAACGGGGCGCGACAGTGACACGAGCGCGCGCGGTGGTGATCGGCGCAGGAATCGGCGGCCTGGCGGCGGCTGCGGGGCTGTGCGCGGCCGGCTGGGACGTCACTGCCTGCGAGCGCGCCAGGTCGCTTGAGCCGGTCGGGGTCGCCCTGGCACTGGCTCCCAACGGGCTGCGCGCGCTGGATGCGATCGGTGCCGGGGATGCGCTGCGGGCGCTGGCGGTCCCGCAGGAACTGGGCATCCGACGTTGCGACGGCCGGTGGCTCATGCGCAGCACTACCGGCCGGATGGTCTCGGACCGGTTCGGGGATCCGGTCATCTTGCTGCCGCGGGCGGCCGTCATCGACGCGCTGGCGGCCCGTGTTCCCGGCGGGGTGCTCTCCCTGGCAACCGAGGTGACGTCGGTCGAGTCCGGGGGCAAGGCGGCAGCGCGCGTGGCCACCACGGCGGGCGAGCTGGATGCCGACCTCGTGGTGGCTGCGGACGGGATCGGTTCGGCGTCGCGCTCGGCGCTGTTCCCCGGTCATCCGGGGCTTCGCTACGCGGGGTTCACCACCTGGCGGCTGCTCACCGGTCCGGTGACCGGGCAGGTCCCGATGGCGGAGAGCTGGGGGCGCGGTACCGTCTTCGGCGTGATGCCGCTGCCGGACGGGCGGGTCTACTGCTACGCCGCCGCGCCCGCGGACCCCGGCGTGCGCGCCGGCGACGAGCTGCCCGAGCTGGTCAGGCTCTTCGGCAGGTGGCACGAGCCGATCCCGGGACTGCTCGCGATCACCAGGCCGCAGGACGTGCTCCGCCATGATGTCGCCGAGCTGGCCGCACCGCTGCCGTCCTTCCACCGCGGCCGGGTCGCGCTGCTCGGCGACGCTGCCCATCCGATGACGCCGAACCTCGGCCAGGGCGCGTGCCAGGCACTCGAAGACGCAGCGGTCATCTCCCGGCTGGCTGCCGGGACAGGACCGGACGCGGTAACCGGGATGCTGGCCCGTTACACCGCCGCCAGGCTGCCGCGCACCACCGACGTCGTCCGCTGGTCCCGCCGTGCCGCCACCATGACAACCTGGGCCTCGCCTCCCGCCGTCGCCTTCCGCAACACGGTGGCGCGGCTGACAGGCAGGCTCGCACCGGGAGCCGCGCTGCGCGGCCTCGCCGCCATCTACGGCTGGCAACCCCCGGCAGCGGCCCGCCCCGGGGACGCGGGCTGACGTGAAAGTGAGCAGCTAAACCAGGCGACTGGCAGAGGTCGGGTCGTGACGCCGGCCGGTTGCTGGCGTATGACCGGGGCATGCGGTATGCGCAACGGGGCGGGTACACGCCCGCCGAGCAGCAGCGGCGTGAGTGGCTGCGGCTGGAGGCCGCCGGGCGGTTCGCCCGCGGCGAGGGTGCCAAAGAAGCGGGGAAAGCAGCCGGGCAGCCCGGGCGCGTCCATGACGTGGGAGGTCCCGGACCGGACCGAGGACCACTATCCCGAGGGTGCGTGCTCATGCGGCGCGGACCTGGCGGATGCCGCTGACCTGGGAGTCTCCCGGTCGTTTCAGCAGGAGGAGATCGCGGCCGCAGCGGCGGAGCGGGTGCAGCACGACCTGCACCAGGCGCGGTGCCGAAACTAAAGATCTTCAGTGGCGGAGGTTACGGAAGGGTGAGGTCGAGCCCGGTCTTGGCAAGGAAGCCATCGATGGGGCCGGGCCGGTACTGCATCGGTGTGAGCCGGGTCTTGACCAGCGCGTCAGCACACGCCACGCGGTCGCTTGCCGTACGGGCGGCCATCGCCGGGCAGCAGACCCGGCTGCCGGCGGGCACGGGCACAATGACTGGTATGGCGAAGGCTCCTGACCGCTGGCACCGGTGGCTGACGGACACGCGATCCGGCGGCGATCCCGCCGCCCGTGAGCGGCTCCTCACCGAACACTTGTACCTGGTCCGGGACACGGTGCTCGACAAGGCCGGGCTACAGCCCGGTGACACCGTGCTCGACGTGGGCACCGGGGACGGCCTGATCGCCTTCGGCGCGCTGGAACGGCTCGGCCCGTCCGGTCACGTGGTCTTCTGCGACATCTCCCAGGACCTGCTCGATCACTGCCGTGCCGCCGCCGCCGCGGAGGGGCTGCTTGACCGGTGCCGCTTCATCTTGGCCTCGGCCAATTCGCTGGACGGCATCGCAGACGCCTCAGTCGATGTCGTCACCACCAGATCTGTCCTGATCTATGTGAAGGACAAGGAGGAGGCGCTGCAGGCGTTCTACCGTGTGCTCAGGCCCGGCGGGCGGATCAGCGTGTTCGAGCCGGTCAACGTGCTGATGCGCGATCCTGACCGGCTCCTCGGCTACGACATCACCCCGGTCAAGCCCCTGGCGGCCAAGCTCAAAGCGTTCTATGAGTCCATCCGCCCGCCCGGTGCCGATCCCATGGTTGATTTCGACGAGCGTGACCTGGTCCGGCACGCCGAGCGGGCGGGGTTCACCGACATCGGCCTCGAACTGCGCGTCACCGTGAAGAACGGCAAGCGGCCGGTTCCCTGGACACGTGCCCTGCGCACGGCGGGAAACCCGCTCGTGCCGCCGCTGGGCGAGGTCCTGGACCGGGTGCTCAGCCCGCAGGAGATCGCCGAGTTCACCGCGCATATCAAACCGCTAGTTGAGTCTGGCACCGGGCGGCAGCGGCAGGCACACGCCTATCTAGCTGCCGCCAAATAGCGCTACCCATCACCCCGCATGCGTGGGCTGAATGTTCCTATTTATCTGGGCACGGATCAGTGTCAACGGCAACGCTCTTTCGTGACGGGTAACCCCTGCCCGACTGCCCGGCTTTGAGGATCACGAAGACATCCGAGGCCGTATGCGGGAACTATCCCTTCGAGTGACCGCGGCGCCAGACGTTCGCCAGCAGACACACCAATCCTGCCGATCCCGACCTAACCGCACCGCTCGCCACCTCACCTTGCCTGCCTGAAACCGGGCCAGTGCGGGTTGGTGACACGCAGGCGTGGCGCACCTCGGTAGAAACAGGGCATCAAATGGTTCAGCCTGCGCAAGCGTTTCACTGAAACCAGCGCCGCTCTTGTTCCACTCCGTCGTACATAGTAGACAGGAACGATGAGGAGACAGGCAGCCGTCGTGCTTTACGTGCTCGTGATGGTAGCCGTCGTGGTCGGCGTGGACGTTCTGTTCCTCAGGCACCAGTTCTGGGAGCGGCTGATAAGTAACGTCGGAATTGTCCTGGTGTTCGCGGCGTTCTATTTGCGGTTCCTGAAGCGTCCATGAGGGGTCCCGGTAGTCCTGGGGAAATTTGGTCGGATATCCCTGCCCTGCGTTTATCGCGGGGCCGGTATCGGCGGGAGATCAGCCGCTGGCTGTCCCTCGGGCGATGTGCCCGATCGACACCACGTCGCCGCTGATCTCGTACAGCGCCCGGTACCGGCCGGCCCGCAGCCGCCGCAGGCCCGGCGACCCGTACGGGAACGACCCGGCCCGGGCGAGGATCATCGGCCAGCCGGTCAACGGCGTCCAGCACCGCGCCGAGCCAGCGGGATCATCAGCCAGGAACCCGGCCGCCTGGTTGATCGCCTTCTCCTCGTAGATGACCCGAAGGCTCACCTGGTCAGGCCCAGCCGCTGCCGTACTGGAGGTCTGGCCGGCTGTCTCCCGCGTCCTCCGCAGTAGCTTTCTCCAAGCCAGGCTCTGACGGCTTCAGCATTGGCGTTTGTGCTGTGGTGATGGCGCCCTTACGCGGAGGGCGGCCGGGAACCCGGGCCGGTGGCTCGATCCGGCATCCAGGCGCGGGACGTGTGGTTTGTCATGGCCGGCCCGGGCGGATGTCACCGGGACTGGTGATGGCGGGCACGGGCGGGAATCCTGGTTCGCCGCGATGCTGGACCTGTGAGCCCGGGTTCATCCCGGGACGTGACTGAACGGAGTCTGCCATGAAGAACTCGCAACGCGCTGGATCTCAGGATGATCGTGCAGGTACTGCCCGGATGCGCCGCTGGACCGAGGAGAAGCCCAGCGTGCGCCTGTTGCTGGTGGCGTTCGTTCTTGTCCTGACCGGGGCGCTGGTGTGGGCGGGGTGGTTCGCGTCCGCTAGCCAGAATGCCACGTGGAGCCCGTTCCTGGTGAGCATCGCCGTCGTCGGCGCAGTGGCCCCGCGGAGGCGGCGGTCTTGGATGTCACGATCTCGTTGACGGGATCTGCCGGCCTGGCCGCGGCGAGCCCTCGCGATCGCGCGGGCGGGGTCGCGGGGGTCGCGGTCGCTGCGTCCGGCGATGGTTCCGCCTGCCCGTCCGTACCTGCTGATCGCGGCGTTTCGGGAGCTGCGGGTGCTGGCTGGATCGTGGTGGCCGGGTGGGCGGCACGACGCTGGTTCCGCTGGGAACCGCGGCGCTAGGTAGGCGTGACACTCTGGAGGGGTGACGGCGATGTGGCGGCGATGGAACGAGCGGGGCAGTCTCGGGTGGTTCGAGTTCCGGACCAGGGCCGGCGTGTACGTGCTGCTCGCCGCCGTGCCGGTGCTCGCGGTGGTCCTGGCCGACGGCCAGCGCCAGGTGCGGGGACCCGGCCTGGCCGTTTTCCTGCTGCTGTCCGTGGCGCAGGCAGGTGTCTGCATCGCGTTGCTGCACGCGGGCCTGGGCCGCTACCTGGCCGCGGGACCACAGCCGGACAGATGGCTGGTCGCCTCAGCCGCCGCGCTGACCGCGGCCGGCGTGCTCGCCGGAGCGGCGGCCTTCCCGGCCTTCACCCAGCCCCCCGGCACCGCGTACCCGCCGAGCTTCCTGGTAGCCATGCTCTTCAGCGGCCCCCTGATCCTGGCGCTCACGCCCCTGCTCAGCTTGCGCGCGCTGACCGCCCTGGTCGTGGTGAGCGCGGCCGCGGCCAGCGGCTTGACCGCGAGCATCGGCCGGTCCGGCACTGGCGACCACGGGGGGCTCCTCATCGCGGTATCCCTGGTCTACGCCTTGTACGTCGGCGTCGGCGTGCTCACCTGCCGCTCGTCCGCGTCGACGCTGCGGATCATGTCCGAGCTCGACCGGTCCCGGACCGCGCACGCCCGCCTGTCGGTCGCCGAGGAGCGGCTGCGCTTCGCCCGCGACCTGCACGACGTGCTCGGCCGGAACCTGTCCCTGATCGCCGTGCAGAGCGAGCTCGCCGCGGAGCTGGCGCGCCGCGGCGACCAGGACGCCGCCGGGCAGATGCTCCAGGTGCGCCAGGTGGCCCATGAGTCGCTGCGGGAAATGCGCGCGGTCGTCAGCGGGTACCGCACCGCGGACCTGGGCACCGAGCTGGCCGGCGCGCAGGAGGTCCTGCGGTCCGCGGGGATGAGCTGCCGTGTCACCGGCGACGCGGCGGGCCTTCCTGCTGACGTGCAGGCCGCCCTGGGCTGGGTGGTCCGCGAGGGCACCACCAACATCATCCGCCACAGCGACGCCACCGCCTGCACGATCGAGCTTGGCATCGGGGATTCCCCGGGCGCCCCGCGCGCGGTGACGCTCCGCATGGACAACGACCGCGTGCACACCCCGGCCGCCGGATCTGGCGGCAGCGGGCTGGCCGGGCTCGGCGAGCGGCTGGCCGGCCTGGGCGGCAGCATCACGACCGGGCATCCCCGCCACGGCCACTTCCGGCTGGAGGCCCGCCTGCCCGCCTGCGGCGCCGCAGCGGTGCCGCCCGGCCCGGCCCAGCGCGGCACCGGTGTCACACCAGAGACGCCCGCGCCGTGATCCGGGTGCTCCTGGCCGACGACGAGAACCTCATCCGCACCGCGCTGGCCTCCCTGCTGGCGATCCAGGACGACCTGGAGGTCGTGGCCCAGGCCGCCTCCGGCGAGGAGGCCCTCGCGATGGCCCGCCGGCACCGCCCGGACGTGGCCGTGCTGGACCTGCAGATGCCCGGCCTGGACGGGATCGCCGTCGCCCAGACGCTGGTCACCGAGCTGCCCGCCTGCGGCAGCCTCATCCTGACCAGCTACGGACGGCCCGGGCATCTCAAACGGGCCCTGGCCGCCGGCGTCCGCGGGTTCCTGCCCAAGACCGTCTCGGCCCAGGTCCTGGCCGACGTGGTCCGCACCGTCCACCGCGGCGGCCGCTACGTCGACCCCGAACTCGCCGCCGACGCCATCAGCGCCGGCGACAGCCCGCTCACCCCCCGCGAAGCCGACGTCCTGGAACTCGCCGCAGGCGGCGCCCCCCTCGACGAAATCGCCAGACGCGCGGCCCTGACCCCCGGCACCGTCCGCAACTACCTCTCCTCCGCAGCCGCCAAACTCGGCGCCGCCAACCGCCACGAAGCAGTCCAGCTCGCCCGCTCCCGCGGCTGGATCTGACCGCCCACCCGACCGCATCCCCCGCACATACCGGATTGCCGTCCCTGTCGTGATCGGGGAAGGCCAGGGCCGCAGCGAACAGACCACACGCCCATCCGCCTCCGGGACGATCCGCCCGGCCGCCCCTGCCGCGTCGCAGCGCCTGGATGTAGGCGTCGAGTGCCTTCCGGCCGTTGCTGGTCAGGGCCACCGTGGTTTTCTGCGCGGATCCGTTCCTGGTCTTCTCGCATGAGCCTGCGAGACATCGCCGGCCGCCTCGTGATCGTCACGGGAAAGAAGAAAGGCCAGCATCCCTCGCCGGCCACCGTGATGCGGATGCTCCGCGAGCATGACGAGGAGACCGCCGCGGCGGTCGCCGCCAGCTAACACGTGCTGGTGCTGCGGTTCGAGTTCAAGGCCAGCGCGGTCAGCAGCGCTACTTTGCGCTCGCCGTAGCTATAGGAGTCCTAGGTTCCCCGTGAGTTCAGCCCGACTGAAGGTTCATCACGATGAACTCGCAGTGTTAGCGGCCGTCAAGGCCGGAATCGCCGTGGGTTCTCTCTTTGGACTGCTAAGACGAGCTCGCTCTGCAGCGCGCCGAGTAGGTCGCGCGCTGTGGGCAGGGCGCTCATCTCGGCTGCGAGGCCCTGCGCGGCTCGCCGGTACGAGTCGTCGGCGAGTACCGATTCGAGGGACCGGCGAATCCGGGGGGCGTCGCCAGGCGCGGGCACGCCGACGCGTCCCTTGGGCTCGCCGGTTGGTTCCACGGCCAGGCCGGCGCCGGCGGATTCCACCAGCCGCGCGTTGGCCGGCTGGTCGGCGAACATTGGCACGATGACCAGCGGCAGGCCGGCCGCGAGGGTTCCGAAGGTCGTGCCGGAGCCGCCATGGCAGACCACCGCGGTGGCGGCGGCGAGCACGTCAGCCTGCGGCACCCATGCCTCGACGTGCACGTTGGCCGGGACATCGCCGAGGGCCTGGATATCAGTCGCGCGCCCGACAGTCAGCAGGACCCGGACGGGCAGGCCGCTGACGGCGTCGAGCACCGCCCGGAAGGCTGCATCCCCAACAGCCGTGCCGCCCGCCATCGTGCCGAAGGTCACGTAGACCAGCGGCGCGTTGCTCCCCTCCCACCAGTTCGGGAGCGGTGCGCTGGGCGGCCCGCCGGCGTCCGCAGGGCCTGCCTCGCGGAAGCGGCGTGTCGCAGGGTACGGCGACGGGTCGACGGAGGGCGGGAACCGGGTCAGGTACCCGGACGCCTTGATCTGGGCGCCGATCTGGCCGTCGTAGGCTTCGAGGGCCGGGATCGTGTGAGCGAGGGCCGATGCCTCGACCTGGGCCAGCGAGATCGCCACCTGCGAGTGCGGGATCCCGCGCCGGTCGGCGGCCACCACCGCGGAGTACTCGCAGGTCTCGTGCAGCACGAGGTCGGGCCGCCAGTCGTCGCAGGCATCCTCCAGCGACGGCAGCATCGCGGCGGTGCACAGCCGGCCGAAGAACTCGCGGTCGACCATGCCGTCGGCATCCTCGGGCGAGGCCTTCGCCAGCAGGTCCCGGAACTGTGCGGCCTCGGCCTCGGCTGGTGCCGCACCGATTCGGTAGGCCTGGTCACGGGCCGCGAGAACCGGCTCCAGCTTCGGCGGCCCGACCACAAGGACGTCATCACCGCGCGCGACCGCCGCGTCAATGAGCGGGACGAGCGGGTTGAAGTGGCCCATGCCGCTGGTCGAGGTGAAAAGCAGGCGCATCCTGCAAGCCTAGGGCGCACCGGCACAGGACTGAGGCTCACCGCCGCTGCCCGGCGGCGTGGCGGATCGCGGCGGTGACCAGCTCAAGGCTGCGGTAGTCAAGGCCAGGGATGGCGTCGCGGAGGCTGACCGGGTGGCCGGCGGCGAGGCTGGCCGCGATGCGCACGATGCGCTTCTCCCCGCCGGATGCGGGCAGGCGGCCGCCGTCGAGCGTGGCGATGACCGCGTCCCAGTCGATCCACGCCATCGGGGTGCCGTCGCTGATGCAGGCTGCGGTCTCGACGTGGCAGAGGAAATCCTCGCGGTGGAGGAAGGTGCCGTGGCTGATGATCAGGCCCGCTGCGGCCTCGTCGGGGTGGATGCCCGCGGCCGCGGCCCGCAGTGCGGTGCTGAGCTGGCTGGTCACTGGTGTTCTCCCGCGGGTTGCTGCTCGAGCTCGTCGCTGAGGATCTGCTCGGCGACGGTCGTGTATCGCAGGGCGGTGGAGTGGTCGAGGTTGAAGACCAGTGAGAGGTGCAGGGGGTCGGGCCCGGCGGTGAGCGCCTCGTGCAGGATCCGGTCAGCCCGGATCTGGTCGATGCTGAATCCGCTGTCTCCCAGGGAGAAGCGCACGAACTCGTGGCAGACCGGCCCGGTGCCGAGGGCGGTTCTCCTGCTGATGAGGACGTGCGGGTTCGGGCTGTGGGGCCAGGCAGCGCGCCGGTAGCCGAGCCAGGCCCGCATTGCCCGGTGGGTGAGGTCGCCTAGCCGCTGGTCGTGGCCGGCCAGGGTGATCCGCCGGTTCGGCAGGTCAACGTCGTCAAGCTTCAGGCGCCGGATCGCGCCGGATCGCGCGGCGTGCTCTGCGGCCAGGGCGACGGCAAGCCGTTCCGCCGGGCGGCGGGCAAGGTCCTCGATAGCGCGGATCTCGCCGTCCGTCATCGGCCTCATTGCGGGATCGATCGGCGGTGTCCTGACGCCAGCGGTCGGGTCGGTGAATACCAGCCCGTGGCGCTTCGCGAAGCGGAACAGCGACCGCAGTGCGTCGGCCGTTTTCCTGCGCGGGTGGCCGGACACCGGCTCGAGCGCAGTGTAGATGTCGGCCGGGGTGACTTCCCGGAGGTGGTCGTAAGCGCGCCCCCACTCGTGCAGGATCGGGCGCGCTGCTGCGGAGTAGGCGTAGATCGTGGCCTGGGACCGCGGCCTCGCGCGGGAGCCGCCGTCGAGCAGCACCAGCAGCCACCGGCGGGCCGGCCCGGCGAATCCCGGTGCCAGCTCGCCGCTGACGCGCTCGATCAGGGCCCGGACTGCCGCCGTCGAGTCGTCGTGGAGCAGCCCGAGGCCCCCGAGCACTTCCGCCAGCCGGGGCCTGGACACGTCCCGGTGCGGCCGGTCGCGGACCTCGCTCATCGGCACCGTGGCGCCGGAAGGGAGGTCGCGGAGCACCGTGGCGAGGCCGTCGAGCACGCCACGGAGTGTCGTCCGGCTCCAGCCCCTGGCCTCGGCGAGCTGCTGGGCGTGCCGGGCCGCAGCAGCCAGGGCCGGGTCCCCCGCGGACAGCGCCTCGTGCCGCCATGGCTGCGGGGCCGGATCGCCGTTCCGGCCCCGCCAGTACGATGCCCACGCCCGGCACTTGTTGTTGCAGTACCTGCGGTCACGGCGGCTGGCAGCGGGCAACAGCGCCTGGCAGTAAACGCAGTTCATCGCGGTGGCAGCGTCCTCCCGGACTGGCCGCGCGGGACCACCGCCGACCGGGCGGTGCCGTCTGCGGCCGCCTTGTCTCCTGCCGCCGGCTGAGGCGCGGAGACGGTGCCGGGCTCCGGGATGAGCAGCTCCTCGACTCCGCAGCCGAGGACGGCGCAGATTACGTCCAGGTCCTGGAGCTTGACGACATTAGGGTTGCCGGACCACAGGCCCGACATCTTGCCGGCGCTGATGACCAGGCCACGTTCGGCGAGCATGCGCTGCAGCTCGCTGGCTTTCCAGATGCCGCGGTTGGCCGCGGCCAGGCGCAGGTTCCACTTCACTGGGCAAGCCCCTTCCATCGGTCGGCGACGCGGCGCTGCCCGGTCACCCAGGCGTCCTCGACGTGGGTGGCGTGAACGTGGATATACCGGGCAGTCGTGGCCGTCCAGGCGTGACCCATCAGCTCCTGGATGGCGAACAGGTCCATTCCTCCCAGGTAGAGCTCGGAGGCACAGAAGTGCCGCAGGACATGCGGGGTCAGCTTGCCCGACCAGCCAGGCAGGTGGCGGCTGGCGGCGTCGGCCAGCGACCGGCGGAACACGTCGTCGGTCGCCCGGGCGGACGAGCCGTCCCGGTTCTTGCGCTCGGACGGAAACAGCGGGACGCCGTGCCGCTCGTGGTCGTCGCCGAACTGGCCCCACACGTCCTCGATGAACCAGCGCATGTTGCGGTCGGCACCGTTGACCAGCGGCACCAGCCGCGGCTTGGGCCCCTTGCGGCGCGATCCCTTGCCGTGGCGGACGTTCAGCTTGCCGAACCGGCCCAGCTCCCAGCGCACATCGTCCAGGTCCAGCATGCGGACCTCGTTGACCCGCAGGCCGACGTCGGCCTCCAGCCGGGCGGCAGCGTAGTTCCGGGCAGCCGGGGCGAACTTCCGGCATGTCACCAGCTCCTCGCGCCACCCGGCGAACAGCTGCTCGATCTCCCCGGCCGTCGGCGGGATCCGCAGCTGCGGGTCCGCCGACATCCGCGGCCGGTTGATCTCATCCAGCGGGCACTCCACGACCCTGCCAGTGAGATTGTGCAGCTCAACCTTGTGCCGCAGCTCCAGGAACTGGAAGAGCACCGTTACCGCAGCCGCACGGCCGGCCCGGGTCGACGGCTTCGCGTCCCGCAGCACCTTGCCGAAGTAGGCGTCGGCATCCGCAGGCTGCATCTCCCACAGCGGCCGCCCGAACCAGTCCCGGACCAGCTCAAGGTGATTGACGTCGTTACGGATCGTGGAGTCGACCAGCCCCGCCGACGCCCTGGCCAGAACGAACCCGGCCAGCACATCGGTCTCGAAGGCCTCGATCTCCTCCGCGCCCGACGGCTCCCGCAGCTCGCGCAGGTCACGCACCACTGCCAGCCCCAACCCGCACCCCCGTCTTCACCCTGCGCCGCAAGCTATCACCGTGAGCAGCAATCTTTCACGAAGAGTGAAGAATAATCATCGGTGCGTGTCGGCGGGATGCGCGGGCCTGAGAGCCGTACGCTAGGCCCGATCGGGACCGTCAGACGCTATCGGCCAGCCGAGGAACTCACGCACTGTTGGTTACCGTTGACCGCGAGGCGCAGCGCCGCGGTCGCCCGACGGGCATCGACGGCTCGCTGCGCTTGGCGGTAGAACCCCGCCGCCCGCCGGCTTGTCGTCACCACACGGCCGTGATCCTCGACCGCCGGCCCGGTATCGCTCAGGCCATCATGGTGGCTGCGGGGCCAGCCGGGCGTTGGCTTCATGATCGCCAGGTTGCTCGGGTGACCTGAGGTGGCGCTGAGGTGATGCTGAGGGCGGCCGCGCGAGGCGGGCCGCGAGCGCGGCGACATCTGGCTCGTCGGTAAGGGATAGGTAGGCCGGACCGGACGCGCGCTGCTGGGCGAGGGCGAGGAACGCGTTGATGTTGGGAGGGGTGGGGTCGTTGATCGCCTTGACTGCAGCCACGGCGGTATTGGCGAGCAGTTGAGTCGCCGGGTCCCCGCTAGGGGAGGCGGCTTGGGCGGCGAAGACGGTGGCGTCGGCTGGGCAGCCGGCGGCGAGCGCCCACCATGCCAGGCCAGCGAGCACCAGGGGCTGGCCGGCGGGAAGATCCGCCGCTCGGTAGTGATCCTCTGCCCTGTCGAGCAGCGCCCGCGCCCGCGTCAGGTCACCGAGGCGACGGGCGACCGCTGCCTGACCGACCATCGCGTCGGCGGACAGCCACGGGTTGAAGCCGCATGCGATCGCCTCGTCGTACAGGCGGTCGGCGAGGGTGTCGTCGCCTTGCCTGGCCCGTAGCCTGGCGAGAGCGAGAAGGGTGAACGGGACGTAGAGGCGATGCCCGCGAGGGAGTTCAACGGAGAGACGACCACCAGGACCTCTCCCCCGACTTGCGGCATGACGCGACACCGTTTATCGTGCCGATATATCGAGTCGATATATCGGGCCGAAGGTAGGCCGTAGCCCGGCTGACGCGGGAGCTGCGATGAGGCGAACCGGCTACGACACGGGACCAGTACCAGGGAGGCAGCGACATGTCCAGCGGGCAGTTGTATGACACCATCGGCGCCACTTACACCGTGACGCGGCGCACCGAGCCGCGGATCGCCGAGCAGGTCTGGGCTGCGCTCGGCGATGCGCGGACGGTCCTGAGTGTCGGGGCGGGCACCGGCTCCTACGAGCCCCCCGACCGCGACGTCACCGCGGTGGAACCGTCAGCGGTCATGCGGGCGCAGCGTCCCGCGGACGCGGCGCCGTGCGTGGCCGCCGCCGCGGAGAGCCTCCCGTTCGAGGACCAGTCCTTCGACGCCGCGATGGCTTTCGCCACCATCGATCACTGGCAGGACCCGATCGCGGGCCTGCGCGAGATGCGGCGCGTCGCGCGCCGCATGGTGGTGTTCACGCACGACGCCAGTGACCCTGACCGGTTCTGGCTGAATCGCGACTACCTGCCCGAGCACGCTGACCTCTGGGCGGGCCGGCCTTCCCTGGCCGAGCTGGCCGGCGCGATCGGAGCCCGCACGGAGCCGGTGCTCATTCCGTGGGACTGCGCTGACGGCTTCTACGAGGCCTACTGGCGCCGGCCCGAGGCATACCTGCACGATCATGTCCGCCGCGGAATATCGGTCTGGGCCAGAGTCGGGCCGGACGCCGAGCAGCGGGCAGTGCGCAGCCTCCGTGCTGACCTCGCATCCGGCCGGTGGGCCGAACGCAACCGCGACCTCACCGATCTCGAGGCGGCAGAGCTTGACTCTCGCCTGCTTATCGCCTGAATCCCGCAGACCGGGTACAAGTCGCTGCGCCCACCGGCTTGGCAGGCCCGCCTCGCATCACTCAAACGGTCAACTTCAAACCCTCGCTCCAACGTCGGTGGTTCTGGGACGGGTCAGTTCTTATCGGGCCGCAGCGGCACGACGTTGTCCAGGGCAGGGCGTGCTACTGTCGGCGTCCCGGTCAGGGCAGTGGTGTCGTGGGCGTCGGCGGCGGCCCGCCCGCGGTCGGTGGCAGCACGGAGCTGGTTCCACATCAACGCAGCTCAGGCGCATATCCGTTTAGAAAACATTTCGACACGAGGGGGAGCGCTGTCCAGTAGCGAGCACGCGCCCGATGGGACCACTAGCGTTCCTGCTGTGCCGAGAATCAACCGGGACGCCGCCTCCCCGCGCCGTGGTACGGGCCCCACCGCCCGTACCACCCTTGCGATCATCGCGGCCGAAGCGGGACTCTCGCTGCCCACCGTGTCCAAGGTGGTCAGCGGCCGTCCCGACGTCGCGGCCAGTACCCGAGCCCGCGTCGAGCAGCTGCTCGCCGCGCATCACTACCTGCGGACCGGTGCCGGCAGGCAGCGCCGGTCGGGGCTCATCGACCTGGTGTTCAACGGCCTGGCCAGCCACGACACAGACGGCGTGATCCTGGTGATCTCTAAACCCATCCAGGCGCAACTCGAGCAGCTACGCAGCAGCGGCATCCCGCTGGTCGTGGTCGACCCGGCGAACCCGCCGCCGCCCGAGATCCCCAGCGTCGGCGCGACCAACTGGGCCGGCGGCCTCGCGGCCACCGAGCATCTCATCAGCCTCGGGCACCGCCGGATCGCGGCCATCGCCGGGTCCGAGGACTACCTGTGCAGCCGGGCCCGCGTTGACGGCTACCGCTCGGCCCTGGAACGGGCGGGCGTCACCTTCGACTGGGCGCTGGTGCGGCACGGCGACTTCCACCACGAGGGCGGCTTCGTGCGCGGCGGGGAACTGCTCGACCTGGCGGATCGCCCGACCGCGATCTTCGCGGGCAACGACCAGCACGCCTTGGGCGGGTATGAGGCGGCGCGGCAGCGGAGCCTGCGGATCCCGCAGGACCTGAGCGTGGTCGGCTTCGAGGATCTTCCCGTCGCCCGCTGGCTCTCGCCGCCTCTGACCACGATCCGCCAGCCGCTGGCCGAGATGGGGCGGGCCGCCGCGCAGATGCTCGGGGAGCTCATCGAGGACCGTCCGCTGCGCAGCAGGCGGGTCGAGCTGTCGACCGGGCTGATCACCCGCGAATCCACCGGCCCCGTGGAGGTAGCCCGATGAGCCAGCCCGCGGTAAGCCAGGACACGGTTATCTGGCGCGATTCGTCGCGGCCGGCCGCCGAGCGGGTCGGCGACCTGCTCGGCCGGATGACGCTCGAGGAGAAGGTCGCGCAGCTTACGAGCATCTGGCTGGGCCACGAGCCGCGTGACAGCAACGTGGCCCCGATGCAGGGCGACTTCCGCGAACCGGAGGCACCGCTGGCCGAGCTGATCAGCGACGGCCTCGGCCAGCTCACCCGGGTGTTCGGCACCCGGCCGGTGCCACCCGCCGAGGCCGTGCGTACCCTGGCGGAACTCCAGGCGCAGATCGTGGCGGCAAGCAGGTTCGGCATCCCGGCCGTCGCGCATGAGGAGTGCCTGACCGGCTTCGCCGCCTGGACCGCCACCGTCTTCCCCACGCCGCTGGCCTGGGGCGCGTCGTTCGATCCCGGGCTGGTGCACCAGATGGCCGGCGCGATCGGCGCCAGCATGCGCGCGGCCGGCATCCACCAGGGGCTGGCCCCCGTGCTCGACGTGACCAGGGACCTCCGCTGGGGGCGGGTGGAGGAGACCATCGGCGAGGACCCCTACCTGGTCGGATCCGTCGGCACCGCCTATGTGCGAGGCCTGCAGTCAGCCGGGATCCAGGCCACGCTGAAGCACTTCGCCGGGTATTCGGCGTCTCGCGCCGGGCGCAACATGGCCCCGGTGGCCATCGGCCCGCGAGAATTCGCGGACGTGCTCCTGGTGCCGTTCGAGATGGCGCTGCGCCTCGGCGGGGCCAGGTCGGTGATGCCGTCCTACACCGACGTCGACGGCGTCCCGGTATCAGCCGACCGCTCGCTGCTGACCGGACTGCTACGGGACGAGCTCGGTTTCGATGGGGTGGTCGTCTCTGACTACTACGCCATCGCCTTCCTGCAAACGCAGCACGCCGTGGCCGCGACGCCCGCTCAGGCCGCCGCTCTGGCCCTGGAGGCGGGTCTGGACGTGGAACTGCCCACCGCCGCCTGTTACGGTCCCGCGCTGGTGAACGCGGTACGCGAGGGACAGGTTCCCTTTGAGCTCATCGACCGGGCCGCGGCCCGGGTGCTGCGGCAGAAGTGCGAGCTCGGGCTGCTCGACCCCGGCTGGTCAGCCGGCGTGGACCCCGCCGCGGGCGCAGACGGCTCGGCAGGCACCGTCCTTGACCTTGATCCCCCGGGCCACCGGGGGCTGGCCCGGCGGCTGGCCGAGGAATCCGTCGTGTTGCTCGCCAACCCAGAGCTACCGGGTCAGGAGATTCCGGGCCGCGGGGCGGCGCTGCCGCTGCGCTCGGACGCCAGCATCGCCGTGATCGGGCCGCTCGCCGATGATCCGCTGGCCTTCTTCGGGTGCTACAGCATGCCCCGCCACCTGGGCGGACGGTATCAGCGAGCGGTTGAAGGACCGCCGGCGGCCACCGTCCTGGAAGCGCTCCGCGCCGAGTTGCCCGAGGCGACGATCTCGCACGCGCACGGCTGCGGCGTCCGCGGCGAGGACCGCTCGGGGTTCGCGCACGCCGTCGTGCACGCGCAGGAGGCGGACGTCGTGGTGGCCGTGCTTGGGGATGAGGCCGGGCTGTTCGGCCGCGGCACCTCAGGCGAAGGCTGCGACGTGGCCGACCTGCGGCTGCCAGGTGTCCAGGACGACCTGCTGCGGGTGCTGCTGAGCGCCGGAACGCCGGTTGTCCTGGTGCTCGTGACCGGGCGGCCGTACGCGATCGGCCATGTTGCGGACCGGCTCGCCGCAGCGGTCCAGGCGTTCTTTCCCGGCGAAGAGGGCGGCGGCGCCATCGCGGGGGTCCTGTCCGGCCGAGTCGTGCCAAGCGGCCGCCTGCCGGCCGAGATGCCCGCCTCACCGGGCGGCCAGCCGTCCACATACCTGCGCCCCCGGCTGGCGGGGCGGCATCCGGGCAGTTCGGTGGACCCGACGCCGCTGTTCGCGTTCGGTCACGGCCTGTCGTACACCAGCTTCGAATACGCCGATCTCATCGTCGGCCCGGAAGAGATCGCCACGGACGGCACGGTAGAAATCACTTGCACTGTGCGTAACAGCGGCACCAGGGCCGGAGCCGAGGTCGTCCAGCTCTACCTGAGTGACCCGGTGGCCCAGGTGGTCCGGCCGGTGCGCTGGCTGGCGGGGTTCGCACGGGTCCCACTGGATCCCGGCCAGGCCCGTCAGGTCACCTTCCGGCTGCACGCCGACCGCACCGCGTTCTGCGGCCGGTCCGGCGCCCGCGTGGTGGAATCAGGCGAGATCAGGGTCGCGATCGGCGGGGCCTCGGACCGGCTGCCACTGCAGGGCTCGTTTACCATCCGCGGACCCGAACGCCCGGTGGGCCGCGACCGTGTCCTCGACACCCCGGTCCGGATCGACGATGGCTCAGTGCGTCCCCATACTGGCTGACGATCGGACGACCCTCCCCAATCCGTCTCTTGTCTATTTACAGTAGACATTATGGCTATCGACACCGAATTGCTGGCGGCGGCCCGGGCGGCCGAGGCGCGTCTTATCGACGCCGAACGCGTCGCCGACATCGCCCGCGCGGATTTCCACCATGCGGTGCGCCGACTGCAGCTAGCGGGCGGCTCGCTGCGCGAGATCGCCGAGGCGCTCGGCCTCAGCCACCAGCGGGTCCACCAGATCGTCGAGGGGGCGGGCGGCGCCAGGCCCTGGCATCGCGTCATCCGCCGGGGCGAGGGCGAGCCCGGTCCGATGCTGAAGTGCTCGTTCTGTGGCAAGCACCAGACGCAGGTCAGGAAGCTCATCGCCGGCCCGAAGGTGTACATCTGCAACGGGTGCGTCGAGAAGGCAGACCGGGTGATCGCTACTGGCGAGGTGGCCACCACCCCGCTGTCCGCCATGAAGTCCCTCGGCGAGGATGCCGCCACCGCCAAGTGCAGCTTCTGCGGTAAGCGCCGCCACCAGGTCTCCGGCCTGGCGATTGCCGCCGGGGGAACGATCTGCACCGAGTGCCTGGCGCTGTGCGGCGAGATCATCACTGATGAACTGGCCTGATCCGAGGCGGCACCGGCCGGCGATAAGGTCCCCCGCTGCAAAGATCTTCGCGGTCAGGCCTCGTTTTCCGGCCACAGCCGGATGCTGCGCCGCGCCGCGTCTAGCACGAGCTCCGCGTCGATGCCGGTCCTGGACTCGGTGACGCCGAACGTCGGCCACTCGCAGACGAACTCCAGCGGCCCGGCGGGCGGCAGCGGCCACGTCCACCACCGGGAGATGAACGAGTGCGGTCCGCCGCCGCCGGCGAACGGGTACAGAACCGGCCCAGCTGGCTCGGAATCGCGGTCCGGCCTGCCGCCACCGGGGTGGCCGACGGCCTTGCCGCCGTCGGAGAACTGCAGGCCGAGGCGGAAGGATCGCCGGGACGCGGCCAGGTCACGCGGCCCGCCGGGCAGATGCTCCTGGGGGTGGTCAGCACTGGGCCGGATCCGGGCGGTCAAGAAAATCTCGATCCCGTTGGAGAAGGCTGACATTCCGGTGACCGCCACGGTGACCTCGTCGGTCCGGCCGAGCACCAGGGTGTCGATCCGGACGATGCCGGGAAATTCCGCCTCGGGCGGTTCCCATGGATAATGCCTCCTGGGAGGCTCCGGCTCGGTGGCCGGCAAGTCGTCAAAGAATCCCATCCCGCCAGCCTTGACCGGCCGGCGGATCGGCGCAACCGAATAAATCAGGCGCACTAGCGGACATTTCAATAGCGCATGCCCATGGCCGACCGCACCTCCGCCAGAGTGGCCGAGGCGATCGCGTTCGCGCGCTTGTTGCCGTCCCGCAGCACCTGCCGCACGTAGCCGGGCTCCCGCGCGTACTCGGCCCGGCGGGCCCGCACCGGAGCCAGCCGGTCGTTGACCGCGGCGGTGACGGCCGCCTTGAGCGCGACCGCTCCGCCGGATCCGATGGCGTCGGCGAACTCCCGGGGGTCCTGATCCAGGCACAGAGCACCGAGCAGCACGAGGCTGGAGACCTCCGGCCGAGCGGCCGGGTCATAGGTGATGTGCCGCAGGGCGTCGGTCTTGGCACCACGGATCAGCCGGGCGGTCTCCTCCGCGCTGGCCGCCAGCGGGATCGTGTTGCCGCGGCTCTTGCTCATCTTGGTACCGTCGGTGCCGAGCAGCAGCGGTGCGGCAGAAAGCAGCGCGTCGGGCACCGGGAATACCGGACCGAAACGGTCGTTGAAACGGCGCGCGATCATCCGGGCGGTCTCCACGTGTGGCAGCTGGTCCTGCCCGACCGGCACCAGATTCGCCTTGCAGAACAAGATGTCTGCGGCCTGGTGCACCGGATAGGTGAGCATCAGCCCGCTGACCGCCGACTGGCGGGAATGCGCGATCTCGTCCTTGACCGTGGGATTGCGGTTGAGTTCGGGCACCGAGACCAGGCTGAGGAACGGCAGCAGCAACTGGTTGAGCGCGGGCACCGCGCTATGCGCGAACATCGCCGTCCGGGCTGGGTCGATGCCGATGGCCAGGTAGTCAAGCAGCAGGCCGGTCACGTGCTCATCCAGGCGTTCGGCCGTGTCACGGTCGGTCAGCACTTGGTAGTCCGCGATCAGCACGAAGACCTCCGCGCCGAGATCGGCCAGCCGGACCCGGTTGCACAAGGTGCCGAAGTAGTGGCCAAGGTGCAGCAGCCCGGTCGGCCGGTCCCCGGTCAGGATCCGGAACACCCCGGCGTCGGCCTCAATCTGTTCCTCGAGCTCGGCCGAACGCCGCTGGGCGAGGCTGGTACTCATCGTGATCGTTCTCCCTCATCGGTTCACCGTCCGGAGAGAACGAAAAAAGGCCGTCCACCCGGACGGCCTGTCGTTTAAGCGCTGAACGCAGCGGCGACCGTCCCTAACCGGTCGCCCACCATTGGGTAGTCGCTGCGTAACGCACCCTTTTAGCCTAACAGAGATTGCAACCATTTTCCGAACGGACCGCCGTGTCAGCGGCCGGATCCTTCTTCGCCGAGCGGCAGGCGCCGCCGGCCGGCTTGTGCGGATCGCCTTCCTGCGGCAAGCCGTTCGTGAACGTAGGCCGGAGTGCCGCCCGCCGCTCCTGCTCGGCCGCCCACCGTCACGGGCCGCCAGCGTGAAAAGCTAGAACGCATGGAATACACCCACCTTGGCCGCTCCGGCCTGAGCGTAAGCCGCCTCTGCCTCGGGACGATGAACTTCGGACCGCTGACCTCGCCTGCCGACTCGCACGCCATCATGGATCACGCGCTCGAGATCGG
>Ga0302232_10000737_pt1 | contig 23746 bp, 24 predicted proteins | sample II_Palsa_N2_3_FD_193575 | JGI IMG/M metagenome (GOLD analysis project Ga0302232, IMG submission 193575) | Peat permafrost microbial communities from Stordalen Mire near Abisko, Sweden - II_Palsa_N2_3 | ecosystem: Environmental > Terrestrial > Soil > Palsa > Peat permafrost | place: Sweden...
GCTCCTCGAACTCAGGACAATAAGGACTTCGAACACCCTCACTGTCCCAGCTCAGGAGCACTTTTTACGTCAGGCACACCGCCCGGCCCTCAAACCCAATGAAAAGACAGGGTTAAGGTGCCCGGTATGGCGGCTGACGATATCTCCGTGCCGGAAACCCTGCCCACGGTCATCGAGGTGCGCGGGGCCCGGCACAACAACCTGCAAGACGTCGACGTCGACGTGCCGCTGTGGCGGACGGTGGCGGTGGTCGGGGTATCCGGATCGGGCAAGACGTCGCTGGCCATCGGCACGCTGTACGCCGAGGGCATGCACCGGTTCCTGGAGGGCCTGAGCACCTACAGCCGACGGCGGCTGACCCAGGCCCAGCGCCCAGACGTGGACCGGATCGACCACCTGCCGGCCGCGCTGGCGCTGCGGCAGCGCCCGCCGGTACCGGGGCCGCGCAGCACGGTCGGCACCATGTCCGAGGTGCTCAACGTGTTGCGCCTGACGATGTCCCGGCTGGGCTCGCACCTGTGCCCGAACGGCCACCTCGTCGCGCCGTCGATCGCCACGCTGCGCGAGGAGATCGTCTGCCCGGTGTGCGGCGCGCACTTCGAGCATCCGAGCGCCGAATCCTTCGCCTTCAACTCCTACGGTGCGTGCCCCGCCTGCCAGGGCCTAGGCGTCCGGTCCGAGGTCGACATCGCCACCCTGGTTCCCGACCCCGGTAAGACGATCGCCGACGGCGCGGTGCTGCCGTGGAACTCCGGCGGCCGGCGGCTGTCGATGTACGCCGCCGGCGAGCTCGGGGTCCGGCTCGACGTCCCCTACCGGGATTTGACCGATCACGAGCGCGACATTGTGCTGCACGGCGAACCGGTCCGCCAGCAGGTGACCCTGCATTCAGGCCGGAACGGCCGGGCGGTCCAGCTGTCGGTCAACTACGACAACGCGGTCGCCGCCGTCGAACGCTCCCTGCGCAGCAACAACGAGCGCACCCGCCGCCTGGTCCAGCGCTTCCTGGTCACCCGCGTCTGCTCGGTGTGCCACGGCACCCGGCTGCGGCCCGAAGCGCTAGCCTCGCAGCTCGGCGGCCGGAACCTCGCCGAGATCAGCGCGCTCACCCTGAACGAGCTGCGGGGCTTCGCGGCCGGGCTGCCCGCGGGGCTGCCCGCCGAGCTGAGCCGGCTGACCACCGGCCTGCTCGCCGAACTGGACGGCAGGCTCACGCCGCTGCTCGACGTCGGGCTGGGCTACCTGACCCTCGACCGGGCCGGCGCCTCGCTGTCGACGGGGGAGCGGCAGCGGATCGAGCTCACCTCGACGGTGCGCGCCAGCACCACGGGCATGCTGTACGTGCTGGACGAGCCGTCGGTCGGGCTGCACCCGAGCAACGTAACCGGACTGCGCAAGACGCTCGCGGCCCTGGCCGGGAACGGTAACTCCGTGGTCGTGGTGGAGCACGAGCGGGAGATCATCCGCGCCGCGGACTGGGTCATCGAACTCGGCCCGGCGGCCGGCGCCAAGGGCGGCACGGTGATCGCCCAGGGCACCCCCGGGCAGCTGGAAACCGACCCGCACTCGATCATCGGCCCGTTCCTGGCCGGCGCCGTGGCCGTGACTCGTGACCCCCTGACGCGGTCCGGTCCGGACGAGCAGATCGTCCTGGCGGTCGGCGACCTGTACAACCTGCACGACGTGACCGCTTCCTTCCCGCTGCACCGGCTGACCGCGCTGGCCGGGCCGTCCGGGGCCGGGAAGACCGCCCTGATCCTGGACAGCCTCATCCCGGCCGCGCGGGCGCTGCTGACCGGGGCGGCGCTGCCCGGGCATGTCCGTCGTCTGGATCTGGCCGGTATCCGCCAGGTCGTTCAGGTCGACTCCTCGCCGATCGGCCAGAACGCGCGGTCGACCCCCGCGACCTACTCCGGGGCGTTCGACCAGATCCGCCGCGTGTTCGCGGAGACCGCGTACGCCCGGCGGCGGCGCTGGAAGCCCGGGCATTTCTCGTTCAACACTCGTGAGGGGCAGTGTCCGACCTGCCGCGGGCTCGGCGCCATCGACCTGGACGTCCAGTACCTGCCTGACATCACCGTCCTGTGTCCGACCTGCCACGGCGCCCGGTTCAACGACGCCACCCTGGCCGTGCGGGTAGACGGCCTGACCATCGCCGACGTGCTCGGCCTGACCGTCGACGACGCCCTGGAACGGTTCGCTGAGCGGGCTCCGGTAGCCGCGGCGCTGCGGCCCGTCAGCGAGGTCGGCCTGGGGTACCTGCGGCTCGGCGAGCCCACGCCGTCCCTGTCCGGCGGCGAGTCGCAGCGCCTGCGGATCGCTTCCCGGCTGCGCAGCAGCCAGCGCGGCGCGCTGTACGTGTTCGACGAGCCGTCCACCGGCTTGCACCCGCTCGACGTGGCCACGCTGGTCGGCGTGTTCGACCGGCTGCTGGAGGCCGGCGCGACGATCATCGTCATCGACCACGATCTCGACCTGCTCGCCGCCGCCGACCAGCTCATCGACATGGGACCGGGCGGCGGCCCGGAAGGCGGCCGCATCCTCGCGGTCGGCCCGCCGCAGGACGTCGCACAGGACCCGGCCAGCGTGACCGGCCCGTGGCTGGCCGAGCATCTGGGCCCGCCGGCGGCCTGAGCACCGGGCCCTGCGCCGCATTTCGGCACGTTCACCGGAATGTGCGAGAATCCGCAGGTGGACATCGATGGTCCCGCGGTCGCCGGGCTGGTCGCCGACGTCGCGGCGGCGGTAAGCGAGCGGGTCGCCGTGGTGTCCGAAGACGTCTATGCGGTGGTCCTGCGGGAAATCCCGGAGCTGGCCGACGACCAGTCGATCCTCACCCTGCTGTCCTCGAGCGTCCACAGCAACGTCGGTACCTGCCTGCAGATCCTGCAGCACCAGATCGAGCTGAGCGCCGTGCATGCCCCGGCCGCGTCCCTGGAGTACGCGCGCCGGCGGGCGCAGCGCGGCACGCCGCTGACCGCGCTGCTGCGTGCCTACCGGCTGGGGCATACGTGTTTCTCCGACTGGCTGCTCAAGGAGCTGGCCGAGCAGGCCGATGACGCCCACATGATCACCGCCGCCACGCTGAGCATGTCCAAGACCGTGGCCGGGTACGTCGACCAGACCTCCGAGGAAATCGTCGCGGCCTACACGGGCGAACGGGAGAACTGGCTGCGGAACCGCAGCGCCGCGCGCGCCGCCCGGATCCGGGATCTGCTGTCGGGCGGGCGGGTCAACGTGAGCGCCACCGAGGCCACCCTGGGCTACCGGCTGCGGCAGTACCACGTGGGCGTGGTGTGCTGGGCGGACGACGTGACGGCCGCCGTCGACAACATCACCCGGCTGGAGCACGCGATCAGCCACGTCGCGGCCAAGGTGGTCGGCTCCGGCGATCCGGTGTTCCTGCCCCGTGACGAAGCCAGCGCGTGGGCGTGGCTGCCGCTTGGAATCCGCGACCGGTTCGACGCCGAGGCGGCCAGCACGGTCGGCGCGGACGGCGATATCCATTTCGCCTTCGGCGACGCGGTCAAGGGCGTCACGGGGTTCCGGCTCACCCACCGGCAGGCCCTGGCCGCCCAGGCGGTCGCGCTGGCCGCGGGTTCCCCGCCGCGGGTGGTGACGTTCACCGACGTCGCTCCGGTGGCGATGATGCTCGGCTCGCCGGACCTGTTGCGGGCCTGGGTACTGGCCACGCTGGGCGGCCTGGCCACCGACGATGAGCATCACGCCCGGCTGCGGGACACGCTGCTGGTCTTTCTGCAAGCCGGGGGCAGCTACAAGACGACCGCGGAGCAGCTCGTCCTGCACAAGAACACGGTGCAGTACCGGATCCGCAAGGCCGAGGAGAGCTTGGGCCGGCCCGCCGCCGAGAACCGCCAGGACGTGGAACTCGCGCTCCAGACCAGCCGCTGGCTCGGCTCATCCGTCCTGCAGCCGCCCCGCTTAGGATGGGCTCCGTGCGCATCGATCGCCTCGACCACCTGGTGCTGACCGTTGCCGACATCGACGCCACCGTGGAGTTCTACACCCGCGTGCTGGGCATGCAGGCGGTGACGTTCGGCCCGGAACGCACCGCCCTCAACTTCGGCCGCAGCAAGATCAATCTGCACCCGGCCGGTCACGAGTTCGAGCCGAAGGCGCGCCGTCCGACGCCCGGCAGTGCCGACCTGTGCCTGATCGCCGCCGACCCGCTGGAACGGGTGATCGAGGAACTCGCCGCCCACGACGTCCCTATCGAGGAGGGTCCGGTCGAACGCACCGGCGCCACTGGTCCCATCCTCAGCGTCTACTTCCGTGACCCGGACCAGAACCTGATCGAGGTCAGCAACTACGCCTGATCCCGGTGCGCAGACCGCGCCCCGTCCCACCACGTGAGCACCCTCAGCGCGCGGAGCGTGTTCCAGCGGCTCGGCGTGCCCACGCCACCCTCGAGATCGAAGTGGACGCGACCGGGATGGACGCGGTCGAGCAGCCACCGCCCGTCGGGCTGCCGCTTGGACCGCACGACCGCTACCGCTTCGGCCATCCGGGGATCGGGGTCCGCACCCGACTGACGGAAGTAGTCGAGCGCGCGCAGCACGTCGTAGTGCCAATAGAAGGGGAACGCGAACTCCAGATACGCCGGCTTCACGACGGCCCCCGTGCTCTGGCGGCGGAGCAGCCCGCGCCGCAGCAGGTACTCCTCACCGCCGCGGCGGGCCGCGCGTACCTGCTCGGACCCGCCGGCGACGCCCTCGAACTCGAGCAGGCCGTCAAGCACGGTTATCGTCGTGTCGAAGGAGGATCGCACCGATCCGTTCTCAGCCTCGCAGTTCCAGCCGCCGTCAGCGAGCCGCTCGGCGAGGATCCTCTCGACCACCGCCGCGACGTCTACCCCGAAGTACGCCCCGGTCTGGATCGTTCTGCCGTTGATGCACGGCTCGACCTCGCCGTCGAAGTACCGCTGCCCGGCGTGTTCCCACCGCCCGTTGCGCGCCACGAGCCCGACCGCCCGGCGGGCCGACTGCGAGCCCGGATCAAGCCCGAGGAGCTGCAGGGTCTGCAGCGTGTGCATCGTGGCGGTCCAGGGCTGCCCCGGCTCACCGCCGGTGTAGGACGCCGGAAAGCAAGCGCCGCCGTCCCAGAGCCCGTCGGGGTCCTCGAGCGCGAGCAGGCGCGCGCCCCAGCCGTCGTGCTCCACCCGGGCCCGCTCGGCGGCCACGTCGCCGGCCGGCGCGTCGGTAAGATCCCGCAGCACCTGCCAGCGGATCGCGGAGTCGCCTTCGAGCAGCCAGTCGATCACGCTCACGTGCCACCCCGGCGGTCCTGCGCACGGTACTGCGCGACAGCGGCCTCGCAGACGGCGCGCACCGGCCAGCCCAGGGCCCGGGCGGCGGCTTCGGCCTCGGCCAGCTCGGCCGTGGCCGTTCCGAAGCCCGACGGGCCATCGGCGGTGCCGGCCACCTTGACCGTCACGACCTGGCTGCTGCCCGGCGGTCCCACTTCCACCTGCACCGACGTCCGGGCGGCGGTCAGCCGGTTCATCCGGGACCAGCGGACGCCGAGCGTCCCGGTGTGGGCGAACATCGCGGCGGCCACCGCGGAAAAGACCGGTTCGGCGCACAGGGCGGTGAGGACCTGCCCCGGCCGGCCGTGCCGGCCGACAATCGGAGTACACCAGCAGTCCCAGGCGCCGGCCGCCCGCACCGCCTGCAGGACCGAAGGCCACAGCCGGGGGTCCAGGTCATCGACCGTGCTTTCCACGACGGTCACCTCGCCCTCGCGCAGGTCCCGCTCCGCGCCGGACACCCCCACCACCACCCGGGTGATGTTAGGCCGGTCCGGGGTGTCCCGGCCGCCGCCACCGGTGCCGACCGCGCGCACCGTCATGGCCGGAAAGCCGCCCGGTATCGCCGCCGCCGCGACCAGGGCCGCACCGGTCGGGGTAGTGCGCTCACCGCTCAGGTCGCCGCCGGCCGGCCCGCCGCCGGCCAGGTCTCCGCCGGCCGGACCGCCGCCGGCCAAGTTCAGTCCGGCCGCGGCGGCGATCCGCAGGACCGCGGGCGCCGGCACCGGAAGCCGCCCGTGCTGGCTGGTGACGAACCCGCTTCCCGCGGCCAGCGCCGAGCAGCACACCACCGCGCCGGGCCGTAGCAGGCCCAGATCCTCCAGCGCCGCCGCCGATCCCACCACGTCGGCCAGCGCGTCGAACGCACCCACCTCGTGAAAGTGCACGTCTTCGGACGGCTCGCCGTGCACCGCCCCCTCCGCCTCGGCCAGCAGCCGGAACACCCGTGTCGCCAGCCCCTTCCCGGCCGGCCCGAGGTCGCTGGCGGCGACGTGCTCAAGCACGTCGGCCAGGCGCCGTGGGCGGTCGGCCGCCGCCGGCGTGATGACCACGGCCCGCAGGCACGCCAGGCCGCCCCGGCGGGCGGTCTCGGTCCGCAGCCCGAGACCGGGCACGCCGAGTGAGGCGATGGCCGCGCGCACCCGCTCCACGTCCGCGCCCGCGTCGAGCAGGGCGGCCAGCAGCATGTCGCCGGCCACGCCCGCGGTCGCGTCGATGTAGGCGGCGCCCGGCCGGCCGGTCACCGGTGCACCGCGCGGATGACCTTGGCCGCGTGCACCGCCGCCCCGAAGCCGTTGTCGATGTTGACCACGACCAGGCCCGGGCTGCACGAGGCGAGCATGGCGGCCGCCGCGGCCAGGCCGCCCGCCGCCACGCCGTAGCCGACACTGGTCGGCACGCCGATCACCGGCGCGCTGACCAGTCCGGCGACCACACTGGGCAGGGCCCCGTCCATCCCGGCCACCACCACCACGCACTCGGCGGCGCGCAGGTGCTCGAGCCGGGCCAGCAGCCGCCCGAGCCCGGCCACGCCCACGTCGGCGAGAACATCCGCGCGGACCCCCAGCACGGCCAGCGTCGCCGCGCATTCCCTAGCCACCTTCAGGTCCGTGGTACCGGCCGTCACGACCAGCACGTTGCCGCGCGCGGGCGGCAGCACCCCGACCGCGAGCGTTCCGGCTACTCGATCCAAGTCCACGGCCTCGCCGGGGAAACGGGCGGCCGCCCCGTCCAGGACGGCGGCGGGGCAACGCGTCGCCAGGGCCGGTGCCTCCGGATCGCGGGCCCGCAACTCGGCCAGCAGCGCGAAGATCTGCTCGGACGTCTTGCCTTCGCCGAAGACCACTTCCGGGACGCCGGTCCGCCGCCGGCGGTCCACGTCCAGCACGGCGAACTCGCCCACCGGGACGCCCGCCGCCCCGGGCCCACCGGGACCCTCAGCCGGCACGGCTGACCGGAGTGATGTCGAGGTTCAGCGAACCGGACCGCAACGGCCGCTCGTCGATCTCCGCGCGCTGATATCCGGCCGCCCGGACGCAGGCCAGCACCGCCGCCTGCTCGTCCGGATCCGCCGCCCGCGGCAATTCCGCCGCGCCCAGCTGCACCCGGCCCAGATCACCGAAATGCCGCACCCGCAGCTCGTGGTAGCCGCGCTGCTTGAGGCTCAGCTCGGCCCGGTCCACCTGCGACAGCACGTCGGCGCTGACCGGGGTGCCGTAGGGCAGCCGCGAGGCCAGGCAGGGCGACGCGGGCTTTTCCGCACTCGGCACCCCCAGGTGCCGCGCCAGCGCCCGCACCTGGTCCTTCCCCACGGACGCCTCCAGCAGCGGATGCCGGACCCCGTGCTCGGCCGCCGCGCGCAGCCCGGGCCGCCAGTCACCGGTGTCGTCGGCGTTGGCGCCGGACAGCACGGCGGCGAATCCGCGGCGCCGGGCCAGCACGGCCAGCCGCTCGTACAACTCCGATTTGCAGTAGTAGCAGCGGAACCGGTCGTTGCGCCGGTAATCCTCGCGCTCCAGCTCCGCGGTGCTGATCAACTCGTGGCGGACGCCGACGGCCCGGGCCACCGACCGGGCGCCATCCAGCTCGCCGGACGCCAGGGCCGGTGAGACGGCGGTGACGGCGAGGGCCTGTTCCCCGAGCGCCCGCGCGGCCAGCGCGGCGACCACCGAGGAGTCCACCCCGCCGGAGAACGCGATCAGCGCGCTGCCCAGTCCGGCCAGACGCTCAGTCAGCTGCCCGGCCAGCGCGTCAAGCTCGCCCGTCATAAGGTTGGACTATACGCTTCGGCACTTCGGGAGGTCTCGTGCCCATCGAACAGGCGGAATTCGGCCGCACCGGCCACCAGAGCAGCCGCGTGATCTTCGGCGGGGCGGCGCTCGGCCACGTCTCCCAGCGGGTCGCGGACGAGACCCTGGACCTCCTGCTCGCCCACGGGGTGAACCATATCGACGTGGCCTCGGACTACGGCGAGGCGGAGGTGCGCATCCGGCCGTGGCTGCAGCGTGAGCCGGGCCGGTTCTTCCTGGCCACCAAGGGCGACGAACGCACCGGGCCCGAGGCCCGCGAGGAACTGCACCGGTCCCTGGACCGGATGGGCGTCGACCACGTCGACCTCTGGCAGCTGCACTCCCTGGCCGATCCGATCGAGTGGGACATCGCCCTGAGCCCCGGCGGGGCGCTCGAGGCCGCCATCGAAGCGCGGGAGCAGGGGCTCATCCGCTGGATCGGGGTGACCGGCCACGGCAGCCAGATCGCCGCGACCCACCGCCGCAGCCTCGAGCGGTTCGGCTTCGACTCGGTGCTGCTCCCGTACAACTTCGTCACCATGGCGAACCCGTACTACGCCGAGAACTTCAACGCCCTATACGAGACCTGCCGCGAGCGGAACGTCGCGGTGCAGACGATCAAGTCGATCGCGCTGCGCCCCTGGGAGAGCCGGCCGCACACCCGGTCGACCTGGTACGAGCCGCTTGAGCAGCAGGACGATATCGATCTGTCCGTGTGGTGGGCGCTGAGCCGCCCCGGGGTGTTCCTGTGCAGCGTGGGGGATGTGGACCTGCTCCCGAAGGTGCTCGACGCGGCCAGCCGGTTCACCACGGGGCCGGACGACGCGACGATGCGCGCGCTGGCCGACCGGACGCAGGCCGACCCCCTGTTCGTCTGAGCCGAGCACCCGGATCCGCGCAGCCGCTTCAGCGCTCGGTGTCCTGGCCGCGTAGCTCGGTTTCGAGCAGGTCCATGGCCTTGAGGAACGCTTCCTGCTCGCCGGGCGTCAGCTTGTCCAGGACGCGGGCCAGCGGCCGGGCGGCGCCATCGAGCCATTGCCCGATCAGCGTGGCCTGGCCGGGGCTGATCTGGACGATCGTGCGCCGCCGGTCGGCCGGGTCGGGCCGCCGCTCGACCAGGCCCGCCCGGTCAAGGTCGGCCAGCACGCCGCTGACCGTGGGCAGGGTCAGGCCGAGCCGGGAGGCTAGCTCCCCGACGGTGACCGGGCCGCCGCGGATCTGTTCGAGCGCGGCGACATGCCGCGGGCTGAGCGGCGCGGGCGCGGGCGGCGCGGCGCGGTCCTGCCAGCGCCGCATGCCCCTGATCACGCGGGGAAACAGCTGCACCAGGCGCAGGCACAGCGCGGAGTGCTCAGAGCCGCCCGCCGCGTCCGCCATGGTCCTCCCTCGGCGTGCCGTCTCACCTTGACAACCGGAACCCTCGCCTTGACAACCAGAACCCAAAGTATATACGGTTCCGGTATCAAAATCATTTTGATGCCCAAACCAAATTAACCGGGAGCATGACATGGCACTATCGGGACAGCTGACCTCGCCGGCGCTGCAAGCGCTCCTGCAGGACGGCACGCTCGCCGGCTCCTGGACGCTGGACCCGGCCAGGTCCGCGGTTCAGCTGAAGACCCGGCACACCTGGGGGCTGCGCCCGCTCAACGGTGTCTTCCACCGGGTGACCGGGAGCGGCAGTGTGTCGGCGGCCGGGGACGTGACCGGCACCGTCACCGTGGCTGCCGAGTCGGTCGACACCAAGAACAAGCAACGTGACAAGCACCTCCGCTCGCCCGCTTTCTTCGACGTCGCCAACCATCCGCACTTCACCTTCGCCGTCGATGGCGTAGCACCGGCCGACGAGGGCGTCCGGGTGACCGGCAGCCTGACCGTCCGCGGTCAAACCCGCCCGGTGTCCTTCGACGCGACGGTCACCAGCGTCGACGGCGAAGTGTGGCTGGACGGCGAGATCCCGGTCAACCGGACGGACTTCGGCCTGACCTGGAACTGGCTAGGTATCGCGTCGATGGACAACACCATCGTCGTCCACGCCGTGTTCACCCGCCAGTAAGGCGGTGGCGTTTGATCAGCTGTCTGGTGATGACGTTGCGCTGGATCTCGTTGGTACCCTCGCCGACGATCATCAGCGGCGCGTCCCGGAAATAGCGTTCCACGTCGAACTCCGTGGAGTACCCGTAGCCGCCGTGAATACGGACGGCGTTGAGCGTGATCTCCATCGCGGTTTCCGACGCGAACAGCTTGGCCATCCCGGCTTCCATGTCGGCTCGCTCGCCTGAGTCGTAGCGGCGTGCGGCGTAGCAGGTGAGCTGGCGGGCCGCTTCCAGCTTGGTGGCCATGTCGGCCAGGTAGTTGCTGATCGACTGGTGCTCCCAGATCGGCTTGCCGAAGGCCTGGCGCTGCTGGGCGTAGCGCAGCGAGTCCTCCAGGGCGGCCCGGGCGACGCCGACCGCCCGGCTGGCGACCTGGATGCGGCCGATCTCCAGGCCGCGCATCATCTGCGCGAAGCCCTCGCCCTCGGTTCCGCCGAGCAGGTCAGCGGCTGGCACGCGGAAGTCGGCAAAGGCAAGTTCGCAGCTCTCCACGCCCTTGTAGCCGAGCTTGGGCAGGTCTCTGCTCACCGTAAAGCCCTGGCCGTGCTGGACGAGCAGGATGCTGACGCCCTTGTGCCCGGGCACGGCCGCCGGGTCCGTCTTGCACAGCAGCGCGATGAGCTCGGAGCGGCGCGCGTTGGTGATCCAGGTCTTCGCGCCGTTGACCACGTACTCGTCCCCGTCGCGGCGCGCCGTGGTGCGCATCGCCTGCAGGTCGGAGCCGCCGCCCGGCTCGGTCAGGGCCATCGCCGCGCGGACCTCGCCGGTCGCCATCCTCGGCAGCCAGCTGTCCTTCTGCTCGGCCGTGCCGTACGTGACGAGCAGCTTGGCGACCACCGTATGGCCGCCCATCGCCCCGGCCAGGCTCATCCAGCCCCGGGCGAGCTCCTCGGTCACCGCGGCGTAGCACCGCGCGGACACGTGCGCCTGACCCCACGGCTCGGGGATGGCCAGCCCGAAGATCCCCAGCTGCTTCATCTGCTCGATGAGCGTGTCCGGGTAGACGTTGCCGTGCTCAAGCTCGCGGACGACCGGCCGCACCTCCCGGTCCACCCACTCGCGCACGAGGGCGACCACGGCGGACTCTTCCTCACTCAGCCCATCCACGTGATCTCCTAACGGCGGGTTTACTTGTCAGCGGCCGGGATCGGCTCGGCCAGCGCCGCCCGCCAGGCAGCCGCCGGGAACGGGTCGGCGAAGTACTGAGTTTCGTGCGTGACCAGATGATCGGTGAACTCCATGATGCTCACCGAGTAGGTGGGCACGCCGTCATAGCTGATCACGACCTCGCTCACCCACAGGTCGCCACCGCCTCGGATCCGCAGGACAGTGAAGTGCCGAACGGCCGGGTGCTCGGTGCGTTGCGCCTGGATCTTCGCCCGGCCCCGGAAGCGCTCCCCGGACTGCGGGTAGTCCAGGATCCCGTCGGTGGCGTAGATCGCGTGCTCGGTGTCGCTGTCCCCGCTCTCCGAGGCCGTCCAGTGCTGCAGTATCCGGGCGCGCGTCTGGGCGTCACTGTCCGTTGTCGTGTTCACCTAAGCCTCATCTCGCTGCCGTATCTCAGGGCCACGGGGTAATACGTTAGCGTTCACACTCGGGCCCGGGTATCGGCCAGGGCCTTCAAGGGCCCGGCTCGGCGCTTGCGTGAGAAGGTGACCTGGTGGTGACTTCGGGGCCGAAGGTCGGCGCTCTGCTGTCGGTCAATGTGGGGCTCCCGCAGGACGTGACCTGGCACGGCAAGACCGTGCACACGGCGGTGTGGAAGAAGCCGGTCGCCGGGCCGCGGATGGTGCGCCGGCTCAATATCGATGGTGACGGGCAGGGCGATCTGGCCGGGCACGGCGGCGAGCAGCGGGCGGTGTTCGTCTACCAGATCGAGTCCTACCGGTACTGGCAGGAACAGCTGGGCCGGGACGACTTCGAGTACGGGCAGTTCGGGGAGAACTTCACCGTGCAGGGACTGGCCGACGATCAGGTGTGCATCGGCGACCGGTACCAGATCGGCGGCGCGGTGTTCGAGGTGACCCAGCCGCGGGTCACCTGCTTCCGGGTGGGTATCCGGATGGATAACCCCCAGATGCCCGCGCTGCTGGTTTCCCATCACCGGCCCGGGTTCTACTTCCGGGTGCTGACCGAGGGCCCGGTGCAGGCCGGGCAGAAGATCATCAAGCTGGCCTCCGGCCCGGAGGCCATGACGGTCGCGGAGACCGACGCCCTGCTGTACCTGCCCGGCCATCCCCGCCAGCAGGTGCTGCGCGCGCTGCGGATCCCGGCGCTCAGCGGCGGGTGGAAGACCTCGTTCCAGGAGATGCTCGACCAGCCCGGGGCGGGCACCGGCAACGCGGGCCTGGCCGAAGCGAGCCCGCCGCCGGCGTGGCCCGGGTTCCGGTCGCTCGCCGTGACCGAAATTGGCCGGGAGAGCGAGACGGTGATCTCGGTGCACCTGGCCGATCCCGGCGGCCAGAGCGTGCCGGCCGCGCTGCCCGGGCAGTACCTGACCCTGCGCCTGCACCCGGACCCCGCCGGGCCGCCGCTGCTGCGCAGCTACTCGCTGTCGGGGCCCCCGGGGGCCAGCGACTACCGCATCAGTGTCAAGCGGGAGGACCACGGCGCCGGCAGCCAGTTCCTGCACACCCGGGTGCGGACGGGTGACCTGCTGGAGGTCGCCGCGCCCCGCGGTACCTTCACCCTGCGCCCGGGCCAGGCGCCGGTCCTGCTGATCAGCGCGGGCGTCGGCGCGACACCGGTGCTGGCCATGCTGCACGCGCTGGCCGCGACCCAGTCCGGCCGGGACATCTGGTGGCTGTACAGCGCGCGCCGCCGCGCCGATGAGCCGTTCGCCACCGAAGCCCGCGCCCTGCTGGCCGCGCTGCCCGGCGCGCACCGGCACATCTGCTTCACCAGCCCGGCCCCTGATGACGTCCAGGGCCGCGACTACGACACGGCGGGACGCCTTTCGGCGCCGGTCCTGGCCGCCCTGGACCTGCCCGCCGACGCCGATGCCTACCTGTGCGGACCCCCCGCGTTCATGGCCGATATATCCGCGGCGCTGGCCGCGGGCGGTATCGCGCCCGCCCGCATCCACACCGAGGTGTTCGGCGCCGGGCCCGGGCTGACCCCCGGCATCGCGCCCGCGCCCGTCCGCCGGCCGCACCCGCCGGCCGGCCAGCCCGGCAGCGGCCCCCTGGTCGCGTTCGCGCGCAGCGACCTGAGCGTGCCCTGGGACCCCGGCTACGCCAGCCTGCTCGAGTTCGCCGAAGCCTGCGACGTGCCGGTGCGCTGGTCATGCCGCGTCGGAGTGTGCCACACCTGCGAGACCACCGTCATCTCCGGAACCGTCGGCTACGCCCCCGACCCGGTCGATGCCCCCGCCGACGGCGACACCCTGATCTGCTGCTCGCAGCCCCGAGACGACCTGGTCCTCGACCTGTGACCACCCCGCCAGGCCCGGGACCTCAGCCCGTGCCATTCTGAGCTCATGAACAACCAGCCGGCCGCACTCATCACGCTCGGCGAGCACCGTCCCGCAGTCGCTGAAACTGCTTTTCTCGCCTCAGGTGCCGTGCTCATCGGGCGCGTTACGGTCAGCGCCGGGGCCAGCATCTGGTACGCAGCAGTGCTCCGCGCCGACCTCGATTCCATCTTCATCGGCGAGCGCAGCAACATCCAGGACGGCTGCGTCTTGCACGCGGACCCCGGTGTGCCGCTGTCGCTGGGCTCGGACGTCACGGTCGGCCACAACGCGACGCTGCACGGATGCACCGTCGAGGACCAGGTCCTCGTCGGCATGGGCGCGATCGTGCTCAACGGAGCGCACGTGGGGCATCATTCGATCATCGCGGCCGGCGCACTCCTCACCGAAGGACAGCAGGTCCCCGGGGGCGTGCTGGTGGCCGGGGTGCCGGGCAAAGTGCGGCGTGAGCTGTCCGAAGCCGAGCGCGCGGCGATCCAGCTCAGCGCGGCCGGCTACGTAGAACTCGCTGAGCTGCATCGCCGCGCCAGGGGATGACCCGTACGGCTCAGGCCACGCTCGGCCCGGAGCCATCGGGCCAGACCTGCCGGGTCTGCAGGCCCGGCTGCTCAGGGTCGACGTTGAAGGCGATCACCCGCCGGGGGTGAATGCGGATGATCTCCCGGGCCAGGTGGGTGCCGGCCGTCACCGGGCCGGTGACGGCCTCGGCGATGCCCCTTACCTCGAGAAAGTGCGCGCCTTCCATGGTCTGCTCGGTCACCTCGTCGACCACGAAGGCGACTCGGGGGTTGGCCTGGATATTGCGGTACTTAGCGCTGGCCCCCATGTTGAATCCGCTGATGTCGATGGTGCCCAGGGCGCTGTTGTAGGTGAAGCCGAGGGGCTTCACCTGGGGGGTGGCATCCGGGCCGATGGTGGCCAGGTGGCCGCGCGGCTGCCGGGTGAGAAATGCCTGCTCGGCCTCTGTAAGTGACATGCCACGTACGGTACAACCTCAGGTAAGGTTGAGGTCAAGGACATGTCAGGGGATCCGTTTGCCAAGCTCCGAGCTGACCGTGGGCCAGCTCGCCGCCCGCAGTGGGGTGGCCGTCTCCGCCTTGCACTTTTACGAGGCCGAAGGCCTGATCTCAGCCCGGCGAACCGCAGGCAACCAGCGCCGGTACCCCAGGCACATGCTGCGCCGGGTGGCGTTTATCCGTGCTTCCCAGGGCGCAGGCATCCCGCTGCGCCAGATCAAGGCCGCGCTCGACCAGCTGCCCGATGGCCGGACCCCCACCCGCAGAGACTGGGAACGCCTCTCGGCAGCCTGGCGTCGCGACCTGGACGACCGGATCACCCGGCTCCAGCATCTTCGTGACCGCCTGACCGGGTGCATCGGCTGCGGGTGCCTGTCTCTCGGGCTCTGCCAGCTCATGAACCCCGACGACGTGCTAGGTCGCCAAGGACCCGGCCCGCGGAACCTGTGATCCCCGTTGAGCGCCCGGGCGGGGGACCGGCGGCAGGCTCCACGGCCGTTCGGTCAAAATCCCGCTAAGCAGTGGCGAGATCGGTCAGCGTCGCGTCCACATGCGGCGGGGTGTGCACCCGGGAGGCGATGGCGCCCGCGACCAGGCAGGCCGCGGCGCCGGTGAGCAGGGCGACTCGCACCCCGGCGGCCGAGATGATCGCGCCGGTGATGATGCTGCCGACCGGGGTGGTTCCGATGTAGACGTACACCCACAGCGCCATGATCCGCCCGCGGTAGGCCGGAGAGGAGTGCAGTTGCAGCGTGGTCGAGCACAGGGTCACGAACGAGAAGGCGGCCGCCCCGGTGGCCAGCAGGGTCAGGCACGCGACGGCGACATCGGGCGCCCCGGCGGTGGCGGCCAGGAAGGCCCCGAACGCGAGCGCGGCGGTCATCAGGTACTTCCGGCGGGGATGCGGGATGAAGCCGACGGCGAGCGAGCCTGCGACCGAGCCGACGCTGAGCATGGTGGACAGCAGTCCGTAGGTGCCGCCGCTGCCGTGGAACGTGCGGCTGGCCAGCACGGGCAAGATGACCGGGAAGTTGAAGGCCAGCAGCCCGACCAGGGCCATCATCACCAGCGGCAGCCACAGCTGCTGGCGGCTGGCCGCGTACCGCAGCCCGGCGCGGACGCCGCCGGGCGTTCGCCGTCCTCGCGCGGCGGGCCGCAGCGGGCGCAGCACCACCAGCGCGGCGATCACGGCCAGGTAGGACAAGGCGTTGACGGCGAAACACGGGGTCGTTCCGATCGTGACGATCAGGACGCCCGCCAGGGCGGGGCCGACCACCCGGGCGCTGTTCATCACGACGCCGTTGAGGCTGACCGCGCTGGACAGGTCCTGCGGCATGACCAGGGAGCTGACGAACGCCTGCCGGGAAGGGGAGTCGACGATCCCCACGACGCCGCCGGCCACGCTGATCGCGATGATCGCCGGCACGGACGCCTTCCCGGCCACCGCCAGTGCCCACAGCAGGCCGGCCAGCAGACCATAGGCCGTCTGGGTGCCGATCAGCAGCAAGCGCAGGTTGGCCCGGTCGGCGACCGTCCCGCCCCACGGGCCGAACAGCAGCGACGGAACGCCGCCCACGGCCAGCACCAGGCCCAGTTCCGCCGCCGAGCCGGTGAGCCGCAGGACCAGCCAGCCGATCGCGGTCTGCTGCAGGAAGGTGCCGCTGGCCGAGGCGACCTGACCCGCGAAATACAGCCGGAACGGCCGCGAACTCAGCGCCCGGAACGTCCCCCGTCGCGCGGTGGTCCCCGCCTGATCACCCGGTGCCGTCTGGGTCTGGGCACGGTGCTCCGCAGGCGGTGCGCTCTCGTCTTCGACGTCGGGCGCGGCTTCGGGCACCACCCTCAACCCCTCGCGGTCCATAGCCCTCCTGCCGCTATTATCACCACCCGAGCCCAGCTTTTACTTGGCCGGAGCCTCGGCCTGTGCCTGATGCGTGACCCGTTCGGGGTAGCTCTTGGAGAACTTGAGCATGTAGGTCAGGATCAGGCCCGGGATGACCAGGCCGAGCAGCAGGTCGGGCAGGCGGCGGGTGGTGTGCCCGTTGACGGCCACGGCGACGACCCGGGAGGCGCCGACGGCGATCAGGGCGACTCCCCAGGCCACGCTGAGCACCCGGTTGATCTGCTTGAACGTCGGGGAGGACCAGTACGCCTGCGGTGTGCTCAGCCGGGCGAACTGCTCGGTGAACGGGATCACCGGGATCAGGGCCAGGATGACCAGGCCCATGACCAGGGCGACACCGGCCGCGGCCCAGGTCGCCAGCCACCGGTCGGTGCCGGCGCTGCCGGCGAAGCCGACCACGGCGAACACGGTGAACAGCACGATAGAGGTGGCGTTGACGACCTTGGGCGGCCAGACGGGGCGGACGGCGACCGCGGCGATGACCGCGATGACGGCCGCGGTGAGCGCGGCGGCGCCGACGTCGCCGTGCGGCAGCAGCCGGGCCAGCAGGGAGAAGGCGATCAGGGGCAGGAACGAGAGGATCAGCGGAAGTGGTTTCATACCGGCCAATCTAGAAATCGCGAGCCGGCGAGGCATCCGCCACTCGGCGGATCTCGGGGTCGCTGGGGTGCGCCCGGAGCGCTTTCGCGTACCACTCCCAGGCGTCCGCTGAGTCTTCGCCGACCGGAGCTTGCGCCCAGCCGTTGACGATGCCCACCAGCGTCCAGTAGCGGAGGACGCGGCGGTCGGTGAAGGCCGCCAGGCGCTCCGCCAGCCCGGCACGATCGCCGCCGCCGTCCGGCGTGAGCGCCTCCACGCGCTCGATCACCGCCAGCGCCTCGGGCGAGCCGGGGTCGACGCCGGCCCGGACCGCAGCGCCGGCGTGCTCACCGACCCCGGCCACCGCGGCGTCGCCGCCGTCCGGCACGGCACCCTCGACCCGAGCGCGCTCCGCCATCCGCCGGCTGGCCCCCACAAAGCCGGGGTCGCGCAGCAGCTCGGCGAGTTCGACCCAGGCGGCGACCTGTTCGGCCGTCGGGTCATCGGGCAGCTCGGGCGCGCCCATCCGCAGCCGGTCTGCGACGGGGCTGGCCTGTTCGCCGAAGACGGCATCGAGGTACTCCTCGAGGATGCGGCGACGCTCGTCGGCAGTCAGGGTGGTCAGGTCGCTCATGCGCTCAAGCTCCTCGGGAAGGGTGGACCGGGCGACGGCGCGCAGCACCGCGCGCTGCAAGCGGAGCACGCGGATCTGGGTGTCGAGCGCGCGTGCGTGGACCGCGGCGACGTCGTGCAGCGACGCCTCGCCCGCCAGCACGCGCTTGACCTCGTCCAGCCCCACTCCGAGCTCGCGCAGCGTGCGCACCAGGCGCGCCCGGGCGACCGCATCGGGACCGAAGAGCCGGTAGCCCGATTCGCTACGTCCCGCCTCGGGCAGCACGCCGGCGTCGGCGTAAAAGCGCAGCGTCCGCACCGGCACCCCGGTGCGGAGGGAGAGCTGGCCGATCGTCATGCCCATCACTGTGCCGCCTCCACCAGGTGGAGAGTCAAGGCCGGCTCGCCCAGAGTTCCTTTGTGTGGCGCGTGTCCGTCAGGTACTGGCCGACGACCCGAGCCGGGCGGTGATCGGGTCGGGCCGGACCCGGGTATAGACGGACAGCGGCCGGCCCGGGCCAGGTTGAGTGCGGACGGGCCGGACTATCACTCGGATTAGGAGGCACCCATGCCAGACCTGCGCGTGCTGTGCCTGCACGGCTATCACGGAACCGGTGCGATCTTGCGTGGTCAGATGGCGCGGCTAGTCGGCTCGCTGCCTGCGAATATCGAATTCGTGTATCTCGACGCGCCCTCACTGGCCTTGGGCGACTTCGGCTGGTGGCATGAGGGCTTCAGCGGATGGGAGCACACCCGCGACTGGATCACCGGCCAGCTGAGCACCGGGCCGCGGATCGACGGGCTGTTCGGCTTCAGCCAGGGCGCGGCCCTGACCGGGCTGCTGGCCGCGCTCCGCGAGAGCCCCCGGGCGCCGGGCGGTCTCGACTTCGAGTTCGCCATCATGGTCGGCGGATTCACCAGCTTCCTGCCGCAGCACGCCGACCTGTTCCTGCGCCCGCTCACGATCCCCTCCGTCCACGTGATCGGCCGCAGCGACGGGATCGTCCCCCGGTCCGACTCGCTCGAGCTCGCGGGCCGGTTCACCGACCCGCTGGTCCTGGAGCACGGCGGCGGCCACGTCATCCCGGCGGACCAGGCGGTTGCCGAGCTGATCGCCCGGTTCCTGGCCAGGTTCGCCAGCGCCGCGCGGACTGACGCGGCGCACGAAGGAATCAGAAGCCGGCCGTGAGCAACCTGGTTTGGGTCGTCAGGCCGGGATTATTGGTGCTCGCTGTGGTGGCGCAGGACGGCCCGTACGCTTGCGGCGATGGCGATGGCGGCGAGCACCACGAATACCAGCATGACGCCGCGGGCCGCCGCGTATTCGGTGGCGACGCCGAGCGCGATCACCGGCGCGGACAGCCCGATGTATGCGCCGAGGAAGAAGCCGGCCAGCACCTCGGCGCGGGATTCGGGCGGCGCGGTGCTGGCCGCGGCCACCAGGGAGCCGCGGAAGACGAGGCCGCCGCCGGCGCCGGTCACGATCCCGCCGATCACGAATACGGGCAGGCTCGGCAGCCACATCCCGGCGGTGAACAGCGTAAGGCCCGCGAAGAGCACTGGTACCGCCACCTTCAGCGTCCTGGCGATACTCGCCGTGCCGAGCGCGATCTGCGCGACCGCCCCGGCGGCGAACGCGGAGAAGGCTACCGCGCCCGCCACCGCGAACGAGGTCTCGTGCATGGTGCCGGCCAGGAAGCCGGGCATGAGGGAGTTAAAGACGCCGTAGACCGCGAACGCCGCCGCCGCGGCCCCGGTGGCGGCGAAGAAGGTGCGGCGAGCGTGCGCGGGTATCGCCACCCGCTGCGGCCGCCAGGCCGGCCGCGGGTCCGGCCGGCTGGCCGTCTCCGGGGCGAAGGCGATCAGCAGCGCCAGCACTACGAGCACCCCGCCGAAGATCACGTAGGGGACCACCAGCGGGAACGGCACGAACTGCGCGAGCAGCCCGGCGCCGAGCGGCCCGATCCCGATCCCGCCGAGGTTGGACGCTGTCGCCACCACTTGCGGACGCCGGCCCGTCGGCGACCCGCCCGCGCCCACGTGCAGTTCGGCCAGATACGCGGTCGCGGTTCCGGTGGTGAGTCCGATCGAGACGCCGGAGACGACCCGCGCGATGATGAGGCCCGCCAGGCTGGGAAAGGCGATAAACAGGACCGCGCTGGCCACGTTGACGGCGAGCGCCGGCACCAGCACCCGGCGCCGTCCCACCCAGTCCGAGATGTGCCCGCCGAGGAACAGGCTGACGATTACGCCGATGGCGTAGACCGCGTACACCACCGTGATCATCAGCGTGGAGAAGTGGTCGCGCTGCTGGTAGATGGCGTAAAGCGGCGTCGGGACCGCGGAGAACGCGAGGTTAACGCAGAAGGCCGCCGCCACGACCCAGAACGCCGCCGAGTGGTGGCGTCGGTGCCAGGTCTCCCTGGCCGGGTCCCTCGCCGGGGTGCCCGGTAGCGCTGCTGTCCATTCCGTCCGCGCGGTCATGTCATCCCATCCGTCGCTTGCTTTCCGCAGGCCTTAGCAGGCAGGCCCTACTGCGAGGATCGCCGACATGATCTATCATGTCCAACGAAAGATAACGATCACACTCATGCTCAATAGGAATTAATCGTGGAACTGCGGCACCTTGAGCACTTCGTCGCCGTCGCCGAGGAGCGGAACTTTACCCGGGCCGCACGGCGCCTCCACCTGGTCCAGTCGGCCCTGTCGGTGTCCATCCGCTCGCTGGAGCGCGAGCTTGACACCAAGCTGTTCGAGCGGACCACGCGCGAGGTCAGGCTGACCGACGCCGGCCGTGTCCTGCTGCCAGAGGCGCGCCGCACCCTCGACGCGGCCGCCAGCGCCCGGGCGGCGGTCTTCGGCGCGCACGAGGGCCTGCGCGGGACGCTGCGGCTCGGCATGATGCAGGTGATTAACGTGGTCGAGGTCGGCTCGCTGATCGCACGGTTCCACCGCGAACGGCCGCTGGTGGACATCCGGCCCAGGACCGCTCCCGGCGGGTCGGCGGCGCTGATCGCCGATGTCCGGCGCGGCACCCTGGATGCCGCCTTCGCGGCCATCAGCGGCCCGGACCAGCCGGGGCTGACGGCGACGACGCTGGCCTGCGAGCCCGTGCTGCTCGGCTGCCCGCCCGATCACCCGCTGGCCCGACGCGCGGTCGTCTCGGTCAGCGAGCTGGCCGACGAGCCGTTCGTCGACCACACGCCGGGCTGGGGCACCCGCACGATCGCCGACCAGCTATTCGCCAGGGCAGGCGTCGAGCGGCCGATCGGCATCGAGGTCCCCGACGCCTCGATCCAGGTGTCGCTGGTCCGCGCCGGGCTCGGACTGGCCATCCTGCCAGCGTCGATGATCGCGGACACGGGCCTGACGGGCGTGCCGTTGCAGCCCGCCGCCACCTTCACCGTGGCGTTCGTCGTCCCCGCCGGCCGGCCGCTGTCCCCGGTCACCCAGGCGTTCGCCGACCTCGTCGCCACCACGCATCAGCCCTAGACGCAATGGCGTTCCGCGCGCGGGCGGCGCTAGCCGCCCATGGCCTTGCTCCGTGAGCCTAGGCTGCCGCGGGGCGGGCACGGACGTATCCGCCAGCGTGATCGCCGAAGATATGTCTCAATACCGATTGTTCGTAACCTTACGTGATGTCCGTTCGCCGCCACTGACACAGAGAGACCGCTAGTCGCTGACCAGCGTTTCGCGCACGGCGGGGACGACTTCCTCGGCGAAGATGCGGGACTGGCGCTCCCGGTCGCCGCTGGGCCAGAAGACGAAGGTGTTCATCCCGAAATCGCTGTACAGCGTCGTGAGGGTGTCGACCCAGCGTTCCTTCGGCCCGTGGAACATGTCCCGGCTTTCCGGCGTGATCGATCCCATGACGTTGTAGAGCCGGACGATCCGGTCCGGGTCGCGGCCCGCCTCGCGGGCTGACTCGGTGAGGATGTCGCCGAGTTCGGCCAGCCGCGGCGGGGGTACGTACGGTGCCGACACCGACCACCCGTCGGCCTTGGCGCCGGCCAGGCGGACCGCTCGGGGACCGACGACGCCGAGCCAGATCCCGACATCGTGGGCCGGGCGGGGTCCCGGCTGGGCGTCCGGCACCTGATAGTGCTGTCCGGCGTACCGGAAAGGCTCCCCGGCCCAGCTCGCCCGGATGATGTCCACTGCCTCGCTCAGCGCCTGCCGGGCTTCCGCGACGGTGCGCCGCGGGCCGCCCATGCCCGCGATCGCGTCGTGGAACCCGCCGGCGCCCAGGCCGAGTTCGAAGCGGCCGCCGCTGAGGACGTCGATGGTGGCCGCCTGCTTAGCGAGCATCGCGGGCGGCCGTAGCGGCAGGTCCGCCACGTTAGGGAACAGGTGCACCCGGCTGGTATGCGCGGCCAGCCAGGTGATGTGGGTCAGCGTGTCGACGAAATCGGGGTTGTAGGGATGGTCCTGGACCCCGGCGTACTCCAGGCCGGTGGCGTCAGCGATGGCCGCGATGCGCGCGGCGATGGCCAAGCCGCCGGTGTTGGGGTCCACGTTGAGGCCGAACGCGACCGGGCGTGTCATGGTCCCGACCTTAGCGGGCACCGTCGTGAACCCCTTGGGGTGAACCCCTCACCGCGGCGTGTCGTGTGACGGGGATGGCGATACGAGGAGCGTGGCTGCCTGCCGCTGGCTGAGCGCGCGGCCGGCGGCCAGCGCGGCGTCCCACTCCGCGGGTTCGGTGGTCGCGCGGGCGGGAGCCAGGAACTCCTCGAGCATTTCCGGTTGTCTCCGCCCTGCTCCCGTCGCTCGAGCGCGTACTCGCGGATGGTTTCCAGCATGCCGACGCGGGGCTCGCCGTCGACGCCGTCGGTCACCGTGATCAGGCTGACGTCCAGCAGCCCGGCGGCCAGCTGCAGCGGTACGAACAACCGCGACGCGCCGCACGCGGCCACCTCCTCGACGGACCCCGCCTCGCGGGGCACCTGCAGCGGCGGCACCGGCAGCTCCCGCTCACCGGGCAGTTGCAGCGGCCGCCGCGACGTCGCCAGCACCACCAGACCGGGAGCGGCCGCCAGCAGCCCGGCCGCCACCCCGGCCGCGCCGGCGTTTCGTGCGGGTGTCTGCTCGGTGTTTCGGGGTCGTGTGGCTGGCGGTCACGGTGCTAGCGTCGGTGTGCGGCTTGGCTGGCTGTCCCCGGCGGGCTGCCGGGAGCGAGAAGGAGGTGCATCGTGGCAAGGCGCTGGCTGTCATCTGGCCGGCCGGACGATTCCGGGCCGGTGGCAGCCAGGGTGGACACCACCGTGGCGCACATCGCCCGGGTCTATGACTACTGGCTGGGCGGGAAGGATAACTTCGCCGTCGACCGGATAGCCGCTGAACGGGTGATCGCGGCTCATCCAGACATCGTCCGCTCGGCGCGCGGCAACCGGGCCTTCCTGGGGCGGGCGGTGCGGTACCTGGTGAGCGAGGCCGGGGTCCGCCAGTTCCTGGACATCGGCACTGGCCTGCCCGCCGCGAACAACACGCACGAGGTGGCCCAAGGCGCGGCGCCGGAGTGCCGGGTGGTGTACGTGGACAATGACCCGGTGGTGCTGTCCCACGCCAAGGCGCTGCTGGCGAGCGGGCCCGAGGGTGTCACGGCGTACGTCGACGCCGACCTGCGAGACCCGGAGACGATCCTTGCCGCGGCGGCGGAGGTGCTGGATTTCTCCCGTCCGGTGGCCGTCATGCTGGTGGCGATCTTGCAGCACATCAGCGATCAGGACGATCCGTACGGGATCGTGGCCAGGGTGGCTGCCAGCGTGCCGTCCGGGAGCTACCTGGTGCTCTCGCACCCCGCCCGTGACATCCAGGCTGCGGCGATGGCCGAGATCGCGGATAGGATGAACGAGCTGGTCGCCGAGAAGGTTACCTTCCGTACCCGGCCCGGGGTACTGCGGTTCTTCGATGGCTTCGAGCTGGTCGAGCCGGGAGTGGTGCCGGTACCGCA
>Ga0302232_10000750_pt1 | contig 23472 bp, 15 predicted proteins | sample II_Palsa_N2_3_FD_193575 | JGI IMG/M metagenome (GOLD analysis project Ga0302232, IMG submission 193575) | Peat permafrost microbial communities from Stordalen Mire near Abisko, Sweden - II_Palsa_N2_3 | ecosystem: Environmental > Terrestrial > Soil > Palsa > Peat permafrost | place: Sweden...
TCGCCGGCTTGCTGCCGGAAATCGGGCGCGGCTTTGACATCGACATCGACGTTGCCGGGCTGATGGCGACCGTTTATGCCTTGACGTATGCCTTGCTTGCGCAGACCACCGCGCTGGTAACGGCCGAACTCGCAACCACCAAGATCCTTGTCTTCAATCGAGGACACATCAAGCCAGCATCCGATGACGCCTCCGGCCAGCGCTTCGAAACAAGCGAAGGCCTAAGCCTGCATTGACACAAGATGTGGCCCGAACCAGCGCTACGAGAAAGCTACGGTGCACCAAACAAGGAACGACCTCAATGACCGGCGCAGATTTACCCTGCATGCTTCCCGCAATGCTACCCAGGCTCTGGGCTTTTTCCTTGCGCCTCTGCGGCGACCGGCACGACGCAGAAGACCTCGTACAGAAGGCGTGCGTACGCGCCCTGGAAAGAGTGCATCAATTGCAGCCAGGTACGACCCCTTTGAGCTGGATGTTCCGCATTGTCCATTCAATCTGGATCAACGAGCTGCGCGCACGGCGAGTGCGAAGCCGTTCCCGCGTTGAGTGGGACGACGATCTCCTTAACCTGGCGGCTGATAGCACCACCGGCACTCCTGAAGAACATGTAATGCATGGCCAAATAATACTAAGCCGAAACAAAGTAACCGGACATGAATCACGCCGCGTAGCGAACTGACGGATGTTGAAACATGGATCGGACCAAGGCCGGAATTTTCTGCAGCGAGCGCAGAACGGCTCGAATACGCTGCTTAAGATGTCCAGGACCTTTGATGGCAAGCTTGCCGATCTTGTGGTGCTTGAGATACCCCCATACCAGTTCGTCGGGGTTCAGGTCCGGCGAGTAAGCAGGCAGAAAGAACAGGCAAAGGCGCCCATCCGATTCTGCGGCAAGCTGCCGGATCGCCTTGCAACGATGAACCGGATGGCCGTCTGCAATCAGGAAGACCGGGGAATCGGCATTGAGCACCAGTCGCCTGACGAACTCGACGTACACAGGGATCTTGAAGCTGCCTTCAAAGCACATGAAACGGAGTTGACCGCGTGGACTGATCGCCGAGATGAGATTCACCTTGAAGCGCGCGCCGGTGGTCTCGACCACCGGTGTCTGGCCGATCGGTGCCCAGGTCGTGCCGCTGTGATAGTCCGAGCGAACAGTCGATTCGTCGACGAAGAAAATCTGCGCCCCACTGCGTTTGGCTTGCCGGACGATTGCCGGATACTGGTCCCGCATCCAGGCTTCGACCAGTTCAGGGTCGCGTTGGTAAGCGCGCGCGAGCGGTCGCTGGGGTGAAAGCCCGAGCTTGCGGAGCAGTCGGCCCACCGACACCTCAGAGAGCCTGACGTTGAAGTGTTCACGGATCAATTCCCGCACCATGTCTCGCGTCCACAACGCAAACTCGAACTTCATCTGCATCGGATTCTTCGTCGTGACTGTCTGATAGACGAAGCGGATAGCCTCGGACGACAGCTTCATCGGCCTGCCAGGAATCGCCTTGGCGCGTAACGCATCAAAGCCTCCTTCGCGCCAGGCCGCCAACCATTCGTAAATGCGCGCTCTGGAAAATCCCAGTGTGCGGATCACGTCCTCCGGCGACTCGCCGTCTTCGACGCGCCTGACGGCGCGAATGCGGATCTCTTCAAGCGTTGCATGTGAAAGCTGTCGGCCGTCATCTTCCCGCATTGCGCCTCTCCCCAAGCTCCTTAAAGCTTAGAACATACCGTCAATCTATGTTCGCTTATTTATGCACTGGTTAGTAACCGTGAACTCGCACACCAGGCTAGGCATGCGACCTGCGCTCGGGATATAAAATCGTCCCGGCAGAACTCATCAAATACGCATGCCCTCCGACATGAACGACACCTACTTCTATGACCCAGCCAAGGGTCACGGCCTCAAGCACGATCCGTTCAAGGCCATTGTTGCGCCGCGCCTGATTGGCTGGATTTCGACCCGCAGTGCCAACGGCCACCTCAATCTGGCGCCGTATAGTTTCTTCGGCGCCTTTGCGACATTCCCGGCCATCATCGGTTTTTGCAGCGAGGGCCGCAAAGACAGCATCAGCAACATCGAAGCCACCGGCGAATTCGTCTGGAATCTCGCGACGAGGCCGCTGGCCGAGCAGATGAATCGCAGTTCTGCACCGGTTGCGCCCGAAGTCGACGAATTCGAACTTGCCGCACTCACTCCCGCGCCTGGTCGCAGCGTCTCGGTGCCGCACGTCGGCGAATCGCCCGCGGCGCTCGAATGCAAGCTGCTGCAGATCGTGAGGCTGAACAACCTTCATGGTGAGCCGATGGACAACTACCTGGCACTCGGCCAGGTGGTCGGCGTGCACATTCAGAGCGCCTATATCAAGGATGGTCTGTTCGACACGCATGCGGCCCAGCCGATCATGCGTGCAGGTTATCGCGCGGACTATGCGCAGATCGGCGAGATGTTCCAGATGTTCAGGCCAACTGCCTAAATCGCCAGATCTATCTGAACCCCCGCTCCGCCAGGCTGGAACACTTGATGCTTGGAAACGACGCTCACCGTGCCGTTTTCCTTGCCCGTTCATCTTTCTGGAGCGCGATCATGTCTACCGAATTCGCCACGCAATTCTCGCATGTCCGTCCGCAAGACACTTCGTATGAGGACCAAGGGTTGCGCGACTTCTTTCTCTACCGCGATCTGGGCATCGCGAAGGCGACGGGCGGCAAGGTGCTGGCCCAGCTCGTGAAGGCGAACCATGCACCAGAGGAAGGCACCGGCTGGCACCGTCATGAGGCCGATTTCCACATTGTGATCATGCTGCAGGGCTGGGCACGCTTCATGTACGGCGATAAAGAAACGCTGGTCGCCGCCGGCGATTGCGTGCACCAGGCGCCCGGGATTGTTCACTACCTGTTCGACTACTCCGAAGATATGGAGTACATCGAAATTGTTTCGCCAGCCGACTTCAAGTCAATCGATGCCGAGGGACCGTGCGACATCCCGGCGGTCACGCCGTGGAAGAGCGTCACAGCATGACATATCGTCAGGCCGCGTTGCTCTGATGCGGCGGAATCGCGTCGCCGGTGGATGAGGCTGCGGCGGCATCAGCCGTCACAGCAGAAGCCGCCGGAGCGGCGATCGGCGCCAACACCACCGGCACGCCTGGCCTGATTGCCTGGGCACGCGAGCTCACCGCTACCGCACGCGGCTCGTTGTCGTAGATCACCGCGCGCACGCGCGGATAGATATGCCGCTCCCAGCGGTGACCGTTAAACACGCCGTAGTGCCCAACGCCGGTCTGCACATGGTGGGTCTTGAGATAAGGCCGCAGCTTGTCGCACATGTCCTGCGCGGCGAGCGTTTGCCCGACTGCGCAGATATCGTCCTTTTCGCCCTCAACGGTCAACAGCGCCGTGCGGCGGATTTTCGACGGCTCGATCAGACGTCCTCCCACCTCCAGTTCATGCAGCGGCAGCGCATGACGCTGGAACACGGTTTCGACCGTTTCCAGATAGAAGTCGGCGGTCAGGTCCATCGTCGCGAAGTACTCGTCGTAAAAGACCCGGATCGTGTCCGCCTTGGCTGGATCCCCTTTGGCGCGCTCGTGGTACATCGTCTCGAAGGAGTCGAGGTGACGGCCGAGATTCATCGCCATGAACGCGTTGAGCTGCATGAAGCCGGGATACACGCGGCGATGCGCGCCGGCAAAGCCCCATGGCACTGCGCTGATCAGGTTGCGTTCGAACCACTCGATCGGCTTGCTCTTGGCGAGCGCGTTGACCTTGGTCGGGTTGATGCGCGTGTCGAGCGGGCCCGCCATCAGCGTCATGCTGGCGGGTTGCGCGGGATGGTCGTCCGCCGCCATCAACGCAACCGCTGCGAGGGCCGCGACGGTGGGCTGGCACACGGCCAGCAGATGGGTGCCGGGGCCGATTTTCGCGGTGAAATCGATGATGTGCTGGACGAATTCGTCAAAGCCGAAGCGTCCCTGCGATAGTGGCACGTCGCGCGGGTTATGCCAGTCGGTGATGTAGACATCGTGCTCGGCGAGCATCGTCTTCACAGTGCCGCGCAGCAGCGTCGCGAAGTGGCCGGACATCGGCGCAATCACCAGCACGCGTGGCTGAGCCGGTGAAGGCACCGTCTCCTTGCGAAAATGAAGCAGCGAGCAAAATGGCGTGTGTGCGGCGACTTCCTCGACGAGCTTGATGGGCTTGCCGTCTACGTCGATCTCATCCAGTTCGAACGGTGGCCGTTTGTGCGTGAGGCCCGCCAGGGTGATCAGATCGCACGACGCGCGCAGCGAGCGCCCTTGCGACGTGTCGCTGAATGCCGGCCATGCATCCAGCGAACGATTGATGAGCGCAGCGCTGTGCCGAGCCGGCAGCATCAGGTCGGCGAACGCCTGGTATGCGGGATATGCGAACAGGTTCATAGCCTTCGCACGAATGCCCAAAAGGAAGGAGCCCGAATAGAGGCAATACATGTGCCAACGCTAAACGGAGCCTCCAGGAGGGGTGTGTGCTGGCATAGCATTTGCGGTATTCCGCCCAGGGTGCTGGTTTTGCCGTGATTTGGTGCGCTTACGCACCGGACCGTGCATGCGGCGTGACCATTACACCGTGCGGCGCAAACGAGCACCCGCTCAGGAGGAGATTCGTATGGCGAATACCACGCTTACCCTTAGCAGCAAGAACTATTCGTCATGGTCATTACGAGGCTGGCTGCTGACGAAGTTCAGCGGGTTGCCTTTCGAAGAGATCGTGATGCCAGTCGACGACCCCAGCGCACGCGCCGAACTGTTGTTGCTGTCGCCGTCGATTCTCGTGCCCTGCCTGTTCCATGACGGCATCAAGGTCTGGGACACGCTGGCGATCGCCGAGTATCTGAACGAGGTGCAGCCCGATGCCAAACTGCTGCCGCAAGACCGGCGCGCACGGGCGCATTGCCGGGCAATCAGCGGCGAGATGCATTCGGGCTTCGGCTCGCTGCGTTCGGCACTGCCGATGAACCTGAAGGCGCATTTTCCGGGCTTTAAGGTCTGGGCGCGCGCGCAGTCGGATATCGACCGGATCGTCGCAATCTGGCGTGAATGTCTGGAGCAGTATGGCGGCCCGTATCTGTTCGGCGAACGCAGCGCGGCTGACGCCATGTATGCGCCGGTGGTGACCCGCTTCGTGACGTACGACGTCAAGCTCGACCCGGACATCGTCGAATACGGGCAGCGCATTCTCGCGCTGCCGGAGATGCAGCAATGGATGGCGGACGCGCAGCAGGAAGTGGACGAGATCGATGAACTGGACGTCGAATTCTGAGGGAGGGCGGCGGTTAGTCAATCCGCCCGTGTCAACACGACGGTCATCCTGCTGCGGCCGTTAGCCATCAATCCCGCCGCCCTGCTTCCAGCTTGAACACGCTCACCACCTCGGCGAGCCGGGCGGCCTGATCGCGTAGTTCCGCGGCGGCGTGTTCCGCGTCGCCGACAATCGTCGCGTTTTGCTGGGTCGCCTCGCCGATCTGCGTGACGGCGAGGTTTACCTGCTCGATGCCGCCCGACTGTTCGCGCGACGCCACGCTGATCTCGCCCATGATCGCGCGCACCTGTCCGACTCGTTCGACGATGCTGTGCATCGTCGCGCTCGCTTCCTCGGCGATCTTGAACCCGCCTTCGACCCGCGCCGTCGATTCGCCGATCAGCGTTTCAATTTCCTTCACCGACGCCGCACTGCGCTGCGCGAGCGCGCGCACCTCGGCCGCCACCACGGCGAAACCTCTCCCGTGCTCGCCAGCGCGTGCGGCCTCGACGGCTGCATTCAGCGCGAGGATATTGGTCTGAAACGCGATGCTTTCGATCACGCTGGTGATGTCGGAGATCTTTTGCGAAGAGCGGCTGATCTCGCCCATCGTCGAGACTACGCGCTCGACGGCGCGGCCGCCCTCCATGGCCGCTTCGGATGCGCTGGTCACGAGCGTATTGGCCTGTGCGGCGTGGTCCGCGTTCTGTTGCACGGTCGAGGTGATCTGCTCCATGCTCGCAGCAGTTTCTTCGAGGCTGCTCGCCTGCGTCGCGATGCGCGAGGCAATGTCGCCGCTGCCGGCGGCAATCTTCTCGGTGCCTTCGGTCATGTCGGACGATGCATTGCGCACCTGGGTCACGATCCGTGCAAGGCCTTCGCCGATACCGTCGATGGCCTGCATCAAGCGGCCGATTTCGTCGGCGCGCTGGTTATGGCCATCCGCGAGCCGTACGCTCAGGTCGCCCGCTGCAAGACGTTCGGACGCCTTCGCCGCTTCCTCGAGCGGACGACTCACCAGCCGCCGCACGGCGATCAGGAACAGCACGGCGAAGCCGGCCACCAGCACAAAGCCGATGACGAGGAAGTGATTGCGGGTGGCGGTGATCTCAGACATCACCTCGTCGCGAGGCGCGACACCGCCCACTAGCCAGTGCCATTCCGGCACCGTGGTGAACGACACGAATTTGTCGCGCGCGGAGGTCTCGCCCAGCGTGGCGTCGGCCGAGCGGTATTCGAGCTGGCCTTGCTGCATGTCGAGCATCTGCTTGTAGGGCGCGTTGGCATCGTCGGCGAGCTGGCCGGTGGCGGCCGGATGCACGAGGAATTTGCCGCGGTCCGCGCCATTCGCCGCATTGAGCACAAAGTAGTAACCGCTGTCGCCGATCTTCAACTGGTTGATGCCGTCCTGAACCGACTGGATCTGCGCGCCTACATCGACGCCGACGAAAAGCGCGCCGATAACCCGCCCGCTTGCATCCGTGATGGGCCGGTACTGGGTGATGTATCGCTTGCCGAACAGCGCGGCGAGTCCTGTGTACGGCGTGCCTGCGAGGATCGGGGCATAGGCCGGGCCGTTACGGTCGAGCAGGGTGCCGATCGCGCGGCTGCCGTCCTGCTTCTTCAGCGACGTGGTGACGCGAACAAAGTCGTCGCCGGTGCGTGCGAAGACGGTGGCAATGGCGCCGCTGTTTTGCAGAAACTGGTCGGGGATCGAGAAGTCCATGTTGAGGACTTTGTCGCCGGCTTTGATAGTTGGGGTGGCGACGCCGTTGATGTCGACTTTCTGGGTTTCGTCGAGCGTGTAAGTAGGTGGCAGGAGGCTGGCAAATAGCGTCATGGAGCGGCCGACTTCAGCCGAAAGCCCTTTGTCGAACAGGGCGATCATCGCGGCGATCGAGCGATCTTTTTCGGCGATGCGTGCCAGCACCTGCTCGCTCACTTGCGCGCCAGCGGAGCGGGTGAGGGCCCATGTAAAGGCGGCGAAGATCAGCGCTACCAGCGCGCACGAAAGCATGGCGAGTCTGGCGCCTACGCTGGCGCGGCGCAAAGAGAAGATTTCCATGGGGTTTCTGCGTGTAAGGATGAGGGAGACAGGGCGGCCCGTGCGCCGTGGCGGATCGCGCTATTGCTCCATTTACGGCAGATTTCCCGATATCTTGAGATCGGAAACGTTTGCAGGCGGGTTTTTAGCGGCGGGCGAGTCGAGACGAAAGGCTGAGACGCCTATGCGGCCTCGGAGGAGCCACTGAAAAGTACGACTTCTGATACGAAGTCGTTCTCCTCAGCTAGCCCCCTTCGCCGCTCGCCAGGTGCGCAGCAACAGCGCATTGGTGACGACGCTGACGCTCGAAAATGCCATCGCCGCGCCCGCCAGCATCGGATTCAGCAGGCCGAAGGCGGCGAGCGGAATGCCGATCAGGTTGTACACAAACGCCCAGAACAGGTTCTGCTGGATCTTGCGCCAGGTGCGGCGTGAGATGTCGATGGCGTCGGCGACGAGCGCGGGGTCGCCCCGCATCAACGTGATGCCGGCCGCATGCATGGCGACATCGGTGCCGGTCGCCATCGCGATGCCGAGGTCGGCGGCGGCGAGTGCGGGGGCGTCGTTGATGCCATCGCCCGCCATAGCGACGATGCCGGTAGTGCGGATCTTCAGATCGCGGATGACGCGGGCTTTGTCTTCCGGCAGCACTTGGGCGTGGAATTCCTCAATGCCGAGCGCCGCCGCGACGCTGGCTGCGCTGCCGTGGTTGTCGCCGGTCACGAGGACGCTGCGGATGCCCATTTGTTTGAGGCGCTCGATTGCGGCACGTGCGGTCGGCTTGATGGTGTCGCCGAAGGCGAGCAATGCGAGTGCGGCGGAAGGCGTGGTTTTGCTGCTCGTGTCGTCACCCACGCTCATCAACCATGAGACCGTGTTTCCTGCGCTTTCGAGTTGTTGCGCGCGGGCGGTTAGGGCGGGCGGCAACACGATGCCCAGTTCGTTTAGCCAGCGGGTGCTGCCGATCGCCAGCGTTCGGCCGTCGATCTCCGCTTCGACGCCTCGCCCCGGCACGGCGCGCGCGCTGGAGGCGGCCGTCGTGGCGACGCCCTTCGCATGGGCAGTCGTCACCGCAGTGTCCGACCCGTTCGCGTCGCCCGACGTAGCGGCTTCGCCACCATCGTCCATTGCCAGCGCCGTCGCCTCCTCATATGCCTTCACCACCGCCCGCGCGAGCGGATGATCGCTCTGCCGCTGCACGGCCGCGGCGAGCGCCAAAGCTTCGATTCGCTCGATCCCGATCGGCTCGAAAGCGGTCAGCGAAGGCTGACCTACAGTCAGTGTGCCGGTCTTATCGAAGGCAACGATATTGACGCGGTGGGCGATTTCCAGCGCCTCGGCGTCCTTGATCAGCACCCCGTGGCGTGCAGCGACACCGGTGCCGGCCATGATGGCCGCAGGCGTCGCCAGGCCGAGCGCGCACGGGCAGGCAATCACCAGCACGGCGACCGCGTCGAGGATTGCGGTCTCGCCGCCCGCTCCGGCGATCAGCCAGCCGGCCAGCGTGAGCAAGGCGATCACCAGAATCGCGGGCACAAAAATTTCGCTCACCCGGTCGACCAGCCGCTGGATCGGCGCCTTTTCGGCCTGGGCGGTTTCGACGAGGCGAATGATCCGGGCGAGCGTCGTTTCCGCGCCAATCGCCTTCGTCGTCACGGTAATCGCCCCTTCGCCATTGATCGAACCCGCCGTGACTGGATCGTCCGGTTGCTTTGGCACTGGCAGACTCTCGCCGGTAATCAGCGATTCGTCGATGTGAGTACGGCCTTCGAGCACCGCACCGTCCACTGGCACGCGCTCGCCCGGTCGCACGACGACGATCATGCCGACCCGCACCTGCGCGAGCGGCAACTCGTGCTCTTCGCTGCCGACGCGGATGCGCGCGCGCTCGGGCCGCAGCGCGTTGAGCGCGCGGATCGCGTCGGTGGTCTGGCGCTTGGCGCGAGCTTCGAGCCACTTGCCGAAGCGCACCAGCGTAATCACCACCGCCGACGCCTCGAAGTACAGATGCATCGGGTCGCCCGGATGCATGATGAGCTCGTAGACGCTGATGCCGTACGCAGCCGAGGTGCCGAGTGCGACCAGCAGATCCATATTGCCCGCGCCGGCCCGCACGGCACGGTATGCCGCCTTGTAGAAGCGCGCGCCGAACACGAGTTGTACGAGCGTGGCGAGCCCGAACTGCAGCCACGGCGGCACGACCTCGCTCATGCCGTGCGGGCCGAAAGCGTTGCCGAAGCCTTCGCTGATCATTGGCAGCACGAGCGGCAGTGTCAGCAGCGCGCAGATCACGACGGCGGCGAGTTCGCGGCGAGTCCGGTGTTGGAGCTGCTCCGCGCCGGATGACGCTGCAGCCGGCGCGGCCTCGGAGACGATGGGCGTCGCCTGATAGCCAGCCTTGGTCACCGCCGCGACTAGCGTATCGATGCCGGTGGTCGCATCGGTGAGATTGACGGTCGCCTTTTCGGTCGCAAGATTGACGGACACGCCGGCGACGCCGGGCAGCTTCGCCAGCGCTTTTTCGACGCGCATCGCGCACGAAGCGCACGTCATGCCGCCGATCGCGAGTTCCGCGACCTGCTCCGGCGCCGTGTCAGCGTGCACCACTGGCGTCGCGTCGTAGCCAGCCTTGCGGACGGCATTGAGCAGCGCGTCGGTTTGGACGGACGGGGCGGCGTCGACGCAGGCCTTCTCCGTGGCGAGATTGACCGAAGCGCGTGTGACGCCCGGCACTTTGGCGAGCGCCTTCTCGACGCGCATGGCGCACGAAGCACAGGTCATCCCGCTGATATCGAGTTCGGCGCTGGCCTGCGTCACGCGGTCGGGAGTGGAAAGATCGGTCATGGTGATATGGGCTCGGGGCGGCGTAAGGCCGCGTCATGAGTCCAGTATTCACCTTCCCATGATGGGAAGGTCAAGGACTCATGCATCACTGGATGAGACTAGGGTCAGAACGCGCTCAATGCCCAGAACACCAATAACGCCCCTCAAAACGCTGGCGGCGCATTCAACATCGCCTCGGCGACGGCCTCCTGGACCTCGCTGGCGCCCGCCAGCAATCCCTCCGCTGCGCCGCGGCGGTCGCGAGCCTCCTTGTTCTGACCCAGCTTCCATTTGCCGACCAGCCGTGTCACTTCAATCTCGATGCCGACGATTGCCCCCAGCATCTGCGAGATATAGTCGGCTGGCGCATCGCCCATCTTCCACGGCTTCGGTTCATTGGCTTCCATCGTGCGGGTGAGCCGCGCGACGAGGCCGCGCAAGAATGCTTCTTCTTCGTGCACGACGATCTTGCCGTGCGCGTGAACCACCATGTAGTTGTAGGTCGGCACCTGACGATGCGTGTCGTGCTTGCTCGGATACCAGTTCGGCGAAATATAGGCAGCCGGTCCCTGGAAGATCACGAGCGTGTCGGGATTCTCGGCTACCTCTTGCCACACCGGATTGGCACGCGCGACATGAGCCCGCAATGTGCCGAGCGGACCCTCGCCCGCGGCGAATTCAAAAGGCAAGTGATTCGCGTCGAGACCGTTTGGGCCGGTTGTGACGAGCGTGGCAAACGGCTGGTCGACGATCAGTTGATGAAGAACCTCGGGACGGTTCTCTTCGAAATGGGCTGGTACGTACATGGGGCGCTCCGGGTGCGAGAGGGCGACGAGTCGTGCGAAAGGTGCGTTGTGCCTTTGCGCTTGCTAGCTGTCAAGGATACGATACAACCCGTTGTTGTCGGGATCGAGATACGCGGCACGTTCGCGGTGGGCTTGAGAACCACGCGTGCAGAGCCGCCGCTGACCGACGCATCTTCCTGGACCGTACGTTCTTGCCATCTGAACGAATGATAAAAAATCGCCGAGAACTGTTTTCGCTTCATTGGACCTGCGCATCGTTCGCAGGGCTCGCATTCCTCGCCGGCTGCGCCTCGACAGCCATCGACACACCCAGGCCAACCGGCTGGATCAAGGACGAGGTGGCCGATTCCTACGTATTCGGTTACCCGCTCGTACTGATGGAAGCGGCGCGCGACGCCGCGGTCGGTACCGATCCGGGCCAGGCGCCGCTCAATGTCTTGCGCCACGCGCAGGCGTTGCCGCCGGTCGGCTCGGTCAATCCGCGCACACCGAGTCTTGATACGTTCGATTCGAGCGGCTGGCTCGATCTTGGCGCGGAGCCGGTCATCCTTTCGCTGCCCGACTCGCACGGCCGTTATGTCGATGCGCGTGCACTCGACATGTGGACCAATGTGGTCTGGTCGACCAGCGCGCAAACCGGGCCGCGTGCCAACGGTATCAAGGAGCAGACGGTGGCCTTCGTGGGTCCCGGCTGGCAGGGCGACTTGCCGAAGAATGTTAAACGCGTCGACGTGCCGTCCCGCAACGCGTGGGTGACCGTGCGGATCCAGTCGAACGGCGGGCGTGACGTGACATTGATTCGCAAGCTGCAGCGCGGCCTACGCCTTGTACCGCTGAGCGTCTACACGAACGACGCGCGCTCGGCGTCGATCATACCGGGCGGCAACGCCGCGGCGGCAGCGGCATTGGCGGCATCCGGCTCGCCGGCTGCGCAGGTCGCCGCGCTCGATGCGGGCGGCTTCTTCGGACGTCTGGCGGAGGGACTGCAGGACAACCCCCCGGTGCCCGACGATCCGCACGCCATGAAGATCCTCGCGGACCTTGGCGTGAAGCCGGGCGAGCCGGTCAAATTGCCGGAAGCCAGCGACGCGATCACCGCGGGCCTCAGCGATGGCCGCGAGCGTGTGGTTACGCCGCCGCCCAATCTGCTGAGCGTCAATGGCTGGACCTGGTTCGGCGACGGGGTCGGCAACTACGGACCTGACTATGCGCTACGTGCCTACGCGGCGTATGCGCAGCCCGGCATTGGCACGAGGGACGACGAAGTGCGCGCCACGGTGACGCTGGATAGCGAGGGTCACGCGCTGAACGGCGCGAACCGCTACGTGATCCATTTCGCGCCGAATCAGGTGCCGCCGGTTCGCGGCTTCTGGACCATTACCGCTTATACGAAAGAAGGCGCGCTCGGCGAAAGCGCACCGGCGCGGCTTGCCGTGGGCGATCGCAATGGCGCGCGCCGCAATCGTGACGGCTCGCTCGACGTGGTGGTGTCATCGGCGCGCGTGCGGGCGGCGAACTGGCTGCCGGCGCCGCGTACCGACCTCCAACTCGTGCTGCGTCTCTATGCGCCGAAGCCGCAAGCCACTGACGGCACCTGGCAACCGCCGGAGGTTGTGCGTCAGTGATGCAGGGATGTGCGCCGCGTCTATGCGGCGCACATCCTGACTTGGTGGTGCGGCACCCGCCAGTCGATTATTTCCGAATCTGCAACGCAGGTTCGCGGCATTGCGGCGAGCGTTGCGAAACGCGTGACCTCGCTCGTTTCACACTAAGTTCATGCAATTCGGGTGATTGTTTCCTTTCGGCTTACATTCCTATCCCGCACTCGCCCCAAGACATATACTTGCCCGAGGCAGGACCTTAGTTATCGCGGCGGGCTTGCCGCCGCATCACCCATGACCGAGCATGGCAAGCCTCAATAAAGCTACCCTGACATCTTCCCTGCAGGCCGTGCGCGGAGTCGCGCAAGCACGTCGTACGCGACGGATTGTGATCGGCCTGCTGATCTTCCTCGTGGTGTTCGGCCTGCTCGGCTTTTTCGCGGCGCCGCCGCTGATTCGCCATATCGCCGAGCAACAACTCAGCAAACAGCTCGACCGGCCCGCTACGATCGGCCGAATCGCGCTCAACCCCTACACGCTCAGGTTCGAAGCTGATCGCATTCATATCGGCGAGCGCGGCGGGGAGGGGGATTTCATCGATATCTCGCGGCTGATTTTGCAGCCGTCGTGGAGCTCGCTGTTTCGCGGCGCGCCGATTGTCGACGAAGTGCAAGTCGATTCGCCGCGCTTCAACATCATCCGCTACGACGCGCAGCGCTTCAATTTCACCGATCTGATCGAGAAGTTCGCGAAGCAGCCGTCCAAGCCGGATAGCAAGCCCACTTTGTTTTCGGTATCGAATATCCGGCTCGAAAACGGCCAGATTACCTTCGACGACCGGCTGCTCGGCGTGAAGCACGTGATCGATCAGTGGAAGCTCGGCATTCCGTTTATCGCCACGTTGCCGTCGAAGACAGATATCTTCGTCGAGCCGCTGTTGCGCGCGCGCATCGACGGCAGCCCGCTCGCCATCGACGGCAAGACCAAGCCGTTTGCTGCGTCGCGCGAGTCGGATGTGTCGCTGCGTTTCGACGGGCTCGATGTGCCGCACATCCTGTCCTATGCGCCGACCAAGCTGCCGGTGACCGTGCAGACAGCCAAGCTGTCGACGGACCTGAAGCTCAATTTCGTCATGTCCGACGACGCGCCTTCGCTGCGCGTGACGGGGACTGTCGATCTGAACGATGTCAACGTGCTCGATGAGAACAAGCAGCCGTTCTTCGCGGCGCACGCGCTGCATGTCGCGGCGGCGACGCTCGAACCGTTGAAGAGCGTGTATCACTTCGACGATATTCGCATCGACATGCCCACTGTCAATCTGGCACGCGACAAGGAAGGCGTGTTGAGTATCGAGCGCACGTTTACGCCGGCGGCAGTGCCTGCGTCGGCGAGTGCTGCGCAAGGCGCTGCGAGCGCCCCCGAGGGAGCGTCGGGGGCAGCCGGTACGGCGGCGAAGGCACCGCCGCCGCTCGATCTGGCGATCAAACGCTTCGCGCTCAACGACGGTACCGTCAACGTTCAGGATGACGCGGCGTCCCGGCCCGTGGCGCTGGGTCTGAAGAGCCTGGCGGTTTCGCTCGCGGACTTCTCGACGATTGCACCTGCGCCCGCGCACTATACGGTGAGCACGCAATTCAAGGACAGCCCCGGTTCGCTGGACGCGGCGGGTTCGCTTGGTCTTGTGGCGAAGAGCGCCGATTCGAAGATCGACCTCAAGTCGTTGTCACTGCCCATGTTGCAACCGTACCTCGACAGCATGACGGCGGCCCAGGTGACCGACGGCGCGCTCTCCGCGACGGCCAACGTCAGCGCGAACTGGTCGAAATCGCCGCCTGACATTCAGGTCGGCGACAGTCAACTGGACCTGCAATCGCTGAAGCTGGCGGCTCACGGCGGCAAGGAGGCGGTCGTGGAGCTGGCGCAGGGGCAGGTGAACGTGAAAGCGGTCGACGTCTCCGGCCGCAACGCGGACATCACGGGCGTCGATACCACTGGCCTTGTCATCAATGCACAGAGACTAAAGGACGGCAGCATCGACCTCGCCGCGCTTGCCGGACCGCATCAGGAGGCTCAGCAACGCACGGCCATCCACGCGGTAAAGAAGGCGGCGGAACAGGGGCCTGCCTGGCACTACAAGATCGGGGAACTGAGCCTGAAGGATGCGACGGCCAACTTCACCGATAACTCGACGCCACATCCGGTCAAACTCAACATCACGCCGCTGCAACTGAAGGTGCAGCAGATCAGCGACGATCTGAGCCGGCCATTGCCGATCGATCTGCAGGCGACGCTCAATCGCAAAGGCACGCTCGGGGTGACCGGCGACGTCACGGCGACGCCGCTCAAACTCGATCTGAAAGTGGATGCGAACCGGCTCGACGCGGCGGCGTTCGAACCGTACTTTGGCGGCAAGCTCAACGCGACGATTGCCAGCGCGCTGCTGAACATGAAGGGCGATGTGGCGCTCTCGCAGGCATCGAAGGCGTTGAAGGCTTCGTATCGTGGCAACGCGGCGCTAGTTGATGTGCGCATGCTCGATAAGGCGACTTCGGACTCGTTCGCAGGATGGGGTTCGCTCGCGCTGACGAACCTGAAGGCCACTTACGACGAGCATGGCACCGACGTGGACGCGGGGCGCGTGACGTTCTCGAATTTCTACGGCCGGGTGCTGCTGAGTCCGCAAGGCAAGCTGAATCTCACTGACGTGGTCGCGCAGGAAAGCGGCGCGCCACAGTCGCTAACGCGCAGCAAGAGCAAAACGGAGCCGGTGCCGTTGACGCCGGGTACGGCCGGTGCTGAGTCTGAGCTGGCGGCGCCTGCTACCGCGGGGGTTGCGGCGGTGGTGCCGGCCTCGACGCCTGCGGTTGCGTCAGCGACGGTACCGGCATCCACGGTTGCACCCACGTCCGCCGCAAAGACAAATGTGGCATCCGCGACGGCTTCCCGCACGGTTACCGCCGCCACGCCGCCCTCCAGCCCGGTGAAGCTGCATTTTGGTCAACTCGTGCTGCAGCAGGGCCGCGTGACGTACACGGACAACTTCATCAAGCCGAACTTCACGGCGAATCTGGTTGGCATCCAGGGGACGATCGGAGCATTCGGCACGCAATCGACCACGTCCGCGCCGGTGGACGTCGCCGCCAAGCTCGCCGCGAACGGTCCGTTGTCGATTAAAGGTACGGTCAATCCGCTGATCGCCAAGCCGGCGCTCGATCTGACGGCGAGCGCGCACGACATCGAACTGACCAACCTCACACCGTACTCGGCGAAGTACGCGGGCTACCCGATCACGAAGGGCAAGCTCAATGTCGATCTGCACTACAAGCTCGATAACGACCAATTGACTGCGAACAATCACATCTTCATCGATCAACTGACTTTCGGCGATCACGTGGACAACAACACGGCGACCAAGCTGCCGGTGCGCTTTGCGATTTCGCTGCTGAAGAACTCAAAAGGCGAGATCGACGTGAACATTCCGGTGTCCGGTTCGCTGTCAAATCCTGAGTTCAGTATCGGTGGCTTGATCTGGCACGCAGTGCTGAATCTGCTGGAGAAGGCCGTGACCGCGCCATTCTCGCTGCTAGCCAATGCGTTTGGTGGTAGCGGCGAGGAGATGGGCTACGTCGAATTCGACGCGGGCTCCGCGAAACTCTCGGATGCCGCGGACAAGAAACTCGATACGATTGCGAAGGCACTGACGGATAAGTCATCGATTCGCATTGACTTGATCGGACGCGTCGATCCGGCCGTGGACACGCCGGCGCTGCGCACGGCTTACGTGGAGAACCTGGTCAAGCAGGAGAAGATCAAGGGGCTGGTGGGTAATGGCGAAAGCGTCGATCTGTCGACCGTGACGGTTGATCCGAAGGAGTACGACAAGTATCTGACCAAAGTCTACAAGGATGCGGACTTCAAGAAGCCGCGCAATCTTGTGGGTCTGACCAAGACGCTGCCCGACGACGACATGAAGAGCGCGCTAGCCGAACATGCACCCGTCGACGACGCCAGTTTGCGCGAGCTGGCGCAGCAGCGTGCTCAGAGCGTGCAGCAATACTTCGACGGCAAGATCGACAGTAGCCGTGTGTTCATCGTTGCGCCGAAGCTCGACGCGCAAGGCATCAAGGACAAGGGCGCGACGACGCGGGTGGATTTTGGATTGAAGTGAGGGTGGGCGTTCATCTATTCTGCCTGATAGGTGAACGGCCTAAATCCAAGAGAGCGTTTCGCCATATGCGGCCTGCATCAAGGCCGTATGCTTGTCCGACGGCACTCTAAGAATCTTCCCATTCCAAGCCTGTAGGAGCCCCTTCATACTCAGCTTTCTTACAAAACAAACGGGTTTTAACGCAGGAAAGCGATGAAATTTCAGCTGACAATGCTGATGTGCGCGATGGCTTTATCGGGGTGCGCCGGGCAGGTCGCAAAAGATCGACTGGGCATCGAAGACCCGACCGTCATCAAGACTGGCATCGGTGCGTCACAGGACACGGCCGCAGGCGCGGTCACCCCGCAATGGTTGAGCACTTACGCACCGATCGCGAGTAGCGGCGAGGCGCTTGCTGCTCTGCAGCAGCGGCTCGACAAATTGCCCGCGGACAGGAACGCCTATTTCCGTACCAAGGCTCAATGCTGGATCGACGCGGGGCAAGCGGAATCGCATGCTCACGACCAGTGGGGATTTGTCGAAGAAGCGATCGGCCAGGCTGCCATGATCACCTTCGGTTTGGAAAACAACACGCCGCTGTCTGCTGCCAACCCCGAGTTGCGTACGGTGTCGACGGTACGTCCGGACTTGTGGAAGATCGTCAATGTCATCAAGAGCGATCCGGCCACAGCCCGCTGCCCGGACGCGCAGGCGCCGCTCGCCTGCGCAGAGGTCGAATTGATGCTGGCCGGACATCACGGATGGACGCGCAATTTCGACGCCGCGGAGAAGGCGTTGCCCGGTATCCAGGGCAACTTGCGCAAGGCGGCTGACGCGGCGCTTCAATGCTCGAACCCGGCCGCGTCTGTACCTTCCTCTGTGCCCGCACCTGCGCACGCTGCAGCAACGAAGATCACACTCAGGGCCGATTCCGCTTTTCGCTTCAACGGCGCAGACGTGGCGGGCATGCTGTCCGGCGGCAAAGCGCAACTCAACGCGGTCGCGGACCGTTTGCAAGGGGTGAAGGGCATCCGTCGACTGAACATCAGCGGGTACGCGGATCGCCTGGGCGGCGAGGCATACAACCAGAAGCTTTCGCTGCAACGCGCGCTCACGGTCAAGGCCTATCTGGTCAAGCGCGGCGTGACCCTGCCGATTACCGTGACGGGGCAAGGCAAATCGAACCCGTTGGTGGAATGCACGCAAACCAATCGCGATGAACTGGTGAACTGTCTCGCGCCGAACCGGCGCGTCGAGATCGATTTCGTGCGCGATGAGGGATAAGACAGGCGGAATCGTGATGGCTGGCGCGATCGAAACGGTTACCCGCCAAGATGGCTCTCAACAACCCCGTCGATGCGCGCGCCGACGACATTCGACTTCGTTGGCGCACGGCGTACCGGCTCAGCCTGTACGGATATCATTAGGAGCAACGAAATGACCACTGTTCTGGTCGTAGACGATCACCCCGCATTTCGCCGGGTCATCAAAACTCATCTTATGCAATTGCTCGGCGTGAGCGTCGTGGTGGAGGCAGAGAACGGCCAGGCAGCGGTCGAAATGGCCCGGCAACAACTGCCCGACCTCGCCATTCTCGATCTGGATATTCCGCGTATCAACGGACTCGACGTCATCCCGCGTTTGAGGCTCGCGCATTCGCCCATCCGCGTGCTGGTGCTATCGGGCCAGGATCCTGCTGCCTTCGCGCCGCGCGCGATGCGCTCGGGTGCACAAGGTTACGTCGGCAAATCGCAGGATATGAAGGAGATCATGCGCGGCGTCGAGGCCGTGCTTGCGGGCTATACCGTTTTCCCGATGACCGCCGGTGGTGCCGGCATGGCGGCATCCGCAGTTGCTACCGATGAAGAAGACAAACTTAGAGCCCTATCCGACAAGGAACTGATGATTCTTCAAATGCTGTCCAAAGGCATGTCGAACAAGTCAATCGGTGACGCGCTGTTTATGAGCGATAAGACAGTGAGTACATATAAGAGTCGCATTCAGGAAAAACTGGGTTTATCGTCGCTGGCCGCGCTCATCGAATTTGCCTCGTTGCAAAAGCTGACTGACTGAGTTTCGCGGGTTATGGAAATGAAGAATCCGTTCGGCGCGCCGGTGTGCACGCGCCGCTTTAGCCATTCGACACGCTTGCCCTCCATTCGCTATGCGACAGTGTTGGGTGGCCTTCTGGCGTTCGCCTTGCTGTGGGCCGTCTCGTTGCGCGCGAATGCCGACGTGCCGCCGGGCAAAGGGGTTCATTTCCAGAATCAGGTTGCGGCCCACACGTTCGAAGCGAGTTCCGGCAGCGAAGCCGGCGATTCGCCGGCGCGCCTGGCGGCAGGATCGCGCGAGGTGGATACGACGTCGCCGCCCTGGCCTATCCGGGCACTCGTGTCCGCGTGTCTCGTCATCATCCTTTTGGTTGGGACGTGCTGTTCGCGCGTTGCGCTGAAACGCGCCTCTGCGAAGTTGCGGGTGGCCGAGGACGGCTGGCGTCGACGGTATGCCGAGGCCGAGGCGCGTGAACAGGCTGCGCGCCTCGCGACCCCCGTGCAGGCGGCCGCCGCCGCGACCCAGGAACGCAACCGGGTGCTCGCCACCGTGCGCCACTTCGCCGTGGCGCCGTTGACGGCAGTGTCCGGACTGCTCGAAGCATTCGATACGACCGCTCTGTCGCCCGCGCAGCGGCTTTCGATAGGCGTGATCCGATCTGCGGTGCGTACTCTGGCATGCGCGCTGGACGACGTGCTCGAGCCCGCCCCATTGGCCACGCACGCCGTCGTCCTCGACGAGAGCGTGACGGACTTGCGCGAGCTCATCAACGGTACGGTCGCGCTGTTCGCGTCGTCCGCAGCGCTTCGCGGTGTCCGTGTGAGCGTGAGCATCGACTAGTCGGTCTCCGCCCGCGTCCTCGCTGACAGCGCACGTCTCGGCCAGATCGTCTTCCATTCACTGAGTCGCGCGGTCCGGTTAAGCCAGCATGGACAAATTACAGTCACCGTGCGGGCGCAGGTGTTGAACGCGGCTTCGCAGCGCGTATTTATTAGCGTGCGTGATCTCGGCGCGGATGCGGCTCCCTCGGCCGAGGCCATGCTTCCTGCGCGTTTTGGCGTCGATACCCGCATAGATGAGTCGCACGGCGATCAAGATTCAGGCTTCGCGGTCTGCGACCTGCTGGCTCAACGCATGCGTGGCGACCTGAGGATCAATAGCGAACCGGGATTCGGTACCTGCACGATTTTCAGCGCGCCGTTTTCTATCGAGCCCCCGTCTTTGTCCACGGAGACTTCCGAGCCGGCTCAATTCAATGACGATCTTTGCAACCGGGCAGCGGCAGTACAGCCGCCACACGATCCGGCACACGTTTCACCTGAACCTTTTGAACGCCGCTATCTGGATGCGTTAGCGCAGGAGGGCATTGATCTGAACACGTTCCTGCATGGTTGGCGCCGCTCGATGGACGACGACCTGGAACAGATGCTCTCCCTGAACGGCCGCCACGACGTCGGCGGGTTGCGAGCTTCGCTGCACAGACTAAGCGGAGCCGTGGGCCTCGTCGGCGCGCGCAGTTTGATGGAGGCGCTGCGCCGCGTCAGCGTGGCATGGCCCGAACCTGAAATGAGCGCAATCGAAGCGCTCGCGAAGCGCGCCAGGACGCTGATGATCCAGCTCGACAAGGTGATCGACCTACACCGGAGCAACCTGCAATGACTCGACCGCTAGCCTTGATCGAAGGCGATCTGACGATCCCGCTACCGGGCCCGTTCGACGGCTTGCCACCGCCGTTCGGTTCGCGCCATCGCGTGCTGCGGGAAGCTGTCCAGCATGCCGTCAACGAAATCGCTAAACCGGCGCAAGCGAACCCCTTCCCGCCCGGCGTGAAGCACATTCTGTTCTACAAGGCGCCGCCGCAACGCTTGGAAACCCATCGCTTCGACGCCGCGTTGGAGGAAGCGAAGCGCTATCTGGAAATGGACACGACCCGTCCCCGCTCGTCCCGTTCCGATCACCTGCTGGCTGGGGCTATCTTCGCGGGCTGCACCATCGCACTGACGTGGCTGCTCGTGACTTGCTCGATGAAGGAAGCGGAAAAGCCGAAAACGGCGTCGATCACGCCCGCGGTTACGGCCTGGCAGGCCGAGATCGCGTCCGAGAAGGCGAACCCTGTGACGGCCGAGGTGGCTGCGACTACGGCACCGTTGAACGCTGATGCGTCGATTAAGCAGGACGCGCAGGCTCAGCCAACGCCTGCTGACGCGCCAAAGCAGGTCGCGCCGTCTGTGCCGGTTTCTCCTGCGGTGTCGAAGCTGACCACGCAGGCCGTGGCAACGTCTCCCGCCGCGCCAACGCAGGTCGCGCAATCTGTGGTCGGCTCTCCTGCTACGCCAAAGCGGGCAACGCAAGCGTTGCCAATGCCGCCTGCTGCATCGAACGAGACCGCGGGTGCCGTGTCGCCGTCGTACACCGTGCAGAAGCACGGTGCACAAGCGTCTCCGCAAGCGACTGCCAGCTTGTCAAAGCAGTCCGTGCAGACCACCGCCCGCGGCGGCGATACCGTGACGCCGCCGGAAAAAGCAGTAAAGCGCGTGAAGGTCGCGCGCTTGTCCGAAGCTTACGTCAGCGAACGGGTGGCCTTGAATCGTGCCACGAACCCAGCCGCGAAGCCGCCGCGTCCAACCAGCCCGAGTGGACCGCGAACTCAGCCAGCAACGCCGTTTCGTCGGAGGACGCGCCGTGGTTGAACTGGGCAGTACGGCCGTATCGCCCGTCTCCGGTCGCGCGTGCCGCAACGCCTCTCGACAACGCCTGGAACGACCATATGACACAGCGCCGGATTACGGACGACCCCGCGGCGTTCCATACGGACCGCAGCGGGCAATAAAAAAAGCCCGACCAAAGTCGGGCTCTCAAATCGGCTGCGTCCTAACGGACGCAGCACCTGCAAAACAGCTATCGCGCCAGCCTTAAGCCGCCAGCAGCGAACGCAGCACGAACGGCAGAATCCCGCCGTGCTTGTAGTAATCCACTTCGATCGGCGTATCAATACGCAGCAGCACGGCTACACGCTTCTCTTTGCCGTCCTTACCGCGAATCACCAGCGTTACTTCTTGCTGCGGCTTGAAGTCGTCACCAAGGCCTTCGACGTCATACGTTTCTTCGCCGGTGATACCGAGCGATTGCACGCTATCCGTGCCCTTGAACTGCAGCGGCAGCACGCCCATACCGACCAGGTTCGAACGGTGGATCCGCTCGAAGCTGCGCGCGACCACAGCCTTCACGCCCAGCAGTTGCGTACCCTTGGCCGCCCAGTCGCGCGACGAACCCGTACCGTACTCTTCACCCGCGAACACAACGGTCGGCGTGCCCGCGTCGATGTACTTCATCGCTGCGTCATAGATCGACTCTTGTTCGCCGCTCGGCTGGTGAATCGTCAGGCCGCCTTCCACGCGCGTGCCGTCTGCCTTCGCCGGGATCATCAGGTTCTTGATCCGGACGTTGGCGAATGTGCCGCGCATCATCACGTCGTGGTTGCCGCGACGCGAGCCGTAGCTGTTGAAGTCGGCCTTCTGCACGCCGTTTGCCTTCAGCCACTTGCCTGCCGGCGAGTCTTCCTTGATCGAGCCTGCCGGGCTGATGTGATCGGTCGTGACCGAGTCACCGAAGATGCCCAGTGCACGCGCATTCTTAACGGCGGCGATGCTGTCTGCCGGCGTCATCGAGAAGTCCTTGCCGAAGAACGGCGGCTCAGCGATGTAGGTCGACTTCGGCCAGTCGTACACTTGGCCTTCTTCGCCTTCGATCTTGCTCCACAGGTCGCCCTTCTTGGTGAGCTGTGCGTAGTTCTTGCGGAACGCGTCTGCGTCCAGCGCGAACTTGAGCAGCTCGTTGACTTCTTCGCTGGTCGGCCAAATGTCGCCGAGGAAGATGTCCTTGCCGCCTTTGCCCTTGCCAACCGGCTCGGTCATCAGATCGCGCGTGATGTTGCCTGCGATTGCGTAGGCCACGACCAGCGGCGGCGATGCCAGGAAGTTCGCACGGATGTTCGGGTGAATACGCGCTTCGAAGTTGCGGTTGCCCGACAGGACAGCCGCCGCAACGATGTCGTTCTTCGTGATGGCTTCGTTCAGTTCCGGCGTCAGGTCGCCTGCGTTACCGATACAGGTCGTGCAACCATAAGCAGCCAGTTCGAAACCGAGCTTCGACAGGAACGGCAGCAGGCCGGTCTTCGTCAGGTACTCGGTGACGATACGCGATCCCGGAGCCAAGGACGTCTTGATGTGCGGAGCGACCGTCAGGCCAGCTTCTACAGCCTTCTTCGCCAGCAGACCAGCGGCGAGCAGCACGCTCGGGTTCGATGTGTTCGTGCACGACGTGATCGCAGCGATCAGGATGTCGCCGTTCTTTACGTTGACGCCGTTGGACGTCGTGTATTGCGCGTCCAGATCAGCAGCCTTCTTCGCGAAGCCGTTCTCGCCGACCGGCTTCGAGAACAGGTCGCTGAAGGTCGACTTCACGTGACCGATTTCGATACGGTCTTGCGGACGCTTCGGACCTGCCAGCGACGGCGTCACCGTGCCGAGATCCAGCGTGACGACCTTGGTGTAGTCGATCTGGCCAGCCTTCGGAATACCGAACAGGCCCTGCGCCTTGAAGTAGTTTTCAAACGCGGAGATTTCTGCGTCGGTGCGGCCCGTGCCCTTGAAGTAGTCGATGGTTTTTTCGTCGACCGGGAAGAAGCCCATCGTTGCGCCGTATTCCGGCGCCATGTTGCCGATC